>WNEY01000198.1_pt1 | contig 33165 bp, 21 predicted proteins | sample 5400531 | NCBI WGS metagenome assembly WNEY01 (sample SAMN13153338, study PRJNA577476) | soil metagenome | isolation source: 200 cm saprolite under Douglas fir tree site 1 | place: USA:California | collected 2015-04-18
CAACCGCAGTTACGCCAAGTACCTCGCTAGCCATGACCTAGCGGCGCTTGAGCACCTGGCGCGCCTGGAGCCGGAAGGTTCGATGCCCGACTATCCGCCCGCCAGAGAGCTGCTGAAGACCGTTAGCGAGCGAGTGCAGGCGGTCCAGAACCGGCAGCTGGACGCTGGAGTGGCCGCGGAGCAGATCTTCGAGTTGCTGCATCAGGCCGATTTCGTGCCGCCCGCGTTCGGCCTGGCCGACCGCAACAACCGCTGGTATAACGCGACCACGGGGAAGGTGCTCAAGACGCTCGCATGGGCCAAGAAGGACGCCCCGCCGGAGATCGGCGAGCTGGTCTACGAGGGTCTGACTCTCTTCATCAAGAAGCGTCTGTCCCGCGACGAGTTCAACCTCATCGAGGAAGCCAAGCACATGGTGGCACGGCTACCCGTGGTCGGCCGTCCGCTGCGAGTTCCCATCCCACGGTGACCATGGCTCGATCAGACACCCCTGGAGAACAGCGATGACGACAGAACATACCGAGGCGCCGTTTCGTCCCGGGCCTGATTTCGCGCAAGACCCCCACGCGTTCTTGAACTCGTTGCGGGACACGGGCCCGGTCCACCGGGTTCTGCTGCCCGACGGTACCGAGTCCTGGTGGGTCACCGGGCACGACGAAGTAGCCGCGTGTATCGGCGATCACCAGCGGTTCAGCAGCCAAGTCCACCGCGCGGTTGAGTCGGCCAGGATCCAGAACAGCCAGGCACTGATCCGCAAGGATCCGATGCTGCGATACACCATGATCAATCGCGATCCGCCAGACCACACCAGGATGCGCAAGCTAGTGGTTCAGGCGTTCAGTGCGCGGCGGGTGGATGCCCTGCGCCCCCGGATCGAAGACCGGGCACAGAAATTGCTGGACGAGCTTGCCGACCACACAGACGCCGTGGATCTCGTGAAGAACTACGCCTTCCCGCTCCCCGTCGGGGTGATCTGCGACCTGCTTGGTGTCCCGGAGAGCGACAGCCAGTACTTCGGCAGCCTGATCAACCGGCTTATCGGAGCCGCCGGTGGGGAGCAGGCACTCCATTCAATCGCCGCGCTCAAGGACTTCATGACTGAGAAGCTGGCGGACAAACGGGTCCACCCCGCTGATGATGTCCTGACCGGCATGGTGGAGGCGGCTGACGAGGAAGGCCTGCTCACCCCAGAAGAGCTGCCGGCTATGGCGCTGCAACTGCTCACCGCCGGCCACGAGACCAGCATCTACATGATCAGCGGCGGAACCCTGCGCCTCCTACAGCATCCACAGCAACTCCAGATGCTTCGCCGGGATCCGTCTCTGCTGCCGAAAACGATCGACGAACTCCTGCGGTTCGATCCGCCCCCGGTGCCGGGTGTCTTCCGGTACGCGACCGAAGACGTGAAGGTTGGCGGGACCACGATCCCTCAGGGTTCCCTGGTGATTCTCTCACTGGCGACAGCCAACCGTGATCCTCAACGGTGTCCCCACCCAGACATGCTTGACATAACCCGACCGGATTTCGAGCATATGACCTTCGGGCGGGGCATTCATTACTGCCTAGGAGCCAGGCTAGCGCGCATGGAAGGCGAAATTGCCATCGGCTCACTATTCAGCAGGTTTCCCAACCTCAGGCTGGCTATCTCCTTCGAAGATGTGCGCTGGAAGCCGCTGAATTTCCTGAGAGGACTGACGGAGCTACCGGTCCTGGTGCGGTAACCACAGGGAAACTAGTAAGACCGACCAACCTGACGGGAGTCGGGAATATGACCACGCCTGCGCAAACTCTCCCGCTTTACCCATGGCTGGACCATGACCTGCACCGTCCTTTGGACCCGCAACCTGAGTTCGCGAGGTTGAGGGCCGAGCAGCCGATCGTATATGTCCACATGAAAAACGGGCATGAAGCGTGGCTAATAACCAGACATGAAGACGCGCGGGCTGCGCTGAGAGATCCCCGGCTGAGCGCTTATCACGATCGGCCAGGTTTTCCGCAGATGGGGCCAGTCGACCGGGCCGTCAGGCCGGGCACATTCGCCCACATGGACCCGCCCGATCACGCCCGTCTGCGCCTCATCCTTGCCCCAGAGTTCATGCCGAAGCGCATCACTGCCCTCCGGCCAAGGATCCAGGAGATCGTCGACGAACTGATCGCCAAGATGGCCGCAGAAGGTTCGCCTGCCGACGTGGTAGAGGCACTGGCTATGCCATTCCCGTCGCGCGTGATCTGCGAGATGCTCGGTGTGCCGTACGCAGATCACTCGTTCTTTCAGGGCCATACGCGTGTCCTGATGTCGCAGGCAACTTCAGGAAAAGCGTCTGATTCCTCCTTCGAAACCCTCCTGTCTTACCTCGACCGTCTGGTGACCGCCAAGGAGCAGGATCAGGGCCGTGACATCCTGAGCCGCCTAGCCGACCGGGTAAATCACGGTGTGATCACCCACAGGGAAGCCGTAGGAATGGCCATCCTGCTGCTTTTCGCAGGGCATGAAACGTCTGCCAACATGCTGGGCCTTATAACATTCACGCTACTGCAGAATCCAGGTCAGCTGAGCCAGCTCAAGGCAGATCCGGCACTGATCAATAGAGTGATCGAAGAATCATTGAGATATCTCATGATAATCCACACCGGAATCGTGCGAATCGCTACCGACGATGTAGTAATAGGTGGCCAGCTTATACGAGCAGGTCAAGGGGTCATCTTGTCCCTCGGGTCAGCAAACCGCGATGAGAACGTCTTCGCGCATCCTGACCAGTTCGACATACATCGCGATGCCAGCCAGCATCTAACGTTTGCCCAGGGGATACATCTATGCCTTGGCGCACACCTGGCTCGCGCTGAATTGCAAATAGCGATCAAGACGCTATTCCTTTCCTTCAAAAGCCTCAGGCTGGCTGTACCCCCAAGCGAGATCCCGTTTAAGAACGATATGTTCATTTACGGTGTTCATAGCCTCCCGGTTGCCTGGTAGAGCGCCGGCCCGGTGTGAAGGAGGAATATCATGCGAGTCACCGCGGACACGCGAAAGTGCCTCGGGACTGGTAACTGCGCTTTATCGGCACCAGAGGTCTTCGACCAAGACGACGATGAAGGAACCGTAGTGCTTCTCAACTCACAGCCTCCGAGCAAGCTACATTCAGCTGTGCGCCGAGCGGTTCAACTATGCCCATCCAGGGCTCTCCAGCTCGCCGAAGACACGGAACCCGCTGAAACGAAGGCTTAACGCGGCTCTGGAAGCCCCGTCCTTGGGATGTCCGCTGCGCGCTACAATTGTGACGCGGCCATGGCCGCACTAAAATGGTGTTTATGAGTAGATACAATTCGAATTACTTCGTCCGTGTCACTACCACCTTCGTGCTGGCAGCCGTGGTCGTAATAGTCGCCGGCCTCGGCCTGCGACTCTCGCATCTCGTCACATTCAAGGAATGGGCCATCTTCTTCGCGACCACATGCGGCCTCTCCTTGGCGGGCTTCGTGAGCGCGAGGGTCGCTCTGACGAAGTGCACACGGGAGCAGCAGCAGACCCGCTAGACGTCGCGTTAGCGGCGTCCCGCGCCCGTGACACGGCAAGGAATCTCCTGGCTGTCGACGCCCCGTGGGGAGGAAGGGTTCAGCGCTGTTGTCGGGGCCGAAAGTTCGGACAACCAACGAGGACGCGCCCCCGTCTGACGGTGGGGGCACGTCCTTCGAGATCCTCGGCCAGGCGGCTTCTTCAGGTTAGACCTCGCGGTGGCGCATATGCGCTTGGTGAACCAAGCGATCGATCGAGGCTTTGTCACTGCTCCTGGACGCGGGCAGCCGGGGCACGTGTCGCTTCCTGGATTTTCCGCATGAGCGCAAAGTCACGGTAGATCATGACAGCGTGAACGTCGCACACGATCATTATGACCATGAGCAACATGGCAATGCCCTTGTATGAGCCGGCCAGAAATATTATCGCCGATCCAGCCATCGCTACGCTAGCTATGAGAATCTGGCGATATGCCCTGCGTACTGCATCTAACGGTGATTTTTCCATGATTCTAGCCTCCTGTATTAACATCGGATTGGCAATAGGCTGCCTGAGTGACATTATGGGCGGTAGACCGGCAGATCGGAATGTGCCCGGTCGTAGTCCCAGGTGAGCTGAAGGTACAGGTCCGGCCTGGGCATACCGTGGGCCTGCACGAGCTTATCGGCCAGCTCGCGCCACGCCTCGATCTCTCGCTCCCCGCGCTCACTGAATATCCCGTGCTCGGCAAGGATGTATAGGCCTTGAAGGAGACCAAGGAGATGTCGGTGCAGCCGCAACTTGGCCTCAGAGTTCTCTGGTTGCTGGGTCAGGAAAAGATCCATGAATGAAGCGAGCCGGGCAAATACGAACGTCGCGTGGAACGTCCCGTACAGCGGTCGTGGATCGGTCCGTATAGGTGATGGTGCACCCACGAAGTCCCGATTTAGCAGCAGCGGGCGCAACTCATGCTCCGCATGCATGAATTCGTGAGCCTCTTCATGGACCAGGTGGTCGGCAAAGCACAGCGGTGTCCACGCCGGATCTAGGCGGAGGAACGACGCGCCATAGAGGTATATATCGGAACCGCCGACAAAGTGGTCACCGCCGAGCGGGACAACGTACTCAGTCACCGCGGAAATTTCCTCCGCTACCTGGGGAGCCACGTCGCGAAGCAGTTCCGCAGCCGCGGTCAATCCGGCCACAATGGGCCCCGCCCCGGCACGGTCAAGCACGGACAAGCCGGCCGGCTCACCCGTGATCCGGGAGATGCGTGCCTCGTACTTCGTGACCTCAGAGTCGATCGGGCCGGTGTGACCTCGGACGCCCCAGCCATCAATCTTCGCATACCAGCTGCTCTCGACGGCTTGCGTGATCTGCTCAAGGAGCTGGTCGGCGCCCGCCGGATCCACGACCTGACCATCCATGTGGACGCCCGCGGACGCCAGACCGGATGGAAGCACGGCCAAGCCATCGCTGTCGCAGCTCACGGGGAGCGGGATCCGGATATGACCGGCAGCCAGCAGTGGCAAAAGGACATTACCCAAGGTCATCACAGCTGCTGAGGCAGATGGCCAATCCTGTTGCCGCAGGCACTCCAGAGCACGGAAGTAGCAGTGAAAGAACTCACTTCCCAAGAGCTCTGGGTTGGCCTTCGCCTCCTCGATGGCGGCGGCGAGCATTCCGTTCACTGAGGTGTCAATGATGTCCTCAGTGGAAGCGAACGTGAGAATCTTGATCCAGTCATCACAGACGACTTCCGTGAACTCTCGCCGTAAGGCAGTTCCTCGTACACCGGTTGGTACTACAAGCGGGCTTTGTGTGATCATTTTGAATTCCTGTCCGCGCACCGTTCAGCACCAACTCGACGACCGGGTTGGCTGGATCCGCTCGCCATCAAGCCCAAGGGTGTCTTGCCCACACGAAATGGCGGCTGCGAGCCGATATCGATACTTCACATGATAACACAGCCGTACCTTCTTAGCCCAAGTCTGGAAGATGCACAGGTACACGACCGGGTATTTGCGCTCATGAAGTGCGGAAAGCTTTGCATCATACCCCGGGGATTCGTATTTACTGGACGACGTCGCACTGCAGGGTGAATCCTGTAGATACACCAGATGCGTTTAATCTTGGCGTGAGTTATTAGCTCTATTACTGTCAGAATCGACGAGACAAGAAGAAGGCGTCTCGCATCATCTGAGGAGGTTCTCCGATGGCAGGAATCAAGCCAGCGGTAACTGTGGGCAAGGTCGGCGGCGACGCAGCGATGCTGCAGCTCAACCGGAAGGCGACCTCACCTGAGGTGACCGTGGGCCAAGTGGCCGGCGACGCAGCGATGCTGCAGCTCAACGCGATGCTGCAGCTCAACCGATAGGTCCGGCAACCACGGCAGGCTAAGGCGAGGGAACTCGCGGGCCGCTGACGTGACGGCTGCGCTCACCTAACCGGCCGCGGCGGCCATTGGCCTACCAGCGGTGGGGTGCCCCAGGCGGGGCACCCCACCCGTCTTTTTGAGGTCAGAACCTGCGGATCGGTGCAAGCTCAGCAGCGACCTGACGCCACGCGCTGAGCGCCGCGTCGATCTCTCGCGAGCCCACATCAGCGTGCGTGAGCATCCGGACGCGCCCGCGGACCCTGGTGACGAGCAGTCCGTTGGCCATCAGTTCGCACTGCCACAACTGTGCGTCGTGTCCTGTATTCGAAACATCAGCGAAAACGATATTGGTCTGCACGGTGGCGGGATCGACGGCATCAGGCAAGAACTCGGCGATTCCTTCCGCCAGGCGGCGGGCGTGGATGTGATCCTCGTGCAATCGCTTAGGCCCCTCCGTGAGAGCGATCGACCCGGCGGCCGCCATAATTCCGGCCTGACGCCAGCCAGCGCCGAAGATGACCTTCAGGCGACGCGCCTCAGCAATAAGATCCTCACCGCCAACGAGCAGTGAACCGACCGGAGCTCCCAGCCCCTTGGAGAGACAGAACATCAGGGCATCTACCTGCGCTGCGTACTCCGCTACGGCGGCGCCTGTCGCGACACATGCGTTGAAGATGCGGGCGCCGTCCAGGTACAGCCGCACCCGATGCTCGAAACACACCTTGGCAATGGCCGTCAGCTCAGGCCGGGGAAGGACCGAGCCACCTCCTAGCTGATGGGTATTCTCCACCGTCACCAGATCTACGACCTCAACGTCGTAGGGATCCGGCTCAAGCGCCATGGCAACCTGCGATCCAGACATAAGCCCCCGGTCCGCTTTGACTCTGCGGAAAGCGATCCTGGGCAGCGCCGCTGCCGTTGCCGCCTCGATCCCGCCGACATGAGCACTTTCCTCGCAGACCACGAGATGACCAGGCCGGGTCAGCAGGTGCATCGCTATCTGGTTGCACAAGCGTCCGGTAGGCAGGTAAGCCGCCGCCGCCTTGCCCGTGAGCTCCGCGGCCGCCTCTTCCAATCGATTGACAGACGGATCCTCGCCGTATCGATCATCACCTACGTCCGCGACGGCCATGGCATGCCGCATCGCCGCCGATGGCTGGGTCACCGTATCCGAGCGGAGGTCAACGAAGTTCTCGACAGGCGGCGTCACGTATAGCCCCGAGAGTGTGCAACCGAACAGATCAAGCAGTTGCCCACGCCATAGCGGCCATTGCATTGAGATGCCATCTGCGGATCAACTCTCTCCTAAGCACCGCGCTAGGTCATCGATCGCAGTTGCTGCTCTAACTGCTCGGCAACGTCCTGCCACTCCCGCGCGCACCGGCGTGCCAGTTCGGCCACCATATAGGCGCAGTGTGGCGGTGCCGAGTCGACGAAGTCCTGCCAAGGCCCTGGACCACTGGCCCGGGCGTCAAGCCAGCGCAAAAGCGCCCGCCCCGCTTCCGCGTGGCGAAGCGAGGGATCCTTCTTGAGACTATTAAGCAAGGCCGCCCGATCTCGGGGTGCGCCACGACCGAGGGGTGAACTGGCCCTGCCCGACGACCGACTGTCTATCTCTTCTTTAGGTTTGGATACCCGCAGTCTCGGTGGGACAGGATCATCTCCCCGACGCATCCGGTCTCGGACATCACGGACGGTTGACGGTGAGATGCCCGCGCTCTTGGCGATCTGCCGCAACGATGCCTCAGGGTGCGCAGTAAGCTCCTCACTGGCGGCGAGCCGGGCTTCGGCACTGTTCAGAGGCCTCACCCTGCCATCCCGGCCGGTTCTCGCCTTCCCCTCGCGAGCGTCCGGAGTAACGCGACCGCGGATGCCTGCGACGGTCGCGGCGGCAAGCCCCGTGATGCTAGCTATCCAGCGATCTGAACGCCGCGGATCGGACGCGACAATGCGTGCCGCCGCAGCTTCGCGGTCAGCCAGGGTGAGCGGCAGGCCATGTGCCATGTTGGCCTTCACGGCCGCGATGAACGCCTCGTCTTCGCTACCGCCAAAGAACCGGACATCGATCGCCTGCCAGCCTCTGAGTTCCGCTGCGCGCAGCCGATGCGTCCCGTCTACCACCCTCATCGTGTCGCGATGTACGAGGATGGGCGGCAGCAGCGTCTCTGACTCGGCCAGAATCCGGACGTGTTCCTGGTTCTCACCATCTAGGCGTGGCGAGTCCCCTACCGACAGAGAACCAATAGGTACCGTTCTGGTTTCGCTGGCGCCTGGCTCTTCAGGCGCGAAAGTCGCCGACTCTTCGGCCGGCTGATCGGGGTCAGCTACCGCAGCGAGCGACCATCGCGCGGCAGGACGCGACATCTGGCTCGCCCCTGTGGCCACCCGCCCTCCTTCGTCAATGATCAAATTAACTAACTCATCAGATGATGAAAACAATTTAACTGACATGATACCTGCCGTCAAGGCAAATCATTTGCGAGATTGTTGCTTCTGAGCTGCCAGGCATCGCTACTCGCGAGCACGTATCAGCTATTCGGCTCGTCATTGGATAATCGGGCATGGGCGAAAAAGTGTCCATTAAAATATGCAAACGCAAAACGATTTACTCGTAAATCGTCTGCGGACTAATGGCCGATGTCATACGCGGACATCGAAGCGGGCGAGCGCCTCGAACATGGGCATCCCCTCTTAGGCTCCCGCTGACTGAGGTTGCCCAGCGCCAGCCGTGCGAGGTCCGCACCCGGTGACGCAGAGGCTCCGTCGTCGTCAGCCGATGATTACCTAAACGATCATGTCTATTAATTCCATTACGGCCACATTAGCTGTACGAGAGTGTTCAGTAAAGCTGTTTGACCTCGGGCAACGCCCCATACGCAGCACCCGCCGCCGCTTGATCGCACCAGGCGGCGACCTTGACAGAAAATTCACCGGACGTAGAGTTCATCACACGATGATTTGCTGCTCGCTGCACGGTAGCGCCGGCGCTACCGCAGATGCCCGGGCTGGAGGACTAGATGATCAGCGATGCCGCGGCCGCCCCCCTACGGCACGACGTGGCCATCTTGGGCAATCACCTTGCGACCGCGCTGCTAGCCGCCATTCTTGCCAGGAGTGGCGTCAAGACGGTGCTTGTGCCGACCGAGGCAGACATCGGACTACCTGCCGGAGAGACCACCGTCCCGTACACAGCCGAGTTGTTCTTTCTCCTCGCCAGCAAATTCGACGTACCCGAGATCGCCACGCTGGCGATGTTCGACACTTTGCCGGACTCGATCCGGAGTACCTGCGGCATCAAGCGGAACCTCGGCTTTCTTTACCACCGTCAAGGTGAGAATCAGCGACCGGCCGAGACATTGCAGTTCAACGTGCCTGCCGAGCACTCGGAGTGGCATGTCTACCGCCCCGACGTTGACGCCTATGCGTCCGATCTCGCTGCCGCCAAGGGGGCCGTGGTACTTAACGTGAACGCTAGAGGCGGGAAGGTCGAGGTCGGCGCAGACGGGGTAAGCATCGAGCTCGCAGATGGCCGGACGGTTCAGGCGGAATACCTGGTCAATGGCAGCGCGGATGCCGAGATGTTGCCCGTTGGGGTCCGCGGCCCGGCACATGAGCGGGCCAAGCACCGGGCCCACCTGCTGTTCGCTCATCTGACCGGTGTCTTGCCATTCGAATCCGTCACGTCGCTCAGGCGCTACCGACAGGCTTCGTCGTGGTCGCAAGGCACTCTGCTGCACGTCTTCGATGGCGGCTGGGCGCAGGTTGTTCCATTCGGAAACCACGACCGGTCAGGCAACGCACGGTGCAGCGTGTCGGCCAGCCTGGACCCGGCTCAGGCTGACCTTGATGCCGCACCTTCCGCGCAGCTCAGGCAACTCGTCCAGCGATTTCCTGACCTGCACCGGCAGCTCGCGGGTGCGACCGTGGTTCGTCCTTGGCAAGCTCACGAGAACTGGCCAGCCATCGCCGCCAACTGTGCCGGCCCGCGCTGGTTTCTCTTCGACCGGGCCGCAGGGCGGCACGACCTGCTCCTGTCTCGCGACATCACCATGGGCCTCGAGCTGGTGCACGCCGCCGCGACGGGGTTGCTCCGCATGGCCAAGTCGGGTGACTGGGCCGGCGATCAGATGAAGGAAATTGGAGAATTCGAATTCAGCCTGTTTGACTTTCACGACAGGTTCGTGGCAGCGGGAAGGGTTGCTAGTCGGAATTTCATGCTGTGGAACGCATATCTTCGCGTCTGGCTGCTATGGTCCATCCTCTCCGCGCTCTCTCTCAAACGCGCCAGGATGGACGGCGAGATCACAGGCAGCTCAGCAGGCTGGTCGCATGTAGAACAGTTCGGCCAGCGGCAGCATTGGTATCAGGTCCCGGCCGGACTACCCGATCTACTGATCGAGACATTGCAGGACATCGAGAGTGTCAAGCTAGGTATGCCTGCGGCAACCGCCGCCAACCGCATCTTCTCCCGGCTGCGCCATGAGCGGTTTGTTCCACCGCTCTACCGGTTCGGTGATCCAGAAGCACGCTATTACTACTTCACCATGCTCCGCAGGTTCCGCATGTTGCTCTGGGTCAAGACAACCGCACCGCCCGATTTCCGCAGGCTGCTTACGCCCGAAAATGTCACTGCTAGACCGCCAAGCTCCGTTCCCAGTCATCCGTAGGAGAGATAGGTGTCAGGAATCACCGGATGGGTGTCGCACGATCGCGACCTAAGGACGCATCATGAGGCAATCAATGAAATGACTGCCACCTTGCGGCATCGCGGGCCGGACAAAGAGGGAGTGTGGGTGCAGCCTCACGCGACCTTAGGCCACCGTTTGCTGGTCAGCGACCATACCGACAGCACGGCCCAGCCAGTCACGATAGAGACGTCAGGCGGGCCATTAGGAATAGTCCTGGACGGGCAGGTCTACAATCGCTCAGATCTTCGGCATGAGCTCCATCGCAAAGGTCAGGGATTTCTGACAAATAGCGATGCAGAGACAGTACTGCGAGGCTACCTCGCCTGGGGGCCAGGAGTAGCCGAACGCCTGAGGGGCGTGTACGCATTCGCCATCTGGGACGGACGCTCACAGGAACTAATTCTGGTCCGCGACAGAATGGGCAACAAGCCGCTGTACTTTTACCCGCTCTCCGATGGCTTGCTCTTCGGATCCGAGCCTAAGGCAATATTTGCGAATCCCCTGACCAGAAGAATAATTGAAGCCGAGGGGATGTGCGAGATCTACAGCGGTTTCAACCGGACGCCTGGTAATGCCGTTTGGTCGGGGATGTTCGAGGTGCGCCCCGCTGGCCGGGTGACGGTTAGCGGTGCTGACCGCAGCGAGCACAGCTACTGGCAACTCACCGCTGAGCCGCACCACGACGACCAGCAGACCACCATACTGAAGGCCCGTGAACTGCTGAACGAGTGTGTCGATGAGCAGATGCCAGCCAGTGACCCCTACTGCGTCCTGCTGTCGGGCGGGCTGGACTCCAGCGTTATCACCGGGATGCTCGGCGAGCATGCCCGCCGGGATGGAAGAAAGGTCCGAACGTTCACCGTCGACTTCGCCGAGCAAAACAAGTTCTTTAGAGCGGACCTGGTTCCAGCCAGGCCAGACACCCCCTTCGCACGTGACGTTGCCGAATATGTGGGTGCCGAGCACACCGAAATTATATTTGATCATGAAGTGATAGCCGACCCGGCCCTTCGGCGAACATGCGTGGCGGCGCGAGATCTCCCGGTGGGATTCGGGGACCGGGATATGTCGTTCTACCTGATGTGTCAGTCGGTACGCGAGTATTCGAATAGCGCAATGACCGGAGATGGCGGCGGGCAGACGTTCGGTCCTTATCCCGCTAAGCGAGCGCATGAGGCTGACCAGTCCGATCCGTGGCGGCCCAGGCGAATCCCCCTCGACGACGACGCCCTGGTGGACCGCAAATTCCTGGCCTCGATCGGCCGGGACGACTATCTCAGGAACGGCACCGCCGCGACGATGAGAGACGCCCCCACACTGAGCGGTGAAGATGAAATTGACCGGCGTGTCCGGGCAAGCTACTTCATGAGCATGACGCGTATGCCGCACTGGGCCACAGCCGAGAGAAGGGACCGCATCAGCGGTCGCGCCGGGCTAGAGATCCGGACGCCTTATTTCGATCATCGGATCATTGAATATCTATTCAACACACCATGGCCGCTGAAGGCGTTTGACGGCAAGGAGAAAAGCCTGCTGCGAGCGGTGGGCGGCAGTTTCATCCCCGATTCGATAAAGTCGCGCCAGAAGAAAGGTTATCCCGGAATACTGCATGTTCGGTATACCGAAGCGCTCCAGTATCAGGTTGCCGACTTGATTGGATCCAAGCACTTGGTGCTGGAATTCTATGATCGAAAGCAGGTAGCGGCAGCGGTCCGCCAGCCGCCAGAGACGGTAAGCACGGCCCAGAAGTTCGGGATGGAGAGGCTCCTTGACCTGGCAGCCTGGACCGACATTACGCGGCCGACCTTCAATCTCCCGTGATTGCCGACCTCACTGCTCACTAGAACCTCAACCGATAGGAGAACGTCATGGCTGATGTTGCGCGGCGCGGCGTGGTGTCCGGTGGCGGCACTGGCATGGGCAAGGCGATCACCCGGGTCCTGGCACAAGACGGATACCATGTCGTGATCCTTGGCCGACGCAAGGACGTGCTCGAGAGTACGGCTCTGGGCATTAATGCCGAGATTGGTGCCGACCGGGTCTCGTGGCACAGCGTGGACCTCACCAAGCCGTCGGAAATACCTGGGGCGGTCGAGGCGATCACGGCGGCGGGTGAACCCGTGGACGTGCTCATCAACTGCGCCGGCGGCTATCAGGGTGACAGGACAGGTGACGCCGCCCTCGAAGGACTCGATGACGTCGTCGCACTCTGGCAGCAGAACTTCACCGGTAATGTATTGCCTCCCGTCCTGCTCACTCGCGCGCTCTTGCCTCACATGCGCCAGCCTGGCGGACGGATCCTCGCCATGGGTTCGATGGCTGTCTTTCGTGGACACTCCAGACGGGCGGCATATGGCTCCGCGAAGTCTGCCGTGCACGCCTGGGCACTTGCGCTGGCCGGCGATCTAGCCGCTCGAGGAATAACGGTCAACGTCATAGCACCGGGCCGCGTGCTAGACCCCACATCGGAAGCGGCCTCACGTCTGACCGACGAACTCCGGCGCGAGGCCGTCCGTGAAATCCCGCTTGGCCGCCTGGGCATTCCCGCAGATATCGCCGCCACGACGCGGTTTCTGGCGTCGCCGGAGGCGGGATATATCACCGGACAGATCGTCCAGGTCAACGGCGGAATGGTACCCGGCCGGGGATAGCGCCCTAGACGTCAGCGCGGATGTGGCTACCCGCGTGAGAGGACAACCCATGCCCGATACCTCTGGACCGTCACGCCGGGAAGGCACGACCGAAGTACTTGTAGTCGGCGCGGGCCCAACCGGCTTGCTGCTCGCCGCGGAACTGGCAAGGCGCGGCGTCGACTGCCGGGTGGTGGAGCAGGCACCGTGCCGCCGCACGGCACCCAAAGCGGTCAATCTGCATACGCGCACCCTGGAAATCATGGACGATCTTGGCATCGCCGATGAGGCGGTAGCTATTGGCAATCGCGTCTATCGCCTCAATAGTTACTCCGTGCTCGGCGCACAAGGCAAGCGGCTAAGGCCGATTACCCGGATAGACCTGTCCGGCCTGGACTCACGTTTCCCGTTCACGCTCACGCTCGCCCAGCCAGAGACGGAGCGCCTGATTGAGCAACGCTGCGCAACGTGCGGCGTTCAGGTCGAGTGGGGAACGCGGTTCACGCAGTTCTCCCAGGAAGGCGGCGACGTCGTCGCCTGCCTGGAAAAGGCGGGAGGCCAGCAGAAAGAGACCGTGCGGGCAGCATGGCTGGTGGGATGCGATGGCATCGATAGCACGGTGCGGAACGCCCTGGACCTGCCTTTCGAGGGAAAGCAATACCCTAACGACCTGCTATGCGCCGACGTCCGCATCAGCTGGGACCGCCGGCATGACGAGGCACACGTATTCCTTGGCAAAAATGGCACATTGCGGTGCATGCCAATCCCAGGTGACCAGCGATGGCGGATCGTCGCCGATATCCCGGTGAGACGGAATGGGGATACGGTACCGGACAGTAAGCTGGAGCAATTGCAGGATCTTGTAAACAAACGCGGCGCCAGCGCGACACTCGAAGATATGACCTGGACTTCCAAGTTCAATATATACAGATACTTTTCCCCAAGATATCTCGACGGCAGGGCGATTCTTGTCGGCGACGCAGCCCATGTGCACAGCCCACTCGGGGCTCAGGGTATGAATCTTGGATTGCAAGACTCTTACAACCTGGCCTGGAAGCTCAGCCTCGTGCTGCGCGGCATGAGCCATCCGGGGCTGCTGCAGTCCTATCAGGAAGAACGGCAGGCGATCGCACGTGGCGTGCTGCGGCGCACGGACCGCAACACGCGGCTCATAGGGGTGCACGGATCCGTAGCCCAGACGGCACGCAACATGAGTGCCCGCACCCTGCTACGGCTCCCACCGGCACAACGGCGCATCAGCCGGGGCGGAGCACAGCTCAGCATGAACTACCGGCACGACCGACTGGTGCTTGATGACGTCAGCGCGCTGAGACGAAAGCTTTCCGGTGGCCCAGTGGCCGGTGACCGGGCACCCGATATTGAGTTCGGCCCGCCCGCGAGCCGACGCCGACTTCATGAAGTATTGCACGGCACGAGATATGTCCTACTGCTATTCCAAGGGCGCGCGGGCACTGAGATGCCGGTGGCAGTAATCAACATCGCGCAAACCGTAAGGTCAAAGTACCCCGGTAACATTCGTGTCCTTGTGGCAACAACCGGCGCGGCGCCACCATCAGCGAATGAAGACAACGTACTGGTCCTGCCGGATCCAGGAGGTGAACTGCATCAATGCTGGCACGCATACACAGGATGCCTTTACTTGGTGCGCCCGGATGGCTACATTGGCTATCGCGCCATACCAGCCAGCGCATCCGGTTTAACCAGATATCTAGAATCGATATTCGTGCCCACCGCGCAGACTTCCCAAGTAGCAGCACCCCAGCCGTGAGAAGAGCCCGTCCTGAACTAAGCTCCACCGTGGCTGAAATGCCAATCTCAGTGCTTCAGATGGCCGTAGAAAGTGGTTGCGGCGGGCTAGCGATGGACTGGCTCGCCGAGCAGCTTAGGTCAGCCCGAGTGCGGCCCTCTCAAGACTATTGGCTGGATGGCCAGCTGTGAACGAGCCTGGCCTCATCGCTGCGCCCAATAAGCAAGCCCCCGGAGGCGCGGCCATGGTCGAGGCACATGGCCTGTCCAAGGCATTCGGGCCGACCCAGGCATTGGCGGGAGTGGATCTGGAGGCCGAGGCTGGACAAGTGCTTGCATTGCTTGGCCCTAACGGAGCCGGCAAGACCACGCTGGTCCGTATATTGACAACGCTGCTCAAGCCAGACGGTGGGTGGGCTCGCGTCTGCGGGCTCGACGTGGTCTGCGACGCTCCCGCGATCCGGCCGTTCATCGGCCTCAGCGGGCAGTTCGCAGCAATCGACAAGCTGCTGACCGGCCGCGAGAACCTGGAGATGATCGGTCAGCTAAGTCGGCTGGGACGACGCGAAGCACGCCGCCGAGGTGACGAGGCGCTACAGCAGTTCGGGCTGAGCGAAGCCGCCGACCGGCTGGCAAAGTCCTACTCAGGCGGGATGCGCCGCCGACTCGACCTTGCGGCCGCCCTGATCGCTCGCCCGCAGATCATCATCCTGGACGAGCCAACGACTGGCCTGGATCCGCGAAGCAGGATGGACCTGTGGTTCGCCATCGAGCACCTGGTCGCCGGGGGAACCACCGTCCTGCTCACGACGCAGTACCTGGAAGAAGCTGATCGCCTCGCCCACCGCGTGATGGTACTCGACGAAGGCAAGGTGGTGGCGGTGGGGTCACCAGGCGAATTGAAGGCACGTCTCGGCGGTGACGTCGTCGAGTTGCACGTGACCAGGGACGATGAGTTCGATATGGCGCTGGCTGCGATCGCATCGCTCCTTGACGGCCGCCCTGACTCCGATCGGGACCGGCTGCGGCTCAGGCTTCCGGCCCCCGGCGGACAGGCGACGCTGAAAATGGTCTTCAATTTGCTCGACCGAGCTGGCGTCGCGATCGATGACATTGGTATTCGACGCCCGTCCCTCGATGACGTGTTTCTCGCGCTCACAGGTCACGCAACAGCTACTTCTCCCGCAAAGCCCCATCCCGCAGGGCGTCGGCGGGGCGCACGCGAAGGAAGGACGCCATGATCACCACCGAAGCGCCAGTGCAAGCAAAGCCGATCCGCACGAGCCGGGGAGCCGCGGTCTTAACCGATACCCTCGTGGTCACGCGGCGGAACCTGCGCCGGATCCGCCGCACGCCCCGTATGATGGCCGTTTCCTCCATCCACCCAGTGCTCTTCCTGCTGCTGTTCCGGTACGTTTTCGGCGGCGCGATCCACACCCGGCGGTTCAGCTACGTCGACTATCTGGTGCCCGGCTTGCTCGTCGCGATCACGCTCTTCGGGTCAACCACCTCGGTAGCAATGGCCACCGATCTCGGCAGCGGGATGATCGACCGATTCCGCTCACTGCCTATGGCCCGGTCGGCGGTGCTGGCTGGTCGCTGCCTGGCCGACGTCACCCGCAGCCTATTTGTCGTCATGATCCTGCTGGTGGTTGGAACGCTCACGGGCTTCCGGTTCCACAACGGTGTCTTAGCAGCTGTCGTCGCTATCGCGCTGGTACTCGCTTTCAGTTTCTCCTTCAGCTGGCTGTTCGCTCTCGTTGGCCTCATAGTTAAGGACCCGCAAACAGCTCAGCTCGCCGCGTTCCTCCCGGTATTTCCATTTATGTTTGCAAGCACGGTTTTTGTGCCATTGACTAGCATGCCGGGCTGGCTTCAGGCCTTCGCCAGGTTCCAGCCGGTCAGCTCGGCCGTCAACGCGGTCCGGTCGCTCGCCGAAGGCGGCCACCACACGGCGCTCTTCGTCGTGTTGTCCGTTGGATGGATGATCTTCTTTCTCGCGGTATTTGGATCGCTGTCCATAACCAGATACCGCAAGTCCTGACGGTCAGGTACGCGCCTGACGTCCGGCAGCCAGTTCCAGCAGCACGCAAGCGCAGACGCGGATGCCATCGTGGAGGCATCGGATCTCCAGGTTCTCATTCGCCGCGTGGTTGTTCTGATCCGCATTGGCCAAGGGCAGGACATAGCACGGGGCACCGAGCCGGTCGGTCAGAACATGGAGCGGCAGCGTACCCGCCATTGCCGGTTTGAGCAGCGGCTCGTACCCCAGCGACGCCTGCACGCCAGCGCGGATCGCTGCCGTATAAGGCGATTCGGGGAGGGTGCGGCAGGCTTCTACGGCCCGCATCGTCGGCACGAACTCTACGCCGGGCGCGACCTGGCGCACGTGATCAGCGATCGCCGCGGTGACCGTCTCGCCTCGCTGGCCGCCGACGAGCCGCACCTCACACTTGGCCACCGCGACGTGCGGAATCACCGTGCGGTGCCCGTCGCCGTCCTCGCAGGTAAGAGAGTTGATGGTGAGAGTCGGCCGGGTGAGCCTCTGGTAGTAGCCAAGCTCGGCCGGGACATCGAAAGCCGGCGCCCCGATCGCTGCTAGCAATGCCTCGGCGTCCACCGGCAGCGCGCGGAGCGCCGCTTGTTCACCCCTGCTTAGCGCGGCGACTCCCTCATCGAACCCGGGAATCAGGATCCGGCCGTCCGGTGCCCGCATCGAGGCGAGCAGCCACACCAATTGCCACGCGGGATTGGGGGCGACGCCACCCCAGTTACCCGAATTCAGTGGCGAAGCCGCGCCGTTGGCGCGCAGTTCGAAGCACAGCACACCGCGCACACCGAGCTTGATGACAGCCTTACCGTCATCGTTGACTGGACCATCGCTGACAATGACCAGGTCAGCTGCAAGCTCGTCATGACAGGCATCGACCGCCTCGCCAAGATGAGGGCTCCCTATCTCCTCCTCGCCGTCCAGCAGGACGGTCACCGGGCAGGGAATTGCACCTCGGAGCCGCGCCAGCATTCGCAGCGCAAGCAGGTGCGCCAAGTGCTGGCCCTTGTTATCGCCGGTTCCCCGGCCGTAAAGCCTCCCGTCTCGCAACTGCGCGCGGTACGGCGGGCTTGCCCAGGCCGCGAGCGGGCCGGGTGGCTGGACGTCATAGTGACCGTAGATGAGCACACGCGGTCGGTCGGCTTCGCCCGCGGCGTGCCCGATCACCACCGGGTGACCGCCAGTGGACACCGCGCGGGCGTCTAGCCCACACCGCCTGGCAAGGGCAACCACGTAATCGGCTATTCCCGGAAACCCCTCACCAGTCGAGCTAACGCTCGGCTGCGCCACATACTCGACCAGTTCACGCATGTGGGCATCCCGGTTCTCGTCCGCGTACCAGCGGATGAGCCGACCGGTGTCGATGGCGTTCTCGGGCTGCCCGCTCGTCACGCGTGCTCCTGTGGCGGAAGATAGCCACTGCGGATGAAATAGCCGAAGTATGTATCAAGGAGCCGATCGTCAAGCGGCGGACAGCCGATGGCGCTGCCCGCAAGGGCCTTCTCAGCGCAGGTGACGTCGTAGTCGATCGCCTCCTCTCCGCCCACCACGAATTCCCGCACTGTGTCCATCACCGGGTGAAGCTCGTTACCCCCGCCGTCGACGGACCGCCGCAGCGCTTCCCACCACTCCCAGCGATTGACGACATCGACCGGCCAGCCGGAGCGCTGCATGAACCGCACCAGGTCGGCGAAGAGCATCCGCTTCGGGTTAATGAGGTGGAATACCCCGTCGCTGGTCTCGGCCCGGGAGATATGCACAAGAGCACGTGCGACGTAGTCGACCGGCGTCATCTCTATCTCGAGATCATCGAGGTCAGGCGCCAGCCCAAGCTGGACGCAGCCCTTGATCACCCGGCAGGTGAAGTGCGTCGTGAGGCAGGCGCCAGATCGGGCGTCGCCCAGCACGCGGCCGAGCCGGAAGGTCCGTACTGGCAGCCCTCTGTCACGTGCCTGTGCCGCTAGATGCTCCGACCCCCACTTGGTCTGTACGTAGCCGGTGACCAGGCGACCAGCGGTCGTAATGTCGTCGGTCTCAAGGACCCTCGACCGTCCGGCAACGGGCAATCCCCAGATGCCGTACGTGGAGACGAGATGGACGTGCTTGGGACGCGCCAGGCTCGCCAGCCGGAGAATCTCCTGGGTTCCGGCTATATTCGTGGCCGCAAGCTGATCGAATGTGTGCACGAAGTCGACCCACGCACCGGCGTGGTAAATGGCATCGATCCGTTCGGAGAGTGCGTCGAACTCCGTGGCGCTCAGGCCAAGTAGCGGCTGGGCCAGGTCACCCGCGATTATGTGCACACGTGCGGCGTCATCTGCCCGCCAGGGCAGGTACTTCTCCACGGCGCGCCTGACCCGCGCCAAGCCATGGTCGTAGCCGGCGCCGCGAACGAGGCAAACGACCTCGGCGTTTGTGCTAGCAAGGAGTTCGTCAAGCACAAACGCGCCGACGAAACCGGTGGCGCCGGTGAGCAGCACTGTGCCGGGCTGACTACCTTCCGGGGAGCCCGTGGAATAAATGTCGGCGGCGAGTTGCGACCGTGGCGAAATCGCTTCGATCTCGGCATAAGGGACATGGTCTTGCCCAGCGGCAGGCTCATTGGTCTCCGCTCGCCCACGGCTGTCGGTCGCTGTGCCGGCTGCCAGCAGCACCTGATCCACGTGAGCGGCCCACTCGGTCAGTGTGCTCCTGGTGAAGAAGTCGCTCGGACGAAGCTGCACACCGAGCCGACGGCGGCATTCTGTCACGACTTCCATCACCATGAGGGAATCCAGGCCAAGCGTGAAGACATCGACGCTGTCGGCAAGGGCAGCCACGTCTGTGCCAAGCACGCGCGCGACGGCCGCGTGGATGAAGCCCACCAGGATCTCCAGCCGGGAGCTGGCCTCGTCGCTAGCGTGCATGGCAAACCGGTCGAGGAGGTCTTGATCCGTCTCACCCGGATCCACGCCTTCGCCAGCCCCAGCCCTGATATCTGTCAGCACCGGCCGGTCACCACGTGCCTCCATGACCGGCTTGTACCGATCCCAGTCGACCGCGCAGACGACATACTGCGCTCCATCCGCCTGCGCAAGCCGCTCCAACAGCGTCAGGCATTGGGCCGGATGAAGCTGCCTAAGGCCGACCGACTCGAGGAAAGACATCACGTCTTCGGCGTACAGGCCAGAAGCCAGCCCCCAAGGCCCCCAGTCGATGGCGAGGCCTGGCAAGCCTAGCCTCCGGCGGTGGTGCGCCAGCCCATCGAGGAAGGCGTTCGCCGCTGCATAACTGGCCAGATGCTGCGAGCCCCAGGTGGCCGCGACCGATGAGAAGCAAACAAAGAAGTCAAGGTCAAGGCGGGAAGTAGCCTGGTGAAGCAGCCAGCCCCCTAGCACCTTGGGTTCCCAGACTTTCCGGTAGGCCGTCATATCCACGTCGGTGAGATCCTGCGGGGCCGATACGCCTGCCGCATGGATTACCCCCCGCAGCGGTAGCGGGCCGACCGCCAGATGCCTGATCAGGGCCTGGACAGCGACTTCATCCGTCACATCGAGACATGCGGCTTCTACCTCGGCGCCCAGCCCTCGGAGCCGCCGGATAGCCGCCACCCGTGCGCGGACGCCTGCCGGCAGGTCAGGGTCGTCCCATCGCGCTTCCTCCGGCAGAGCGGTGCGGCCGGCGAGCACCAGGCGTTCCGTCCCCGCATTGGCGAGCCTCGTGGCGATCGCTGTCCCGATGCCTCCCCATCCGCCAGTGATGAGCACGGTGCCCGGCCGGTGAGGTAGCCGTGAAGATGGTGTTGGCAGGGTCTCGGGTGGAACAGGCCGCAGCCGCGCCACCAGCCTGCGACCTTCCCGCAGCGCGATCTGGTCTTCGCTTGCACTATCCAAGATGGCGTCAGCCAGCATTGGAGTGCTGACTTCGGCGTCAGGGTCAACGTCGATTGCCCTTCCCCAGAATTCGGGGTGTTCGAGTGCTACGACCCGGCCAAGCCCCCACAACGTGGCCCCACCGGGGTGGTGCGTTTGATGGGCCTGGCCGGCTGGCATGGCGCCTTTGGTAATTAGCACCAGCCGTGGTGAAGCTACCGCCGAGGACCGGACGGCTAGCTGCTTGGCCAGCCTGACAACGACCCGCTCAACCGGTAGCACCTGGCTAGCAAGCGTGCTCGCCGTCAGCGTGTCGGCCGCGGGTACTCCCAGCCCGCTCACGATGATCTTCGTCAGCCCGTTGGTGACGTGTTCGGCCAGGTCCGCCTGGATCACGCCCGCTGGAAGCCGCAGTGAGGTGCACTCCGCACCCCGCGTGGTCAGTTCCGCGGCGAGAAGGTCGGTTTGCGAGTCCGCGCCGACCAGGAGGATTCGCTCGCCGTGCGCGCTCGCGGGCTTAGGCTCTGCTGCCTTCGTGATCCATGCCACTGTGTAGACAAGCTGGTCTTCGCGATACCAGCGGGGGTTCGATGGCGCAGGGACCGGCACCCATCGCAGGCCCCGGATCGTGCCGGTGAGCCTCCCGCCGTCGTACAGTGCGATGTCGGCCACCACGTCGGCGCCGTCGTCGCTGCGGCCAGCGACCTTAACCTCTCGTACCTGGCGGGGATCGGCACAGCTTGCCTCAGCAAAGCCCTCCGCCCAGCCGGGGCGCTTCGCGGAGGCGGCCATGGCAGAACATGCCGCTGCGACGATATTTCCCCAGGCGGTGGCCTCGTCCTGATCGCTGGGCTGCGTCGAGCTGCCCTCACCTACACCGAAGCTCGCCTCGTCGTCTAGCTGAGCGGTGACGACAGGTTCGTCAGGCACTGCCGTGTGTGCCAGGCTGATGCGGCCATGCGGATGCCAGGGGGCACCTGCCGTGACAGCCTCCGGGCGAGCGCCGGCGGTCACCGCCTGAGCTGACTGGGCGGAGGTGGGATGTACCGCCGTTTGGGCTAGCCAGGGACCCTGAGCTTCGTGCAGCAGGACGGGATCGGCATGGGCGTCCCATAGTCGTCGCCAGCGTCCGCCCAGGCCGGTGGTGGCCGCCCGGACCGATCGCTCGGTAAGCCAGGCGAGCACTCGGTCGGGCGGCACGATGGGCTGGTCGTGAGTGAAGTGCTGCTCGAATACGGGCTCGGGTGCACGCACCCTGATCCCGAGGCCCTCAGTCGTCTGCCCATCCTGCGCGGCTGCCACTGGCGGGATGCGGAACCAGAAGCGCTCGCGTTCCCACGGGTAGGCCGGGCCCGGTACCCGACGCAGCCGCCGGGTTTTGTGCACCTGCTGCCAGTCCACCCGGCAGCCACGCAGGTGCAAGGCGCCCAGACTGCCGAACAGATGAGAACGGTCATCTGTACCACGCGAGAGCGTGCTAAGCCACACGCAAGCGGGATCGGTGATCGCTGCCCTGCCCAGGGAGGTGAGGACGGGCTGTGGTCCCAACTCGAGGAAGGTACGGATGCCGTCCGCGTGCACGCGGACGATGCCGTCGTGGAAGCGGACGGTTCCGGTCGCGTGCCTGAGCCAGTACGAGGGCTCAAGCTGGTCCTGGCCCCATGGTTGCCCAGTCACATTGGAAATCAGCGTGATCTCCGGCGTTCGGACCTTGATCGTTGCGAGCAGGTCATCGAAGCCGGCGAGCATGGGCTCAAGCAGGGGTGAGTGGAAGGCATGGGAGACGTTCAGGATGCGGACACGGCGACCTTCTGCCGCCAGGGCGGCTGTGACGGCCCGCACGCCATCTCCGCTGCCAGATAGCACCACCTCAGCTGGTCCGTTGACAGCAGCTACCGCGATGCGGGCACCTTGCTCGGCGATGGCCCGGAATGCTGCGCCCTCATCGCAGCTAACCGCTGCCATGACACCACCGGCCGGCAGGTCAGCCATGAGCTGGGCCCGCCCTGCGACCAGGCGTACCGCGTCGGAGAGGTCGATGGCACCTGCCAGGCAGGCGGCGCTGATCTCTCCGACACTGTGACCGAGCAGCGCCGATGGGCGTAGACCCCAGCTCATCAGCGCCTGGCCAAGTGCGTACTGAATCGCGAACAGAGCTGGCTGCGTGAAGCGGGTGTCGTCGATCGCCCGATCCGATGGACTCCCCCACAGCACCTCTTCGATGGGCCGGGGCAACACGGCGTCGAACAGGGTCGCGCAGGCATGGAAGGGCACAGCGAAGCCGGGCTCGCTGCGCAGGCCCTCCGCCATCCCCGGGTACTGTGCTCCTTGCCCGCTCAGCAGCCATCCGATCTTGCGGTCCTGATGCGAGGCCATCACGACTTCGGTGAGCTGGGGTGCCTTACCGCCGCGGACGAAACTGGTGAGATGTTCGGCCAGCTCAGCACCGGTGCGTCCGGCCGCTACCAACCCTCGCTGGTGCCGAGCACGCCCAACCTGGCTTGTGAAGCACACATCATCGGCGTGCGCTCCGCTGGTGGTGAGATAGCGGATGTACCGCTCGGCGAGCTCGTGCAGGCTGGCGTCGGTGCGAGCCGAGATAAGCAGTGGCCCTGCCGCGCCACCTGTGTCATCGGCCGCCTGCTGGGGGTCCGGCGCTGCCACCACGACATGCGAGTTGGTCCCGCTGGCACCAAAGCTGCTGACCGCCGCGACCCGTGGGCGATCTTCCGGCCATGGGGTCACTGACGTCGGTACCCGGATCCCCAGCTTTCGCCAACCGATGTTGGGGTTGGGCCTGGTCAGGTTCAGATGCGGCGGAATCTCGCCGTGGCTCAAAGCCAGAATCACTTTCAGAAGGCCGGCTATGCCCGCGGCTGGCTCCAGGTGACCCACGTTAGTTTTCACCGACCCGACCAGCAGTGGCTCGTCCTGGCCACGGCCTTCCCCCAGGACAGCGTCGAGCGCGCGAAGCTCGATGGGGTCACCGAGCGACGTACCCGTCCCGTGGGCCTCCACATAGGTGATGTCGCCCGGGCTGACATCTGCCTGGCTGAGGGCGCGCCGGATCACATCCTGCTGTGCTTCAGGGCTTGGCACGGTGAGCCCGCTGCTGTGGCCGTCGTGATTGACCGCCGTTCCGCGGATCAGCGCAACCACGCTGTCACGGTCTGCCAGCGCGTCAGGAAGCCGCTTGAGTACCACAAGACCGGCGCCTTCACCGCGGGCGTACCCATCAGCGGACGCGTCGAACGTCTTGCACCGACCGTCGGCGGCAAGCGCACGGAACTTGCTCATCAGCAGGAAGCCGTAGGGCGACAGCATGAGATTCACGCCGCCGGCCAGGGCCATGTCGCATTCGCCCGCAGCCAGCGCCTGACAGGCCTGATGCACGCACACCAAGGAGGATGAGCAGGTCGTGTCGATCACCATGCTCGGGCCGCGTAGGCCGAAGGTATACGAGACGCGGCCGGCGATGAAGCTTGGCTCACCGACGAGCTGATACGCGTCTACATCGGTGCGGTCACCGAACTGCTGCCGCATTCGGACATAGTCGGTGGTGCTCACCCCGATGTAGACGCCGACCCTGCTGCCAGCCAGCTCGGTCGGGGCGTACCCGGCTGACTCAAGCGCCTCCCACGCGAGCTCGAGCGTGATTCGCTGCTGTGGGTCCATGCCTACCGTCTCGCGGGGGGAGATCCCGAACACGGCGGGGTCGAAGCCGTCGATGTCGTCAAGGAATGCGCCCCGGGTGACGTAGGCGGTTCCGGGATGCTCTGGGTCTGGGTGGAACATCGATCGGGCGTCAGCGCGCGAGGCAGGAAAGTCACCGGTGGTATCCACGCCACGGCGCAGCAGCGACCAGAACTCTGCCGCGGTGCGGGCACCACCCGGCATCCGGAGCGCCATCCCAATCACGGCAACCGGCGGCCGGCCTTGGTCTCCTCCCGCTTCCAGGCGCGAACGCAGCCGCCTGATGATCTCCGCCGCCGCCGCCAGCGTGGCTGGGTTGCTCGCGGTTTCGTGGTCCGGCATGGTCAGCTCCCAGGTGAACCGTGGCCGCTTTCCGTGGCACGTGCCAGCGCACGTTCCGCTTGCGCCATCTCGTCGGCAAGCTCAGCAAGAAGTTCCACTTCACCGGACCTGGTAGACGGCAGCAGGCTGTGCAGATAGTCGGCTAGCTGCAGTGAGGTGGTGTACTCGAACGTCAGCGTGGACGAAAGCTCAAGGCCGAGGTCATCCTCAAGCCGGGAGCGCACGCTCAGCGCCATGACGGAGTCCAGGCCGAGGTCGAAGAATCCTCTCCCTGGGTCAAGCTCCGCCAGTGCCATGCCGAGGGCTTCTGCCACCACGCCGCTGACATGACTAAGCAGCGTGTCCTCGATCCGGGACCGCGGCAACGCCAGGAGCCGCGCACGGAACTCACCTGCCGCCGGCCGCCCGACGTATGCCAGGTTGCTGAGAAATGCTCGTGGCGCCAGGTCCTGACAGAGCCGCACGTAACGGCGGAGGTCTACGAGCGCGACCGAACGTTCGGCGGGCTCGCCGAGCAGCGAGAGGCGCAACGTCTCCTCGGCCTCTGCTGCGCTGAGCAAGCGGAGACCACTTTGCTCGAAGAGCGCCTGATGGTCCACGGCGAGCTCGCCGGTATCCGCGCGGGGCATCAAGCTCAGCAGGCTCATCGGCTGTCCGGCCCGCTGAGCCCACCCGGCCAGCCAGCCCGCGGCGCCCGCCGACGCTGCCGTGTTGACCGATCCCCAGCTTGGCGCGGCAGTGGTAACGACCGTTAGGCGTTGCGGCTGATGACGGCAGGCCACGGCACAAAGCCTTGTCAGCCTGACGGACTCGTCGAGCCGGTCACTGATGTCTCCTGCTGTCACGTCTGCGAGCCCAATCGTGGTACCGGGCGCGGCGACCGCGACGACGTCACCGATCGGCCCAAGCGTGGCGAGCGTGTCATCAAGCTCGCCGGCGCTGCACCGTCGCCAGGTGACGCCTGCTGGCACCTCGGCCTGCGTCTGCGGCTCGGCAACAGCACCGGCCAGCAGGACGCGACGGGCGCCGCACCCCAGCAGCGCACCGACAACTGGTCCGGCCGCGGGCCCGCCGAGCACGACGTGCCAGCGGTCCTTGGCCACCTCCGCCCGGCACGGCTGTGGTTGCTCCTGCCGGGTGAGCCGTGCCGCGTACCAGACGTTGTCGCGAACGCACACCTGATCGTCGGGGTTCTCAGCGTTAAGTGCTCGTGCAATCGCCTCAGCGTCAGCGTCCGCGACCGTGTCAATCAGACCGCCCCAGCGGCTGGGCAATTCCATCGCGAGCACACGGCCGACCTCCCACAGCGCCGAGTGGGCTGGGTTTACCTCGCCATCCCCGGTTGGGTCGTGGGCCCCGGTGGTGACAAGCCAGAGCCGACCGGGGGCTTGAGGCAGTGCGGCCATGGCCTTGCCGATGGCTATGGCGTCGAGTAGCCCAGCCGACGGCGGCTCTTGGGTTGCGGCGGTGTCACCAGGACATATGAGCACGATGCCACGGCAACTCGGGTGTGCACCAGATACGCTGCCGAGCCTGCGCCGCCACGTGGCCAGACGTCCGTCACCACGCTCGCCATTAGGCCCGCCGTCATCGATCCGCCTTACCGCGTGGTCGCGTTTCTCAAGTGCCTTCACCAGGTCAGCGGCCAGCGGGGAATCACCGATCACCACCCATTCGGATGAACCCGCCGTGGATTCGCGTGGCGGCTCAACCCGTTCCCACCTGGTCAGGAACCAGCGATCGTCATCAGTTGCCTTGGCCTGCACCGCGGTGGCGAGGTTGTCCCGGTACCAGTGCCGTCGCCGTTCCCACGGGTACGCGGGCAAGCTGACTGGCCGCAGCCCGGCCCGCTCCGCGTACTGCGCCACAGCCGCGCACTCGGCAGCGAACAGGTCATCCGATGCATCAGTAACGACCCCAAGGCGTGCGCTGGGATGCGGCTGGCCTGCGGCCACGGCATCCAGCGCCGCAGCAAGCTCAGCCGCGTCGTTTCCGGTTGCCATGACCCTATGGTCGAGCCAGGTCCGGCGGCACGCGGCCGTGTAAACAATCGCCGCCAGCTCACCACTTGACGCCGTCAGGAGCATCGCGGCCATGCGGCCAGCCGCTGCCCGCAAGGCGGCGTCGCTGCCAGCCGTGACCACCAGGGAGTAAGGCAGCGCTGGCTCCGTACTGGCCGGCTCAGGCACAGCCGGTGCCTGCTCGACCAGGACGTGGGCGTTGCTGCCGCTGAAACCGAAGGCACTGACCCCGGCGCGGCTGAGCCGGCCGCGGGCTGGCCAACTCTGCCTGGCTGTCGCGAGGGCGACGGGGAGCCCGGCCCAGTCGATCTTCCTTGACGGCCGGCTCACCCGGTGCGGAGGGATCTCGTCGTGGTGCAGGGCCAGGATGACCTTCAGGAGTCCGGCTGCTCCAGCGGCTGCCTCGAGGTGCCCGATGTTTGCCTTGACTGACCCAAGGAGCAGTCGCGTCTGTGGTGTGCGGCCCGGTCCCAGTGCTTCCGCCAGAGCCTGCACTTCGAGCGGGTCCCCGAGTGCGGTGCCGGTGCCATGGGCCTCCACGTAGTCGATCTCATGTGGGGCCCAGCCGCACCGGCGCAGACCAGCGCGGATCACAGAAACCTGGGCGGCTGGGCTCGGCACTGTGAGACCGCCACTGGATCCGTCCTGGTTGACCGCGCTGGCTTGGATGACCGCGTAGACGCGGTCGCGGTCACGGCGAGCGGTTGCCAGCGGCTTCAGAACGAGAGCGACGGCACCCTCCCCTCGCCCGTATCCGTCCGCGGCCTCGTCGAAGGTCTTACAGCGACCGTCCGGGGCGAGCGCGCCGCCTGCGCACATCGACGCCGACACCGTGGGAGCGACGATGACGTTCGCTCCGCCGACGACGGCGAGTTGGCAGTCTCCCGAACGCAATCCCTGGCAGGCCAGGTGCACCGCGGTCAGCGAGGCCGAGCACGCGGTGTCGACAGCCATGCTGGGGCCCTGCAGGCCGAGGAAGTATGACAAGCGGCCTGCTGCGGCGGCGAACGAGGTGCCTGTGCCGTAGTAGAGGTCTATATTGCCCATCTCGCGAGTGAGCAATTGCTGGTAGTCCGCCGTGTTCAGGCCCAGGTAGACGCCAACGTCGGTATCCCTGATCGCAGGTGCGGGCTGACCGGCGTCCGCTAGCGCCTCGCAGGCCACTTCCAGAAAGAGTCGCTGCTGCGGGTCAAGTGAGCGGGCCTCACGCGGGGAGATGTGGAAGAACGGCGCGTCGAACTGGGTGACGTCGTCGAGATACCCGGCGTGGGTTGGAACGTCGGCGCCAATTTCCGCCCAGACAGGATCGCAAAGCCGGTCGGCTGGCAGGGCGCGGATCGCATCCCGCCCCTCGGTGAGGAGCGTCCAGTAGTCCTGCGCCGAAGGTGCGCCGGGGAGCCTACACGCCAGGCCAATCACAGCCACATCCGCGCCCGCGCCGCGAGCAGCATCCGAGTTACCGCTCGGTGGTCCGCCACTGCTCTGCCGGCTCGTTGGCTGGTGGTCTGAGTCCGCCATGCCGAGCTCGACCAGATGGGCGCAGAGCTGTTCGACCGTCGCATGCTCGAATACCACCGTAGTGGACAAAGTGACGGAGAATTCGGTCTCCAGCCTGGCCTTGAGTTCCAGCGCCGTCACCGAGTCGAGGCCGAGTTCAAACAACCCGCGGAGCCGCGGCAATGGCTGATCGGGACTGAGTCCCAGCACTTGGCGCGCGACCGCGCCAACCCGGCTGCGTACGGAGGCGGCGGGTGTGCTGCCTGCCGATTGGCTGGTATGCGGCTGGTACCCGGCAGGTTCGAGCGCGGCGACAGGCGACGTGTTGCCAGCACTCACTGGTGGCGCTGACGTGGCAGCTGTAACCCGGGCGCCGTGAGGCTCAGCGATCATCTCGCTGATGACCTGCCAATCGGCGTCCAACAGGCTGACGCGGGCGCCAACCGGAACGCCCGCAGCCGCGTTGCGTTGCTGGCCACGCTGGACACCGGGCAGCCAGTAGCGGTCGCCGCCCCAGGACGGGAGTGGCAGCGTGCGGAATTCGCGCGGGCGGCCCGTTACCTGCTCCCAGTCGATGCCGACGCCTGCGACGTGCAAGCTGCCGAGGACCTTGAGCAGGGCCAGCGACCCGTCTTCGCCTCGCCGGAGTGAGGCCACGACCGGCCCAGCCCGGCCGCGCTCGCGCAGCGCATCCGTGAGCGGCCTGATGAGCACCGGGTGCGGGCTGACCTCGATGAGTGCTGCGGCGAGTTCGGTGAGAAGCCTGTCCACAGCTGGCCAGAGCAAGACGGGGCAGATCAGGTTCTGCTCCCAGTGAGCGGCATCAGGCCTGGTGACATCGCGCGCCGGTGCCGCGCTGGAGAGCAGCCGGATGGTCGGCGACGCCGGAGTGAGGTGTGCGACCAGGTCGCGGAGTTGCGGTCCGCAGTGCGCCACAACCGTGCTGTGGAACGCGTAGTTGACTGGCAGCGGCACGCAGCGCAGCCCATGGCCGTGCAGGGCGTGGGTCGCATCAACGAGGTCTTCCGGCGGTCCCGCCAGGACGACAGACCTGGGTCCGTTGACGGCTGCGACGGCCACCGGCGAACGGAGGCGACTCAGCACCTCGTTGACGGTGTCCACGTCTGTGTCGACCGCCACCATGCGGCCAGCGCCCGCGGTCTCCTCAAGCACCTGCCCTCGGAGCACCGCGAGCCGCACCGCGTCGGCGACGGTCAGGCAGCCGGCCACGTGTGCGGCGGTGACCTCACCGACGCTGTGTCCGAGTACGGCTGCCGGCCGGACGCCGCGCCGCATGAGCCAGCCGCTGATGGCGCGCTGGACCGCGAAGATCGCCGGCTGGGCGACGTCGGTTCTGCCGAGCCGGCTGTCGTCGGTACGCCGCAGCTCATCGATCAGCGACCAGGCGACGTGCTGCCGGATCAAGGCGTCACACTCATCGAGGGATTCGCGAATTTCGGGGACGGTCCCATACAGGTCGGTGGCCATCCCCGCCCACTGGCAGCCCTGGCCGGAATAGACGAACACTGGCGCTGGTGCCACGTCCGCGTCAACGGTCCCGGTGACGGTGGCGGCCTGGCCGTTGCCGAAGTCGGCAAGATCAGCGATAAGTTCGGTCGGACCTGCTGCCGCCACGGCGCATCGGTGCATTTCGTGTGTCCGCCGGGTGGCGGCAGAGGCCACCAGGTCCGTAAAAGCACCGTGGCTGGTAACGGTGTTGGCGATTAGCCGCTGCATCCTGCCGGCTTGTTCAGCCAGCCCGTCTCGCCGGGATGCCGACAGCAGGAGGAGGTACGGCCCTGGCACCGGCGGTGCCGGATCGGCTTGCTGGGCAGTTGCCACGGCGCCGGCGACAATCACGTGCGCATTGGTACCGCTGAGCCCGAACGCACTGACACCGGCACGGACCGGGCGCCCAGCCGCCTCGATGACAGCGTCCGCCGCCGGGACAGCGATCCCCGCCTGTTCCCAGTCGATCACCGGGATCACCCCTGTGAGCCTGGGCTGGCCGGGCGCATGGCGCTTCCGCGTCACCCACACCGCCTTCAGCAGGCCAGCTATCCCGGCGGCCGCATCAGTGTGGCCATAGACAGCCTTATGCGAGCCGACCAGCAGCGGCTGACGCGGAGAGTGCGCGGCGCCGTACACCTCGGCCAGGGTCTGCAGTTCGATCCGGTCACCCAGCGGCGTGCCTGTGCCATGCGCCTCGACGTAATCCACATCTGCCGGCCCGATACCCGCGTGGGCAAGCGCGGCCTGGACAACGGCCGCCTGCGCGGTCGCGTTCGGGGCGGTGAGGCCCAGGCTGGAACCGTCATGATTGACAGCCGAGCCAAGGATGACGGCGTATACGCGGTCGCCATCGGCAAGAGCGTCGGCCAGCCGCCGCAGCACCACAACGCCGCATCCTTCGCCACGGACCACCCCATCCGCGGCGATGTCGAATGGCCGGCAGCTACCGCTGGGCGATGTCGCCCCGATCCCGCTCATGAAGACGCTCAATTCCGGCGTCACCAGCAGATTGACTCCGCCGACCAGCGCGGCGTCGCATTCTCGTGAGCGCAGCGCCTGCGCGCCTAGGTGCACTGCCAGCAGGGACGACGAGCAGGCCGAGTTCAGGGTGGCGGCGGGCCCGTGCAAGTCGAACGCATACGCGAGACGACCGGCCGCGAAGCTGAACTCGATGCCGGTGGCGTAATGCGGACCGATGCCGGCCACGCCGACAGTCTTCGCGTGCAACGTGGCGTAATCGCCGGCGAGCATGCCGATGAAAACCGCCGTCTGCGACCCCCGCCAGGACGCCAGCGGGCGTCCGGCATCGCACATGGCCTCCCAGGCGGTTTCGAGCAGCAGCCGATGCTGAGGATCCAGCGACGCGGCCTCGCGCGGCGAGATACCAAAGAACGCTGCGTCAAAGCGGTCGATGTCGTCGAGAAAGGCGCCGATGTGACTGCGCGTTGTGCCGGGCTTGGCCTGCCGCGGGTCATGGAACTCATGCGACCAGCGATCGGCAGGCACCTCGCGCATCAGGTCGTTGCCCGCGCTCAGCACCTTGCCGAAGCTTGCCAGGTCACGCACTCCGCCGGGAAACCTGCAACCGATGCCGACTATTGCGATCGGCTCGGATGATGGCGCTTCTTCATCGTTTGATGACTTCATCGTATGATGAATTATATGAGCAAGCAGCGCTGCCTTCAAGAGCCGCCAGGCAGCAGCACCGAGCGCCCGGTGCTGCTGTGCCTACCCCACGCAGGAGGTAACGCCACCTTCTTCCGCTCCTGGCACACCGTACTCGCCGATGCCGTCGACGTGGTTGCGCTGGAGATCGCAGGCCACGGAGCCCGCAGGAACGAACAGCTCCCCCGCACCCTCGGGGAGGCGCTCGACTCGGTATGGAACGTCGTCGTCGGCTACTGCGATCGCAGGCATGTCCTGTTCGGGCACAGCCTGGGGGCGCTGTACGCATTCGAGATCGCTCACCGGCTTTCCCGCCGCGGCTGCCCGCCGGAACTGCTCCTGGTATCGGGGCGCAACGCGCCAGGCTTCCGGGCGGAGGTCCCGGACTGCCACCGGCTACCAGATACCGAATTCATAGACAGGCTAGTGAGCTACGGCGGAATCCCCGCCGAGATCGCCAAGGACCCAGCCCTCATGAAACTTTTTCTGCCCGCGTTACGAGCCGACATGAGAATTACCGAGCGCTACACACGTGGAGACCAGTCGCCGCTTCGCTGCCCCATCACGATCTTCTATGGCGAAAAGGACCCGTTAGTATCTCGGGCCGGCGTGGAAGCCTGGTGCCGGGAAGCTAGTCAGCGTTGCGAGATAATCACCCTGCCCGGCGGCCACTTCGGTCCGCCTGATGAGCGTCTGCGCCGAGTACGGCAGGTGGTCTTGAGCCACTTTCCGGCTGCCGTCAATGGCGGCCCCTGTTGGTCGCCGAGACCATTCCCTTAGGCTCAGGCTTCTGAGCAGCGTCTAGGTCATCGCTGAGGTAACGGTCAACGATGGGCCCGAGGAGCAAGACAACGGCGTCTGGCGCCAGGCTAGCCAGTGGCTCGATCCCGATCATGTACCGGACCATCAGCATGCCGATGACCTGGGTTCCGATCAAGGTAGTGCGCAACGCCTTGTGTGAGGCCGCATTCGCGTCGACAATCTGCCCGATGACCTGCTCGGTGACGAAGTCGCTCACGAGCCTGGCGGCACTTTCATGGCTGACCGCAGACCTGACCATCGCTTGCATGGGATCACGCGTCTCGGGGTCGTCCCACAGCACGAGGATCGAGCGGATCAGGCGTTCGCCTACCGTGCCCGGCCCCGGCGCGAGTACTGATTCGAGTATCGCGTCCGGCTGGAAGGCGTCGGTGATCGCAGCGACGAAGACACCTTCTTTAGTGGTGAAGAAATGATGGATCAGAGCGGAGTCCACCTGCGCGTCCCTGGCGATGGCGCGAGTCGTCGCACCTCGATAGCCACGCTCAGCGAACAGTTTCTGTGCGGACCTGATGATGTCCTGGCGTGTGCTGCTCACACCTTGCCGGCGGCCAGTGCGCCGGACCGTGCCATGGACATCTCCGTCCTCTTCTCCATGGGTACTACCAACCATTCGAGACCCCTCCCCCTTTCTGCGCTTGGCCACCGGGCGTGAACCCGACATGACGTCCGGATGCTCCAGCGCAACATGGTGAACAATGATAACTCATCATCCGGTGAGGTCGGCGCCTCTTTCTCTGCCCTCGCTAAACCAGGACAT
>WNEY01001750.1_pt1 | contig 33153 bp, 28 predicted proteins | sample 5400531 | NCBI WGS metagenome assembly WNEY01 (sample SAMN13153338, study PRJNA577476) | soil metagenome | isolation source: 200 cm saprolite under Douglas fir tree site 1 | place: USA:California | collected 2015-04-18
GCCGGCGCTTACGCTGTCGAGCGGAGCGGCGGCGAGGAGCTCAGCTCGCGCGCCGGCTCCTTTGACGCACTGTGTCCCGCTTCTGGGGCGGGACGCGGCGGGTCAGAAAAGGCATTGCACAGGCGGCGGGCTTCACGTCACGATCGTAGCGGGACCCTCCGACACTGCCGCCGCTCGGTAGAAGCGCTCGCCTCGCCGTGGTAAACTGGCGAGGGGGCCGGCGATGCCAGGACTGACGTTCATCAAGATCCTCGGGAACCTGAAGTTCTTCTCGCACGGCCTGAAGCTCGGGACCGAGTGGAAGAGCACGTTCTCGATCAAGGACGAGGCGCAGTTCCATTCCGGGGACCGCAAGGCGGTCCCGCAGCTCATCCCCCCCTGGTTCAAGCCGGCGGAGATCCCCAACAAGTACCACCAGGAGACCTGCGACAAGATCGGAAAGGAGTTCAAGGATTTCCATGACACCATTCTGGACGCGGTCGGCTACGCGCACAACATGTGGAAGCTGCAGGCCAAGTTCAAGGACCTGAAGGTCAACGCGCTCACCGCGCTGGGCACGCCGGGCTGCCTCGACGGCCCCGAGCTCGAGAGCCTCATCAAGCAGGCTCCTCAGGTGGCCGCTTGGACGGGCAACAAGGCCAAGCACCGCGACGCGGTGGCCAAGGGCGTCTCGCAGTGCTTCAAGAAGTGGCAGGACAAGGTCATGGTGCCAGGACTGCCCTGGTACCCGGCATTCGTCGTCTTCCCCGGCCCGATGGCGCCGCCGATGCCGAACATCCCGATGCCGCTCATCTGCTGCCCCTCGCCGATGATGACCGAGATCTGCATGCCGAATTCGATGGCCAAGGCGAATACGAAGCGCTCCACGACGCCATTGCCACCGTGCTCGCTCTCGCCTTCCTGATGTGGCTTCCGATGCAACAGGTGATGCTGGTGATGGGCAAGGGCCAGATCCCCACCTTTGCGCCCCCCTTCGTGCCGGTGGGCCCGGTCGTCATGGGCGACAACCTGCCCATCCCCGGCCATCTCATGGCGTGACCTCTCCACCAGGAGCCCAGGCCGACGTCCGGGTTGGCATCCCAGCCGCCCCTGAGTGCGAACGACCAGTCCGGGCCGGGCGCATCGCGATGCGCGCCGACCCAAGCTCCGGTCCTGGTGACGCCGTCGCCTTTGATCCGTTCGACGGGCGGACCGGGATCGCCGGCGGAGGTCACGGTCGCAGCGAACGGCCCGGCTTCGAAATCCCAGGACCTGAACGGGATACATTCGACCAGCTTCGTAGCGCTACCGACCTGCGAAGATTTGGGAAAGTTCGGTTGCCGGCACTTCCTCCAGCTGGTCGTACCTGCAAGAACGCGGATCCTTGTCGGGGCGCCAGCGCTGGAAGTGCGTCGCGTGACGGAAGCGGGTGCCCTGCAGATGATCGTACGCGACCTCGCCGACGCGCTCGGGGCGGAGAGGTTCCCAGCTCAGGTCCTTGCCGCGGTTCCAGCGGCTCGAGGCCCCCGCTGGTCGCCCTCCTCCGCGCCGGCCCAGTCGCGCCAGGGATGACCGGCCAGCGCGTTCTCGCGTAACGGCGCAAGCTCCTCGACCAGCTCGCGGCGCTTGGCGGTGGTGAAGCTGGAGGCGATGCCGACGTGGTGCAGCGTGCCCTCGTCGTCGTAGAGCCCGAGGAGCAGCGAGCCGATCATCGTGCCGGGGCCGTTCTTGTGCCAGCGGAAGCCGGCCACCACGCAGTCGGCGGTGCGGGCATGCTTCACCTTCACCATGGCGCGCTTGCCCGGTTGATACGTGGAGTCGAGCTGCTTGGCGATCACTCCGTCGAGTCCCGCGCCCTCGAACCGGGAGAACCAGTCCTGCGCGACCGCGCGGTCGGCGCTCGCGGGCGTGAGGTGCACCGGAACCTGCGCCGTCCCCAGCGCGCGCTCGAGCATCTCGCGCCGCTCCGCCAGCGGCCGCCCGCGCAGATCGTCGTCGCCGAGCGCGAGCAGGTCGAACGCGACGTACGAGGCGGGGCTCTCCTGCGCCAGCATCTTCACGCGCGACGCGGCCGGGTGGATGCGCAGCAGCAGCGCCTCGAAGTCCAGCCCACGCTTCCCGGCGATGACGATCTCGCCGTCCACCACGCACCGCTCCGGCAGCTCGCGCAGGAGCGGCGCCTCCAGCTCCGGGAAGTAGCGGTTGAGGGGTTTCAGCTCGCGCGACTGCAAATACAGTTCGCCGCCATCCCGGAAGGCGAGCGCGCGGAAGCCGTCCCACTTCGGCTCGTACAGCCACCCTTCTCCCTCGGGCAACTCGCCCGCGAGCTTCGCCAGCATCGGCTCGACGGGCGGGCTGAACGGCAGCGACACCTGGTCACGCCCCGCGCAGCGCGTCGGCCACGATCTGCCGGGCCTCGGCGACAATCGCCTGCAGGTGGTCTTCACCGCGAAAGCTCTCCGCGTAGATCTTGAACACGTCCTCCGTCCCCGACGGCCGCGCGGCGAACCAGCCGTCGTCCGCGACCACCTTGAGCCCGCCGATCTCGGCGCCGTTGCCGGGCGCGCGGGTGAGCTTCGCGCGGATCGGCTGCCCGGCCAGCGTCTTCGCCCGAACTGCCTCCGGGGAGAGCTTCTTCAGCACGGACTTCTGCTGCGGCGTCGCCGGCGCGTCGATGCGCGTGTAATACGGCGTCCCGAGCCGCTGCATGATCGCGCGAGCCTGCTCGCCCGGATCCTTGCCGGTCACCGCCAGCATCTCGGCGGCGAGCAGGTCCATGAGGATGCCGTCCTTGTCCGTGGTCCACACCGTCCCGTCGCGGCGAAGGAACGACGCGCCCGCGCTCTCCTCGCCCCCGAACCCGAGCGAGCCGTCGAGCAGCCCGTCGACGAACCACTTGAAGCCCACCGGGACCTCGCGCAGCTCGCGCCCCAGCTCGCGCGCGACCCGATCGATCAGGCTGCTCGACACCAGGGTCTTTCCCACCGCCGCGCGCGCGCTCCACCCGGGCCGGTTGCGGAACACATACCCGATCGCCGCAGCCAGGAAGTGGTTGGGGTTCAACAGCCCCTGGCCGGGCGTCACGATGCCGTGGCGGTCCGAGTCGGTGTCGTTGCCGAAGGCGAGATCGTAGCGGTCCTTCAAGGCGACCAGGTTCGCCATCGCGTACGGCGACGAGCAGTCCATCCGGATCTTGCCGTCGTGGTCGAGCGGCATGAACGAGAACGTCGGGTCGACGCGCTCGTTCACCACCGTGAGGTCGAGCCCGTACTCCTCGGCGATGGGCCTCCAGTACGCCACGTTGGAGCCGCCCAGCGGATCGGCCGCGAGCCGCGGGCGCGCCGCGCGCACCGCCTCGAGATCGACCACGTTGCGCAGGTCTTTCACGTAGGGCGCGACGAAGTCGTGCTCGTGCAGCGTCGGCGCGCGCGACGCCTCGGCGCGGCGGACCCGCGCGGCCAGGAGCTCGTTCGCGCGGCGCTCGATCCAACCCGTGGCCGCGGTGTCCGCCGGGCCGCCGCTGGGCGGGTTGTACTTGATGCCGCCGTCCTCCGGCGGGTTGTGAGACGGGGTGATGACGATCCCGTCGGCGAGCCCCGCGGTCCGGCCGCGGTTGTGGACGAGGATGGCGTGCGAGATCACCGGCGTGGGCGTCCACTGTCCTTGGGGCGCGTGGAGCACCTCGACCTCGCTCACGGCCAGGACCTCCAGCGCCGTACGCTGCGCGGGCTCGGAGAGGGCGTGCGTATCCGCGCCCAGGAAGAGCGGCCCGGTGGTTCCCTGCGCCTCGCGGTACTCGCAGACGGCCTGGGTCACCGCCAGGACGTGCGCCTCGTTGAAGCTTCCGCGCAGCGACGAGCCGCGGTGGCCCGAGGTCCCGAAGCTGACCCGCTGCTGCGGATCGGAGGGATCGGGCTTTTCGAAGTAGCGCCGCCGGAGCAGCTCGAGATCGACGAGCAGCTCGCGCGGGGCGGGCTTCCCGGCGAGTGGATGGGCCATGCGGCCAATCGTACTGCGTCAGGCGGCGGGCTGCTCGGCCTCCGCGCAGTGCTCGTCGAGCAGCGTCAGCACGCGGTCGATGTCGAACGGCTTCTGCAGCACGCCGATGACGTGGTCGCGGAACGCGGTGGCGACCTGCGAGCCGCTCGACTCAGGGCGGGCCGAGATCACCGCGACCGGGACGTTCGCGAGTCGCGGCTGGGACCGCATCCAGCGCAGCACCGCGACACCGCCCACGCGCGGCATGAGGAGGTCGAGCAGCACCAGGCACGGCAGCTCCTCGCAGCCGGCGAGGTGCTCGATCGCTTCCTGGCCGTCCGCGGCGACGGCCGTCTGGTAGCCCTCTTCCTCGAGCAGCATGCGGACGACCTCGCGGGTGTCGGCGTCGTCTTCGACCAGCAGCACGCTGGGCATCCGGACCTCCTGGCAATCCAACCGGCTGGAACAGGGTAGCGCCGGAAATTCTTCCAGGCACGTCGCGGAGTTGCGCCGCGGCCGCGGGCTGGCGGACCCGGTGGGTTGCGGTGAACGAACGGTCGTGCTATTATCTTGCGCATGCATCCAGCGCGCAAGGTGGACGGGCGGGTGGAGCGCGGCGAGCGCACGCGCCGGCAGATCCTCGACGCCGCCGTGGACATCGCCTCGGTGGAGGGCCTGGAGGGCCTCTCGATCGGAAGGCTGGCGCTGAAGCTGGACATGAGCAAGAGCGGCCTGTTCGCCGCCTTCGGCTCCAAGGTGGACCTACAGGTGGCGACCGTGGACCGCGCCGCCGAGATCTTCGTCGAGCAGGTCGTCCGCCGCGCCATGGGGGCTCCTCGCGGGCTGCCCCGGCTGCGCTCGCTCTGCGCGTCCAAGCTGGAGTACATGCAGCGCGAGGTCTTCCGAGGCGGCTGCTTCTTCGCAGCCGCCTCGGCGGAGTTCGACGGGCGCCCCGGACCGGTGCGCGACCGCGTCGCGGGGCACATGAAGGCCTGGGTCGAGTTGCTCGGGGGCGCCGTGCGGCGGGCCCAGGGCGAGGGCCACCTGCAAGCCGACGTCGATCCCGCGCAGCTCGCTTTCGAGATCGACTCGCTCGCGCAAGGCGCCAACTGGGCGTACCAGCTCTTCGGCGATGCCGCCGCGTTCGACCGCGCCCGGAGCGCCACCAAGGCGCGCATCGATGCTTCCGCGCGGCTTGCGCCGAAGACAGGCTCGCGCGGCGCCCGCCGCAAGCCGGCCGGAAACCGCGACTGACAGAGGCTCGAACCACGGAGGTCCCGATGCGCGCCATCTTGTACTCGCCAGAAAATAGCACGAACGTTCGGTTTGTTTCGCCGGAGGCGCCGGACCTCGCCGGAGAGGTCCCCGAGCGGCCCGCCCGGCCGGCACGGCCCGTGCGCCTGCCACGCCGGGGGCCGTACCCCTGGCTGCGCACCGCCTTCCGCGTCGCCTCTGCGATCGCCCCCCCGCTCGCCGTGCGCTTGGCCGAGCGCGCCTTCGGCACGCCGCCGCGCGTCGAAGCGCGAACATCCCTGGTGCTCGCTTCAGGCCATCGCTTCTACCTGACCGCCGGTGGGGAGCGGCTGGCCATCTGGTCCTGGGGCGACGGTCCAGTGGCGCTTCTGCTCCACGGCTGGGGCGGCCGGTCGGAGCAACTCGTCTCGTTCGTGACACCCTTGCTCGCCGCCGGTTACAGCGTGCTGGCGCCGGACGCGCCCGGGCACGGTTCGTCGACCGGACGCGGCTCCTCGATCGTCGCCTTCGCCGACGCGCTGGAGGCCTTCGGCGCGCGCGTCGGTCCCGTGCACGCGTTCATCGGTCACTCCGGAGGCGCGGCTGCCGGCGCGCTCGCCATCCACCGTGGCCTGCCCGTGCGCCGCGCCGTGTTCCTCGCGCCGGTTGCCAGCATGACCGACGTGGTGATGCGCTTCTCCTGGCAGTTGCACGTCCCGCCCTGGATCGCCGACGCCATGCGGAGTCGATTCGAGTCGCGGCTCGGAGTGCCCATGTCGGCGCTCGACGTGCCCACCCTCGCGCGTGGCGCGAGCACTCCGCTGCTCGTGTTCCACGATCCGGAGGATCGCGAGGTGCCCTGGCACGATGCCGCCGCAATCGCTCAGGCATGGCCCGGCGCGCGCCTGGTCGACGCTCCCCGCGTCGGACACAACCGGATCCTGCGGGACGAGAGCGTCATCGAGCAGGCCGTCTCCTTCCTCGGAGCGGCCGCCTGACTGCATCCGCGACGCGCACTCCAAAAGCACAGCGCCGCCGAATACGGCGGCGACTGCAAAAAGACGAAGCCCGCGGCCCAGGAAACAGGGCTCGCAGGCCTCGTGAAATCAACGTGCCCGGCGGCCCAAAGGCCCGCCCTGCGCGCATACCCCTTCGGAGGATCCAGGACCGCCAGTCGCTGCACCGTGCAGGTCACCCCGCCCGGCACTGCCTCTCGTGAAGGTTCGGTGCTCCTCGGAGTGTTGTCTGCGGCCGGATTGCGGGGATATTGGGTTCCCCGCACCCGCCAGGCCTCGGCATTTCTGCCGAGTCGAGCGGATCTGTCCGACCGCCGTCCGCCGCGAGCTTTCGCACGCGGCTTCATCCTCCCTCGAGCTTTCCGCCTCCTCCAGAGTCCTGCAACCGACGACCTGCCCTCGGTACCCCGGACGACCTCGCGACCGTCCGGAAGCCAGAGAGCGCCTCCCGTGGGGTTCCACTTCCCTCATCGCGACATCAGCAGGCGACGTCCACTCTTGCCCGGGGTTCCCACGCCCCGAGCTGACGGTCCGTCCTCGACGTTTCGCACGTCCTCGACGGTTTGCTCCGCCACCTGCCTTGCGGGTTTTTTTCGCCCCGCAGCCGCGTCCAGGGTTTGCCCTTCAGGGGTTTGTCCCTCCCCGCGGAGCCGTACCGGCTTTCACCGGCCGAGTCATGCCCTCTTGCCGTTGGATGGAGGCGCCTGCGGTTTGACCCGCGCCAGCGACCCCATCCTCGACTTCAGGGCCTTGCTCCCCGCGGAGAGTGCGGTGACGGCGGAACCGGTTAAAGCCCCGGCCGATCCGCGCCCCTCCTGGGCTTTTCCTCCTCCGGGTCTTCCATCCCCGCACCGTTGGGAACGCCTTCGCGTCCCCTCCGCCCACGACCTTCGCCGCAACGAGCCCGTTGCGGCTGGTCCTCGGCGTATCGCCGGTACGAGGCTCGGTTTGCCTGGGACCAGGCCACCGACCCGCACGAGGTTTCTGGCCTGAACCCCCGCCCTCCTTTCGTGAGACGGGTTCGAGGCCTTGCGCCTTGCGACCCACCGGGCCGCCGGACACGCAGTACTTATGAGCACGGGTCGTGCCACAGAGTTCACCTCGTAACTATGCGAAACTACGTATGTACGATGCGAACGCACTGTCCTCTTGCTGCACGCCATCCCTGTGGATGGTTTGTGGCTCACGCGGGAGGTAGATGTGGGAGACCTGTGGACTCGATGGCGCTCGCTGCAATGAATCAGGTTGTGAATGACCAGCCGCTGGACGCATCGTTCACATTGGGTACACCGCTCCAGGCCGAAGGTCGCGCGAGTCGCTGTCAAAAAGAAGCCAGGTCGCCGTTTCCGCGTCACAGTTCGAGACAGCACCGACGCGGCGCAGGGAGGAATGCCAATGATGTCGAACGGAACGAGGCGCATCTCGCTGGACTGGTGGACGGTGATCGCCGCAGTGGCGGCCGCCGCCCTGATCAAGGTGGGGCTCATCCCCAGCGTGCCCTGGTGAGGGGAGCCCGCCATGACTGAAGCCGTCGCTCTGGAGTCGACCCCTCCGGTCGGGCTGCACGCGCGCCTCGCCCGGCTCCTGCCCGGGATCGCGCTGCTGTTCGCGATCGGGTACGCGGGCAAGCTCACCGAGCAGCTCTTGCGCGATTACGGGAAGGCGCACCACGTCGCGCTGCCCAACATCGAGTACGTGCTGTGGGCCATCCTTTTCGGCCTGATCATCGCCAACACGGTCGGCGTGCCCCAGGTCTTCCGGCCCGGCATCGCCACCTACGAGGTCTGGCTCAAGACGGGCATCGTGCTGCTCGGCGCCCGGTTCCTCCTCGGGGACGTCCTCAAGCTGGGCAGCATCTCGCTGGGGCTGGTCGCCATCGAGATCGCCGTCGCCATCGCCCTGATGACCGTGCTCGGGCGGGCGTTCAAGCTGAAGCCCAAGCTGACCAGCCTCCTGGCGGTGGGCTCGTCGATCTGCGGCGTCTCGGCGATCATCGCGGCCCAGGGCGCGATCGAGGCGGACGACGAGGACGCCACCTTCGCCATCGCCGCCATCCTCGCGCTCGGCGCGTTCGGGCTCTTCACCTATCCGGTGCTGGGCCGGCTCCTGCACATGAGCGACCACGCCTTTGGCGTGTGGGCAGGGCTGGCGGTCGACAACACGGCGGAGGCGGCGGCGGCCGGCGCGCTCTACTCGGACGCCGCGGGCAAGGTCGCGGTGCTCACCAAGTCGACGCGGAACGCGATGATCGGCTTCGTGGTGCTGGGCTATGCCGTGTACTGGGCGTCGCGCGGGCAGGCGCACGCGGTCGCGAACAAGGCGGCGTTCGTCTGGCAGAAGTTCCCCAAGTTCGTCCTGGGCTTCCTCTTCATCTCGCTGCTCGCCACGCTGGGCACGTTCCACAAGGGGCAGATCGCCAGCATCGCGAACCTCTCGCGCTGGGCCTTCCTGTTCACCTTCGCCGGAGTGGGGCTGAAAACCGACTTCCGCGAGCTGCGCAAGCAGGGCCTGCGGCCGTTCGTGGTCGGCGCCCTGGCCGAGCTCTTCATCACCATCGTGACGCTGGGCCTGGTCCTCGGCGCCGCCGCCCTCTTCCACCTCTGACGCGATACTAGACAAACCGATTTCACCACGGAGCACACGGAGGGCACGGAGTTCTTTTTCAAAAACAACTCCGTGGGCTCCGTGCCCTCCGTGGTGAAATCGTTTTGTCGATCCTTAGCGCAGAGCGGCGGCTGAAGAGCCTGGGGCGGGGATGCAGGTGGTCAGGCGGACTGGCTCGCAACGCAGGACGGCGGTGGCGGTGGTGCCGTCCTGCGGCAGATCGAGGGAGGCTTGGGTGGTGGGGATGGGGGCCAGGTTTCGCTGGCGGAGCTGCTCGTCGACGGAGCGGACCTCGGTGGTGGCGAGCTTGTCGAGCTCCGCCTGCACGTCGGACAGCTCTCGCCGGAGCACCTCGATGCGGTCGAGCTGGTACTTCGCCGGCGAGCCCTCCCACTGCGTGAACGCTCCGTAGAGGATGTCGGCGTGCTCGCGGATGCGCTCCTCGCCGGTGATCGCGCCGCCCTCCTTGGTGGCGACGACCTTCTTCTTCACCTCCTCCAGGCGCCCGGAGAGCCCGCGCAGCCGCGGCCCCAGCTCGTCGGCCTGCGGCAGCGCCCGCGTCCGCGCCTCGATCGCGCCGCGCGCGCCGTCGATGCGGTCCACCAGCGAGCTCATGTCGCCGAAGAGCGCGTGCACGCGCATGCCCGCGTCGAAGTTCGCCCGGCGCTCCGCCACGCCGTACGGCGCGCGCCGATCGATGGCAATGGCCAGCTTCGTCTCCAGGACCTGCGCGCCCTTGGTGAGCCTGACCGTGTACGTGCCCGGCGGCACGCGCGGCCCTTGCGAGGCGTTGAAGGCGAGCTGCGCGGCGCGCGGCACCCGCGGGGCGGGCATGCGCATCGTCCACGACACGCGGTTGAGTCCCCGCCGCTTGGTGGCGGGGACCGTATCGACCACCTTTCCCTGCGCGTCGAGCACGTCGAGCCGGATGGGTCCGAAGAGGTGGCGCGTGCGCTGGTAGTACGTGATCACCGCGCCGCCGGCGGGGTTCTCGCCCGTGAAGCTCGCGTCACCCTCGGAGAAACCGCCCTGCGCCGGCATCCGCTGCTGCGGCTGCCGGCCCGGCAGGAAGGCGGCGTCTCGCGACAACAGATCTGGCGTCAGCGCCCGCAGCGGAGTCAGGTCGTCGATCACCCACAGGCCCCGGCCGTGGGTCGCGATGACCAGGTCCCCGTCCCGCTGCTGGAGCGCCAGGTCGCGCACCGCCACCGCCGGGAACCCGCCTCCCTTGAATTCCGCCCACTGCTTGCCGCCGTCGAGCGAGATCCAGAGGCCGACCTCCGTGCCGAGGAACAGGAGCTGCGGCCGGACCGCGTCCTCCTTCACCACGTGGGCGTAGCCTCGCACTCCCTGCTGCGGAGAAACGATCCGCGTCCAGGTCTTCCCGTAGTCCGCCGTGCGGTACACCCAGGGAGACATGTCTCCATGAGTATGCCGGTCGAACGCGGCGTAGGCGGTGCCGGCCTGGTGCCGGCTCGCCTCGATCCAGCTCACCCAGGAGGCGGGAGGCAGCCCCTGCAGGTTGCGTGTCAGATTGCTCCACGACTTCCCGCCGTCGCGCGTGAGCTGGACGTTGCCGTCGTCCGTGCCCACCCAGACGACGTTGGGGTCGAAGCGCGACTCGCTGATCGCGTAGATGGTGGTGTGCATCTCGGCGGCGGAGTTGTCCACCGTGACTCCGCCCGACTGCTCCTGCTTCTGCTTCTCCGGGTCGTTGGTGGTCAGGTCGGGCGAGATGCGCTCCCAGTTGTCGCCCTTGTCGCGCGACCGGAAGAGGAACTGCGCGCCGATGTAGAGGGTGCCCTTCTGGGTCGGGCTCACCGCGATGGGCGTGTTCCAGTTGAAGCGCAGCTTCTCGTGGTAGCCGGCCTTGGGCTGGATGTCCCGGCTCGCGAGCGAGCGGCGGTCGACGCGGCCGATGTAGCCGCCCTGGAACTCGGCGTAGATCGCGTTCGGGTCGGAGGGGTCCTGCCAGGTCCAGAAGCCGTCGCCGTTGTAGACGTTCTCCCAGCGGCTGTTCGAGATCCCGCCGGGGTACGCCGAGTCCCCCACCCAGGAGCTGTTGTCCTGCAGTCCGCCGTACACCTGGTACGGGTCCTTGTCGTCGACGCTCACGTGATAGAACTGCGAGATGGGCAGGTTGGCCGCCTTCCACCAGCGGCTGCCGCCGTCGTACGAGATCCACAGCCCCCCGTCGTCGCCGCCCACCACGTGCTTGGGATTGTCGGGGTCGACCCACACGTCGTGCCAGTCGCCGTGAGAGCGGCCGCCGCTCTGGGCGAAGCTGCGCCCGCCGTCCTCGCTGACGATCAGGTTGAGGTCCGGCTTGTACACGCGGTCGGGGTTGGTCGGGTCCACCACCAGGCGCGCGAAGTAGAAGGGGCGCCACACCATCATCTGGCTCTTGTCGCGCGCCTCCCACGTCTTGCCGCCGTCGGCGGAGCGGTACAGCCCCGAGTCCTTGGACTCGACGAACACGTAGACCACGTTCGCGTTCGAGGGAGCCACCGCGACTTCCACGCGTCCCCAAGGCTTGGGCGGAAGCCCGCCCGCGGCGAGCTCGGTCCAGCTCGCGCCGCCGTCCGCCGAGCGATACAGGCCGCTGCCGCTCGGCGCGTCCGGGCCGTCGCCGCCCGATCGGAACGTCCAGCCCTTGCGGCGGAAGTCCCACAGGCCGGCGAACAGCACGTTGGGATCCTTGGGATCCATCGACAGGCCCGAGCACCCCGTCGAGTAGTTGTGTCCGGTCAGGATCAGGTCCCAGGTGCGGCCACCGTCGGTCGTCTTGTAGAGCCCGCGGTCGGGGCTGTCGCTCCACAACTTTCCGGGGACGCAGGCGTACACCAGGTTGCCGTTCTTCGGGTGCACCAGGATGCGGACGATGCGCTCGGCGCTGCGCAGGCCCATGTTGGTCCAGGTCTCGCCTCCGTCGGTCGACTTGTAGATGCCGTCGCCGATCGAGACCGAGTTGCGCGTCCACGATTCGCCGGTGCCCACCCAGACCGTCTGCGGATGGGTGGGATCGATCGCGATGGCCCCGATGGACTGCACCGGCGCCTTGTCGAAGACGGGCCGGAAGGTGGTGCCTCCGTCGCCCGACTTCCACACGCCCCCGCTCGCGGCGCCCACGTAGATGGTGGTCCTGCCCTCTTCGTTGCGCGCGGCGACCGCGGCGATGCGGCCGCTCATCGCCGCCGAGCCGATGTTGCGCGAGTTGAGGCCGGAGATGACGCCCGAATCCAGGCCCTCCGCCCTGCGGGCGGCCGGGGCCGGCGGCGCGGGGGCGGCCGGCTTCTGCGCGGGCGCGGGACCCGCCAGCACGGCGCGGCCGACCGGCCCGGTGGGGAAACGGAAGAGCGCCTCGTCCGCCTCCACGTTCGGCTCGGCGCGCTGGATGGTCAGGCGGAAGTTGCGCGGCTTCCCCTTCTCGCCCGACTCGACGGAGAACGGGAACCAGACTCCCGCCACCTGCTCGTACCCTCCCAGGTCGGTCTCGGTGATGCGCTCGACGCCGCGCACCTTGGTCTCGGTCACGACGCGGATCTCGAGGAAATAGTCCGGGTCGAGGAAGACGTACTGCACGTCGCCGTCCTTGCGCGTGACCCGCAGCTTGTGCGCGGGCGTCCCGTCGAGGTCGTCGGTGCCGAGGTACTCGATGCGGTGCCCCTTCTCGGCGGCGGCGGCGAGCGGGCCACCGATCTCGGCGTTGCGCTGCAGGTCCTTGGCCTCGTCGGCGGAGGTGCGGTGCGCATCGCGCCGGCCGGAGAACGGCTGCACCTCCCAGCCGTCGCGGCCATCGAAGGCGTCCACGGCGGTGAGCCCTTGCAGCGAGATCTCCGTGCGCACCATCCCGGGGCGCTTCTGCAGGGCCGCCCATTCGGCGTCGATCTTGTTGTCGCCGAAGGTGAAGGAAGCGGTCCCCGTGAGCCGCAGCGATCGGACGGCGGTGAGCTTCGCCGCGCCGCCCCGCGCCTCGAGGTTGCGGGCGACCAACTCGTCGCCGGTCAGGGCGCGCGCCGCGCCCGGCTCGAGAAGCATTCCTGCGAGAAGCAGACCGATCCCGTTGCGCATCGTCTCCTCCGGAAAAAAGGCGGGCCATGATGGCCGAAGAGCGGCCCCGCTCCAAGCGCGCGGACAGACCCGCGGCGGGGCAGGGCCCTTACGTCCGGGAAGCGCGACTGTTTCAAGAGAGTGGCATCTGCCCTGCAGGGTCGGGTTTCCATGCCCGCTCCGCTGGCGATGGCGCTCCTCCTCGCGCAGGCGAGCCCTCCGGCGGCGGAGCCGTCCTCCGTCCAGCTCCACGGTTGGGTCGACGCGTTCTACGCGCTCAACTCGAACCGCCCGGCGGACGGGGCCAGCTTCCTGCCCGGAACGGGCACCACCGCGCGACGCGCCAACGAGCTGAACCTGAACGCGGCGGCGGTGGACGTCTCGCTGGATCCGCGCCCGGTCGGGTTCCACCTCACGCTGGGCTTCGGCAGCGGGCTCGAGGTGGTGCACTCCGCCGAGCCGGCCGGCCCGGCGATCGGGCCGGACGTGTGGCGCAACGTGTATCAGGCCTCCGTCAGCTACACGGCGCCGATCGGGTCCGGGCTGCTCTTCGAGGCGGGCATCTATCCTTCGCACATCGGTTTCGAGAGCTTCTTCTCGAAGGACGACTGGAACTACACGCGCGGTTGGATGGGCGAGTTCTCGCCCTACTACCAGGCCGGCCTCAAGGTCTCGTACTCGTTCGACGCGCACTGGTCGGCGCAGCTCCACTTCCTCAACGGATGGCAGGTCATCGGCGACAACAACCGGGCCAAGGCGGTGGGCACGCAGCTCGCCTGGACGAACGACCGCGCAACGCTCGGCTTCAACACCTTCGCCGGCCCGGAGCTGCCGGGGGACGATTCGCACTGGAGGCTGTTCGGCGATTTGACCGCGACTGTGAAGGCGACTTCGTGGCTCTCGCTCGGCGCCACCGCCGACGCCGGGCGGCAGGACCGCCCACAGGGGGCGGCCGTCTGGCACGCCGCCGGGCTGTACGCGCGTATCGCCCTGCACCCGCGCGCCGCGCTGGCGCTGCGCGCCGAGTACTACGACGACGTGGACGGGTTCTTCTCGGGCGCGCCGCAGGTGCTACGCGACGGCACCGTGACCCTGGAAGTGCGGCCGGACGAGCACCTGATCGTGAAGCTCGAGGCGCGGCACGATCGCGCCGGGGTGGCGGTGTTCTCGGGCGAGCGCGAAGCGGGCACACCTACGTTCTCGCGAACCCAGACGCTCGCGATCGCGAGCGTGGTCGGAGTCTGGTGACCCTGCAACCTGCAACGATCCGGGTCGCCACGGCTTGCATTTCGCAAGGCGCGCACGCAGCAACCGTCACGAGAACGGGCGGGCGGCGAGGACCGTCTCCGGCATGGCGGGTGCATCGCACCGCGGCATGATCGACTTCCTGCTCGTGCTGGCTAGCGTCGCGTTCTTCGCGGGCTCGTGGGCGTACGTGCGTTTCTGCGCTCGCCTCGGAGGTGCGTCGTGAGCCTCGAATACGGGATCGGGCTCGCGTTCGCGGTGCTCCTCACCGTCTACCTCGGGTACGCGCTGCTCTGGCCGGAGCGGTTCTGACATGACTGCCGTCGGATGGACCCAGATCGCGCTCTTCTTCGCGGTGGTGCTCGCGCTGACGCGGCCACTCGGCGCGTACATGTTCCGCGTGTTCGAGGGCAGCCGGCAGCCGCTGCCGTCCGTGCTGGGCCGCGCCGAGCGGCTCGTCTACCGGCTCTGCGGCGTCGATCCCACGCGCGAGCAGACCTGGCCTGCATACGCGTTCGCGCTGCTCGCGTTCAGCCTGTTCGGGCTGCTCGGCACCTACGCGATCGAGCGGCTGCAGCACGTGCTGCCGCTGAATCCACAGCACCTCGGCCCGGTCGAGCCGGCGCTCGCGTTCAACACCGCGGCGAGCTTCACCACCAACACGAACTGGCAGGCATACACGCCCGAGTCGACCATGGGCTACTTGACCCAGATGGCCGGGCTAGCCTGGCACAACTTCACCTCGGCCGCGGCCGGCATCGCCGTCGCGCTGGCGCTCACGCGCGGGTTCACGCGCACCGGCGGCTCAGGGGGAGGCAAGACGATCGGCAACTTCTGGGTCGACCTGGTGCGCGCGACCCTGTACGTGCTGCTGCCCATCTCCTTCGTGTACGCGCTCTTCCTCGTCTCCCAAGGCGTCCTGCAGAACCTCGTGCCCTACCGCGAATTGGTCACCCTCGAGGGCATGAAGCAGGTGCTGGCCATGGGGCCGACCGCCTCGCAGGAGGCGATCAAGATGCTGGGCACCAACGGCGGCGGGTTCTTCAACGCCAACAGCGCGCACCCGTTCGAGAACCCGACGCCCCTGACGAACTTCGTGCAACTCGTCTCCATCTTCGCCATCCCGGCCGGCCTCACCTACACGTACGGCCGGATGGCGCGCGACCAGCGGCAGGGCTGGGCCATCTTCGCCGCCATGGCGATCCTGTTCTTCGCCGGCGTGCTCGGAACGTACGCTGCCGAGGCGCAGGGGAACCCGGCACTGCGCGGCATCCCGGGCCTGCAGCAGGGGACCGCCAACCTGGAAGGAAAGGAGACCCGGTTCGGCGTGGCGGCGTCGGCGCTGTTCGCGACCGTGACGACCGACGCATCGTGCGGCGCGGTCAACTCGATGCACGACAGCTTCACGCCGCTGGGCGGGCTGGTGCCGCTCGTCAACATCCAGCTCGGCGAGGTGATCTTCGGCGGCGTCGGCGCCGGCCTCTACGGGATACTCGTCTTCGTCCTGCTGACCGTGTTCATCGCCGGCCTGATGGTCGGGCGCACTCCAGAGTACCTCGGGAAGAAGATCGAGGCGCGCGAGATGAAGCTCGCCATGCTGTACGTGCTCATCTTCCCGCTCCTCATCCTGAGCTTCTCCGCCTGGGCGGCGGTGGTCTCGTACGGCACCTCCTCCATGGCGAACCCGGGGCCGCACGGCCTCTCCGAGGTCCTCTACGCGTTCTCCAGCGGCGCGGGCAACAACGGGTCGGCGTTCGCGGGGCTGAACGCGAACACGCGCTTCTACAACCTGACGCTCGGCGCCGACATGCTCATCGGCCGGTTCCTGATGATCGTGCCCGCGCTCGGCATCGCGGGCTCGATGGTGGACAAGAAGGTGATTCCCGCCGGGCCGGGGACCTTCCCCACCAACGGGGCCCTGTTCGTCGCGCTGCTCGTTTCGGTGGTCCTGATCGTCGGCGCGCTGACGTTCTTCCCTGCCCTTTCGCTGGGCCCGCTGGTGGAGCACTTCGCCGGACGGGCCGGGAGGCGGTTCTGAATGGCCGCCAAGGCAAGGCAGCTGTCGCTGTTCGACCGCCGCATCCTCTGGTCCGCGGCGCTGGACAGCCTGCGCAAGCTCGCGCCTCAGCGCGTGGCGAGGAACCCGGTCATGTTCGTGGTCGAGATCGGCAGCGTGCTGACCACCGCCATCTGGCTGCGCGATCTGACCGCTCCGCCGCCCGGAGCGGCGCCGCGCTGGTTCACGCTCGCCGTCTCGCTCTGGCTCTGGTTCACGGTGATCTTCGCCAACTTCGCCGAGGCCGTCGCCGAGGGCCGCGGCAAGGCCCAGGCGGACACGCTGCGCCGCATGCGCCAGGAGACGGTGGCGCGCAAGGTGCGCACCTGGCCCGCGCCCGAGGACGTCATCCCCGTCGCGAACGAGGAGATGATCCCCGCCTCGCGCCTGAAGAAGGGCGATCTGGTGGTGGTCGAGGCGAACCAGCTCATCCCCGGCGACGGCGAGGTGATCCAGGGCATCGCCTCGGTCGACGAGTCGGCCATCACCGGCGAGTCCGCCCCCGTGATCCGGGAGAGCGGCGGCGATCGGTCCGCGGTCACCGGCGGCACGAAGGTCCTCTCCGATCGGATCGTGGTGCGCATCACGTCCAACCCGGGCGAGTCGTTCCTCGACCGCATGATCGCGCTCGTGGAAGGGGCGGCACGGCAGAAGACGCCGAACGAGATCGCCCTGCACATCCTGCTGGTCGGGCTCACCATCATCTTCCTCTTCGCCTGCGTCACCCTGGTGCCGCTCGGCCTGTACTCGGGCATCGGGCTTGGTCGCCCTGCTCGTGTGCCTGATCCCGACCACCATCGGCGGTCTGCTCTCGGCCATCGGCATCGCCGGCATGGACCGCCTCCTGCGCAAGAACGTGCTGGCCATGAGCGGCCGCGCGGTCGAGGCGGCCGGCGACGTCGACACGCTGCTGCTCGACAAGACAGGCACCATCACCCTCGGCAACCGGCTGGCGACCGAGATCCTCCCGGCGCCGGGCGTCAGCGCCGCCGAGCTGGCGGACGCGGCCCACCTCGCCAGCCTCGCCGACGAGACGCCCGAAGGGCGGTCCATCGTCGTGCTGCTCAAGGAGCGGTACGGGTTGCGCGGCCGGGAGACCAAGGGCATCGCCCACTTCATCACCTTCAGCGCGCAGACCCGGATGAGCGGCGCCGACGTGGGACCGAGGGTCATCCGCAAGGGCGCGGTGGACGCGGTCTCCGCGCACGTCCAGCGAAGCGGCGGGAAGGTTCCCGACGAGGTGGTGCAGGCCGCCTGGCGCATCGGGGACGCGGGAGGCACTCCGCTCGCGGTCTCCGACGGCGCACGGGTGCTGGGACTCATCCACCTCAAGGACGTGGTGAAGGGCGGGATCGCCGAGCGTTTCGCCCGCTTCCGGGCGATGGGCATCCGCACCGTGATGATCACCGGCGACAATCCGCGCACCGCGGCGGCCATCGCCAAGGAATCGGGCGTGGACGACTTCCTCGCGCAGGCGACGCCCGAGGCCAAGATGCACCTGATCCGCGAGGAGCAGGGCAAGGGGAAGCTGGTCGCGATGACCGGCGACGGCACCAACGATGCGCCCGCGCTCGCCCAGGCCGACGTGGGCGTGGCGATGAATACCGGGACCCAGGCCGCCAAGGAAGCCGGCAACATGGTGGATCTGGACTCCGACCCGACCAAGCTGCTCGAGGTGGTCGAGGTAGGCAAGCAGCTCTTGATGACGCGCGGGACCCTGACCACGTTCTCGATCGCGAACGACGTGGCCAAGTACTTCGCCATCCTCCCGGCGCTGTTCGTCGGAGTGTTCCCGGAGCTGAAGCCGCTCGACGTGATGCGGCTCGCCTCACCGTACAGCGCCATCCTCTCGGCGGTGATCTTCAACGCCCTCATCATCATCCTGCTCATCCCCCTGGCGCTGCGCGGCGTCCGCTACCGGCCGCTGGGCGCCGCGGCGCTGCTGCGGCGGTCGCTGCTGGTCTACGGAGTGGGCGGCGTGATCGCGCCGTTCGTGGGCATCAAGGCCATCGATCTGGCCCTGGCCGCGATCGGTATCGTCTAGGAGGTCCGCATGCCTCGCAAGGAGCTGCTCGTCGCGCTACGCGCTACCCTGGTCACGCTGGTCCTCACGGGCATTGCCTATCCGCTGCTCACCACCGGCGTGGCGCTGGCGCTCTTCCCCGGCCGGGCGCGCGGCAGCCTGGTCGCCGACGAGCAAGGCCGCGTGATCGGGTCCGAGCTGATCGCGCAGCCGTTCTCGGGCGCCGCGTACCTGCAGCCGCGTCCGTCGGCCGCGGGCGAGAAGGGTTACGATGGGACGTCGTCCGGCGGGTCCAACCTGGGGCCCGCCTCGAAGGCGCTGCGGGAGCGCGCCGCCAAGGAGGTGCAGAGGCTGCAGCAGGAGAACCCCGAGGCGCCGGGCCTCGTTCCCGCGGAGCTCGTCACCGCGTCCGCGAGCGGCCTCGATCCCCACCTCTCGCCGATGTCGGCTTTGTGGCAAGCTCCGCGCATCGCGCGTGCCAGGGGCGTCGCCCCCGAGCGCGTGCGCGCGGTGCTGGAGGCGAACGTCGAGGGGAGAGACCTGCTGGTGCTCGGCGAACCGCGCGTGAACGTGCTGCTGGTGAACCTGGCGCTGGACAGGCTCTTCGGCCGGCCGCCGCCGCTCGCCAGCCGCCGCCAATAGGGCGGCGCTGCGCTTTTCCCGGCGCGGACGCCGTGGGATCCTTTCGGAGCGAAAGGAAGGACGCGGCTCCGGCATGAGCGTTCCCGAGGCAAAGACGGGCCGCCGCCCGGAGGACTTCCTCGAGCTGGTCGAGCGCGGCCGGCGCGGGCGGCTCAAGCTGTACGTCGGCTTCGCGGCCGGCGTCGGCAAGACCTACCGCATGCTCCAGGAGGCGCAGGACCTGCGCCGCCGGGGGGTGGACGTGGTGGTTGCGTACATCGAGACGCACGGCCGCGCCGAGACCGCCGCGCTCGTCGACGGGCTGGAGGTGGTCCCTCGCAAGAGGATCGAGTATCGCGGTGTGCCGGTCGAGGAGATGGACCTCGACGCGGTCGTTCTACGCCGGCCGCAGATCGCGGTGGTGGACGAGATCCCGCACACCAACGCCCCCGGGTCGGCCAACCGGAAGCGGTGGCAGGACGTGCTGGCGCTGCTCGAGGCGGGAATCAACGTGCTCGGAGCGCTCAACGTGCAGCACCTGGAATCGCTGAACGGCCTGATCGAGCGCGTCACCGGCGTCTCGGTGCGCGAGACGGTGCCGGACAGCTTCCTCAAGCAGGCCGACCAGGTCGTGAACCTCGACCTGGCCGTCGAGGACCTGCAGGAGCGCCTGCAGCAGGGGAAGATCTACGCGCCCGAGAAGATCTCCTGGGCGCTGGAGAACTTCTTCAAGGACGCGAACCTGGCTACGCTGCGCGAGCTGGCGCTGCGCGAGGTGGCGGAGAGCGTCGACCGCGCGGGGGCCCGCGCAGCGCCGGAGCAGAAGGGGCACACCTCGGGGCGAGTGATGGTCTGCCTGGCCTCGAATCCGCCGCGTGCCAAGACGCTGCTCTCGCGGGGCTCGCGCATGGCAGGGCGCCTCAACACCGACTGGTTCGTGGTGTACGTCGAGACGCCGCAGGAGGCGCCGCACCTGATCGACTCCGAGGCGCAACGCCACCTGCTGCAGAACATCGAGAAAGCGAAGGAGCTGGGCGCCGAGGTGGTCAGGCTCAAGTCCAACGACCCGGCCCAGGCCATCCTCGACTTCGCGCGCACCCATGGCGTGGCTCACATCCTGGTGGGCAGGTCGCTGCAGCCCTGGTGGAAGCAGGTGCTGTTCGGATCGGTGCTGGTGCGGCTGCTCCGGGAAGCCGGGGACGCCGACCTGCACGTGGTGGCGTTCGAGGAACGACGGTGATGCTCCGGCGGAAGCTCCTGCTCGCCCAGGCGCCCCTGGCGGCCGTCCTGGCGGTGCTCGGCGCGATCGCGCTGCGCACCCTGAGCGACCTGGGGCGCAGCTCGGAGCGCATCCTGCAGGACAACTACCGCAGCGTCCTCGCCGCGCAGCGCATGAAGGAGGCCCTGGAGCGGATCGACAGCGCGGCCGCGTTCCGGGCGCTGGGCCGTCCGGACCTGTCGGACGCGCAGGCGGCGCCGAACCTCGAGCGGTTCGTGGACGAGCTGCGCGTACAGGAGCAGAACCTCACCGAGCCGGGCGAGGGGGAAGCGACCCAGGCGCTCCGCGCCGAGTGGACCAGATACGTGCAAGCCTGGCGGACGTATCGCGAGCTCGTAGGTCCGGCCGCGCTGCGAGACCGCTACTTCGTAGTCATGCAGCCCGCCTTCGCGCGCGTGAAGGCCGCCGCCGACCGGATCCTGGAGATCAACCAGGACGCGATGGTCCGCAAGAGCGAGGAGGCGCGGCGCGCCGCCGAGAACAGCCGCGCGCTGCTCCTCTTCGCCACCACCGCCGCGCTCGGCCTGGGGCTGCTCGCGTCGGCTTCGCTCACCGCGCGCGCTCTCCGGCCGCTGTCGAGGCTCAGCATGGCGGTGCGGGGCATCGGCGAGGGCGACCTCGACGCCCGTGCCCACATCGAAGGAGAGGACGAGCTGGCCGAGGTCGGGCGCGAGCTGGACACCATGGCCGACCGGCTGCAGGAGTACCGCTCCAGCTCCCTGGGAGAGCTGCTGCAGGCCCAGCAGGCCTCGCAAGCGGCGATCGATAGCCTGCCCGACCCGGTGGTGGTGCTCGGGGTGGACGGCCGGGTCCTGAACGTGAACCAGAGCGCCGAAACCTTGCTGCAGATCGGCGCCGGAGCGGACCCGCTCGCGCGCGTCCAGCCCGAGGTGCGCGACGCGATCGAGCGCGTCCGGCAGCACGTCGTCGGGGGCAAGGGCGCGTACGTTCCCCGGGGCCTCGACGATGCCCTGCGCGTCCTCACCTCCGGCGCGGAGCGGCGCCTGCTCCCGCGCGCCACTCCGCTCTACTCCGAGCAGGGCGCGGTGGTGGGCGCGACGATCGTGTTGCAGGACGTGACCCGCCTGTTGCGGTTCGACGAGCTGAAGAACGACCTGGTGGCGACCGTGGCGCACGAGTTCCGCACGCCGCTCACCTCGCTGCGCATGGCCATCCACATCCTGGTGGACGGCACGGTGGGCTCCCTCACCGAGAAGCAGGCGGACCTGCTCTACGCGGCGCGCGAGGATTGCGAGCGGCTGCAGGGGATCGTGGACGACCTGCTCGACCTCTCCCGCATCCAGGCGGGCAAGGTGGAGGTGTCGCCCGCGCCCATCTCCTCCAAGGCGCTGGTGGAGGGCGCGGCGGCGGCGCGGGAGGCGAGCGCGCGGGAGGCCGGAGTGTCGCTGGTGTCCGACGTCTCCGAGCCGGTGCTGCCGGTGCTGGCCGACTCGGAGCGGGTGGCGCTGGTGTTCGACAACCTGCTCTCGAACGCCATCCGCCACAGCCCGCCCGGCGCCCGGGTCGTGGTGCGCGCGGAGGCGGACGGCGCGCGGGTGCGATTCGAGGTGACGGATCAGGGTCCCGGGATCCCCCGTGAGTACCGGGAGCGCATCTTCGAGAAGTTCTTCCGCATCCCGGGCACCAAGGGCGAGGGGATCGGCCTGGGGCTCTACATCTCGCGCGAGATCGTGCGCGCCCACGGCGGCGAGATGGGCCTCGAGACCGAGCCAGGGCGCGGCGCCCGGTTCTGGTTCACCCTGCCCGTCCCAGGCGCCGCCTCGGCCCCTCCGCCCCGCCTCACCGGGTAGAGCCAAACAGATTGCACCACGGAGGGCACGGAGCTCACGGAGGTCGTCTTGGTTTTTCCGCCCACTACCTCCGTGCCCTCCGTGTGCTCCGTGGTGCCCGCTTTCAGGTTTCGTATTTCTTCCGCTTGCGCCACAGCGTGCTGGCGTCGATGCCCAGCACGCGCGCGGCCTCCTCCTGCACCGGGTGCCGCAAGACCACGCGGAGGATGTGCTCGCGCTCGACCTGGTCCACGGTGTAGTCGCCGCCCAGCACGGGTGCTCCCGCCGCGTGGGCCGCGATGCGGTCGGGGAACGCCTGCGGGGCCAGCACCTGGCCGCTGGAGAGGATCGCCGCGCGCTCGATCGCGTTGCGCAGCTCGCGCACGTTGCCCGGCCACGAGTACGCCAGCAGGGCCTTGCCTGCCTCGGGTGAGAGCTCCGGGGTCGGCCGCCGCGCCGCGCGCGCGAAGAACCCCAGGAACCGGCGCGCCAGCGGCAGGATCTCGTCGGTCCGCTCGCGCAGCGGCGGAACCGTGACCTCGACCACGTTCAGCCGGAAGAGCAGGTCCTCGCGGAAGCGTCCTGTCTTCACGTCGGCGTCGAGGTCGCGGTTGGTCGCGGCCACCACGCGCACGTCGGCGGTCCGGGTGCGCGGCTCGCCCACGCGCTCGAACTGCCTGTCCTGCAGGAAGCGCAACAGCTTCGCCTGCAGCGCGGGGGGAATCTCGCCCACCTCGTCGAGGAACAGCGTCCCGCCTTCGGCCGCCTCCACGCGGCCTGGCTGATCGCGGACCGCTCCGGTGAAAGCCCCGCGCGCATGCCCGAACAACTCGCTGGCGAGCAGCTCTTCGGTCAGCGTGGGGCAGCTCACCACCGCGAACGGCCGTTCCTTGCGCGCGCTCCAGCCGTGCAGCGCGCGCGCCAGGACGCTCTTTCCGGTGCCGCTCTCGCCGCGGAGCAGCACCGGCACGTCGTGCGCCGCGGCCTTTTCCAGCACCTCGATGGCGGCGCGCATCGGGGCGCTCGCAGAGGCCAGGTCCACCTCGGGCGCCGCGTCGGCGAGCAGGTCTTCCAAGGCTTCCAGCCTGCGGTGGAGCCCGCGCCGCTCCTCGGACTGCTCCAGGACGTGGCGGACCTGCGCCGGCGTGAACGGCTTGGGCAGGTAGTCGCGCGCGCCGCGCCGGATCGCCTCGACGGCGGTGTCGAAGGTGGCGTACGCGGTGATGATCACCACGTCCAGGCCGGGCCTCTCCGCGAGCAGCCTGGGCAGCAGGTCGAGGCCGTTCCCGGAGCCGAGGCGGAGATCGAGGAAGGCGAGGTCGTGCGGCGCGCGAGAAAGCGCCTCCAGCGCCGCCTCCGCGGTGCCCGCCTCGGTCACCGCGCAGCCGAAGCCCTCCAGGCAGAGGGTCAGGGTCCGGCGGATGTTCTTCTCGTCGTCGACGACGAGCACGCGCGGGGCCATGGCAGCGTTGTACGCCGGATCCGGTCAGCGCGGGGGAACCGGTTCCGAGCTCGCTGCGGCCGGCCCCCGGCGCAGCCGTCCCGCAGCGCGCCTCGTACTCGGCGAGCCGCCAGGTGCGAGGCGCCATTGCCGGAGAAGTCCGCCCGGCTACACGGCGGCGCGGACGTGCAGGATGTCGCCGTCCCGCACCACGTACTCCTTGCCCTCCAGCCGCATCCGGCCGCGCTCGCGCGCCTTGGCCTCGCCGCCGGCCGCCATGAAGTCCTCGTAGTGCACCACCTCGGCGCGGATGAAGCCGAGGCGCCCGGTCGCCGCGGTGGATGGTCCAGGCACGCACCTCGTCCTCGCCCACGGTGAAGAACGAGGCGAGGTCGAGCAGGTGGTAGGAAGCGCGGATGAAGCGCTCGCGCGCGGGCTCGCGCAGCCCGATCGACTCCAGGAAGGCCGGCTGCTCGGATGGGTCCAGGTCCGCGATCTCCGCCTCGACCTCGGCGCTGAGCGCCAGCCCCTCCGCCCCGCGGGCGCGGATCTCCGCCTCCAGCTCGGGAACCAGCGGGCTGGCGGCGTCGGCCTCGGCCACGTTGAGCACCACCAGCAGGGGGCGGCGCGAGAGGAAGCCGAAGTGCGCCATCTCGCGCTGCTCGGCCTCGCTCCAGCGCAGGGTGCGCAGCGGCTGCCCCGCCTCGAGATGGCCGAGCAGACTGGACAGCTCGTGCCACTCGCTGCCCGCCTTGCCGGCGTGCTCCTTGCGCAGCCGGTCGAGCCTGCGCTCCACGACGCCCAGGTCGGACAGCACCAGCTCGGCGTCGAACTCGCGCAGATCGCGCAGCGGCTCCGGCGCGGCGCCATCCACCCCGGCGAAGCCCCGCACCACCAGGCAGAGCGCGTCCACGTCGGACAGCGCGCGGAGCGACTCGGCATCCATGCCCTTGCCGCGCGGCCCTGGCAGGTCGACGAAGCGGACCTCCGCGTAGGTCACCTTGCGCGGCTTGTAGAGCGCCGCGAGCTGGTCGACGCGCCGGTCCGGCACCTTGATCGCCCCGAGGTGCAGGTGCGAGTCGCCGGCCTTGTGCAGCGTGGTGATGGCGTTGAACAGCGTGGTCTTGCCCGCGAGCGGAAAACCCACCAGCCCGGCTTTCATGAAGCCCCCGATCCCTTGTACCGCGGGTGCGCGCCGGGCGGGAAGGGTCGCGGGCGCGGCAACTCGCTGATAGGTCTGGCGAGAGATGCGCGTCGCGGTCATCGGGCACGTCGAGCACATCACGCTGGGCCGCGTGCCGCGCGTGCCCGTGCCGGGCGAGATCGCGCACGCGGAGGACATGCGGATCTTCCCCGGTGGCGGCGGAGGGATCGCCTTCTTCCAGCTGGCGAAGTCTCCCGGCGAGGTGCACCTCTTCACGGCGCTTGGCGCGGACGAGGCGGCGGCGCAGGTGCGCGCGCGGGTCGAGGCGACGGGCGCGCGCATCCATGCCGCGCAGCGCGCCGCGCCGCACACGCGCGATCTGGTCCTCATCACCCCTGACGGCGAGCGCACCATCGTCGTCCTCGGCGAGCCGCTCCACCCGGAGAAGCGGGACCCGTTGCCGTGGGAGCTTCTGGCCTCTTGCGACGCCGCGTACTTCACCGCGCAGGATGCCGACGCTTTGCGGGCGGCCCGCGCCGCGCGCCTGCTGGTGGTGACCGCGCGCCGCCGCGCGGCCCTGATCGCCTCCGGCGTTCGCGCCGACGTCGTGGTGGGGAGCGCCGCCGACCCGCGGGAGGCTTCCTCGCTGGCGGACTATGCCGTCAGGCCCGGTGCGCTGGTCATGACCGAGGGCGCGGCGGGCGGCCGGATCGAGACGGGCGAGGGAACGCGCCGATTCGCAGCTCCCCGCGCCGCTCCGACGCGCGGCGGGTCCTACGGAGCGGGAGACAGCTTCGCCGGCGCGCTCACCTGGTACGCCGCGCTGGGCCTTCCGCTCGACCAGGCGTGCGCGCGCGCCTCCGCGCATGGCGCCGCGGTGCTGGGATCGCTGGAGCCGATCGAGGCGCAGCTGCCGTTGCCGGAGCGGATGCCCTGAAGTCCGCGCCACGAGCTGCACAGCGCCGCCCTATCCGGCGGCCGACGATGTCCTGATCCGTCCGGTGATTGCACAACCAACACGCCGCGGACCAGATGTACGGTCGCGCGTTCATGGAGCGAGCGCGCGCATCGGTCGACCGGCTTGCAGCCGGTCCCGGGATTCCGTCAGGGTGAGTGCAGGATCATCCGCGCCGGGGCGGCACGCGCTGCGTTCAGGCATGCACACGGCGGTCGCTCCGAGATGGCGTTTCACCCGGGCAGGGCGCGTTAGAAGAGGACCCGATCCGCGTCAGGGTTTTCGCGCGGTCCAGACCGGCACCTGCCACAAGGCGTAGCCGCGCGGGTCGCGGACGCAGTCGATCATCTCGCGAAAGCGCTGCTCGATCTCCGAACGCGGGATGCCGGTGTGCTGGACCAGCGGGTCGGTGTAGCCATCGCGCCAGGCCTCCCAGATGCGGGCGAACGTCTCGCGCTCGACGCGCAGGGTGTCCACCACCACGTAGTCGACCGCGATGTCGCGCAGGCCCAGGTCGGAGAGCAGCGTGAACATCTTGCGCCCGATGTGCAGGTCGCAGCCGATCGCCGCGCCATAGAGAATGGGGATGCGCTGCCAGAACCCGTCGGAGTCGAGCGCCGTCGGGTGGCACCAGAGCATCCCGTAGTCCTCGGCGATGAGGTGCAGCCGGCCGCCGGGCCGGGTGACGCGCACCATCTCCGCAACCGCGCGGCGGGCATCGGGCACCGCCTGCAGCATGTGCCGGCACACCACCAGGTCGAACTCCGCCGCCGGGAACGAGAGCGCCAGGGCGTCGTCCCGCTGGAAGCGGACGCGCGGGCCGAACGCGGCGCATCGCTCGCGCGCCCGCTCCAGGTGGGACTCCTCGAGATCGACGCCCACGAACGACGCCCGGGGGAAGCGTCCCGCGAGCCGGGCGACGATCTCGCCGGTGCCGCAGCCGACGTCCAGCGCGCGCGCTCCCTCGGGCGGTGGATCGCGCGCGAAGATCGGCTCCTCCTGCGGCCAGATCGCCTCGGCCTGGGCCGAGAGGTTGCGCACCATCGACTCGTCGGCCATCTCCCGGGCCTGCGGGCTGCTCGGATGCATGGGGCGCAAGGGTAGCGTGTCCGCGACGGCGGGGCTTGGGAAACATTACCGCGCGGTCAGGCTTCGAGGCCCGGCATCTCGAAGCCAAGGCGCCGCAAGTCGCCCAGCAACGCCTCCGCCTGCGCGCCGGGCAGCTCCACGAGCGGCGGACGCAGCGTGCGCCACGCGGCGTCGCCTGAATGGTGCGCGACGATCGCCTTGAGCGCCGGGATGACCGGATGCTTCTCGACGGCGCCTCGAAGCGCGTTGAGCGACTCCTGGAGCTGCTCGGCGCCCGGCGAGCGCCACTCGCGGAAGAGCCGGGCGATCGCCGCGGCGTTCACGTTGCCGGTCGCCGTGATGCAGCCCGCGCCGCCGTTGCGCAGGTTGGCGAGCAGGAAGCGCTCGCTGCCGGCGAACACGTCGAATCCGGAGCGCGCGAACGCGTCGAGCATCGCCTTGGTGTTGTTCCAGTCGCCCGAGCTGTCCTTCATGCCCGCCACCGTCCGCGGATAGGCGGTGACGAGGCGCTCGACCAGCTTCAGGGTGAAGCCGACCTGCGCCACGGGCGGGATGTGGTACAGGTACACGCGCAGCCGCGCGTCGCCGACGCGCTCGATGACTTCGGCGAAGCTGCGGAACAACCCGTCCTCGCTGACTCCCTTGTAATAGAACGGCGGCAGCACGAGCACGCCCGCGCAGCCGGCGCGGACGGCGGCCCGCGTGAGGCGCACGGTATCGGTCAGCGCACAGCAGCCGGTGCCGGGCATCAGCTTCGCCGGATCGATCCCGGCGCCGAGGATCTCGTCGAGCAGCGCCTCCCGCTCCTCGACCGAAAGCGAATTGGCCTCGCTGGTGGTCCCGAACACCGCCAGCCCGGCGCAGCCCTGCGACAACAGCCAGCGGCAGTGACGCGTGAAGCGGGCCGGATCCGGCGACAGATCGGGACGGAACGGCGTGAGGACGGGCGCGAGGACTCCCGCGAGGCGAGGCCGGTCCGCCTCCCTGCCGGTCTCCCACGCCTGCTTGGCCCGCACGGTCATCCGGTCCTCCTTCGATCTTCAGGCCGCCGGCGCGGACGGCTTCTCGCGCACGGCTTCGGACAGCTTTTGATACACCAGAACTCCCGCGAGGAGGGCGAGCCCGACGAGATCGTTCACCACCCCGGGCGCGATGAGGAGCAGCGCGGCCGCGAGCAGCACCGCGCGCTCCACCCAACCGGCCAGACGAAGCGCGTAGCCTTGCAGCGCCATCGCCAGCGCCACGGTCCCGACCACTGCGCTCACCACGGCTTGCAACAGCCCCAACGCCGTCACCGGCACCACGTTGAGGAGCAGCACCGGATTGGTCGTGAAGTAGTACGGGATGATGAACCCCGCCATGGCCAGCTTCCAGGCGATCCAGGTGGTCCGCTGCGGATCGGCCCCCGCGATCCCCGCCGCCGTGTACGAGCTGAGCGCGGTGGGCGGCGTCACGTCCGCCAGCGCGCCGTAATAGAAGACGAACAGGTGGGCGGCCAGCGGGGGAACATTCATCTTGATCAGCGCCGGCGCCGCGACCAGGGCGACGATGATGTAAGTGGGCGTGGTCGGGATGCCGGTCCCGACGATGATGCTGGTCACCATGGTCAGGAAGAGCGCGAGGAGGAGGTTCCCGCCGGCGAACTTCACGATCGCGCTGCCGAGGTTCAGCCCCAGGCTGGTCAGCGAGGCGGCGCCCACCACGAACCCGACCACGGCCGTGGCGAGCGCCACTCCGATCGCGCCGCGCGCTCCCTGCTCCAGCGACGCGCGGAGGGCGTCGAGCGCCGGGCTCTTTCCCGGATTGAGCAGCGCGACGGCGAACGACACGGCGAGGAAGAGGAACGCGCTCGGCTCGGTGCCGAGGCCGCCCAGTATCCCGCCGGCGAATGCGGCAGCCGGGACGAGCACGTACCAGCGGCTGCGGAGCATGACCCGGCGGACGAGCACGGCTCGACCTTCCTCCCATGCCCAGGCGACGGCGAAGGTGGAGACGATCGCCCAGAAGCCGGCGAACAGCGGCGTGTAGTTCGCCACCAGCAGGTAGATCATCAGCGCGACGGGGAACATTAGATGTCCCCGGGTCCGGAGCACGGCGCGGAGGTCCGGCAGCTCCTCCTTGCGCAGGCCGCGCAGCCCGGTCCGCTTCGCCTCGTAGTGCACCATCATCCAGACCGACAGGTAGTAGAGGACCGCAGGGATGGCCGCGGCGACGATGATCTTCGCGTACGGGATGCCGAGGAACTCGGAGATGAGGAAGGCAGCTGCTCCCATCACCGGCGGCATGATCTGTCCCCCGGTGCTGCCGGCGCCCTCGACGGCGGCGGCGAACTCCGGCCGGTAGCCGGCGCGCTTCATCACGGGAATGGTGAACGCGCCCGTCGAGGCGGCGTTCGCCACCGCGGAGCCGTTCAGCATGCCCATGAAGCCGGTGGCGATGACCGCCACCTTGGCCGGACCGCCGGGGCTGCGCCCGGCCAGGGCCATCGCGCCGTCGTTGATGAGCTGCGACAGGCCGGTGGCGCCGAGGATGGCGCCGAACAGGATGAAGAGGAACATGTAGGTCGCGGAGACCGAGAGCGTGATGCCGAACACGCCCTCCGTGCCGAAGTACATGTGCTCGATGATGCGCGCGACGCCGTACCCGCGGTGGCCGAGGATGCCGGGGATCCAGCGGCCGACGTAGGCGTAGGCAAGGAACGCGACCGCCATGAAGAGGATCTCCTTCCCCAGCACGCGGCGCGCGGCCTCGAGCAAGAGCAGCATCCCGGCGGCGCCCAGCCACAGCTCCCAGCCGTGGACCACCCCGTTGCGAAGCACCAGGCCTTTGAAGTTGTAGAACAGGTACCCGATCGTCGCCGCGCTGGCGCACGCCAGCACCCAGTCGAGCGCGGCCGGCCGCCGCCGATCTCCGCGGCTGGTGGCGGGGAACAGCAGGAACGCGAGCACCATGATGCAAGTCAGGTGGAGCGAGCGTTGCTTCAGCGCTTCGAGCGGCCCGGTGCCCGCCGTGTAGAGCTGGAAGAGCGAGAGCCCGATGGCGATCGCGGCGGCGATCGCTCGGGGAGCGCCGGAGAGCTTGCGGAAGCGCGCCTCGCGGTCGTACTTCTCGACCACTTCGGCGACGGCCTGCTCCACTCAGTTGCTCAGGCCTTGTTCCTTGAAGAACCGGGCGGCGCCCGGGTGCAGGTCGACGACCCCGCTGATCCCCTTCAGGCCGTCTTGGAGCTTGAAGGCTTTCATCGCGGCGTGCGCGCTCGCCAGGCGCGCCGTGTCCGCGTACATGGCCTTCACCAGGTCGTAGACCAGGTCGTCGGCAAGGTCCTTGCGGACGATGAGGATGTTGGTGACGGCCACCGTCTTCACGTCGCGGTCCTGCCCCTTGTAGCTGTTCGCCGGAATGGTGAACGCGCTGTACCAGGGGTATTTGGCGGTGAGCTGCTGGACGTAGGCGTCGGGCAGCGAGAGGAGCCTGGCCTCGCCGGAGGTCATCACGTCGAGCACGGCCGCGGTGGGCACCCCTCCCGCGATCATGACCGCCTCGGCGTGCTTGTTCTTCAGCTGCTCGACGGCCTGGTTGTAGTCCATGTAGTCCGCCTTGAGATCGTCGCGCCCCCGGTAGTCGAGGCCCAGGATGGCCAGCATCTCGCGGCTGTTCAGCTCGGTCGCGGAGTTCTGCGGACCGGGCACGAACTTCTTGCCCTTGAGATCGGCGAGGGCCTGCGCGCGCGATTCCTTCCGCACCACCCAGTGCATGACGTTGGGGTACAGCTGCGTCATGGCCTTGAAGTGCGTCTGCTTGCCCTGGTCCTTGTACGCGTCGACCCCGTTCAGGGCCTGGTAGACCACGCCCGTCTGCGCGATGGCGACCTCCGCCTCGCCGCGCGCCAGCAGCTGGATGTTGTGCGGCGTGCCATTGGTCGCCTGGGCCGAGGCCCTCACGTTGGTGAGCTTGTCGTTCCAGAGCTGGGCGATGGCGTTCCCGATCGGGTAGTACGCGCCGCCAGTGGTCGCGGTGGCGACGTTGATGTCGACGGTCCGGGCCATCCCCGCCGCGACCAGACAGACGACGAGCGCGCGCATGTCGACCCCCCAGGCCAGACCGGCCGTGCTGCGCCGCAAAACTATAGCGCCGCACCGGCGGCGGCGGCTACTGTGCGCCCCATGAAGAGCCGGTGGTCCGACGGCGAGGCCCGGGAGTTCTCCGATCGGTACGGCGCCCGGTGGGGCGAGGCGATGGCCCTGCGCGTGTACACCTCGCGCCTGATCGGCAAGGACCCCGACCTCGTGATGCACGGGGGCGGGAACACCTCCGTCAAGGTGGTCAAGCAGAACCTGCTCGGCGACGAGGTGGAGGCGCTCTGCGTGAAGGGGAGCGGGTGGGACCTCGATTCGATCGAGCCGCCCGGCTTTCCCGCGCTCGACCTCGCCTGGCTGCGCCGCCTGCGCAAGCTCGAGGCGCTCTCCGACGAGGAGATGGTCAACCAGCTCCGCACCCACCTGTTCGACGCGAGCGCGCCCAACCCGTCGGTCGAGACGCTGCTGCACGCCTTCCTGCCCCACACGTTCATCGACCACACCCACGCCGACGCGATCCTCGCGCTCACCAACCAGCCGGACGGGGCCGAGCTGATCCGGAAGGCGCTGGGGAACGACGTCGTGATCGTGCCATACGTCATGCCGGGGTTCCGGCTGGCCAAGCTCGCCGCCGAGATGTTCGAAGGAATGCCCGGCGCGCACGGGATGGTGCTGCTCAAGCATGGGCTGTTCACCTTCGCTTCCGGCGCGCGCGAGAGCTACGAGCGCACCATCGAGTACGTCGACCGGGGGGAGGCCTTCCTGCGCCGGCGCGCCCGGCCCGGAGCGGCGGCCGCTCCGGCGGCGACGGGCGGCGCCGCCGCCGCCGGCGCGCGGATCGCCCAGATCGGTCCCGTCCTCCGGGGCCTGCTCGCCACGCGGGGAACGGCTCCCGATCAACCTCGCCGCGTCATCCTCGAGCACCGCGCCACCGACGAGCTGCTGGCGCTGATCGCGGCGCCCGAGTGCGCTTCGCTGGCAGCGCGCGGCCCGCTCACTCCGGACCACGTCATCCGCACCAAGCCGAAGCCGCTGTTCGTCGCCGAGCCCGCGCTGCACGATGCCGAGGCGCTCCGCGCGCAGCTCGGCAAGGCCATCGACGCCTACCGCGCCGCCTACGACGCCTATTTCGCCGAGCAGGTCCGCGCCAAAGGCGTCTCGCGCACCAAGCTCGATCCCGACCCGCGCGTCTTCCTCATCCCCCGGGTCGGCATCCTCTGCGCGGGAAGGACGAGCAAGGACGCCGCCATCGCCGCGGACATCTCGGAGCACACGCTGCGCACCAAGGCCGCCGCCGAATCGCTCGGCCGATACGAGCCGCTCGACGATTCCGACCTCTTCGACATGGAGTACTGGAGCCTGGAGCAGGCCAAGCTGGGCAAGGAGGCCGAGAAGCCGCTGGCGCGCCAGGTGGCGCTGGTGACCGGCGCGGCGGGGGCGATCGGCATCGGGACCTGCGCCGAGCTCGCGCGGGCGGGCGCGCACGTGGTGCTGACCGACCTCGACGCCGAAGCCCTGGAGAGGGCGCGGGTCAGGATCGCGCAGATCGCGGGAGCCGGCGCCTGCGCCGCCGTGCGGATGGACGTCACCGACGAGGCGTCGGTCGACGCGGCGTTCGACCACGCCTGCCTCATCTTTGGCGGAGTCGACATCGTGGTCGCGAACGCGGGCATCGCACATGTGAGCGCGCTCGCAGACACCGACGCCCGCCAGTTCCGCAAGGTGATGGACGTCAACCTGATCGGGTACTTCCTCACCCTGCGGGCGGCCGCGCGGGTGCTGCGGGCGCAGGGCACGGGCGGCAACGTGATCGTCAACGCCTCCAAGAACGTGTTCGCGCCCGGGGCGGACTTCGGCGCGTACAGCGCGTCCAAGGCCGCCGGCCACCAGCTCGGGAAGGTCGCCGCCCTCGAGCTGGCTCCGCTCGGGGTCCGGGTGAACATGATCAACGCGGACGCGGTGTTCGCCGAGGGGGACACGCCTTCGGGGCTGTGGCGGGACATCGGCCCCGACCGCGCGCGTTCCCGGGGCCTTCCGCCGGAAAAGTTGCAGGAGCTCTACCGCGAGCGAAATCTCTTGCACGCCGAGGTCACCGGCGCGCACGTCGGGCGCGCAGTGGTGTTCTTCGCCTCCAACCAGACGCCCACCACCGGAGCCACGTTGCCCGTCGACGGCGGCATCGCCGCGGCGTTCCCGCGCTGAGGCGCCGCCCGAGCGTACGTGTCCGCCCGCGTCGCGACCTGGCGGCCGGATCGGCATCGTAGGGTTCAGGCGCCGCGGGGGACCGCTCGAGATCCTCCAGTTGTGATCGGCGCGCCGCCGCAGTGAGGACCTCCGCATGGAGCTGCAACTTCGGGGCAAGAGGGCGCTGGTCACCGGGTCGACGGCCGGCATCGGGTTCGCCATCGCGCGGGCGCTCGCGCGCGAGAGCGCGCAGGTGATCGTGAACGGCCGCGCGCAGGAACGCGTCGATGCCGCCGTGCGCGAGATCGGCGGCGGGGCGCGGGGCATCGCCGCCGACCTGGGCACGGCCCGCGGGGCGGCGCGGCTGCTGGCCGAGCTGCCCGAGGTCGA
>WNEY01000199.1_pt1 | contig 33135 bp, 26 predicted proteins | sample 5400531 | NCBI WGS metagenome assembly WNEY01 (sample SAMN13153338, study PRJNA577476) | soil metagenome | isolation source: 200 cm saprolite under Douglas fir tree site 1 | place: USA:California | collected 2015-04-18
CCTCGATCTGCCGCAAGCTTGCCGCCGTGCGGAGCTGGATGAAGTTTCTCGCTCGCCGCGGCCGTCTCGAGCGCAATCCGGCCCTCGCCGTGCGGGGGCCGCGACTCGGGAGGAAGCTGGTCTCCTTTCTTCCCATCGATGAGTCGGAAGCGCTGCTCGACGATCGCCGCCTGGACGAGCGCGACCGCGCGGTGCTCGAATTGCTCTACGCCACCGGGCTGCGGGTGTCCGAGCTGGCCGGGCTCGCCCTCGACGACGTCGACGCCGCGACGGGGACCGTGCGCGTGATCGGCAAGGGACGCAAGGAGCGCATCGTGCCGTTCGGCGCCAAGGCGGCGCGGGCTCTGGACGCCTATCTCGCCGCGCGCGGTGGCCCGGCCAGGGGCCCGCTGTTCGTGAGCGCGCGGGGGCGCGCGCTCGGGGTCCGCAGCATCTACGAGCTGGTACGGCAACGCGCCCGCGCCAGCGGAATCACCCGCCGTGTGAGCCCGCACACGCTCCGCCACACGTTCGCCACCCACCTGCTCGACCGGGGCGCCGACCTCCGCCTGATCCAGGACCTGCTCGGCCACAGTCGGCTGTCCACGACCCAGCGGTATACTCACGTCGGCTCGGCCCAGCTCATGAAGATCTACGACAACGCCCACCCCCGCGCGCGCCCAACGTCGACATGACGACGTTCCACGCCACGACCGTGCTCTGCGTCCGCCATCGCGGGGAGGTCGCGATGGCCGGCGATGGCCAGGTGACGATTGGCAATACCATCGTCAAGGCCGGCGCCCGGAAAGTGCGCAAGCTCTACCAGGACCGCGTGCTGGCCGGCTTCGCCGGTGCCGCCGCCGACGCCTTCACGCTCTTCGCGCGCTTCGAGGCGAAGCTCGAAGAGCATCGGGGGAACCTGGCGCGGTCGGCGGTGGAGCTGGCCAAGGACTGGCGCGCCGATCGCGTGCTCCGCCGGCTGGAAGCGTTGCTCGCCGTTGCCGATCGCGAGCACGGGTTCATCGTGTCGGGCACCGGCGATCTCATCGAGCCCGACGACGGCCTCATCGGCATCGGCTCCGGAGGCGCCTTCGCGTTGGCCGCGGCGCGGGCGCTGGTCGGCCATTCCGAGCTCGACGCCAAGGCCATCGTCACCGAGGCGATGCGGATCGCCGCCGGCATCTGCGTCTACACCAACGACCACATCAGCGTCGAAACTCTATGACGCAATCGGGGGAACGGACGCAGCCCCGCGCGCCTCGACCAGGCCACCCACGCCAGCTCAATCAATCGGGGGAACGGACGCAGCCCCGCGCGCCTCGACCAGGCCAGCCACGGTTCGAGCCGTCCACCAACCCTTCGATACAATGTCCTCGCTGACGCCGGCGCAGATCGTCGCCGAGCTCGATCGCTACATCGTCGGGCAGACGCGAGCCAAGCGGGCGGTGGCCATCGCGCTCCGGAACCGGTGGCGGCGCCAGAACCTGCCGTCGGAGCTGCGCGACGAGGTGGCGCCGAAGAACATCATCATGATCGGCCCCACCGGCGTCGGAAAGACGGAGATCGCCCGGCGCTTGGCCAAGCTCGCGCAGGCGCCCTTCGTCAAGGTCGAAGCCTCCAAGTACACGGAGGTCGGCTACGTCGGGCGCGACGTGGAGTCGATGATCCGCGAGCTGACCGAGCTCGGCGTCACCATGGTCAAGGCCGAGATGACGGCGGCCGTCCAGGAGAAGGCCGAGCAACAGGCCGAGGACCGCCTGCTCGGGCTGCTGCTGCCCCGCCGCGGTGACGAGGCGTACGCCAGCCCGTCGCTGGAAGAGGTCGGCCCCTCGGCGCGCGAAACGACGCGCGAGAAGCTCCGGGCTCAGCTGCGGGGCGGCAAGCTCGACGACCGCATGGTGGAGATCGAGACCCAGCAGGCCACGGTTCCCATGGTGGAGGTGCTGTCGGGGCAGGGCATGGAGGAGATGGGCCTCAACCTGCGCGAGATGCTCTCGAACATCCTGCCCGCCCGGACCAAGGTCCGCCGCATGCGGGTGGGCGAGGCGCGCCGCGTCCTCGTGCAGGAGGAGGCGCAGAAGCTGATCGACCCCGAGGAAGCGGTGAGCCAGGCCATCCGACGGGTGGAGAATTCCGGCATCGTGTTCCTCGACGAGCTGGACAAGGTAGCCGGCCGCGAGAGCGGCCACGGCCCGGACGTCAGCCGGGAGGGCGTCCAGCGCGACCTGCTCCCCATCGTCGAGGGCTCGACCGTGACCACGAAGTACGGGATCGTCAGGACCGATCACATCCTGTTCATCGCCGCCGGCGCCTTCCACGTCTCCAAGCCGTCGGACCTGATCCCGGAGCTCCAGGGACGCTTCCCCATCCGGGTGGAGCTGGACCCCTTGACGCGCGAGGATTTCGTCCGCATCCTGACGGAACCCCGGAACGCGCTGATTCGGCAATACGTCGAGCTTCTTCGCACGGAGCGCGTGACGCTGGCCTTCACGGCGGATGCGATCGACGCCATCGCCGAGATCGCCATGCGGGTGAACACGGCGACCGAGAACATCGGGGCCCGGCGCCTCTACACGGTCATGGAGAAGCTCTTGGACGAGATCTCGTTCGACGCTCCCGACCTGCCGGGCAAGGAGCTCACCATCGACGCCGGCTACGTCCACGCGCGCCTGGGCGAGCTCACGCGCGACCAGGACCTGTCGAGGTACATCCTGTAATGGAAGAGGCGCTCCGGCGGGCCGAGATCCTCATGGAGGCGCTCCCGTATATCCGGGAGTTCCGCGGCAAGTCGATCATCATCAAGTACGGCGGCGCCGCGATGGAGCAGGCGAATCTCAAACAGAGCTTTGCGCTCGACGTGATTCTGCTCCACCTCGTCGGGATTCATCCGATCATCGTCCACGGCGGGGGGCCCCAGATCGGCGCGCTGATGAAGCGGCTCGGCAAGGAGCCGCGCTTCGTGGGTGGCATGCGCGTGACCGACGAGGAGACCGTCGAGATCGTCGAGATGGTCCTGGTCGGCAAGATCAACAAGGAGATCGTCGGTCTCATCAACCATCACGGGGGACGCGCGGTCGGCCTGAGCGGCAAGGACGCCAACCTGCTGCGGGCGCGGCGCCGCCCGCACCGGATGCCGAGCGGCGAGGAGATCGACATCGGCCTGGTCGGCGAGGTCGAGACGGTGAATCCCGCGCCGATCCGGCTGCTCGAGGAGAACGGCTTCATTCCCGTCATCGCGCCGGTCGGGGTCGGCGGTCAGGGCGAGACGTACAACATCAACGCCGACCTGGTGGCGGGTCAGGTGGCGGCAGCGCTCGGCGCCGAGAAGCTGATCCACCTGACCGACGTGCAGGGGATCCTCGACGCCAGCGGAGGCCTGGTCAGCACGCTGAGCCGCAAGGACGCCGAGCGGCTGATGCAGGACGGCGTGATCGACGGGGGCATGCTGCCCAAGGTGGAGTCGTCGTTGCGGGCGCTGGAAGGCGGGACGGCCAAGGCCCACATCATCGACGGGCGCGTGCCCCACGCGATCCTGCTCGAGCTGTTCACGCGCGAAGGCATCGGCACCGAGATCGTGCTGTGAACCTCTTCTGGCGCGGCGAATGCCCGACCGGCGGGCACCGGAGGCTCTGCAAAGGTGCCCCGACGGCAAGACAGACGGCCGCGCCCCGACGGTAAATATGATGGACACCAAGCAGCTCATCGAGTGGTCCGCGACCTATCACACCCCGAACGTCACCCGGTCGCCCATCTGTCTGGTGCGCGGTGACGGCATGCGCGTGTGGGACACCGACGGCCGCGAGTACCTGGACTTCGGGGCCGGCCTGGCCGTCACCGCCCTCGGTCATTCCCATCCGCGGGTGACGGGCGCCATCCGTGAGGCGTCGGCCACGCTGCTTCACGTCTCCAACCTCTACTACAACGTGCCCCAGATCCATCTGGCCAAGCTCCTCTGCGAGCACTCGTTCGCCGATCTGGTGTACTTCTGCAACTCGGGCGCCGAGGCCAACGAAGCGGCCATCAAGATGGCGCGCAAGTACGGCAAGGAGCGCTTCTCGACCGATCGCTACGAGATCATCGCCACCCACAATTCGTTCCACGGCCGCACGATGGCGACGGTGACGGCGACGGGCCAGCCGAAGTACCACCACGGCTTCGAGCCCCTCGTCCCCGGATTCAAGCACGTGCCCTACAACGATCTGCGCGCGATGGAGCGGGCCATCGACAACCGGACGGCCGCGATCCTCGTCGAGCCCATCCAGGGCGAGGGCGGCGTGCACATCCCCGACGACGACTATCTGCCGGGACTGCGCAAGCTCTGCGACGAGTCCGGGGCGCTCCTGATCCTGGACGAGATCCAGACCGGCGTGGCGCGGACCGGGCGGCTGTGGGCGTACGAGCATGCCGGCATCGAGCCCGACATCATGACGGTGGCCAAGGCGCTGGCCAACGGGCTGCCGATCGGCGCCACGCTGGCGAAGCGGGACGTCGGCGCCGTGCTGACGCCGGGGAGCCACGGCAGCACGTTCGCCGGCAACCCGTTCTGCACGGCGGTGGCGCTCGTGTGCTTCACCACGGTCCTCGACGAGAAGATGCCCGAGCGGGCCGCCCGCATAGGACGATATCTGACCGAAGGCCTGCGGCGAATCGCTGCCACTCGCCCCGTCATCCGGAGCGTGCGGGGCCGGGGCCTGCTCATCGGCGCCGAGCTGACCGTGGCGGCCGGCCCGATCGTGGATGCCTGCCGCGAAGCGGGCGTGCTCATCCTGAGTGCCGGCGAGAAGGTCGTCCGGATGGCGCCCCCGCTGATCGCCGACGAGCGCGACTGCGACCGCGCCCTCGCCGCTCTCGACCGCGCGCTCGGCCAGAGCCCGCCGTGAACCACTTCCTGTCCGCGGCGGACCTGAGCCGCGAGCGCGCGCAGCACCTCTTTCGGGTGGCGGCGGCGCTCAAGCAGGGCTGGAAGGCCGGCCGCCGCGGCGCGCCGCTGGCTGGACGCACGCTCGCGCTGATCTTCGAGAAGCCGTCGCTGCGGACGCGGGTGACGTTCGAGGTCGGCATCGTGCAGCTCGGCGGCCGCGCCGTGCATCTCTCCGGCGGCGAGATCGGCCTCGGCACGCGCGAATCGGTGCCCGATGCCGCGCGCAATCTCTCGCTCTGGGTGGATGGGATCGCCGCGCGGGTGTACGCGCACGAGACCGTGGACGGCCTGGCCCGCCACGCGACGGTGCCGGTGATCAACGCGCTGAGCGACTTCGAGCATCCGTGCCAGGCGCTGGCCGACTTCTTCACGCTGTGGGAGCGCGGGATCGATCTCGGCAACATGCGCCTGGCCTGGATCGGCGACGGCAACAACGTGTGCCACTCGCTGATCTTGCTGGGCGCGCTGCTCGGGACGACCATGGTCGTGGCCACGCCGCCCGGCTACGAGCCGGAGGCGCGGGTCCAGCAGACCGTGCGCGCGCTGGGCGGACGCCTGACCGTCACCTACGACGCGCGCGAGGCGGCCACCGGCGCCGACGTGATCTACACCGACGTGTGGACCAGCATGGGCCAGGAGGCCGAGCGCGAGCGCCGGCTCGAGGCCTTCGGCCGCTACCAGGTGAACGAGACGCTGGTCGGGTTCGCCCGGCCGTCGGTGCTCGTGATGCACTGCCTGCCCGCGCACCGGGGCGAGGAGATCACCGACGGCGTGCTCGACGGCCCGCACAGCATCGCGCTCGATCAGGCCGAGAACCGGCTGCACGCGCAGAAGGCCGTGATCCTCGATCTCCTCGGCGGCTCCCTCGACGATGTCTGATCCGAAGAGGGTCGTCCTCGCCTACTCGGGCGGGCTCGACACCTCCGTCATCCTGCGCTGGCTCATCGAGCGGTACCGCTGCGAGGTCATCGCCTTCTGTGCCGACCTCGGGCAGGGCGAGGAGCTGCTGCCCATCCGCGAGAAGGCGCTGCGGACCGGCGCGGTCGGGGTTCACATCGTCGACCTGCGCGAGGAGTTCGTCCGTGACTTCATCTTCCCCATGCTGCGGGCCAACGCCGTCTACGAGGGCAGCTACCTGCTGGGGACGTCCATCGCGCGCCCGCTCATCGCCCGCGCCCAGGTCGACGTGGCGCTCCACGAGGGCGCCGACGCCGTGGCCCACGGGGCCACCGGCAAGGGCAATGATCAAGTTCGCTTCGAGCTGACGTACGCCGCGCTGGCGCCCCAGCTTCGCGTGATCGCGCCGTGGCGGGAGTGGGAGCTGACCTCCCGCACCGCGCTCATCGAGTTTGCGCGGCGCCACGACATCCCGGTGCCGGTGACGGCGGAGCGGCCGTATTCCACCGACCGGAATCTCTTCCACATCTCCTACGAGGGCGGGATTCTCGAAGACCCGTGGGCGGCGCCTCCCGACAAGATGTTCCAGCTCACGAGCTCGCCCGAAGCGGCGCCCGACGTTCCGCTCGAGGTGTTGCTCGACTTCGAGGCCGGCGATCCGGTCGCCGTGAACGGTGATCGCCTGACGCCGGTGGCGCTGCTCGAGCGGCTCAATCGTCTCGGCGGCGAGCACGGCGTGGGCCGCGTCGATCTCGTCGAGAATCGCTACGTGGGGATGAAGTCGCGCGGTGTCTACGAGACACCGGGCGGCACCATTCTGCACGTCGCGCGGCGGGCGCTGGAGTCGCTCACGCTCGACCGGGAAGTCCTGCACCTGCGCGATTCGCTGGCCCCGCGCTACGCCGAGATGATCTATTACGGCTTCTGGTTCTCGCCGGAGCGCCGGGCGCTGCAAGGCTTCATGGACGAGTGCGCCCAGGACGTCACGGGGACGGTGCGGCTCACGCTCTACAAAGGCAACGTGACGGTGGTGGGGCGGCGCTCGCCGCGCTCGCTCTACCGGACCGACTTCGCGACCTTCGAGGCCGACGCCGTCTATCGCCAGCGCGACGCCGAGGGCTTCATCAACCTGAACGCCCTGCGTCTCAAGATCCGCGCCCTGCGCGATCGCCGGAGCTGACCGGGTGCGCGTCGACGTCGCCCTGACGGCCGAAGCGGCGGGGGCGATGCCTCTGGCCGGGATCTCCGTCCTCGTCATCGACGTCCTTCGGGCGAGCACCAGCATCATCACCGCGCTCATCAACGGCTGCGACGGCGTCGTCCCCGTCGCCAGCGCCGACGAGGCTCACCAGCGGGCCGCCGCTTTGCCGGCCGGGACCGTAGTCATCGCCGGCGAGCGTCGCGGAGAGCCGCTCGCCGGCTTCGATCTGGGCAACTCGCCCCTCGACTTCACGGCCGAGCGGGTGAGGGGCAAGACGTTGATCATGACGACCAGCAACGGGACCCAGGCGCTCCTGGCCGCGCGCGGCGCGGCCGCCATCGGCGTCGCCGGCCTCGTGAACCTGGGCGCAGCGGCGACGTGGGCCGTGGGCGAGCGGCGCGACGTGACGCTGGTGTGCGCCGGCGAGCGAGGGGCGATCTCGCTCGAGGACCACGCCTGCGCCGGACTGCTGGTCGATCGCCTCCAGCGCGAAGAGCCGGCCGCCGGGCTGAGTCGGACCGCGCGCGAAGCGTTGGAGTTCGGCCGCCGCTACGGCAAGGACGTGGGCCGGCTGGGCGAGGATTCGTCCTGGGCCCGCCACCTGACGGCGCGGGGACGGGGCCGCGACGTCGCCGCCTGCCTGATGCTGGACACGACGACGGTGGTGCCGGTGTACCGGCCGAACGTTGACAAGGTGGTCATCGGCTCCCGATAATGACTCGAGCGCGCTCCGTGTATAGGGTGCCCGCGTGAACTTGCCCATCGGCCTCACGATCACCCGGATCGTCGCTGTTCCTCTCCTCATCGTCTTCCTGATCTCGTCGTCCCGGGTCCATGCGGTCATCGCCGCCGGCATCTTCATCCTGGCCTCGCTCACCGATTGGCTCGACGGGGTGATCGCCCGGCGGCGCAATCAGGTCACGACGCTCGGGACGCTGCTCGATCCGATCGCCGACAAGCTGCTGGTGGCCGCCGCCCTCGTCTCGCTGCTGCAGATCGACAAGCTCGAAGCCTGGATCGTCGTCGTCATCATCGGACGCGAGCTGGCCGTGACCGGCTTGCGCGCGGTGGCGGCGGGCGTCGGCGTGATCGTGCCGGCGTCGCGGCTGGCGAAATGGAAGACGGTCAGCCAGTACGTGGCGATCACGATGCTCATCGTCGAGAAGGGGCTGCCCTCGCCCGCGTTCCACGTGGCGGCCACCGCCGTGCTGTGGGTGGCGCTCGGCCTCACCGTCGTCTCCGCCGTGGACTACTTCTATCGCTTCTTCCGCAAGGCGGACTACCGCGCGATCGTTCCCGGCGAAGAACGCTGGTCGTGAGCGGCGTCCTCGCCGTTCTCACCGCGTATCTCATCGGCGCGATACCGGTCGGCTTCCTCATCGCGCGGGCGTGGGGCGTGGGCGACATCCGCGCTCACGGCAGCGGCAACATCGGCGCCACCAACGTCCTCCGTACGGCCGGGCGGGCGCCCGCCATCCTCACGCTCCTCGGCGACGTGGCCAAGGGCTACCTGGCCGTGAGCGCGGCGGCGGCCGTCGCCGGCGGCGAGCCATGGCCGGTGGCGGCGGCGGGCGCTGCGGCCATCGTGGGCAACTGCTGGTCGATCTTCCTTCGATTCCGCGGAGGCAAGGGCGTGGCGACCGGACTGGGCGCGTTCCTCAACCTGGTGCCGTGGGCGGTCCTGCCCACGGCGGTCGTGTGGCTCGTGATCACGCTCAGCTTCCGTTACGTCTCGCTGGCCTCGATCCTGGCCGCACTTTGTGTGCCGCTCGGCACGCTCATGCTCGGCTACCCCGGGCCGAGAGTCGCCGCCTGCGCCACCGGGGCGGCGATCGTGATCCTGCGCCACCACGAGAACATCGGACGCCTGCTCGCGGGGAGTGAGCGGCGCCTGGGAGAGCGTCGCGCGTGAGAGCGGCCGTCGTCGGCGCGGGCAGCTGGGGAACGGCGCTGGCGATCCATCTCGCTCGCGCGGGCGCCGCCGTCACGATGTGGGCGCGTGAGCCCGAGGTGGTGGACGGCCTCGCCCGCACCCACCGCAATCCGATCTATCTGAACGACCTCGAGTGCCCGGTGGGATTGACGGCGACGACGGATCACCGGGAGGCCCTCCACGGCGCCGAGCTCATTCTCCTCGTCGTGCCGTCCGAGTTCTTTGCCGCGACGCTGAAGGATCTGCCGCAGATCCCCGCGGCGGTTCCCATGGTGTCGGCGACGAAGGGCCTCGATCCGCAGCGCCACGTGCGCATGACCGAGCTGGTCGCCGAGCGATTTCCGCAGGCGCCCATCGCCGCTCTCTCCGGACCGACCTTCGCGCGCGAGGTGGCGCTCGGACAGCCGACCGCGTCCGTGATCGCCTCGCGTGACGAGGTGCTGGCCCGCCGGCTCCAGGGCTGGCTGGGCAGCCGGGAGTTCCGGCTCTACACGAATCGCGACGTCATCGGCGTGGAAATGGGGGGCGCGCTGAAGAACGTGATCGCCGTCGCCACCGGGATCGCCGATGGCCTCGGCCTCGGCGAAAACGCCCGCGCCGCGCTGATCACGCGAGGCCTGGCCGAGCTGACGCGTCTGGCCGTGGCGCTCGGCGCCCAGCCGGCAACGCTGGCGGGCTTGGCCGGCATGGGCGATCTCGTGCTGACCTGTACCGGGACGCTCTCGCGCAACCGAGCGCTCGGCATGGCGCTGGCGCGCGGGCAGAGTCGCGACGCGGTCGAGGGGCAGACGCGGATGATCGCCGAGGGCGCCCGCACCGTCTCGTCGGCGCTCGCGCTGGCCGCCCGCCTCGGCGTCAACCTGCCGATCTGTGCCGAGGTCGGCGCCGTGCTGTTCCAGGGCAAGTCGCCCGGCGATGCCCTGGCGACGCTGCTGGGCCGGGCGGCCCGTCCGGAGGACGCCTAGCGTGTCCGAGCTGAGGAAGGACCCGGTGGTGGGACGCTGGGTGATCATCTCGACGGAGCGCGCGCGGCGGCCGTCGGACTTCGGACCGGACCCCGTGCGTCCCCGCCTGACGAACTGCGTCTTCTGCGCCGGCCACGAGGACAAGACGCCGCCCGAGATCCTGGCCGGCCGGCCACCCGGCACCGCGTCGAATTCACCGGGCTGGACGTATCGCGTGGTGCCGAACAAGTTTCCCGCGTTGCGCATCGAGGGCGACCTCGACCCGAGCGGCGAGGGGCCCTATGACCGGATGTCGGGGATCGGCGCTCACGAGGTGGTGATCGAGAGTCCCGACCACTCGGCGTCGCTGGCGTCGCTGCCACCCGACGCGGTGGCCGAAGTCCTGCTGGCGTTCCGCGAGCGCGTGATCGATCTCAAGAAGGACGGCCGCTTCCAGTCCATCCTCGTCTTCAAGAACCACGGTGAAGCGGCCGGCGCCTCGCTCGAGCATCCGCATTCGCAGCTCATCGCGCTGCCGATCATCCCGATCATGATCACCGAGGAGCTGGCCGGCTCGGCCAAGCACTGGGAGATCAAGGAGCGCTGCGTGTGGTGCGACGTCGTGCGCGAGGAGCGGCGCGGGCGCCGGCGCCTCATCATCGACCGCGACGGTTTCGTGGCGATCGCGCCCTTCGCCCCGCGCTTTCCCTTCGAGACGTGGATCCTCCCCACGCGCCACCGCTCGGCCTTCGAGGACTGCGGCGTGGACGAGCTGCGCGCGCTGGCCGGAGTGCTCGGCGACTTCCTGCGTCGCATGAACCGCACGCTGCACGATCCGCCGTTCAACTTCATGCTCCACAGCGCGCCCCTCTACGAGCCGGCGCTCGAGCACTTCCACTGGCACCTCGAGATCATTCCCAAGCTGACGAGGGTCGCCGGCTTCGAGTGGGGGAGTGGATTCTTCATCAACCCGGTGCCGCCCGAGGATGCGGCCACCGCGCTCCGCGAGGCGGCCGGGTGAGTAGACGGTCCGCGACGGCGTGATACTATATGGCGCTGTCGCAGGAACCGGTGACGCGGGAATAGCTCAGTGGTAGAGCACGACCTTGCCAAGGTCGGGGTCGCGGGTTCGAATCCCGTTTCCCGCTCCACCCACTCCTCGACCTGACATCCTCGTCTCACGGCGGCGTAGCCAAGTGGCTAAGGCGGAGGTCTGCAAAACCTCTATGCAGCGGTTCGAATCCGCTCGCCGCCTCCACTTCCTTCGCTAGAATCGTGGCGGGGGCGTGGCGGAACTGGCGAGACGCCGAGGACTTAAAATCCTCTGTCCGCAAGGACGTGCAGGTTCGAATCCTGCCGCCCCTACCAACTTCCCCGCCGGCGGCGGGCCCTGATCAGGACTTCGGGTCGAACGTCGGGAGCGGGCTGCCGAGCATGAAGTGCACGATACCCAGGGCTTCGTGGATCGTCTCCCCCAGCGTGCGGCGTGACGCCCACCATCGCCGCGGGTCGTACGGCTCCCACGACGTCGCATACACGAGCGCCGGTACCGCGCGCTCGTGCCGCGCGTTCCAGATCATGCGCACGCGCCGGGTGTGATTGGGCGACGTCACCAGGATTACGCGACGAAGACCGGTTCTCGTCGCGAAGGAGAAGTCGGCGGCCAGCTCCTGCAGGGTGTTGTCCACTTCCTCGGACAGCGTGACGATGGCCGCGTCCGGCACGCCCACGTGGCGAAGGACGCGCACGGCACGCTCCTGGCGCGACGGCTCGCCGCTGACCCTCCGGGCGGTGGAGATCGTGTCACGCCCGCGCGCCACCACGACGCGCGGGGCGTAGCCCAGGCGGTAGAGCGTCGCCGCCTCCAGCTCGCGCGTCGGCGTTCCTCCGTCCAGGACGAAGATCGCGTCGCTCGGCTGCAGGGCATCCGTCACCACCAGGGCGGAGCCCAGCGCCGGGACGCCGAGGGCGACACCCGCCAGGGCCACGGCGACGAGCACCGGCAGCAGCACCGCCCGCCATCGGAAACGTCGTCGGTTCATTGGAAAAAGGGGGCTCGGCGGGCTATCTTACCTGACGTCATGGCCTCGCCCGGCGCCATCGCGTTCGAGATCGGACCGCTCGTCATCCGCTGGTACGGCATCCTGATGGCGCTGGCCATCGTCGTCGGCCTGTGGCTCGGTCACCGCGAGGCGCGGCGCGAGCGACTTCCCGCCGACGACATCATCAGTGCCTCGCAGTGGGCGATCCTCGCCGGTCTGGTCGGTGCCCGCCTGTACGAGGTGATCTTCAACTGGGATTACTACGGACAGTACCCGGGGAAGATCGTCGCCGTGTGGGAGGGCGGGCTCGCCATGCACGGTGGCCTCATCGTGGGCCCGCTGGTGGGTGCGCTCCTGGCCTGGCGATGGCGGTTGCCCGTGCTGCGCGGCTTCGACGTGGCCGCGCCGAGCATCGTGATCGGACAGGCCATCGGTCGGTGGGGGAACTTCTTCAACGAGGAAGCGTTCGGTCGGCCGACGAACCTGCCCTGGAAGCTCTACATCTCGCCGGCGCACCGGCCGGCGGGGTTCGGTCAGTTCGAGTACTTCCATCCGACGTTCCTCTACGAGTCGCTGTGGGACTTCGCCGTCTTCATGATCCTGGTGGCCTGGCTGCGTCCTCGCCTGCGCGAGCACCCGGGCGCGCTCTTCTTCAGCTACATCGGGCTGTACTCGGTCGGCCGCTTTGCCATCGAGGCGCTCCGACTCGACAGCTTCTGGGTGGGACAATTCCGCGTGCCTCAGCTCGCCAGTCTCGCCGGCGTGATCGTCGCGCTCATCGGCGTCACCTGGACGTATCGCCGCACGCGCGGGATGACTCTCGCCGGGTGATCGTACCGCTGGCGAGTCGATCAATTGGTGAGGCGAACGGAGCCACGGCCACCTAGACCGGGCCACCCGCGGTTCGAGCCGCACGCTGCCCCTTCGATGCAATGATCCCCCTTGAGCAGGTCGCTCCCTATCTGTGGCGCATTCCCCCCGACGCCAGGCCCGGCATGCGGGTCCCGGCACTCGTCGTCGCCGACGAGGCGTTGATCTCGAACATCCGCCGCGAAGCGTCGCTCGAGCAACTGGCCAATGGCGCGACGCTGCCCGGGATCGTGAAGGCGGCGCTGGCCATGCCCGACATCCACCAGGGCTACGGCTTGCCCGTGGGCGGCGTGGTCGCCACCGACGCCGAGCGGGGTGTCGTGAGCCCGGGGGCCATCGGCTTCGACATCAATTGTGGGGTGCGTCTGCTCGCGACAGGTCTCGACGCCGGCGACGTGACCCCGCGCCTCGGCGACCTCGTGAACGCCCTGTACTCGGCCATTCCCGCCGGCGTTGGTTCCTCGAGTCCGGTCGCGCTCGCCCCGCGCGATCTGGGACGCGTGATGGAACGCGGGGCCGCGTGGGCCGTGGAGCGCGGCTGGGGCGACGCCGAGGATGTCGGCCGGCTGGAGTCGGACGGGCGAATAGTCGGGGCCGATCCGGCGATGGTCTCGGCCCAGGCGATCGATCGCGGCCGGCGCCAGCTCGGGACGCTGGGATCGGGTAACCACTTCCTCGAAGTCCAGGTGGTGGACGAAATCTTCGACGAGAGCCAGGCGAGCCGGCTCGGAGTCCGGGCAGGGCAGGTGACCGTGATGATCCACACCGGCTCTCGGGGCCTTGGCCATCAAGTGTGCACGGACTACTTGAAGACGACGGAGCGAGCCCTGCGGCGGTACGGAATCGTCGTCCCCGACCGCCAGCTCGCCTGCGCTCCCGTCGACTCCGAGGAAGCGCAGGGCTATCTCGGCGCCATGCGGAGCGCGGCCAACTTCGCCTTCGCCAACCGCCAGCTCATCACGCACTGGGCCCGGGACGTCTTCGAGCGCGTGTTCACACGGTCGCCGCGCGATCTCGCCATGCGTGTCGTGTACGACGTCGCCCACAACATCGCCAAGGAAGAAGAGTACGACGTCGACGGCCGGCGGCGCCGCCTCCTCGTCCATCGCAAAGGCGCGACCCGCGCGTTTCCCGGCCAGCCGGTCCTTGTCCCCGGCGACATGGGACGCTATTCCTTCCTCCTCGTCGGCACCGACGTCGCCATGCGGGAGACGTTCGGCAGCACGTGTCACGGCGCCGGGCGCATGCTGAGCCGGACGGCGGCCGTGAAGGCCGCGCGCGGCCGAAGTATCGCCGACGAGCTGGCGGCCCACGGTGTCGTCGCCCGAGCCACCGGCCGCGACGCCCTCGCCGAGGAGATGCCGGAAGCTTACAAGGACGTGAAGGACGTGGTGGACGTCGTGCACAACTTCGGGATCTCGACCAGAGTCGCGCGGCTCCGGCCCATCGGCGTGATCAAGGGCTGACGTGATACAGTGACCAAGATGTCTTGGAATCTAAAGGAGAAAGCCCAGGCGCTGCTCGATAGTGAGCAGGGCGCCTTCCGCAAGGAGTGGGGTGGCAAGATCGCCATCGCCCTCGTCTATCCGAACACCTACGCCGTGGGGATGTCGAACCTCGGCTTCCAGACGATCTACTGGCACCTCAACCAGCTACCGGACGTCGTCTGCGAGCGCGTGTTCCTGCCCGATCCCGCCGACGTCGAGGAGATGCGCCGCACCCGGACGGCTCCCTTCTCCCTGGAATCCCAGCGGCCGCTCTCCGACTTCCACATGGTCGGCTTCTCGGTGACCTACGAGGGCGACTACATCAATGCGCTCAGGCTGCTCGAGCTCGCCGGGATCCCACTGCGCGCGGCCCAGCGCCGGGCCCACGATCCGCTCGTCCTGATGGGAGGCGTCTGCGCGTTTTCCAACCCGGAGCCGATGGCGCCGTTCATGGACTTCATCGCCGTCGGTGAGGGCGAGGAGCTGGTGCGCGAGCTCGTCGCGCTGTATCGCGAGGACTACAAGAACCGCGAGACGTTTCTGGAGCGTCTCGCCGCGGTGCCCGGCATCTACGTCCCCGGAAGCTACGACATCGCCTACCAGCCCGACGGCACGCTCTCGGCCGTGCTGCCGCGCACGGGGGCTCCGGCCGTCGTCATCAAGCGCCGGCTGCCCGACGTCAACCAGTTCGAGACGATCTCGCTCGTGAAGACGCCGCAGGCGGAGTACGGCCACATGGCGCTCCTCGAAGTCGGCAAGGGCTGCGGCCGTGGCTGCCGGTTCTGCCTCGAAGGTCAGGTCTACCGCCCGGTCCGCCATCGCAGTGTGGCGGCGCTCGGCGACACGGTCGCTCGCCTCGCCCAGGATCCTACCAACCGGCGCATCGGTCTGGTCGGCGCCTGCGTGTCAGACTACCCGTGGATCGGGGATCTTCTGAAGGTCGTGGAGGCGAACGGCCTCGAGCTGTCCATCTCATCGCTCCGCGCCGACAGCCTCACCGACGACCTGGTGAGCGCGCTCGCCCGCGGCGGCCATCGTACGCTCACGGTCGCGCCGGAGGCCGGAACCGAGCGCCTGCGCCGCGCGATCCGCAAGGCCATCACCGACGAGCAGCTCTATACCGCCTGCGACCTCGTCCGGCGTCACGGCATCCCGAATCTCAAGACCTACTTCATGATCGGCCAGCCAACGGAGACCGCGGAGGACGTGGAGGCGATTGTCGACCTCGCGCGGCGCATGCTCGAGCGGCTGCGCGTGCTCGATCCGGCCGGCCGACCGTTCGGCCGCCTGACACTCTCCATCTCCTCGTTCGTGCCGAAGCCGTGGACGCCGTTCCAGTGGGCCCCCTTCGACGGCGCCGAGTCGCTCTCGGCCAAGCTCGCGGTGATCAAGCGCGGCGTGCGCAAGCTGTCCAACGTTCGCGTGCTCCACGAGAACCCGCGCGAGGCAGCGCTCCAGGCGCTCCTGGCACGGGGCGATCGGCGCGTGGGCGACTTCCTCGAAGCCGCCGCGCGCCTCGAAGGCGACTGGCGTCGAGCGTTGCGCGAGTGGGACGGCGATCCGGGCTTTTACACCACGCGGGAGCGCGAAGTCGGCGAGCGGATGCCGTGGGACCACTTCGAGGTCGGCGTCAAGAAGGCGGGTCTGGTGCGAGAGTGGGAACGCGCCCAGGCCGAGACCGTGGCCGCCGGGGTGGCCTCATGATGCGCGTCGCCGACACTCTCGGCCGGCCGCTCCGGAACCTGCGACTGTCGGTGACGGACCGCTGCAATCTGCGCTGCCAGTACTGCATGCCCGAGGAGGAGTACGCCTGGCTGCCGCGCGACCAGATCCTCCATTTCGAGGAGATGAGCGCGCTCGTCGACGTGTTCCTCGACCTGGGCGTAGACAAGGTGAGGCTCACCGGCGGCGAGCCGCTCTTGCGCCGCGATCTCCCCGAGCTGGTCAGGCAACTGGCCCTCAAGCCAGGTCTCCGCGATCTCGCCATGACGACGAACGGCGTCCTGCTCGCCGAGCATGGGCGGGCCCTGAAGGGCGCCGGGCTTCATCGCGTCACCGTGAGCCTGGACACGCTTCGGCCCGAGCGCTTCCCGCCCCTGACGCGCCGCCCAGTGGAGACGCACGCTCAGGTGCTGGCCGGCATCGCCGCCGTTCCCGGGGCCGGGTTCACGGGCACGAAGATCGACACCGTCGTCATCCGTGGGGTGAACGATGACGAGCTGGCCGATCTCATCGAGTTCGGACGGTCGGTTCCGGCCGAGGTGAGGTTCATCGAGTACATGGACGTGGGCGGGGCGACGCGCTGGTCGATGGACCAGGTCATGTCACGCGCCGAGATCCTGAACGTGCTCGGTCGGCGCCACGGCGCGATCGAGCCGCTCGTCGAGCCGGGGAGCACGGCCCCGGCCGAGCGCTTCCGCCTGCCCGACGGGACGACGTTCGGGATCATCGCGTCCACGACCGCGCCGTTCTGCCGGTCGTGCGACCGCAGCCGGCTCACCGCCGATGGCATGTGGTACCTCTGCCTCTACGCCGTCGAGGGCGTCGATTTGCGCGCGCCGCTTCGCCGGGGCGCCGGTCGAGACGAGCTGGCGGGGCTCATCACCGGCGGGTGGCGAGGCCGCGCCGATCGCGGCGCCGAGGAGCGGCTGGCCGAGCGCGACCGTGGCCCGCTGATGCAGATCGGCCAGCTCAAGCGCGATCCGCACCTCGAAATGCACACGCGCGGCGGCTAACGGAGGGTATGTGAGCGCTGACAACGCGAAGGTGGACGTTCAGGAGCACGGCGCCAAGGGGCAGACGAGCGACCGCCGCCTGTACATGCAGTTGCACGTGTTCACGGGATGCGGCGACGCCAAACCGCTCGTCCGCGCGCTCGAGGCGAGCGGTATCGAGGGCGCGCTCTACCACGACGTCAACGATCCGCGGGGTATCGGTATCCTCGGGATCAGCGAGGATCCGGCGTTTTTCGCCACGAGCTTCCGTGAGCTGTTGAACACCGATTCGTTCTCCGCGCTGGCCCACCGGCCGCAGTTCACGATGTTCGGACGGACCTACACCTCGGGCTTCGAGGCGGACCTCGACGAGTGGCTCTTCCGGCGGCCGCGCCGGACCGCGCTCAACCCGGCGTGGCCGTGGGCGGTGTGGTATCCGCTGCGGCGAAACGGCGCGTTCGCGCGGCTGAGCCCCCAGGAGCAGGGGGGCATCGTCAAGGAGCACGCCGTGATCGGCCATGCGTACGGCGACGCCGATCTCGCCCACGACGTCCGGCTGGCGTGCCACGGCGTGGACGTGAACGACAACGACTTTGTCATCGGCCTCGTCGGGAAAGACCTGCACCCGCTCTCGCATCTCGTGCAGGCGATGAGGAAGACCGTGCAAACCTCGCAGTACATTCACACGCTGGGGCCGTTCTTCGTGGGCCACGCGCTCTGGCAGAGCGCGATGCGCGGATAGCGCCTCACGCGACGAACCTAGCGCGTCTTCCAGGCCGCCACGTTCGCCTCGATCTGGCGGGCGTGGTTCTCGAGGTGATCCGCGTAGATCCTGAGCCAGTCCTCCGCCGAGTAGTGGCCGGACTCGGTGTGGCGACCTTCCTTGCCCCATACCTCAGCGGGCAGGCGACGGAGCAGCGCGGTGGTGTTCGCGCGCACGGCGTCGACGGTGGCGAGAGCGACGTCCAGCGGATGCGCGTGATAATCGAAGTCACGCGCCCACTGCGCCTCGTCGTAGCCCTGGATGACCGGGTTCTTCTCGGACATCAGCATCCGGATCCGTGACGCCGCCTGCGTCTCGGAGTCGGAGCAATGGACGACGACTTCGTGGGCCGACCACTCGCCGGGCTTCGGCCGCCACTGCATGGCGTCGGCGGGCACGGTGGCCAGCGCAGCGCGTAGGCGGCGGGGGCCGGCGGCGTACTGTTCGACGAAGGCGTGACGTTGCGCAGGCGTCATCGGCATGAGTGGCTCTCCTCTTCGCGACGGGTCACGGCTTGCCGGCGAGGGCGCGCTCGACCTGGGCCAGGTGGTTGTCGTCGTGGGCGGCCATCAACGCCGTCCAGTCAGCGAACGTCACGCGCCCGAGCGTCGGATGCTGGCATCCGCGCTGCCACTGCTCCCGCGCGAGCCGGCCGAACAGGTCCAGCGAGTCGCGCCGCCGGCGCCGGAACGCCTCCAGGGCAGCGTCGGGATCGCACCGTGAGTACTGACGCTCCTCGGCCCAGCGCTCGGGATCGATGGCCAGCTCGGTGCCGCCGAGGCCCCATTCGGCGGGATTCGCCACCCTGGCGCCGACGACCAGGACCTTCGGCTCCTCCATCGCGAGCATCGTGCGGAAGCGCATCATGCAGATTTCCTCGATGTCGCGCAGGTGGCAGAGCACCTCGGTCGCCGACCAGTCCTTGGAATCGGGCCGCCGACCCAGATCGCCCGGAGCTCGGCCGCGCACGGCGTCGCCAAGGTCGGCCGGCGTACGGGTCAGGCGGTCGAGGCGCTGAGCGACAGGGAGGCGAGCGTACTCCTCCCGCGTCGCCATCAGGGCAGTGGAGCTGGAAGGTCGGACTTGCCCATCAGGTACAGATCCACGCCGCGAGCGCACGAGCGTCCCTCCGCGATCGCCCACACGATCAACGATTGGCCCCGCTGCATGTCGCCGCAGGTGAAGACGCCGGGGACGCTCGTCATCCAGCTCTGATCCCGCCACACGTTGCCGCGCTCGGTAAGCTTGACCCCGAGCTCGTCGATCGGGCCCATGCGCTCGGGGCCGAGGAACCCCATCGCCAGCAGGACGAGATCCACGTCGAGCGTGAACTCGGTACCGGGGGTCGGCTTGAAGTCCAGGCGACCGCCGTCGCGGACCATGTCGACCTTGATGGCGTGGAGCTGCTGAACGCGCCCCGTGGCGTCGCCGGTGAAGCGCTGTGTGGAGACCGCGTAGACGCGGTCGCCGCCCTCCTCGTGAGCGGAGGAGACGCGGAAGACGTTCGGCCAGAGGGGCCACGGATTGTCGGCGGCGCGCACGTCGGGCGGGCGGGGGAGCAGCTCGAACTGGTGCACGGAGAGCGCGCCCTGACGGTGGACGGTGCCGAGGCAGTCGGCGCCGGTGTCACCGCCGCCGATGATGACCACGCGCTTGCCCTGGGCGCTGATGAACTGCTCGTCGACGATCGTGTCGCCCTCGCAGCGCTTGTTCTGCAGCGTGAGGTAGTCCATCGCGAAGTGGATGCCCGCCAGCTCGCGCCCAGGCACGGGCAGATCGCGCGGCGCGCCGGCGCCGCAGGCGAGGACGATGGCGTCGAATTCGGCCCGCAGGTCGGCCACCGGCAGGGCGGCGCCGATGTCGGCGTGGGTCTGGAAGCCGACGCCCTCTTTTTCCATGAGCCGCAGGCGCCGGTCCAGGAACTTCTTCTCCATCTTGAATTCGGGGATGCCGTAGCGGAGCAGGCCGCCAATCCGGTCGGAGCGCTCGAAGACGGTCACCCAGTGACCGGCGCGATTGACCTGGTCGGCGACCGCCAGGCCAGCCGGGCCCGAGCCGACGACGGCGACCTTCTTGCCGGTTCTCACGGCCGGGCCCTGGGGCAGGACCCATCCCTCCGCGAACGCGCGCTCGACGATCGACACCTCGACCGCCTTGATGCTGACGGGGTCGTCGTTGATGCCGAGCACGCACGAACCCTCACAGGGCGCCGGACACAAGCGGCCGGTGAACTCGGGGAAGTTGTTCGTCGCGTGCAGGCGTTGGATCGCCTCGTGCCAGTGGTCGCGATAGACGAGGTCGTTCCAGTCGGGGATGAGATTGCCGAGCGGGCAGCCCTGGTGGCAGAACGGGATGCCGCAGTCCATGCAGCGGGCGGCCTGACTCTTGAGGTCGGGGTCCGGATAGGGGAGATAGACCTCCTTCCAGTCATGCAGGCGATCGCTCACCGGCCGGGTCGGCCACTTCTTGCGCTTGATCTCGAGGAAGCCGGTGACCTTACCCACTGGTGACTCCCACCAGCTCGGCAAACGTCGGCTCGCGGCCCTCGCTGCGCGCCCGCGCCTCGGCCAGCAGCACGCGCTTGTAGTCCTTGGGCATGATCTTGACGAAGCGCGACTGGACCTCGCGCCAGGTGGCGAGCAGCCGGGCGGCGTACGCGGAGCCGGTCGCGGCGACATGGCGCTCGATGAGGTTGCCCACGAGCTCGATGTCCTCGGGCTGATCGAGCGCCGCCAGGTCGACCATGCCGAAGTTGCAGCGCCGCTTGAAATCGCCGTCGACGTCGAGGACGTAGGCGATGCCGCCCGACATCCCGGCGGCGAAGTTGCGCCCCGTCCGTCCGAGCACCACGACGCGCCCACCCGTCATGTACTCGCAGCCGTGGTCGCCGACCCCTTCCACGACGGCGTGGGCGCCGCTGTTACGGACGGCGAAGCGCTCGCCGGCGACACCGCGGACGAAGGCCTCGCCGCCGGTCGCGCCGTAGAGGGCGACGTTGCCGATGACGATGTTCTCCTCCGGGGTGAACGTGGACCTTCGCGGCGGGAAGACGATCAAGCGGCCACCCGAGAGCCCTTTGCCCCAGTAGTCGTTGGCGTCGCCCTCGAGCATGAACGTGATACCGCGCGGGACGAACGCTCCGAACGACTGTCCGGCCGAGCCGACGAAATGGATCTTGACGGTGTCGTCGGGCAGGCCCTCACCACCCCAGCGGGACGTCACCTCGTAGCCGAGCATGGTGCCGACCGTGCGATTCACGTTGCGGATCGGCAGGGTCAGCTCGACGCGCTTGCCGTGCTCGATCGCGTCCCGGCAGGCGGGAATGATCGTCGTGCGGTCGAGCGCCCGGTCGAGGCCGTGGTCCTGCGTCACCACGCACCGGCGGGCCACTTCGGCGGGCATGTCGGGCTGGTACAGGATCGACGACAGGTCGAGGCCGCACGCCTTCCAGTGCTGAAGGGCGGGCTTGAAGTTCATCCGGTCGACCCGCCCGATCATCTCGTTCATGCTCCGGAAGCCCATGCTGGCCATGTACTCGCGGACTTCCTCCGCGATGAACCGGAAGAAGTTTTCCACGAACGCGGGGTTGCCGGTGAACCGTGTGCGGAGCTCCGGGTCCTGGGTGGCCACGCCGACCGGGCAGGTGTTGAGATGGCAGACCCGCATCATGATGCAGCCCATGACGACCAGCGGCGCCGTCGAGAAGCCGAACTCCTCGGCGCCGAGCAGGGCGGCGATGACGACGTCGCGGCCCGTCTTCATCTGACCGTCCACCTGGACGACGATCCGATCGCGCAGCTTGTTGAGGACGAGGACCTGCTGGGTCTCGGCCAGGCCGAGCTCCCACGGCACGCCCCCGTGCTTGATCGACGTGAGCGGCGAGGCGCCGGTGCCGCCGTCGTGGCCGGAGATCAACACGACATCGGCGTGGGCCTTGGCCACGCCGGCGGCCACCGTTCCCACGCCGACTTCGGCGACGAGCTTCACGTGAATGCGGGCCTTCGGATTCGAGTTCTTCAGGTCGTGGATGAGCTGGGCCAGATCCTCGATCGAATAGATGTCGTGGTGCGGTGGCGGTGAGATCAGGCCCACGCCCGGCGTGGCGAAGCGCACCTTGGCGATCCACGGATAGACCTTGGGCCCAGGCAGCTGGCCGCCCTCGCCGGGCTTGGCGCCCTGGGCCATCTTGATCTGCAGATCGTCGGCATTGACGAGATACTCGCTGGTCACGCCGAAGCGCGCCGAGGCCACTTGCTTGATGGCGCTGCGGCGCCAGTCGCCGTTGGGATCGCGACGATAGCGGTTCGCGTCCTCGCCGCCCTCGCCGGTGTTCGACTTGCCCCCGAGGCGATTCATCGCGATCGCGAGCGTCTCGTGAGCCTCCTGGCTGATGGAGCCGTACGACATGGCGCCGGTGGCGAAGCGCTTGAGGATCGACCCGACCTCTTCCACCTCGTCGAGCGGAATCGGCGTGGCGGCCCGCTCGAGCTCGATCAGCCCGCGCAGCGTGGCCAGCCGCCGCGACTGGTCGTCGACCAGCTTCGTGTACTCGCGATAGACGTGGTACTGGCCGGCGCGGGTGGCGTGCTGGAGCTTGAAGACGGTGTCGGGGTTGAAGAGGTGGTACTCGCCGTCGCGCCGCCATTGATATTCGCCACCCCAGTCGAGCCCGGCCTCTCCCACCGGCCGCGTGGGGAACGCTTGCTCGTGGCGGAGCCGCACTTCCTCGGCGATGACGTCGATGCCGATGCCGCTCACGCGCGAGGCGGTGCCGGTGAAGTAGGTGTCGACGACCTCGCGGTTGAGCCCGATGGCCTCGAAGATCTGGGCGCCGCAGTAGCTCTGCAGCGTCGAGATCCCCATCTTGGCCATGACCTTGAGGATCCCTTTGTTGAGCGCCTTGATGTAGTTCTTGACGGCCTTGTGATGGTCGACGCCGGTGAGCAGCCCCTGGCCGATCATGTCGTCGAGCGTCTCGAAGGCCACCCAGGGATTGACGGCGCCCGCTCCGTACCCGATGAGCAGGCCCATGTGGTGGACCTCGCGGGCATCGCCCGTCTCCACCACGAGGCCGCAGCGGGTGCGCTCACCGCGCCGCACGAGGTGGTGGTGCACCGCCGCGGTGGCGAGCAGGCTCGGGATGGCGGCGCGCTCGCGACTCACGCCGCGGTCGGACAGGATGATCACGTTGTGGCCGGCGGCGATCGCCTCGCTGGCCCGCCGCTGGAGATCTTCGATCGCCCGCGCGAGCCCGGGGGCCCCCTCGGCGATCGGGAACAGCATCGGCAGCGTGGTGGCCTTGAACCAGGGATGGGCCACGTGCCGGAGCTTGGCGACGTCCTCGTTGGAGAGCACGGGATCGGTCAGATTGATCTGGCGGCACGACTCGGGCTCGGGCTCGAGGAGATTCCGCTCGGGCCCGACCGTCGACTCCATCGAGGTCACCAGCTCTTCGCGGATCTGATCGAGCGGCGGATTGGTGACCTGCGCGAAGAGCTGCTTGAAGTAGTCGTAGAGCGGGCGCGGCCGGTCGGAGAGGACGGCCAGCGCCGTATCGGTGCCCATGGAGCCGATCGGCTCCTCGCCGTTCTTGGCCATCGGTCCCACGAGCAGACGCAGGTCCTCGTGCGTGTACCCGAAGGCGATCTGGCGTGTGAGCACCGTCTCGTGATCCGCTTCGGCGACCGGCTGGGCGGGGAGATCCTCGAGGCGAACGAGGTTCTCGCGCAGCCACGCGCCGTACGGCTTCTCGGCGGCCAGCTGCGCCTTGATCTCCTCGTCGGCGATGATCCGGCCCTGCGCGGTGTCCACCAGGAAGATGCGGCCCGGGTGGAGCCGTCCCTTGATCAGGACGTTCTCGGGCGCGACGTCGAGGACGCCCACCTCGGACGCCATGATGACCAGGTCGTCCCGGGTCACGTAATACCGCGAGGGGCGCAGGCCGTTGCGGTCGAGGACGGCGCCGATCACCGTGCCGTCGGTGAAGGCGATCGAGGCCGGCCCGTCCCACGGCTCCATCAGCGACGCGTGGTACTCGTAGAACGCCCGCCGCTCCGGACTCATCGACTCGTGGTTCTGCCATGGCTCGGGAATCATCATGAGGATCGCGTGGGGCAGGGAGCGGCCGCTCATGACCAGGAACTCGAGCACGTTGTCGAACGTGGCCGAATCCGACAGGCCCTCGCGCGTGACCGGGAAGACCTTGGCCAGATCCTCGCCGAGGAGGTTCGACCGGCAGAGCGCCTCGCGCGCGCGCATCCAGTTGATGTTGCCGCGCAGCGTGTTGATCTCGCCGTTGTGGGCCACGTAGCGGTAGGGATGGGCCAGCGGCCACGACGGGAAGGTATTGGTGCTGAAGCGCTGGTGGACGAGGGCCAGCGCCGACTCCACGTCGGGATCGGTCAGATCGGGGAACATTCCCTCGATCTGGTCGGCCGACAGCATGCCCTTGTAGATGAGCGTGTTCGAGGAGACGCTCGGCACGTACACGAGCTTCTTTTCGGCGAGGTCCATGGCGGCGATGGCGTTCTCGATGCGCTTGCGGACCACGTAGAGCGTGCGCTCGAAGTGCGCGTGGTCGCGCACGGCCGGCCCGCGGCCGACGAACATCTGCTTGATGTTCGGCTCGACCGAGCGGGCGGTGGCGCCGAGCATGCGGTCGTCGGTCGGCACGTCGCGCCAGCCCAGGAAGCGCTGACCTTCCTCGATCACGATCGTCTGGATCAGCGTCTGCACCGTGTCGCGCTGGAGGACATCGCGGGGCAGGAACACGAGGCCGACGCCGTACTCGGTCGCCGCCGGCAGGGTGAATCCCAAGCGCGCACAGGCCTTGCGCAGGAACCGGTCGGGCATCTGGAGCAGGATGCCGGCGCCGTCGCCGGTGTTGGGCTCGCAGCCGCAGGCGCCGCGGTGCAGGAGGTTGATGAGGACCTTCAGCGCCTGCCGGACGATCTGGTGCGACTTGCGGCCCTTGATGTCGACGACGAAACCGACGCCGCACGCGTCGTGCTCGTGGCGGGGATCGTACAGACCCTGAGCGGACGGTGGTCCGAGCTCGCGTGGCTGCATCATGGACACTCCATCGCCCTTTGTGAACAGTTGCACGATAGTACTGATCAAAAGAGCATAAGTCAGCCCAAAAAAATCATATGATGTGAATTAGAAATGCTAATGCTAGACTCTCCCCGTGCATCTGGAGACGCTGCGCCTCTATTGCGATATCGTCCGCCTCCGCTCGTTCTCCCGGGGCGCCGAGCAGAACTTCGTGTCCCAATCGGCGGCCAGCCAGGCCGTCCAGCAGCTCGAGCGCGACCTGGGGGTGGCCCTGGTCGACCGGACGAAGCGGCCGTTCATGGTGACGGCGGAGGGGCAGGCGTTCTACGAGGCGTGCCGGTCGGTGCTCGAGACGTGGGAGAAGGCGAAAGCCGAGGTGGCTTCGGTGAAGGCCCGGGTGGACGGCACGGTGCGGGTCGCGGCGATCTACTCGGTCGGCTTGCACGACATGAGCCACCACCTCCAGCGCTTCATGTCCCTCTACCCGAACGCGCGCGTCCAGCTCGAGTGCCTGCACCCCCACAAGGTGGTGGAGGCGGTTCTCAGAGATGAAGCGGACGTCGGGATCATGTCGTACCCCCCCGCTGACCGTGCGCTCAGCGTGGTGCCGCTCCGGGCCGAGCCCATGGCCTTCGTCTGCCATCCGAATCACCGTCTGACCAAGCGTCGTGTCGTCGCGCCCGAGGATCTGAACGGCGAGCCGTTCGTGGCGTTCGACCGGGAGCTGACGATCCGCAAGGCCATCGACCGGGCGCTGCGCCAGCGCGGGGTGAAGATGAACATCGTCATGGAGTTCGACAACATCGAGACGATCAAGCAGGCCATCATGATCGAGGCCGGGGTCAGCATTCTGCCGCGTCACACCGTGGACAAGGAAGCCGGTATCCGGACCCTGGCCGTCCTGCCGTTCGGGATGTCCGACCTCGTGCGCCCGGTTGGAATCATCCATCGCCGCCAGAAGCCGCTGACACCGGCCGTGAACCGCTTCGTCGAGCTTCTCCAGGCCTCCAACGCCGCGACTTCTCCCGCCCGTCCCCGCCAGACAGCCGCCCCTCGCTGACGTCATTGCCGTATCCCTGCGACAGGACTACCATTCGGGTCTGAGTCGCCGGGCCGGCCGGCGGGAGGTGTGGGATGACGCAGTTCGACGACGACCGCTCGGGCGATGTCGAGGAGGAGCTCCAGGAGATCCGGGGGGCTCTACTCGGCGACACGATCGCCGTCCTCTCTCCCGCTGAGCCGATCTGCCTTCGCGAGACGTCGATGGTCGGCGATGCGGTGCAGGCGATGCTGGCCAAGCGCCAGGCCGGCGTCCTCATCGTGGATGCGGAGGGCCGGCTCACGGGGATCTTCACCGAGCGTGACGTCCTCCGCCGTGTCGTCGGCGCCGGCCGCGACGTGGCGACGACACCCCTTTCGGCGGTGATGACGCCGAGGCCCGAGGCGCTGTCCGCCGGCCAGCGCGTTGCCTACGCCGTGCACTGCATGAGCGTCGCGGGGTATCGCACGGTACCGCTGGTGGATGGCGAGCGCCGTCCGATCGGCGTCGTGACGGTCACCGACGTCATCCGCTGGCTGGGCAATCTCTTTCCCGAGGCGGTGCTCAATCTGCCACCAGGCGACGCGATCAAGCATCCGGAGCGGATCGACGCCGGGTGAGTCGGGTGGTCTAACCGCGCGACCAACCTTGCCCACTCGTCTATGGTCCGATAAAATGACATACGGACTGTCCTGACCGCAGAAGTGGGGGACCGTCACGCAGTCCGGCGCGAATCCTGACGGTGACTTGTCGGGAAGGGGTGTGCGTCGGCACGACAAGAGGAGAGAGGATGAGCGAGACGGTGGCTCCGGTCAAGGGCACTGAGAAGCCGCGTAAGGGGCTGGAGCGTGCGGTGATTCGTTTCGCCGGAGACTCCGGCGACGGCATGCAGCTCACCGGCGAGCAGTTCACGACGGAATCCGCGTGGGCCGGCAACGACATCGCGACCCTGCCCAACTTCCCGGCAGAGATCCGCGCTCCGGCGGGCACGCTCTTCGGCGTCTCGAGCTTCCAGCTCCAGTTCGGCAGTCAGCGCGTGTATACGCCGGGTGATCGTCTCGATTGCCTGGTCGCCATGAATCCGGCGGCGCTGAAGATGCACCTTCGCGATTTGAAGCCGGGCGGTCTCCTCATCGTGAACACATCGGCGTTCGACAAGCGCAACCTCGACAAGGCCGGCTATGCGCAGAACCCGCTCGACGATCCCGCGCTGGGCGAGCGCTATCGCCTGCACAAGGTCGACATGACGGCGCTCACGCTCGAGTCGATCAAGGACCTGCCGCTCAACACGAAGGAGAAGGACCGCACCAAGAACTTCTTCGCGCTCGGCCTCGTGTCCTGGATCTACACGCGCCCGCTCGAGCCGACCCTCGACTGGATCGGCAAGAAGTTCGTGAAGAGCAAGGACATCGCGGAGGCGAACACGCGCGTGCTCAAGGCCGGCCACGCCTTCGGCGAGACGGCCGAGATCTTCAACGAGCACTACACGGTCGAAGCAGCCGACATGGCGCCCGGGCTCTACCGCGCGATGACCGGCAACCGCGCGCTGGCCTGGGGGCTGCTGGCGGCGGCCGAGCGCTCGAAGATTCCCCTCGTCTACGGCGCGTATCCGATCACGCCGGCCAGCGGCGTCCTCGAAGAGCTGGCGATGCACAAGCGCTTCCGCATTCGCACGATCCAGGCCGAAGACGAGATCGCGGCGGTGACGGCGGCCATCGGCGCGGCGTTCGGCGGCGCCATCGGGGTGACCGGCTCGAGCGGCCCCGGCATCGCGCTCAAGAGCGAAGGGATCGGCTTGGCCGTCACGGCCGAGCTGCCGCTGGTGATCCTGAACATCCAGCGGGCCGGGCCCTCGACCGGCATGCCGACCAAGACCGAGCAGGCCGACTTGATGCAGGCGCTGTACGGCCGCAACAGTGAATCACCCGTGGTCGTGCTGGCGCCCGCGACGCCGGGCGACTGCTTCTACATCGCCTACGAGGCGGTGCGCATCGCGGCCAAGTACATGGTGCCGGTCATCGTGCTGAGCGACGGTTTCCTGGCCAACGGCTCCGAGCCGTGGTTGATCCCCGACGTCAACACGCTGCCGCCCATCGAGATCCAGTTCCGGACGGCGGCGGAGGGCTTCTTCCCGTACCTGCGCGATCCGGCCACGCTGTCGCGGCCGTGGGTGCGTCCGGGCACGCCCGGACTCGAGCACCGCATCGGCGGCATCGAGAAGCAGGACGTGACCGGCAACATCTCCTACGACCCCGACAACCACGACCACATGGTGAAGACGCGCGCCGAGAAGGTCCGGCGCGTGGCCCAGGAGATCCCGCCCACCACCATCAACGGCCCGGCGACGGGCGATCTGCTGGTCGTCGGCTGGGGCGGGACCTACGGGACGATCACCGCGGCCGTAGAGCGGGCGCAGACCGAGGGGAAATCGGTCGCGTCGATCCACCTCCGCCACCTGAATCCGCTGCCGCCGGATCTCGGCCACATCCTGCGCGAGTATCGCAAGGTGCTGGTGCCCGAGATCAACAGCGGCCAGCTCGTGCGCGTGATCCGCGCGGAATATCTGGTCGACGCGGTCGGGTTCAATCGCGTGCGCGGCCTGCCGCTGGCGTCGGAAGAGCTCTACGAGGCAATCACCCAACTCATTGGGAGCAAGGCATGAGCGCAAGCGGAGCGGGGGCAGCCGAAGCCCGTCGCTATACCAAGAAGGACTTCGAGTCCGACCAGGACGTGCGATGGTGCCCGGGCTGCGGGGATTACGCCGTCCTGAGCGCCGTGCAGAAAACCATGCCCGATCTCGACATTCCCAAGGAGAACATCGTCTTCATCTCGGGCATCGGCTGCTCCAGCCGTTTCCCGTACTACATGAACACGTACGGCTTCCACACGATCCACGGACGGGCACCGGCCATCGCCACTGGCCTCAAGCTGGCCCGGCCCGACCTCAAGATCTTCGTGGTGACGGGTGACGGCGACGGGCTGTCCATCGGCGGCAACCACATGCTGCACGTCCTCCGTCGCAACGTGGACCTGACGGTGCTGCTCTTCAACAACCGGATCTACGGCCTCACCAAGGGCCAGTACTCACCGACCAGCGAGCAGGGGAAGATCACGAAGTCGACGCCGATGGGCTCGGCCGACCGGCCGATCAATCCGCTGGCCTTCGCGCTCGGGTGCAGCGCCACCTTCGTCGGGCGTACCATCGATCGCGACATTCGCCACATGGAGGAGATGCTCAAGCGGGCGGCCCATCACAAGGGCACCGGCTTCCTCGAGATCCTCCAGAACTGCAACGTGTACAACGATATGGCCTGGAGCGTGGTGTACGAGAAGGAATCGAAGCTCCACCACGAGCTCCGGCTCGAGCACGGCAAGCCGCTGCTGTTCGGCCCGCCCGACGACCGCAAGGCCGTCGTCATGGAGGGTGTCACCCCGAAGGTCGTGAGCGCCAAGAGCGTGCCCGAGAGCGCCTTGTGGATCCACGACGAGGCGAATGTGAACGCGGCCAAGCTGCTGGCCGATCTGTGGACCCCGGAGTTTCCGGTCCCGATCGGCGTCTTGACCGCCCGCGAGACGCCGACCTACGAGGACGTTCTGCTCGAGCAGGAGCGCCGCGCGATCTCCGAGCGCGGACCGGGCGACATCGCCAAGCTGCTCGTTTCCGGCGACACCTGGAAGATTGAATAGAGCTCGGAGGGGAGCGTTGCCCCCCATCCCTAGTCGGAGGGGGCCTCGACGGCCCCCTCCGAAACCTCCCCTATAAGAGTTGCGCCGGCAAAGCCGGCGCTCGAGCTAGGGCATAATTCGCAGGAGACCATGCCTCTGACGTCCGCCGTCCTCAATGAGCTGCGGACCATCCTCGATTCCGACGGGCTCGTGCTGACGCCGGAGGGGCGGATGGTGTACGAGGCGGACATGCACACCTTCTACAAGGGCGCGCCCGACGCCGTGGCGTTGCCTCGGACGGCTGAGCAGGTCCAGGCGGTCGTGCGCCTCTGCCGGCGCGAAGGCCTTCCCGTCGTGCCCCGCGGCTCGGGCACCGGACTGATCGGCGGCGCCATGGCTCCGCGGGGTGGCGTGATGGTGTCGGTGAACCGGATGGACGCCGTCCTCGAGGTCGATCTCCCCAATCGGTGCGCTGTCGTCCAGCCGGGCCTGATCAACCTGTCGCTCACGAAGGCCGTCGGTGACCGCGGCTATTTCTTCGCTCCCGATCCGTCCAGCCAGATGGTGTCGTCCATCGGTGGCAACGTGGCCACCAACGCGGGTGGGCCTCACTGTCTGAAGTACGGCGTCACGACCAATCACGTGCTCGGCCTGGAGATCGTCACGGGCACGGGCGATCTCGTCCGCCTGGGCGGAAGGGCTCCCGATCGGCCGGGCTACGATCTGACGGGTGCGGTCGTCGGCAGCGAAGGAACGTTCGGGCTCGTCACGGCCATCACGGTCCGGCTCCTCCATGCGCCCGAGGCGGTGAAGACCGCGCTGGCGACGTTCGCCTCGATCACCGAGGCGTCCGAAGCGGTGTCGGAGATCATCGCGGCCGGTATCGTCCCCGCCGCGCTCGAGATGCTCGACGCCGTCATCATCCGCGCCATCAACGCCAGCCTCGGCAAGATCTACCCGGACGCTGCCGACGCGGTGCTCCTCATCGAGCTCGATGGGCCACGCGCCGAGGTGGAGGCGCAGGCCGAGCGCGTGGCCGCGATCTGCCGCCGGCGTGGCGCCGTGTCGCTCTCGGTGGCGGCCGACGAGACGGAACGGGCGCTCCTGTGGAAGGGCCGGAAGGAGGCCGCCGGAGCCGTCGGCCGCCTGACGTCGTCGTATCTACTGCAGGACGCCGTGGTCCCGCGGTCGAAGCTGCCCCAGATCATGCGCGAGCTGGAAGCGATCGCGGCTCGCCATCGCGTGACGATCGCCAACGTCTTTCACGCCGGCGACGGCAACCTCCACCCGCTGATCTGCTACGACGATCGCAACGCGGAGGAGCTCGAGCGCGCCAAGCACGCCAACGAGGATTTACTGACAGCGTGCATCGCGCTCGGCGGCTCCGTGACCGGCGAGCACGGGGTCGGCCTCGACAAAGCCAAGAACCTGCCGCTGCAGTATGGGGACGCGGATCTGAACTTCATGTTTCGGCTGCGGCGCGTCTTCGATCCGGCCGGCATCATGAATCCGGACAAGCTCCTGCCCTCGCATCCGGCCTGCGGCGAGGGATTCCGGCCCAAGCGGCCGGTGCTTCCGGCCGGAGCCTGGATCTGATGACGGTCTCCGCGGCCTCCGTCGCCGGCGCGTTGGCCGAGCGTCTCGGGCTCGAGCGGGTCGTCATCGATCCGAGCGCGCTGGCCGCCGCCACCATCGATGGTCGCATCCCGCGATGGATCGTCCGCCCGGCATCGATCGAGCACGTTGCCGCCGTGCTGGCCATCGCGTGGGACGAGAACCTCGCGGTGGTGCCCCGCGGGGCGGGCACCGCGCTCCTCCTCGGAGCGCCGCCGTCGCGCGTCGACGTCGTCCTCGATCTCGCCGGGCTCGATCGGGTGCTCGAGGACAATCCCGACGACCTCACCGTGAGCGTGGAGGCCGGCGTCACCGCCGGCGCGCTCGCCGAGCGCCTCGCCGGGCGGCGCCAGTGGCTCCCCGTGGATCCGCCGGGGTGGCGGCGGCGAACACTGGGTGGCATGACGGCGACCGCCGCCGCCGGGCCGTTGCGCGCCCGGTACGGCACGCTGCGCGATCTCCTCCTCGGCGTGCGCTTCGTTCAGGCGGACGGTGTCGTGACCTGGGGCGGGGCGCGTGTCGTGAAGTCGGTCACCGGCTACGACATTCCCAAGCTGATGGTCGGCTCGCTGGGAACGCTCGGTGTCCTCTGCGAGCTTACGCTGCGGCTCCAGCCGATGCCCGACGCCGAGCAAACATGGCTGGCGACGTTCGCCTCGGTCGCCGCGGCGCAGGCGTTTGCCGCGCGTGTCGTGGACTCGCCGCTCCAGCCGACCCGCCTCGAGCTCCTCAACGAAGCGGCGCTGCGCGTGTGCCAGGTGCCCAGCGCGCCGGCCGGCGTGGCCGTGGCCATCGGCAGCGCCCACCCCGCCGTCCGCGAACAGGGTGAGCAAATCGCGGTCATCGCGAGTAGCGAGCGGGCGCGGGTCGCGGCCGTCGGCGACGACGTGTGGACGCGCTACGATGCCGCCCTGACGCCCGCCGAAGGCGAGGTCGTGCTCCGCATCGGATCGCTGCCGAGCCGGCTGGCCGATACCGTCAGCGTGGTCGAGCGGGCGCTGCCCGCTTCCGAACGGGCCGCGCTGATCACGGGCTGCGCCGCGCTCGGCACGCTGCGCGTCGCGATCACCGGCGCCGACCCTGACACCGCCCGCCGCCTCGTCGAGGACGTGCGCGGCTTCCTGGCCGAGTTCGACGGCTCCGTCGTGATCGAGAGCGCGCCGACGGCCGTGCGCGCCAGCCTCGACCCATGGGGACCGATCGACGCGGCGAGCCGAGGCCTGATGAGTGCGATCAAGCAAGAGTTCGATTCGCGTGGGGTGCTGAACCCCGGCCGCTTCGTCGGCGGGCTGTGATGGCAGCCGTCGCGCCCGACCTCGACCATCTCAGGCTCTGCGTGCACTGCGGGATCTGCTTGCCACAGTGCCCGACCTATCGCGTGCTGGGTGAGGAGATGGACTCGCCGCGCGGCCGGATCTATCTGATGCGCGCGGTCGCGGAGGGCCGCCTCGGCTTGACGGACACCTTCGCGCGTCATCTCGACCTCTGCCTCGGCTGCCGCGCCTGCGAGACGGCCTGCCCGTCCGGCGTCCCCTTCGGCTCGCTTCTCGAAGCCACCCGCTCGCAGCTCGCCGAGCGAGGGCCGCGGCCCCGGGCCGCCCGGCTGCGCCGCCTGCTCCACCGGACGTTCCCCGAGCCGCGGCGCCTCGGCGTGTTGCTCGGAGGGTTGCGGGTCTACCAGCGCAGCGGACTGCGACGCCTGGTGCGGGGCAGCCGCGTGTTGGCGCTGACGCCGCGGGTCGCCGCCATGGAAGCGCTGCTCCCGGACGTTCCGCGGGCGGAGGCGTTGCCCGAGCTGATTCCCGCCCAGGGCCGGCAGCGACTCGGCCGCGCCGGTCTGCTGACGGGCTGCATCCAGCGTCACCTCTACCCCGACGTCAACCGCGACACCGCGCGCCTCCTGAGCCTGGCCGGCTACGATGTCGTCATTCCAAGCGATCAGGGATGCTGCGGCGCGCTCGAGCTCCACGCCGGATTCCTCGACGACTTTCGCGACCGCGGCCGGAAGCTGA
>WNEY01000200.1_pt1 | contig 33132 bp, 26 predicted proteins | sample 5400531 | NCBI WGS metagenome assembly WNEY01 (sample SAMN13153338, study PRJNA577476) | soil metagenome | isolation source: 200 cm saprolite under Douglas fir tree site 1 | place: USA:California | collected 2015-04-18
ACGGCGGATTATAGCGGCAGCTGAAACGGGAACGGCAGGCCCGAGGCGAGCTTCTTCACCTCCGCCTGGTACAGCTCGGCGGCGCGCTGCTGCGCCTGCGACACCGCGGCGAGCACGAGATCCTCGAGCATTTCCACATCCCCCTGCGCGATCGCCTGGGGGTCAATCTTGATGGCGCGGATCTGGCCCCGACCGTCGGCCGTGGCCGCGACAATCCCGCCACCCGCCGTGCAGGTCACCGTCTGCTGGGCCAGCTGTGACTGGATCTCCGACAACCGGAACTGCATCTGCTGCCCCAACTGGAGCAGGTTGGATAAATCCGCCATACGTCGAAAGTTACCCCTCGCCGAAACAGGTAGCAAGCTATTCTAACAACTCCAAATCTAACGCATCTACGGCGGCGTTGAGGCTGGGATCCTGCGCCCGCAGCGTCTTGAGCCGCTCGGCCCGCGCCCCCTCCTCCGTGAGCCGGCCAGGCCGCGGCGTGGACCGCTCCCCGCTCCCCGCTCCATCGAGCTGGATGCGGACGGGCTTCACCAGGTACCGGCCCACGAGCTGCGCGAGGGCGTCCCGCTGCCGCTCGAGCCCTTCGGCGTGCACCGCATTCGTGTCGAGCAGCCGAATCGTGACCGTTCCCGCATCCGCGCCGGCGACTTCGGTGACCTGCAGCAGCGCGCCGAGCATCGGGCTTTTCGTCCGCGCGTCGTCGACGATCCGCGGCCACAGGGCGCGGAGCCGATCGAGCGTCAGGGGACCCTTCTCGGGAGCCGCCGGGGAGACGGCCGGTGGAGTGGCCGGGGACGGGGGAACGGGAGCCGCGTCCCGCAAAACCGGTGCGGCGCTGCTCGTCTCCGGATTCCCGCCCTTCCGCGGCTTGTCCACCGGCTCTCCCCCGAGCGACCGGATGACTGCGTCGAGCTCGACGGTCCTGCTCATCATCGCCCAACGCAGCAGCAACAGCTCGACCGCCAGGCGCGCGTTGCTGCCGGCGCGGAGCTGGGGCTCCAGCTCGCTGAGCACGGCGAGCAGGCGCACGAGGTCGGCGGCGGGGAGTGGGGAGCGGTACCGCTCGATGAGGGCCAACAGCGCGTCCGTGAAACCCTCCGGCTTCCCTCCGAGATTCGCCAGCAGCACGGCCCGCACGATCTCCCCGGCCCCGGCCACGAACTCCCCGAGATCGGCACCAGCGTCCACCAAGCGCTCGACGAGCGGAAAGACCGCTTTCGGGTCACGCTCCGCCACGAGTCGCAACAGCTCGCCGTACACGTCGTCCGAGATCAGCCCGAGCACTTCACGCACTCGGGCGGCCGTTACCGGCCCCTCGCCGAACGACACCACCTGGTCGAGGATCGAGAGCCCGTCCCGCATGCCGCCGTCCGCGCTCTTGGCGATCAGGTGCAGCGCCTCATCGTCCGCAGCGAGCCCTTCGGCGGCGGCCACATGCCGCAGGCGCTCGGCGATGGCGTGGGGACCGATCCGCCGGAAATCGAAGCGCTGCAACCGTGAGAGAATCGGAGCCGCAGTCTGCGCGATCTTCTGCGGCTCGGTCGTGGCGAACACGAACACGACGCGCGGTGGCGGCTCCTCGAGAATCTTGAGAAGGGCGTTCCAGGCCTCGCGCGTCAGCATGTGGGCCTCGTCGACGATGTACACCTTGTGGCGGCCCTCCGCGGAGGCAGCATACATCGCGCGCTCACGTAGGTCGCGCGCGTCGTCCACGCCTCGGTTGGAAGCGGCATCGAGCTCGACCACGTCCAAGTTCGCGGCGCCCGTCCAAACGCGGGTGCAGGAATCGCACTCGCCGCAGGGCTCACCCGCCGGCGTGCCGGCCGCACCGCGCCGCTCGCAGTTCAGCGCCATCGCGAGAATGCGGGCGGCGGTGGTCTTGCCGACGCCCCGGGGACCCGCGAACAGGTATCCGTGCGCCACTCGGGACCCCGCAACGGCCCCACGCAGCGCGGCCGCTACGTGATCCTGGACCAGCAGATCGGAAAAGCGCTTGGGGCGGTATTTGCGGGCTAATGCGATCATGAGGGAAATCTAGCGAGAATTGAATGCCCCAGGTTGGCGCAGCGACGTCGCACCTCGCTTAGCGCTGCTCCCTGCGAGGGCCTGACGCGGTTCACGAGTGGACGACCTGCGGACCTGGGGCACCGAAAGCTAGCATGCCGGCTCCTCGTTCTCTACGGCCGCGGGCAGCCCGATTGCTCGAACCGGCGCTCCACGGAGTCCACGCCGGAGTACAGCGTTTGGTCGCGGGCGGCGTGGGCGGCATCGAGGACCCCAGCGTTGCGCCGCGCGGTGTTGTAGGCGATCCAACGGCTCTCCACCGCCGCCAGCCCGCGCGCCAATCCTGCGCAGGGGACTTGGCCCCGGGAAAATAGGGCGGCCCGCTCGCCGAACATCTGCACCACCTGAGTGAGGGAATCGCCGGCCACGTCGATGCGCGCACGCGGCGCCGGCGGCGGCGCGGGTTGCGCCGGGGTCCGTTGCGTCGGGGCGGGATTCGTCGGCGCGGCGGCAGTCGCGGGTTGCGTGGCCGGGCGAGCGGGAGGCCGGGCGCGAGGCTGTGCCGGAGCAGGAGTTGGTGTCGCGCGCCTGAACTTCGCCTTGAGCGCGGACACCTTCCCGCCGATAGCGGACGTGATCGCAGACCACTTCCCGGTGATCGTGGACCACGCCGGGATCGGCAGCTCCGGCTGGAACCACCAGTAGGCCCCCGCGCCGCCGGCGGCCATCAGCAGCACGAACAACGTCACCCACAATCCCCGGCGACGCTTCCCCCGACGGCGCGCGCGGCGCGCGGGCACCGGTTCCTCGAGTGCCTCAGACTCCTCGACGTGCTCCCGGTCCTCGAATTCGTCGGGCCAGACGGGCGCTCCCGCGCCTTCTTCCTCGATGGCCACCGGCTCGACCGCCTCCGCTTCGGGCTCGAGTTTGGGTTCTGGCTTCGGCACAACCGCTGGACGAGGCGGAGGCGTGTGCCGTCGCGGGGGAGGCGCGGGCGGCGGAGGCGGCATGTCCTCGGCAGCCGTTAGGAACTTGAGCTCGTGCTTGTCGTCGGCCGGCGGTAGAGGCAGCGGTGGTGGCTGAGGCTTCGTGGACGCAGGCGTGAATTTCGGCTCTGAGGGTGGCTTCGCCGCCGCCGTTCGCAGCGTGGGTGCGGCAGCTGGAGTGACCGGGTTGTACGCTCGGTGATTCCTCCACGTCACGAACGAGCGCTTCTTGCCATCCGGACGGATCGACTCCGGGGCGAGCAGCTCGTAGAACGACAGCGGGGTGGTGAGCCACGACTCGTCCGAACCGGCTCGGAAGAATCCGGCCGCGGGCTCCTCCGGATCCGTCCCGAGCAGCAGCGTCACCTGCCACGGCTCGCCGAAGTAATGCTCGTGCGTCTCGACGTCGTGCTCGGTGAGGCTCAGCGGGAGCGGCGGGTGCGTGTGGTACCAGCCGATGAGATGCGCCTGCTGCGTCTCGAGCTGCTCCTGGACACGATCCCACAGCCGGGTGATGACGTCGCGCGTGCGGTCGCCGTAGATCGCTTGATTGAGCCGCAGGGCGGCGTCGATTACCAGATAGGAGACGTTCGTGTCCGGGCATTCGCACAGGTCGCCGAGCAGGAAGCCCAGGACGCCCTGCCCCGGTCGGGCGGGCGTGGCGACGTGCTCGTGGATCGCCGTCAGGGCGGACTGCGACAGGAAAACCGGGAACGGCATGTGGCCCGGTCGCTGTCCTCCCCCGCCCCCTCCATCGCCGGGGCTCCACAAGATCGACCGGGCGACAGGGATCGGCTGACGTAGCGGACCGCCGGTGCTCATCGCCCCAAGATAAGGAGGACGGGGGAGGTTGAGGAGGTTGGTGGAGGTTGGGGGGAGGTTGCCCCGCCGACGTAACAACCTCCCCAACCTCCTTCTCAGCCCAACTGCACCCGCTGCGAGCGCCGCATGCGGACCAGATCGTACATCTCTGCCACTTCGCCGCCCAGGAGGAACAGGTAGGCCGTGTAGTAGACCCACAGCAGGAACAGGAACAGCGCGACGATGTTCGCATCCGAGGCCACCCGGTCGAGCGTGGCGAACCGGGTCACGTACAGCGCGTACAACCGCTTCGCCACCTCGAAGCCGAGCGAGCAGAAGACGGCCGCGACGAGGGCGGTCCGCCACACGATGCGCCGGCTGGGCAGGAATTTGAAGATCGCGAAGAACATCGCCACGCCGAGCGCGAAGGAGATCAGTTCGAGACTCAACCGCCACATCCAGTCGAGCGCGAAGCTGCGACTCACGCTTCCCGCGTTGCGCGCTTCCCAGGTGGCCACGAGGGCGCCCAGGACGAGCAGCGTGCCGGTGCCCAACACCATGGCGAGATCCAGCAGCTTGGCGACGGGCCAGGAACGCCGCTCGTCGGTGTCGAACACTTCGTTGAGCGCGGCGCGCAGGCCGCTGAACAGGCGCGTCGAAAACCACAGGAACAGGGGCAGCCCCACTGCGGTCAGCTGGACGCGCTGCCGCACCACGCTCGCCAGCGCGCTCTCCACCTGCGTGAACGCTTTGTCGGGGACGCCGCCCGCGGTGGACGGGAGCAGCCGCGCGAGCAGCTCGTGCAGCTCTACCTGCTGGGTCGTGATCTGATGTTGCACGAGGTATCCGACGGTGGCGAGCAACAGCGCGACGAACGGGATGATGGTCAGCAGCAGATCGAACGACAGCGCGCTGGCGAGGAAGGGAATGTTGTCTTCGAAAGCCGCCTCAAACGTCCGACGAGCGATGCCGGTCACGGACCGGTGCCAGCCGCGCTCCGCCTTCACGCGACGGGTTCGTCCTCCTCTTCGAGGCTGGCACCTTTGGCGCCGCGGCGGCGGCGCTTCGCCTCCGTCAGCCGCCGCTCGATCGCGACGCGGGCGGTGGGCTCATCTTCCTCGTCGTCGCTGTCGAGCAGCTCGCCCAGCTCGCCCGCCTTCTCGGCCGCGAGGTCGCGCAACCCGCGCAGCTTGCGCGACAGTTTGGTGCGGGACGCCTCGCCCGGCTCGGGCGCGAACAGGAAGCCGAGCACCGCCCCGAGGCCCAGACCCAGCAGGAAGGGCCCGAACCCCGCACCCCGCTCGCTCACTCGCCGGCCTCCAGATCATCCGGCGCGGCGACCGCCACCGGACGCGGCTGCGCGTGGGATTGCAGCGGCGGTTTGACGAAGCGGTCGGTGATCACGCGGGTGCCGGTGACGCGGAGCTGCTCGAACAGGAACGCGAAGTTCTTCTCCAAGTCGGCCGCGATCGCGCCGCGGACGTCGGTCGGCAGATCCCACATGCGCCGCTTGAACGGCCCGATCGCCTTCTTGCGGCTCTTGTAATAGAACTGCTCCTCGGTGTCCCCCTTCTTCCACTCGTCCTTGCACTCCGCCTTCACCCACTCCTGCAGCTCGCGCCGCAGGTCGGCCGGCAGCTTCGGGTGGTCGAATACGATGTTCTGGAAATTGGTCGCGAGGTGGATCTCGATCGCCTCGCACTTGGGGAAGTTGCCGAACGCGTCGGGCGGCAGGGTCGAGGCGCCGTGCTGCACGGCGCCGCCCAGGCCGTACTTGCTGCGCGCGTCGGCGGACAGCGCCTTGAGGGCATCGAGGTCGAGCGCCACCTTGGCGATCGACCCGTCGGGGAGCACCACGCCGCCGTGGCTGGTGCCCGTCTGCACGGAGATCTTACTTATCCCCGCGTGGGGCCCGAGTCGTGCGAGCGCGCGCACGTAGCCGTCCATGAAGGCCTTCAGCTCGTGCACGTCGGAGTTCTTGCCCCCTACCTCGCCGATCTCCGCGCCCACCGACACCGTCACGTCCTCCGGCTCCCGATCCCGGATGAATTTCGTCAGCTCGGCGGCCCGCTCGTAGTTCACGCGCTGCTGCGCGTCGAGCGTGGACTGGGAGAGATCCACCAGCGTGGAGGTGTCGACGTCGATGTTGTAGAACCCCGCGTGCAGCTCTTCCTCGATCAGCGTGCGTATCGCCTGCAGCTCGGTCTCGGCGTCGACGGCGTACTTCTTGGCGTTCACCTGAACGTGGTCGCCCTGGACGAACAGGGGCCCCGTGAAGCCCTCCCGCAGGGCCGCGGCGGTCATCACGGCGACGTACTCGGCGGGGCGCTGCTCGGTGTAGCCGATCTCGGAGCGTGCGATCTCGCAAATCAGGGCGCCCACGTCGAGTCGCTTGGCGGCCCGGAAGACGGCCCGCGCAGAGTCGTACGACAGGACGCGGATGTTCATCGCGGGGGTGGTGAACGGCCGCACCTCGCCGCGCCCGCGCGCGAGGTAGAGCTCGTGGATCGACGCGGGCCGCACCCCCGCCTCCTGCCCGATCTCCCAGATCAGCCAGCGCGCCTGCTCGCGCGCTTCCGGCCCACCGAATACCGCCTGACGCACCAGCTCGTCCATCGCGCCGCTCTGGCGCGCGGCCGGGCTCTGAAACCGCCGCAGCGTCGCTTCGGGTGTGTTCGCCATCGCTCTCAAATCCCTCCTCGCGACGAATCTAGACCGGGCCCACCTCGATGACCAGCCCGTCGTAGGCCGGCTCGACGCCCGCCGGCAGACTCGCCGCAAGCTCCGCGTGCGGCGTCGCGTGCGTGAGGTGCGTGAGGAACGTCCGGCGCGCACCGATTTGCTGCGCCGCCGCGACGGCCTCCGGGATCGAGAGGTGCAGCGGGTGCGGGCGCGGCAGCAGGGCGTTCAACACGAGCACCTCGAGCCCCGCCAGCCTGGCGAGCGCCGCCTCGGGAATGGCCTTCGCGTCGGTGAGGTAGGCAATCGGTCCGACGCGGTAGCCGAGCACCGAGCGCTCGCCGTGCGGCAGGGCCAGGGCGCGGACCCGCATCCCCGCGATCTCGGCTTCGCGGTCGGGCTCGAGGGGCCGCGCCGCCAGCTCCGGTTTGCTCGTGCCCGGCTGGGCGGGTGCGCCATCGAAGATGTACGCGAAGCGGCGCTCCAGCTCGGCGAGCGTGGCCGCCGCGCCGTACACCGCGAGCGGGGCCCGTTGGCGCGCGGAGAAGGCGCGCAAGTCGTCGATGCCGTGGACGTGGTCGGCATGGGCGTGGGTGAACAACACGGCGTCGACGGACGCGATGCCGGCCGTGACGAGCTGCAGCCGCAGCTCGGGGGGGGTATCGATGAGGAGGCGCCGCCCCCCCGATTCGATCAGCGCCGCGGTGCGGGTGCGCCGGTCACGCGGGTCGGACGATATGCAGGTACGGCAGTCGCACCCGATCTGCGGCACCCCGTACGACGTGCCGGTGCCGAGGAACACGAGCCTCACCTCACACGACCTCGACCTTGAGCAGGTTGGTGGTCCCGGAGACTTCCCACGGTAGGCCCGCCGTCATCACGATGCGGTCACCGGCGCGCGCGTACCCGCGCTTCAGGATCAGGTCGCGCACCACGGCGAGCATCGCGTCGTAGCCCGGCACTCGATCGACCAGGACCGGCGTCACGCCCCACACCAGCGCGAGCTGGCGGTAGGTCGTGGCCTGGGTCGTCACAGCGAGGATCGGCACCGGGGTGCGGAGCGCCGCGACCTTGCGCGACGTGAACCCTCCCGACGTGAGCGTTACGATGAGCGGCGTCTTGAGCATCCGCGCCACGGCGCTGGTGCCGATCGCGATCGCGTCCTCGACGGAGACCGTCTCGCCCGGAGCGAGCCGACGCTCGTCCCGGGTTCCCACCCCCACCTGCGGGCCCTGCTGCTCCATCTCCCGGATGATGCGGTCCATCGCCCGCACCGCCTCGAAGGGATACTCTCCCGTCGCCGTTTCGGCCGAGAGCATGACGGCATCCGTGCCGTCGAGGATCGCATTGGCCACGTCGGACGCCTCGGCACGGGTCGGCCGCGGGTGGTGCACCATGGACTCGAGCATCTGAGTGGCAGTGATTACCGGCTTGCCGTAGCGATTCGCCTCACGGATCAGTCGCTTCTGGACCGCCGGCACTTTCTCGAACGGCAACTCCACCCCCAGGTCGCCGCGCGCGACCATCACCGCGTCGCACGCTTCGAGGATCCGCGGCAAGTCGTCGAGCGCGGTCGCCTTCTCGATCTTCGCCACGAGCTTCATGTCCGGGGTCACGAGCGCGCGCAGCTCGGCCAGGTCCTCGGCGCGCCGCACGAACGAGAGCCCCAGATAGTCGGCGCCGGCTTCCACCGCGTGCGCCGCGTCCTCCCGATCCTTGTCCGTCAGCGCCGGTGCGGACACGTGCAGCCCCGGGAGGTTCATCCCCTTGTGCGCCGTGAGGGTCCCGCCGTCCACCACGCGGCCTTCCACGCGCGGGGCGGCGATTCGCGTCACCTCGAGCGACAAGAGACCGTCGTCGAGCAGGATGCGGGCGCCCGGGCGGGCGTCGGTAGCGAGATCGGCGTACGTCGTCGGCAGTTCATCGCCGCGCGCCTCGTCCTCCGGCGCGAACACGATGGTCTCGCCGGCGCGCAGGACACGCGGCGCGGTCAGGTTGCCGACGCGGATGCGGGGCCCCTGCAGGTCCACGAGCACCGCCACCGCGACGTCGGCGGCCGCCGCCGCTTGGCGCACTCCGGCGATCCAGCTGGCGCGCAGCTCGGGGGTGCCGTGGGACGAGTTCACACGAATGACGTTCGCGCCGGCGCCGATCAGCCCGGCGATTCCCTCGGGCGTCCCTGTAGCGGGACCGAGCGTGGCGACGATCTTGGTGCGGCGGATCAGAGCGGCTCCCCCCTTCCCTCTCCCTCACCGGTTTTCAACATGCCATGTACATGGCTGAAGTGTGGAAAACTCTGCGCCGAGAACGCTCGGGCCCGAGGCCCAAGGATGGTGTCCGACTCGGCACTACGCAGACGCGCTAAGTGGCGATCGAGTGGTCGAATAGATGGCACACTTCAAGTGGTCTCTCGCTCGGTCGCGCGGCAAGGGCGGGGAGCCGGGGGCATGCATAAAGATACGCACACGTGTAACCCCTAGCGCACGACCCCGATTTGCTTCTCCTCGAGCCGCAGCTTGAACTCCTCGAGCAGGTGAACCGCTCGGGCGATACTCGACGCGGGCAGTCCCTCGATGGCTCGCGCCGCGAGACGACGCTCGAGCTGCCCGGCGCGCAGCAGCACCTCGAGACCGTGCCGCGTGAGGGTCACGCGCACACCGCGCTCGTCCTCCGGGTCGGGCGTCGTCTCGACCAGCCCCTTGGTCTCGAGCCGCTGGATGAACGTGGTGGCGGCCGCGCGCGACACCCGCAAATTCACGGCGATCTCCTTAGGGCGGGCCCCATCCGGCCCACCCTGGTCGACTGCCACGAGCGCCGCCTGCGCGCGGTGCGACAGGCCGTAGGCGCGGAACGCGCGGTCGCCGGCCCGCTCCGCCGCCGCTTTGGCGGCCACGATCGCGTCGGTCAGCTGCAGGGCCAGCTCGGAGCGGTCGGTCATGGGTGTGTCAGTAGTTAATATGTTGACAGTTAATATACTAACTACATTCCACCCTGCAAGGCAGCGCCTAACAGGTCTCGGTCCAATCCACCGGCGAGCTGGCGCCGCAGCGGACGCACTTCAGGCTGCCGGGTTTGCCGGCGAAATCCTGCCGATAGTGGCACAGGGGGCAAACCGCGTAGGTGGTGACCACATCACTCCCCCGCCCTCCCAGCGTGGGCCGGAGCACCCCGGTGCGCACCACGATGCTCCAATGGTCGGGGACCTCGGTCCGGATCGTCACGTCGCCCCGGGGCAGCCGCACCCGCTGCTGTCGCACTTCGACGACGACGTGACCGTCCGCCGACTCCTCGACGATGGGATACCAGGCGCCGCGGCGGAGAATGTCCGCCACGTTGTCCGCACAGCGGGCCCAGCCGAGGGTGACGCGCATGGGGAATGGCGCTCACATGATACCATGTTTTGATAGATTGCGTTATGCACAACGTCGGCCGAATCGTCCGCCTGCAAATCCAACGCTCCTCGCTCAAGACCGGTGAGAAGCCCAACCGCACTTATGACCCGGCGCCGCTCTTGGCGGTGGATCGCCTGGCGCTCGGACCGGACGGCGCCCTGGGGGCGGGCTCGGACGGATCCTGGGTCGTGGACGTGCACCACCGAGCACATCCCCGTACGAAGAACGAGGACGGTGCGCACGGGGTGTCCATCGGATTCACATCCCACTACGCGCTGATGCGCGAACGCTTCGGAGACCGCATGACCCTCGGCTGCGCCGGCGAGAACATCATCGTCGAGACCGAGCGTCGAATCGCGCTCGAGGATCTGCAGCGCAGCATCGTGCTGCTCGCACACGACGGTCAGGAGCTCGCTCGGCTCGAGGTGCTGCAGGTCGCGGAGCCGTGCCGACCGTTCACCGGGTGGGCGCTAGGAGGTATCGTCGAGTCCCGGGTCCTGAAGGAGAGCCTGCAGTTCTTAGAGGGGGGAACGCGCGGGTACTACTGCCAGGGCGTGGGTTCGGGAATCGTTTCCATCGGGGATCGGGTGGCGGTGCTCGACGCGTGAATAGGAAAGGGGGAAGAGTGCCGGAGTGCACCCTTCCCCCTTCCCCAGGTCTAAACCGGCTGCTCGAGGGCTTTAGCTCATCTCATCCCAGGCCAGCGCTCCTACTTTCTTGCACCGCTCGCACACCAGCTCCTTCACTTCCGCCTCAAACCCTTGCCGGTGGCGGCAGGCGGGACACACGGCGTAAGTGAGGGGGAACAGGCGCCCCACCCGCTGAATCTCGCGCGGCTCGCAGCGCACGACGCTCCAGCGCTCGGGGGGGTGATAGCGGATCTCGAGGAAGCGCCGATCCACGGGTACGTTGCGCCGGTTCACGTCCAGCACGACGATGTGGCTCGAGGAGATCCGCACCACGGGGTACCACGCGCCCCGGCGCAGCAGATGAGCGCCTGGTCTGCCGACCCGGGCCCAGCCTTTGGCCTGAAGCCGCGTGGGTGTCATCGGACGGAATGGAATAGTCACGCATTGAGGATAACACCATCGCGGTGCTGGCAGTCGTGACAGCCGTCACAGGCATGACCGTCGCGCCGGATGTGACGCGCGACCCCGGCGCGCGGTGAGGCGCGGCCTCGACCCTCGTCTCTGCCCTAGCTCAGCCGCACTCCGAGAAGCCGCACACGTGGCACTTGGCGCAGCCCTCGATGAAGGCGAGCTGCGAGCCGCAGTCGGGACACGCGCCGATGAAGTCCTGCGCGCTACCCGTCCCTTCCCACTCGCCGGCCGTCCCTTCGGGTCCGGGCATGTCCGCTTGCACGGGAGCGGGGGCGGACGCCGGCGCGCCGCCCAGGAGGTCCTGCTGGATGCCCTGCTTTTCCTGCATCCACTTCTCGATCGCGATCCCGATGGCGTCCGGTACCGAGAGCACCTTGTTCGGTCCGAGCCCGACGACCCGATCGGAAGAGATGCCCCGCAGCTGGCGGTACACCTCGCGCAGAGGGATGCCCGAGCGCAGCGCGAGCGAGATGAGCCGTCCGATCGCTTCCACGTCGGCCATGAGCGCGCCACCGGCCTTGCCGAGCGAGATGAAGACCTCGAACGGTTGGCCCTTGTCATCCTCGGTGATGTTCACGTACATGGTGCCGAGCGGCGTCTCGACCCGCCGCGTAGCGCCCTTGAGGAGGTCGGGGCGCGAGCGCTTGGCCCGTCGCTGCAGGTTTTCGGCCTCGGCGTCGTGCAGCTTGTCCCGCGTGCGCGCGAGCTCGGCCTCGAGCTCCGCAATCCGGCCCAGCGCTTCCGCCAGGGCGTCCTTACCCTGCCCCGCGGCCTGCTCCTGCACTTTCTTCGCCGTCGAGCCGGTGGAGAGCACCTGCATCTCGCGGGCGCCGTCGCGGTACACGGTCACACCCTTGCAGCCCAGCTTGTTGGCGTAGCGGTAGATCTTCTCGACGTACTCCTCGGTCGCATCGTTCGAAAAGTTGCAGGTCTTGGAGATCGCCGAATCGGTGAACTCCTGGAACGCCGCCTGCATCTGGATGTGCCACTCGGGCGTCACGTCGTGCGCGGTGACGAACACGCGCTGCCACTTCGCGGGCACTTGATCGAAGTGAATGTGCCCGGCGGCGGCGATCTGCTGCATCAGCTCGTCGGAGTACCACCCTTCCTGCTTGGCGATCGCGACAAAGTCCTCGTTCACATCGGGCATGATCACGCCCGCCTGGTTCCGCATGAAGGCGACGGCGAACAGCGGTTCGATGCCCGACGAGCAGCCGGCGATGATCGAGATGGTGCCGGTGGGCGCGACGGTGGTGAGGTTGCAGTTGCGGAGCCTCCGCATGGGGCGCACGCGCTCACCCTTGGGCCCGCGGGCGCAGGTCGCATCCGGCCCCCAGATCGACCGCTCCCACTCGGAAAACACGCCGCGCTGCGCGGCCAGCTTCTCCGAGGCAGCCTTGGCTTCCTCGTCCACGAATTCCATGACGCGCCGGCCCAAGGCCACGCCCTCGTCCGAGTCATAGGGGAGGCTCAGGCGCACCAGCAGGTCCGCCCAGCCCATGACCCCGAGCCCGATGCGCCGGATGCGCTTGGCGAGGTCGTCGATTTCGGCGAGCGGGTACTTGTTCGCGTCGATGACGTTGTCGAGGAAGTGCGTGCACAGGTGCACCGCCGTCCGCAGCCGATCCCAGTCCACCTCCCCGTCCTTCACGAACAGCCCGACGTTGATCGAGCCGAGGTTGCAGACATCGTAGGGAAGCAACGGCTGCTCGCCGCACGGATTGGTGGCCTCGTAGCTGCCGAGCTGCGGCACCGGGTTGTAGTAGTTCGCCCGATCGATGAAGTACACACCCGGCTCCCCGGTCTTCCAGGCGCCGTGCACCACCTTCCCGAACACCTCGCGGGCGTCGAGCCGGCCGACGGCGGCGCCGGTGCGTGGGTGGATCAGGTCGTAGCTCGTCCCCTCCTCCACCGCCCGCATGAACGCCTCCGTCACCGCCACCGAGATGTTGAAGTTCGTCACCTGGGTGAGGTCGTCCTTGCAGGCGATGAACTCCAGTATGTCGGGGTGGTCGACCCGCAGGATGCCCATGTTGGCGCCGCGCCGCGTCCCGCCCTGCTTCACCACGTCGGTCGACGCATCGTACAGCTTCATGAACGACACGGGGCCCGAGGCCACGCCCATGGTGGAGCGCACGACGTCGTTCTTGGGCCGCAGGCGCGAGAATGAGAACCCGGTTCCGCCACCCGATTGGTGCACCAGGGCCATCGCCCGCAGCGTGTCGTAGATCCCGCTCTGGCCGTTCGAGAGCGCGTCCTCCACCGGGAGCACGAAACAAGCGGAGAGCTGGCCTAGCGGCCGCCCGGCGTTCATGAGCGTGGGCGAATTCGGCATCCAGACCCGGGTGGCCATGAGCTCGAAGAACGTCTCCGCCAACCCTTCCACGGCCTTCTCGGAGGCCCCGTAGCGTCGATCCGGCTCGGCGATGGTGCGCGCGACCCGCCAGAACAGGTCCTCGGGTCGCTCGACCGGCTCGCCCTGGTCGTTCTTCACCAGGTAGCGGCGCTCGAGCACGGTGACGGCGTTGGGGCTCAAATCGAGTGTGCCGGTGCGGCTGGAAGCAGACATGCGGGCTCGTCCCTCGCGGAGGTGAGCTTGCTCACCAAACGTGTGGTATGTGTGAAATTTACTGCGCGCGGATCAAAAAGGCGCGGAGGGGCAAGGTAGACCGTTGAGGCGGCCCGAGCAACACCCCGCGAGAACGCCACCCCCACGGCACATGCAACAATTCACATCACAAACTTGTTCCAGCGATCGGGAACGTCCCCGCGCGGTGCCGCTGCGCCTCGGCCACGTAGTGCTCCCAGGTGTCCCGGATGCGCGCCCGCAGGGCGTCGTCCACCGGTCGGGTGACGCGTGCCGGCACGCCCACCACGAGCGAGCCCGGGGGCACCCGGGTGCCTTCGGGCACGACCGCCCCGGCGGCGACCACGCTGCCCGTCCCGATGTGGACGCCGTTCAGGAGCACGCTGCCCATGCCGATGAGACAGTCGTCCTCGACGGTGCACCCGTGCAAAATGGCGCGGTGCCCCACCCCGACTCGCGCGCCGACGCGCGCGGGGAGGTCCGCATCGACGTGCACGATGGTGCCGTCCTGGAGATTGCTGTCCTCGCCGATCACGATCGCGGCCATGTCCCCGCGAAGCACGGCGCCGTACCATACGCTCGCCTGCGCGCCCAGGGTGACGTCCCCCAGCACGATCGCGCCGGGAGCGATGAACGCCGTCGGATGAATGTTGATGGTTACTGCCTCACCGGCTGGAAATTCCACTGGACCCACGCGTCCACCGGCTCGCCATTCTTCTGGGCAGGGTTCCAGCGCAGGGTCTTCGCCATGTCCAGCGCCTGGTTGTTGAACGTGTCGAGGTTGGAGGGTCCGAACACGCGCGCCTCGAGCGTCGCGCCGTCCTTGGACACATGGATCAGCAGGATGGCCTGGCGCGGGAAGATCGTTGCATCCGAGGACACAGGGATCCGCGTCAACGACAGCGGCACCGGGCGCGTGTCGAAGCAGAGATTGTCCTGGTTGTAGGCGGGCCCATACTGCTCGCACGGTCCGGCGTTCGACCCTCCTTCACCCGATCCGGCCTGTAGCTCGACCCGCACGGTGGACGGCGTACCGGGCGTGATGACCACCTGGCGGTCGTACGCCTCGAACCCGGTCGCCCGCACGGCGAGGCGGTACGTGCCGGGGGGCAAGTCACCCTGCGAGCCCCGAAACGGCATCCCGTTGAGCGTGACGCGAGCGCCCTGGGGCAGGCCCTGGAGCGTCAGGTGCCCGAGCGTCCCGGGAGGGACCATGCGGGTGCGGGCGGTGTCGGCGTGGGGGATCGGGGCCGCGCTCTGGGCCGCCGTGTCGAGCGCTGTCGGGACCCCGGTGTCGGACAGCAGTCGCTGGGCAAGCGTGTCGCGAGGTGCAGCCGATGCGGAGTCTCCCGGAGCGGCTCGGGCGAAGAACAGCAGGCCTTTCTTGTACGCGTACAGACCGGGGGCGCCCAGGCCAATGGCCAGGACGACCACCCAGAGCGCGATCCCGGCGGCGACCGAGCGTCGGTGGTGGTCGCCCGCCCCGGGCTCGCCGGAGACGCGCGGCAGCGGCGTGGTGAGCGCGGACGCCAACCGGACTCCCGCCAGGGACGGAATGGCTTTGGTGGCGGCGGTCGCGAGCCCGACGGCCGCCATGCCGCCCCCCGCCTCGAGCACCTGCACGAGATCATCGGCGCTCTGAAACCGCTCATCGGGAGCCTTGGCCATCATCTTCCGGATGATCTCGAACACGGTGCGTTGGTCGTAGGTCTCGAGCGGTGGGGTGGGGATTTCCTCCATGATATGCTTGTAGCCGATCGAGAACGAATCCTCCCCGTCGAACGGCACGCGGCCGGTGAGGCTCTGAAAGCCGACAACACCGAGGGAATAGATGTCGGAGCGACCGTCGAGGGCCTGGGCGCGCGCCTGCTCCGGGCTCATGTAGTGCGGCGTGCCGATGGACATCCCGGTGCCCGTCAGCTTGCCGCCCGACGCCGCCTTCGCGATGCCGAAATCCGTAACCACGGCCAGCCCGTGCTCGTCGAACATGATGTTGTCGGGCTTGATGTCGCGGTGCACAATGCCGCTCTTGTGCGCGTACGCGAGGGCGCGCGCCACCTGGACCAGGATTTGACGAATTTCGGGCGGGGGTAGCGTGCCGCGCGCGGCGAGCACCGACGACAGCGGCTTGCCGCGCAGGAACTTCATCACGAAATAGATCACCCGACCGGATTTGCCGACGCGATAGATCGGGATGATGCTGGGGTGCTCGAGCTTGGCGGAGGTACGAGCTTCGCGCTGGAACCGCTCGACGAACTCTTTGTCGAACGCGAGGGAGAACGGCAGGACCTTGATCGCCACGTCGCGGTCCAGCTGCTTCTCGCGTGCCTTGAAGACGATGGCCATCCCGCCGCGGCCCAGCTCTTCGAGGATCTCGTACTCGTCTTTCAGCTGCTCCCGTACTAGATCGACCTCTGTCGCCTCGACCTGCTGATCGCGCACGGCGGCCACTGGAGTCGTATGCGACAGATCCAGTCCGCAGGAGCGGCAGAACTTACTGGCGTCGTCGTTCTCGGTGCCGCAGCGGGAGCAGTACATCAATTCTCCGAAGGGTCGCGGAAACTTAGGGATTCGTCGGACGACGTGTCAACTCGCGACACCGCCCCGCGTGCTCAGAAGTCGGAGGCGAGCGCCGCGTACACCTGTGTGCGCCGCGGTGTACCCGACGGCGGATCGGCGAGCGGCTGCGCGACGCCGAGTCGCACCGACAGGGGAAAGTCGTAGCTCGCCGTCAGCACCCCGGCCAGCTCGAGTCCGGCGGAGCGCAGCCGGGTGAGGCGCGGCGACGTGCCGGGCGCCCAGGCGTCACCGGCGTCGGCGAACAGGTTGAGCCAGAGCTTGTCGACGCCGAGCGGAAGATGACCGATGGCACGGCCCACGAGCGCGAGCGGCAGGCGATACTCGACGCTGCCCGCGACAGCGCGCTCGCCGCGCAGCTCGCCCGACGCGTACCCGCGGATTGGAAAGGCGCGCGTGGCGTTGAGCGTCGGTGCGAAGAAGACGTTCACACCCTGTGGGGATACCCCACCCACCCGGAACGAGGTGCCGAGCGGCCCGGTGGTAGCGCCGGCTAGGAGCCGCAGCGCCAGGACGTGGTGGGCGAAGCCGCCCAGGCCGGGGACGCGCGCATACAGCGCCAGCCGGGAGCGCACCTCGTTCGACCAGCGCGTGGAGCCCTGCTCGTCCCGCCGCCGATAGGTCGCGGACCACGTGAACCCGTTCTCCGGTGAGATCGAAAGGGCACCGACCACCAGCCGCGACAGGGTGAGCGTCACCGAGCCGCCGACGAGATTCTGGGTCTCGCATCCCACGCAAATGGCGGCCAGTGAGGTGTCGGGGATCGTGGCGAAGCGGGTGCGCTCGAACTCCACCGCGGCCCGCAGGCTTGCCAGCCTGCGCCAACGACGCGTCACGAACGACGCGCCGAGCGCCGCAAAGTGGTCGAGCTCCGAGACGGTGAAATTCGGTGCGCTCGGCGGCGATCCAAGGTCCGCCCAGGACGCCCAGGCCGACAGGTCCAGCGTCGGGTTGCCCAGCACCGACGACACCAGCGCGAAGTCGCCTGCGGCGCGGAACGGGTGCGGCGAAATGTACAGGTCGGCGGCGTACGCGAACCGGCCCAGGGCGTCCGTTCCCGCCGTGAGCGCGCCGCCAAACCGTCCGGTGGGTCCGGCGTTGTCGAACAGCGGGATCCAGAAGTGCGGACGCAGCGATGGCCACATGGTGTAGCCGGTCTCGGTGAGCGGCACGGCGGGCGCGGAGTCGAACCGCAGCGGCTCGGGGAACGTGACCGGCACACGTCCCTCGACCACCGGCGCCCGGCGCAGCTCCCAGCCGCGCGCCCCGAGGGCGGCATACAGCAGGGCACCGTCTGGGAGCGGCGCCGGTGCCCGGGCGCCGAGCAGCTCGCTCGTGAGCGGCTGCGCCCCGCCCGAGTCGCGCCAACGATACACCTGCGGAATTCCCGTCGGGTCGGCGACGAACCAGATCTCACCGCCGGACGCCCACACCACATCGGCGATGCTGCCGCCGGTCTCGACGAGCACCGCGGCCGCGGCGGGAGAGTCCGCCGGCCAACGCACCAGCGCCCAGCGGCCGTCCACGCTCCGGCTCCCGGCCACGCGGCGCCCGTCGGGCGATGGCACGACGTCCTGCCACACGGCGCCCGGCGGCAGATCCGGGGCGGGAACGGTCGGGCGAGCCGAGGCGGGGCCGAGCGCGATGGCCGCCAACCGGCCCCCGCCCGCGGCAGGGGCGACCAGCCGGGCGCCGCGCGTCGCGCGCCGCCACGCCCGGCCCGGGACCCAGCGGTACAGGTCGCTCCGGAGCCTCCAGCGGCTGGTGAAATCGAGCTGCGTGACCACCAGGGTGTCCCCCTGCCAGTCGTAATCCACGCCTCCGTTGACGCGGCGGGCGGCAAGCGAGCGCCCCGTCGTGGCATCGAGCACGCGCAGCACGCTCGTCCCCTTACCGTCGTCCCGCACGTACGCCGCTCGCCGTCCGTCGGGCGACACGCGCGGCACCGGCTCGGTTCGCAGCAGGCTGTCGAGCACGTGTGCTGCGGGCGGCGCCCCGCTCGTCCCGGGCAGGTCGGGTGCGGTCCCACGCAGCCATTCGCTCCCAAGTGTGCGTCCCGGCGCCACCCGCGCTACCTGGCGCCCCACGCGGAACGGAATCAACTGCCCAGATGTCGCCTCGGCGAACCGCGGCACCACGGAGTCTCCCGCGGCTCCGGCGAGGTAATGAAGGAAGCGGCTGCCATACGCGTACGGGACCAGGCCGTCCGCCCAGCGCGTGAACAGCGTCGCGTTCCACGGGGACCGCGCCGTCGCCGCCGCGCGGTCCGCTCCCAGCACCTGGGTATGGAAGCTCCCCCGCACGCGTCCCGCATTCGTGAACTTCGACTCGTAGTACGTCGCGAGCCCTTCGATCACCCAGCTCGGCTGATATTCGTTCGGGAACAGGCCGGGGGCGCGGCCGAACACGCGCTGCAGCCCACGCCATACTCCGCGCGAGCGATCCAGGTGAAATACGTGCGCCAGCTCGTGTGTGGTCACGAGCCGGAGCCAGTTGTCGAAGAACAGCAGTCCGTGGTCGCCGGCGGGCGGCGCGGCGTAGATGGTGATCCGATTCGAGGGAACGACGGTGGTATAGCCGTTCGCGGCGTCGATGTCGTCGGCCAACGTGAGATCCACGACGCCGCGCGGCGGGTGGAGCTCGGTGGCGAGCAATCGGTAGGAGCGCTCCGCCTCGCGTGCCTGTGAGAGGGCGGCATCGCGGTAGGCCGGCCGGAAGTGGATGCGGAAGTGCGGCGTGTGCAGGGTGCGCCAGCTGCCCGACGGATCGACCTGCGCCTCGGCGGCCCCGGCCAGCATGGTGAGCAAGAGAATGCGGAGTGCGGAATGCGGAATGCGGAATTGCCGGGGAGGTTCGATCCACGGGCTCGACCTTCCACTGACATTCCGCATTCCGCACTCCACATTCCGCACCCTCACGGCTCCCTTGCCCGATCCCTCAGGAACGCCTCGATGCCGCTCACGACCCCTCGCGCATACCGCCACTGCCCGTCCTCGCTGGCGAGCAACGCCTCCTGCTCGGGCAGCATGACGAACAATCCCTCGGTGAGCGCCGCGGGCATCCACGTGGGCCGCACGAGCGCATAGTCTCCCCGGCCGATCCCGAGGTCGCGCACGCGGAACTCCGTCACGAGTGCGCGGTCCAGCTCGCGGGCCAGACGCGTGCTCCGCGGCTGGAAGTAGTACACGCTCGTTCCCGAATTGGTGAACGGGTTCACGCCGTCCGGCAAGGCATTGGCGTGAATCGACACGAGCACGTCGGCGTCGTGTAGCTCGGCGAAATGGGTGCGGGGATACAGCTCGATCGGCGTCGAGTCGGTGCGTGTCAGGAACACGACCGCTCCGGCGCGCTCGAGCAGCGTTTTTGCCTTGAACGCCACGGCCAGCGTCGCCACCGGCTCCCACAATCCCGTCGGCCCCCTGGCGCCGAGAGGCGGGTGACCGGGGTCGAGCACGATGGTCCGGCCGCGGACCGGGTGCTCGCGATCGAAGGCGGGAGGACGCCGCACCTCGAGCAGCAGGTCGCCGCCGTCGAAGCGCGCGCGGTAGCCCCACACGCTCCGCGCTAGCTCGAGCGTGATCGTCACCTCGTCCGCCGCCGGCTGCGCGTAGGTCATGCGCGTGACCAGCGGATCGGTGCCTGCCGCTCCTCCGCCGTCGCCGTACTGCATCCAGTTGATGTCGGACGCGCCACCGTAGAGACGTAGCGTGAGGCTCCGTTCGCGCTCCGTGATCTGGAACGGGAGGCGCGCCGGCAGCGGCACGCGCAGCGTCACCGATTTCGGCCCGGACGCGAGCCGGACGGAGCTCACCACGCCTCCCGGCGGCGGCGTGCCCGGCGGCAGACGCACCACGTCTGCCTCGTTCACCCATGCAACCGTGGCGCGCGAGAGCCGGAGCCGCACCTGGTCGTTCCAGCGTCCCGACTCGACGGCCACCGTCCCGGTCGGGAAGAACCAATTGTACGTTCCGTGGGGGACGGTGCGCCCTGGGGAGAGGCCATCGGTCGTCCCGGTGCGAGCGGTGTCGTCGTCCAAGACGATGACAGTCGGGAAGGTCATATCCACGACGTTCACGCTGAGGGGCCAGCGCGCCGTCGCGGTGTCCCCGCCCACGCTCACAGCGAGCGTGGCGCATGCCGTCCGGCCGTCCGCGCACAGCGCGGCCGCCGGTAGCCAGCCGACATAGCGTCCCGCGACGGGCGTGTGCCGGCGCGGCGTGGTATCGATGACGAACGCGCGAACGCCCCCGGGGAGGCCGACGGGCGCGGTGTCGGGGACGAGCGGAATGCTCGAGCCCCACGGCAGCAACAGGCGCACCGTCGCGCCGGGCGTAGCCTCCACGCTCAAAGGAATCCCCTCCGCCAGCGGCAGCTCGACACTCCCCGCCGGCGCGAAGCTGGTCGTGTCGATCCACACCGCGCGTCCAGGCGGGGGCCGGAACTGCGGTGCGACGCGCGCGGTGTACACGAAGCGACTCGAGTCGGACGCCGACCGGGTCGCCGCCATCACGAAGCGCGCGACGGTGTCGTCGGGCAGCGGCAACCAGGCGATCCATGCGCCATTCGGTAGCACGGGTACCGACTGGCCGTTGATGTCCAGATGCACCGGTGCGCCGCCCCCGCCGCGCACCGCGCCGAACAGGAATGCCGAGTCGTGGGATTGGATGACATCGGTGACGGCTGGATAGACGACCGCGATTTGCAGCGAGTCGCGGGCCGGCGCGGCGGGCGACGGCCGTGCGGCTCCCGCGACGGGCGCGGTGCCGGAGCGCGGCACCGCGCATCCGGTCACGACGCTCACGAGCATCACGCAGACCGATCGCACAGGACGCGCAAGGTAGCATCGGTCCTTTCGGCCCGTCAATTTGCCGAATTGATTGGCAGGCCATAACTTCTGCGCCCAGTGGAGCACTTCCGCCAGTGACCGCCTGCCCTTACTGCGGTCGTGCGAACGACCCGGGCGCACAGTTCTGCATGGACTGCGGCAAGCCCATGACCAAGCCCACAGGACGCAAGGCCGCCGGGGCATCGGCAGGCGAGGGGGGCCGGGGCGGCAGGGGTGGCGTAGAGACGGCGCCGGGGGCCGCCCCGTTTCCGAGCACGCAGGTCGTCGCGCGCGCCGGGCCGGTCCGCGACCAGGAGCCTATCGCCTGCCCCTTCTGCGGCGGCTCGGCCAGTAAGCTGCGGCCGTTCTGCCCCCATTGCGGCCGCCGACTCACGGCCCCCGGCTCGGGGCCGAACTGCCCGCGCTGCGCTTCGCCGGTGGAACCGGGAATCAAGTTCTGCGCGACCTGCGGTGCGCCGCTTGTCGATGTGGCGGCCGCCCGTCGGGGCATCTCGGGACCCTCGCGCGCGGGAGCGACCATCGCGCTCGTCCAGCTCGACGATCTGGGCAGCCCGGTGCAGCGCTTCGAGCGCACGACGCCCGACACCACCATCGGCCGGATGGACGGCGACATTCGCTTCCCCGACGATGTGTTCCTGTCGCCGTTGCACGCGAAGCTCTCGTGGGAGCAGGACACGCTCGTCGTGCGCGATCTGGGCAGCCGCAATGGCACCTGGGTGTTCCTGGAGGAGGCGCATCGCCTGCTCGACGGCGACCTGCTGCTCATAGGCTCCCAGGTGATCCGGTTCAGGCGGTTGGGGTATCCGGGCCCGCACCCGCCCGATGCCGATGCCACCAAGCGGATGGGCAGCCTCAGTCCGAGCGCCGACATCGCCAGCCTCACGCAGCTGCGCTCTGACGGCAGCGTGCGCGACGTGATCCAACTCTCCCCCGGGCGCGACGTCGCTATCGGCCGCGAGCAAGGCGACTGGGTGTTCCCGTACGACCCGGCGATGAGCGCGCGTCACGCTCTGGTGCGCTCCGAAGATGCGGACTTCGTCGTGGTGGACGCCAACAGCCGCAATGGCGTCGCGATCGCCGCCCGCGGCGACATGGCGCTGCGTGACCAGTCGCGCATCCTGGTAGGCGACAAGCTGCTGCGGATCGAGATTCCGAAATGAAGATCTGCCCCGTATGTGCGACCCAATATCGCGACGACGTACGGTTCTGCCCCAACGACGGGCAGACCCTCCGGTCGTCGGGGCCGACCCAGGATCTCGTGGGCCAGGTGCTGGCCGACCGCTATCACATAATGAAGAAGCTGGGTGAGGGAGGCATGGGTCAGGTGTACCTCGCCGAGCACGTGAAGATGGGGCGCCGCAGTGCCATCAAGGTAATGAACCCCTCCATGGTGCACGACTCCGAAGCCGTGGCCCGCTTCAATCGCGAAGCTGCGAACGCCAGCCGCATCTCGAACGCCCATGTCTGCGCCATTTACGACTTCGGCGAGACTCCCGAAGGGCTCATCTACCTGGCCATGGAGTTCATCGAGGGCGAGCCGCTCACGGAGCTGATCAGGCAAGAAGGCGCGCTGCCCGTTTCCCGCGCCGCCGACATCGCCATCCAGGTGGCCGCGGCGCTCCAGGCGGCACACGACCTCGACATCGTGCACCGCGACCTGAAGCCCGACAACATCATGCTGACCCGCAGTCGCGACGGGTCGGACGCGGTGAAAGTGGTCGATTTCGGCCTCGCCAAGGCCGTGGGCGGGGAGGGGGGCGGCCAGAAGGTGACGAGGACCGGCCTGGTGGTGGGCACGCCCGAGTTCATGAGCCCGGAGCAGCTCTCGGGCGACAAACTGGATGGCCGGACCGACGTCTACTCGCTGGGCCTGGTGCTCTTCAACATGCTCACGGGGACGCTCCCCTTCCCCGCCGATTCCGTGCAGGAAGCGATGATCAAGCGCCTCACCGACGAGCCGGCGGAGCTGCTCGAGGTGCGGCCCGATCTGCACTTTCCCCCGGGGCTCCAGCAGATACTCGACACCGCGCTGGCGCGGAACCCGGTCGATCGCTACCAGTCTGCCGCCAAGTTCGCCCATGATCTCGCGGCGGTGGCCGGGCCATCGCGCGACGGCGGTGCCGCCCTGCACGCGACGCTGGGCGGCAGCGACGAGAAGACGGAGCTGATCGAGCCCGTGCGCGCCCGGAAGCGCTGGCGCGTGCAGATCGGCGTCGGCGTGATCGTCGTGCTGGGCACCGCAGGCGCGGTGGTCACGATCGGTCGCAACGTCAAGCAGAGCAGCGGCGTCCCGCCCGCCGACACGGCGCAACAGATCACGCCCAGCCCACCGCCGGTGGACACGGCCACCCGGGCGCCTGTGGTGCCGCGGCGCCGCGGCCCGGCCAAGTCACCGCGAGCAACCCTGGCCCGACCGCGCATCGATGTCGCCCGGGCACAAGCCCTGCTGGACGCCTTGGCGGATAGCCTGGCGCCCAGGAACGCCGCCATTGTGCGCGATTCGGCCCGACACATCTTTGACGCACCCGGGATCACGCAAAAAGACAAAGCCTTCGCTGCTTATGTCCTCGGCACCGCGTATTTGCAATTGAACGACCGCTCGCAAGGATGCGAATGGATTGGGATTGCCGCGCACCTCGATCCGGCCAAGGCATTTTACGGCGAACTATACGCCCGGTGCCGTAACTGACCATGTTCGGACGCTCTGCTGCCAAGCCGATAAAAGTCGAGGTCTTCGCCAAGACTGACCTCGGCAGGACCCGCGACCACAATGAGGACCGCTTCCTGGTCGCCGATCTGACGCGGCGCGAAGCGTCGCTCCTGCCCGCCGTGCGCGCCCACGAGATCGGTGAGCGGGGGTCGCTCTTCGTCGTCGCCGACGGGATGGGCGGCGCGGCCGCAGGCGAGCTCGCGAGCCAGATGGCCACCGACACGATCCACCAGCAGATGGTGCGGGCGTGGGGGACCGATCGGGAGCTCACGGCCCAGCGGTTCGCCTACCGCCTGAAGGAAGCGGTGGAGGTGGCGAACGAGCAGATCCATGCGTACGCCGCCACACACCCCGAAGTCCGCGGGATGGGAACCACGGCGACCGCTGTAGGAGTGCTGGGCGATCACTGCTTCCTGAGTCAGGTCGGCGATAGCCGCGCCTACCTGATCCGCAACGGGGCGGCGGTGCAGCTCACCAGGGACCAGTCGCTCATGCAGCGCCTGGTCGAAGCGGGCGAGCTCACGGAGGAAGAAGCCGCGAGAAGCGAGCGGCGCAACATCATTCTCCAGGCTCTCGGGCCCGACGCGCGCGTCAAAGTCGACCTCACACACCAGGAAGTCCGCAAGGGCGACATCCTGGCGCTGTGCTCCGACGGTCTGTCGGGCCAGGTAAAGAAGGACGAGATCGCCGCCGTCGCGACGCGCGAGCGGGACCTGCAGGCCGCGTGCGACCGGCTGATCGCGCTCGCCAACGAGCGGGGCGGGCCCGACAACATCACGGTGGTGCTGGCCCGGTTCGACGGTGAGGGACTCAAGCCGCCGGAGGCCACCGGAGAGATGGGCTATCAGGTGTACCCACTCATCGACACCGAGACCAGCACGGAGCCGGTCCCCGTCTACCGGGGCAGCCCCGCCCCCGAGCCCGCGGCGCGGAGTCGGCGGCGCACCATGATTCTGCTGCTCATCGCCGCGGCGACCGCCGTGGCGCTCTATCTGGTCAACCGGAGCCAGTGACCGCCCAGTTCACGTTTCTCTCGGGCGCGCGCGTCGGGCAGGTCGAGACCTTCCGCAAGGCCTATATCGGCCTTGGCCGGCACCCGCTCTCCGACATCCGCTTCGATGCCGAGCGCGACCTCGATGTTTCCTCGCGCCACGCCGGGATCGTGCGCCAGGGGGACAGTTTCGTCGTGCGGGACCTGGGCAGCACAAACGGCACGTTCGTCAACGGCGCCCGCGTCTCGGGCGATGTCGTGCTGGCGGACGGTGACGTGATCGGGCTCGGCCAGAACGGGCCAACCGTGGAGTTCCGCATCCTGCCGGGCGAGTCGATCGCCGACACCGTGCCCGACGGGGCGCGGGCATCCGCGGAGCGAATGACGTCCCCCCGCGAGCAGTACGCGGCGGTGGCCGCGCGTTCAACGCGGCGCTCGAGCACAGCCCTGCGGATGATCGCTGAGGTGGCGCGGCTGAACCGCAGGACCAAAGTGTTGATCGGCTTGCTCGTCGTCGTGCTCGCCGGGTTCGGCGTGCTGCAGTGGCAGAGCGCGCGCGACGCGCGCGAACTGGCCAGGCTCCAGGCACGGGCGGACAGCCTCAGTGCGGACGCGCAGCGCCTCCTCACACGACTCGAGACCGAGCTCGCGAGCGTGCGGGAAGCCTTGCGCCAGTCGCAGGCGGAGGTCATGCGGCTGCGCAGCGAGCTTGCGAGCGCGGGCACCAGCGGCAATGCCGGCGCCGTCGCGCGCCTCCGGGCCGCGCTCGACGTGGCGGAGACGCGCCAGCGCGGCCTGGCAGGCGCGGTGGCCATGGACTACCGCGCCATCTCGCTCAAGAACCAGGAGGCGGTCGCGCTGATCGTGGTTCAGTTCTCGGACAGCGAGACCTTCAGCGGCACGGCGTTCGCCGCCGATTCCCAGGGCACGCTCGTCACCAACCGGCACGTCCTCGTGGGTGAGGACGGCAGCCGACAACCGCGCCGGATCGCGATCAAGTTTTCGGGGAGCCGTCAATGGTTCCCCGGCAGCCTGGTCGGCGTCGCCGATTCCGCGGACGTCGCGGTGGTGAAGGTCGACATCCGCGGCGGCACGCCGCGCGTCGCGGGGTTCGCGGGGGAGCCGCGTGCGCTGGCGCGCGGCGATCCCGTGGCGATCATCGGCTACCCGCTGGGCGAGGACCTTCCCATGGAGCACATCGGGGAGACCGGCGTGATCGCCGACCCGACGCTCACCGTCGGCACGGTCAGCAAAGCGCTGGCCAACCTTGTGCAGGTCGACGGGTACGGCGCGCCAGGGTCGTCGGGGAGCCCGATCTTCGATCGCACGGGACGCGTGGCGGCTGTCTTATACGGCGGTAACCGGGAGTCTCAAGGCAAGATCATCTACGCGGTGCCGGCGAGCCAAATCGTCGCGTACTTGAAACGGCTGGACACCGTCAAGTAGAACCGTCACGCAGTCTCTTCACTTCAGCCAGCTCATCACGCGTCGGGCGGCAGCGCGCTGCATCAGCGGCTGCCCGTGCCAGCACAGAAGGATCGGAGCCGTGCCGGGAATCTGCGACGCGAGGCGCGGATGACCGAACAACACCACGAGCTGCGCCCCGGGCACGAGCCGCCGCAGGGCCGCGCGCGAGCGGGCGCCGAGATCGGCCCGGCCTTTCCAAGAGCGGGGCTCGGCGTACACCAACACAATGCGTTGCGCGTTTCCCGTTGCACGTTGCACGAGAGCGACCCCCGCCTCGCGCAACGTCACGTGGAACACGTCTCGCGGTCCGACCGTATACGGGCCACCCACGTCATCGTCCACGATCGACGCGGTGAGGGGCGCGTGGATCGTCGGCGCGTCGCCGCGCACCAGGTGCGCCGCGCGGTTGGCAAGTCCATCCGCGAAGGCCGCATGCTCCGCGAGGGCTGGCTCCCCCTGATCTGGCGCGTTCGCCCACGCCGCGAGCGCGCCGTCGTAGTGCGCGAGCGCCTCGTCCGCGCGGGCGGCGGAGATCTCGGCGCCCACCGCGCGGTCCAGAGCGACAGTCACGCTCGCGAAGTTCTCCGGATAGAGCAGCGCGTCGCACCCCGCGGCGACCGCGCGCACGGTGGCGGCCGGGCCGGGCTGCGCGGCGGTCGCCCCAGCCATGATGAGTGCATCGGTCACGACCAGTCCCGCGAAATTGAGCGTGGCGCGCAGATATCCCAGGATTTCGCCCGAGAAGCTGGCGGCGCGTTCCGAGGGATCCCATTGGGGATACGCTACGAATGCGCTCATCACACTTCCGACACCCGCGCGGATGGCGGATTCGAACGGGGCGACGTCCACTTGCTGCAGGTCGGCGAGCGTGGCCCGCACGCGTGGCAGGGTCGCGTGTGAGTCTTGGGTCGTGCGCCCGTGGCCGGGATAGTGCTTGGCGCACCCGAGCACGCCGTGGTCCTGGAGACCGCGGATCCACACCGCCGCTTGCTCGCCCACTCGCACCGGGTCGGTCCCGAAGGCCCGCGTCTGGACGATAGGGTTCTTGGGCTCGAGATCGAGATCGCACACGGGAGCGAACGCCCAGTTGATCCCGACCGAGCGCGCCTCGGCAGCGGTGACCATCCCGCAGGTATTCGTAGCCTCCAGGTCGTCGAGCCACCCGAGTGCCGCCGGCGGCGGCAGCTCGGTGAGCCCCTGGACCTGCTGGGCCGGGCCGCGCTCCAGGTCCGCACCGACCAGCAACGGGCGCCCGGCCTGCTGCACGAGCTCCCGCGTGAGCGTCGCGACGGCTTCGCGCGTCCCCCCGAAGACGATGAATCCACCCACACCGGCGGCCAGCGCGGCGTCGATCTTGGGGCGCTCGTGCGCAAAGCTCTCGCGCCGCCAGCGCAGCGCGGGAAACACGAGACGGGCGAGCGACCCGGTCACGCCGGCGTGATATGGCCGAGCACGCGCGGGCCCCGCGCACCGGTGGCAGCCGGCAGGTTGCCCGGTTCCCCGAGGACCGTGAGGAAGCCGAGGAATGCGAACGCCAGGGCCTCTTTGGCTTCGCCGTCGAAGAACAGGCGATCGAACGGCACCACGGGTCGCGGTGCCACCCGGGCCGTGAGGAGGTCCACCAGCCGCGGGTTGCGCGCGCCGCCGCCCGAGATCACCAGCTCGTCCGACGGCCGCGCGGGCGTCCAACGCTCGATCCCGCGGGCGATGGTCTCCACCGTCAGCGCGGTCGCCGTCGCGACCGCATCGTTGTCGGACCCGCCGGCCTGCTTCACGTCGTCCATCAGCCGCGCCGCGTAGTCCGGACTGAAATGCTCGCGTCCGGTGCTCTTGGGCGGCGGGGCGGCGAAGTAAGGATCTGCGAGCAACGCATCCAGCACCTTGCGGGACGGCTTGCCGCGCCGCGCCCGCTCGCCGCCCGCATCGAACCGAGCGGCGGGGTCGATGCGGCGGGTCACTGCGTCCACCACACCCACGCCCGGCCCGGTGTCGAACGCCAGGGCGCCACCGGGCACTCCGCGGCGCGGCGCGAAGGTGACGTTCGCGATGCCGCCGATGTTCAGCAGCAGCCGCCCGCATTCCGGGTGCCCGAACAGGACGACGTCGGCGAGGGGCACGAGCGGCGCCCCCTGGCCTCCGGCCGCCACATCGCGCGAGCGGAAGTCGCTCACCACCCGGACCCCGACGCGCTCGGCAACCACCGCCGGATCGCCCAGCTGCAAGGTGGCGCGGCCCGGTTCGTGCCAGATCGTTTGGCCGTGCGACGCGATGAAGGACAAGTCCTTCGGCGCGACCTTCGCCTGGGCCAGGAGCTGCAGCACCGCGCCGGCGAAGCGTTCTCCCAAGGCCACGTGCAACAACGCCAGGTCTTTCGAGCCGCCGCGCGCGATCGCCTCGATGATTTGCCCGCGCTCCGGCGTCGTGTAGGGATCCTGGCGGAACGCGACCAGCTGCGCGTCGAGGGGATCGTCTTTGAGCCGCACCAGCGCCGTCGAGACGCCGTCGAGCGAGGTCCCCGACATCACGCCGACCGCGAGAGCCGTGGTCACGATGGTGAAACCGGCGGCGGGTCGCCCGCGGCCTTACGCACGAATCCGCCGGCATCCGCCAACAAACGCTCGGCCTCGCGCTTCCCGACCGCACGCCGCGTCATCACGATCGCCAGCTTCACGCTCCCTCCCGCGGCCTCGATCGCCTTGCGGGCCGCCCCGCGATCCACGCCCGCGCATTCCATTACGATGCGCTCTCCGCGGTCCCGCAGCTTGTCGCTCACCGCCATGAGGTCCACCATGAGGTTTCCATAGGCGCGCCCCAGCCGGATCATGGCACCGGTCGAGAGCGTGTTGAGGACCAGCTTCGTGGCGGTCCCGGCCTTCATACGGGTCGACCCCGTTAGAGCTTCGGGCCCCACCTTCGGGAGAATGAGGACGTCGCACGTCTCGACCAGCACCCGCGGGGGATCGGAGCACGAGACGAGACCGGTCGCCGCTCCGATGGTCTGCGCGCGGGACAGCGCCGCGCGGACGAACGGCGTCGTACCGCTCGCCGCGATGCCGAGGACGAAGTCCGCGGGCGCCACCCGCGCCTGGTCGAGCGCCGCCATTCCTGCATTCACGTCGTCCTCGGCGCCCTCGCTGCTCTTCACGAGGGCCTGGTAGCCGCCGGCGATGACCCCCACGACCATTTCCGGCGGCGTGCCGAAGGTCGGCGGGCATTCGCTGGCGTCGAGCACGCCGAGGCGACCGGAGGTCCCGGCGCCGACGTAGATGAGCCGCCCGCCCCGACCGAAGGCCTCCACCACGAGGTCGATAGCGCGGGCCAGATCGCCGCGCACCGCCCGTACCGCCCCGGCCACGGTCGCGTCCTCCGCGTTCAGGAGGTCGACGATCTCGAGCGACGACGCGACGTCGATGCGCTCGGTGCGGGGGTTGCGCTGCTCGGTGAGCCGCGGGTCGCGGTAGTCGGGAACAGTCATGAAGGGTATCGGATGGCCCCCAAGTTAGACGTTGACCCGAACTCGGGTCAACGTGCACAATTCGGCATGCGCCGATTCTCTGTTCTCGGGCTGCTGGTGCTGATGGCGTGCGGCAGCGGCATCAAGCTGCCTGAGACGATCCCCGTCACGCCCGACGTCCCCGCGTCCTTCCCCCCCCCGGAGGCGCCGCCCGAGAGGCCTGCCAGCCCGGGCGCAGGGGAACGGGCGGCCCGTCCCGCGCTCATCGCGGCCGACTGGCCTCTGGGCCAGCGCGTCAGGCCGGTCGCCGGCGAGCATGCCATGGTGGTAACATCGCATCCGCTCGCGAGCGACGTCGGCGTGGACGTTCTGCGCCGCGGCGGCAACGCGGTCGACGCCGCCGTGGCCGTGGCGTTCGCGCTCGCAGTGGTCCATCCAGTCGCGGGAAACATCGGTGGTGGCGGATTCATGGTGATCCGGCAGCACGACGGAGGGGTCCACACGCTCGACTTCCGCGAGGCGGCGCCATCCGGCGCTACGCGCTCCATGTACGTCGATTCGGCGGGGAACGTCCTGGAATCCTCGCTCACGGGCCACCGCTCCGTCGGCGTCCCGGGCAGCGTGGCGGGACTATACGAGGCGCACCGCCGGTTCGGGCACCTGACGTGGAAGGACCTGGTCGGGCCCGCCGTCGGGCTGGCGCGCGACGGCTACACCCTCGACGGCGTACGCAGTCGCCAGATCGGCCGGGAAGCCGAGCGCCTCGCCCGCTTCGCCGCCTCGCGCGCGCAGTTTCTCATCAACGCGGAAGTGCCGCCACCGGGCACGCGGTTCGTTCAGGGCGACCTGGCCCGCACACTGCAGCTGATCGCCGACAGCGGACCTCAGGTCTTTTATCAGGGTAGCGTCGCCGAGCTGATCGTCCAGGAGATGACGCGAGGCGGCGGGCTGATCACGCGACAGGACCTCGCCCGCTATCGCGCGAAGTGGCGCGACCCGATCGAAATCCTCTACCGCGGCTACACCATCTACACCATGCCGCCGCCGTCGGGCGGCGGGGTGGCGCTGGCGGAGATCCTGAACGTGATGGAGGGGTACGCGCCGCTCCCGCCGTTCGGGAGCCCGGAGCTCATGCACCTCCAGACGGAAGCGATGCGCCGGGCCTACGTGGATCGTAACACGTTCCTCGGGGACCCGGACTTCGTGAGCATGCCGACCGGTCGCCTGCTCGCCAAGTGGTACGCCGGTACGTTGCGGGCGGGCATCGATCCGCAGCATGCGACGCCGACCCCGCCGGTGGCCGGGATCCACCCCGAGGGAACCGAGACCACGCACTTCTCGATCGTGGATTCGGAGGGAAACGCCGTATCGTGCACGACCACCCTGAATAACGATTTCGGCAGCGCCGTCACGGTGACGGGCGCGGGATTCCTCCTGAACGACGAGATGGACGATTTCAGCACGGCGCCGGGGAAGCCGAATCTGTTCGGCCTGGTGCAGGGCGAGGCGAACGTGATCGCGCCCGGCAAGCGGATGCTGTCGGCCATGACGCCGTCGATCGTCCTCGATACGGCCGGCCGATTGTTTCTGGTGCTGGGAAGCCCCGGCGGGTCGCGCATCACCACAGCCGTGTACCAGGTGCTCAGCGATATGATCGACCAAGGCATGCCGCTTCCGAGCGCCGTGGCGGCGCCGCGCCTGCATCACCAGGCGTCGCCCGACGTGCTCTACCTCGAAAGCGAGGGCTTCGTACCCTCGTCGATCGACTCCCTCGTCGTGATGGGGCACAAGGTGACCATCTGGAATTACAAAACGGAGGTGAACGCTATAGCGCGCACCGCCGCCGGCTGGGTCGGTGTGGCCGATCCCCGGCGCGGCGGCGGCGCGGCAGGCTACTGACGGCGGCGGATTAGGCCGGTTTTACCGTGAGGGGCGCGTTCAGCTTGATGGTGATCGCTGCACCTTTCGGGATCACCACGTCGATATCGCGCGACGCGCGCGCGGCGGCCGCGCCAGCGGCCGCGCCGGCCGCTCCCCCGATCACGGCGCCTTTCGTGTTCTTCCCAAGCAGCTTGCCGACGATCGCCCCGGCCACCGCCCCGCCGGCGACCTTGGCGGCGTCGGCCTTCGTCACGCCGCGGCCCTTCATGACGGTATCCATCGCCACGACGGAGGCATCGACCGAATAGCTACTGCCGCGCACGCTGACGCTCGTGACGGATAGTTCGATTTTGCCGGTGGAGTTCGGGTTCGGCGCCGGCTCGGCGGCCGTAATCGTCCCCGACACCGTCGCGCCAGCCGGGATCACGACCCGCCCGGTGGCATCCTTCACATCTTGGCTTACCGTCGCCGTGAACGGATCACCCGCCTTCGCCGAGCGCGTGCTGATCGAGTCGCTGGCCGTGGCTGGAACGCGGGTCCCCGCCGCCAGCATGAGCGGAGCGGGCTTCGGCGGGGCGGCCTTCTTCACCGGCGCCTTCTTCTCCGGTGCCGGCTTGGCTGCCTCGGTCGCCCGCGCGGGCACGTCCTTCAGAGCGGCAGTTGATTCAGTGGGTGCGAGCGTGAGGTTGCGCGCCGTAGAGTCCGCCGACTGGCTCTGCTGCTCACCTTGTACGCAGGCGGCGAAAGCCAGTGCCGCCAGCGTGGCGGCGAGACGTGACGCGCGTTTCTTTAGCGTGATCATGAATTCCCTCTCCATATGGATTGTCGCTGGCACATAATATAGGAAGGTGGCCGTCAGAGTTCCCTGGCTGAAGCCTTGGCGCGGCCGGGCGTCGTGCTAAAGCACTCGCGTGGTGTCCTTTACGTCACGAGCCTTACAGCCGGCTCTTCAGAAATTCGGGCGTCAGCCCCTGCAGCCAGCTCGCCAGGAGGGTGAAGCGATCGGTGAGCAACAGCAAGCCAAGAAGGATCAGGAGGATCGCGGCGATGCGCTCGACCCACACGAGGTAGGGCCGGAACCGCTGGAACCAGACCAGGAAGCGGTCCAGGGCCACTGCGGCGAGCAGGAACGGCACCGCAAGGCCGAGCGCGTACACCGTGAGCAGTCCGGCACCCCGCCCCACGCTCCCCTGCGCGGCAGCCATCGTGAGGATCGCACCAAGGATGGGACCGATGCAGGGCGTCCAGGCAGCCCCGAACGTGACGCCGACGAACGCGGATCCCAGGTAGCCGATTGGCTTGTTGGCGAGCTGCAGCCGACGCTCTCGCGTGAGAAAAGCGGGCTGGATCACACGTAGCAGGTACAGCCCGAAGAGAATGACTACGACACCGCCGATCCGGCCGATCCACACTTGCCAGTGCAAGAGCAGCCCCCCGAGGGCCGACGCGCTGGCGCCCAGGGCGATGAAGACGCCCGAGAAGCCGGCCACGAAGGCGAGCGCGTGCAGCAATGCCGTTCCGCGGCGTACCTCCAGCTGGTCCGCCGATAGGCCCGTGAGAAACCCGACATAGCTCGGGATCAGCGGGAGCGTACAGGGAGATAGGAAGCTCAGCAGCCCGGCGGCGAAGGCAATGGCGAAAGAGGGCGTCA
>WNEY01000201.1_pt1 | contig 33091 bp, 24 predicted proteins | sample 5400531 | NCBI WGS metagenome assembly WNEY01 (sample SAMN13153338, study PRJNA577476) | soil metagenome | isolation source: 200 cm saprolite under Douglas fir tree site 1 | place: USA:California | collected 2015-04-18
GAGGAGGCCGACGGCGAGCCCGCGGAAGCGATCATCCGTCTGATGAGCCGATGAACATCGAGCGGGTCCGATCGATCCTCGGCGTATGGGCGCCGATGGCGATCGGGCTTTTCATCATCGTCACGTCGATCAACTTCTACCGCACCGCCTCGCTCGGGGACACACCCGTCGGGAACTTGGAGTCGTGGCGGCTCGTATGCTCCGCGGGTGCCTTCTTCGTCGGGAGCGTGCTCATGCTCTCGACGTACGGCAGGTATCGGAAGACGAAGGAGGCGCGGCGGGAAGCCGCCCTGTCATCGTTCGGCCCGGCCCCTCCGCCGACGCCACACCAGGACCGCGGCGATCAGAGCGACAGCGATCAAGACGACGAGTAGGCCCCCGGCAGTCCCCGACACTCCCAGCGGCTCCGACGCCGTCCACGTGGCCCGTACCGTAACCGGACCGTTCAAGGTAATGGAGAGCGTCGTCTGAGCGGACGATGCATCTCCCGTCCACCCCGCGAAGTTATAGGTCGTCCCTCCCTGCGTCATCTGCGACGGCGCCTGTAGCGTGACCGTCGAGCCCGCAGGATACCATCCGCCTCCCCCGACGGTCCCAACGTCGCTCAGGACCGTGACCTGATACTCAATTGACCAGTCCGCGGTCGCACGCTTTGGGCCGTCCATCGCGATCGCGCCGGATCGCGCGCTAGGGCCGGACGCGTCGCCGCTCCACCCGCCGAACGTCGCCCTGGACCCGGTCCCGAGGGAAACCTCCGATGTAGGGACCTCCGCGAACGCGGTCGACCCCGTGTCGTACCAGTCCGAGCCCGCGGCGGTGCCGTACGCCGTCGTGACCTCGAGCCGATACTGAGTAACGTAGTTCGCCACGGCCGTCTTCGGTCGGTCCATCACGATCGGATTGGACCCAAGGCCGGAACCCGACGCGTCCCCCATCCAGCCGCGGAGCGAGAGCCGCTCGCCCGGACCCGTGGAGTATGTATCGTACGTGGCCGTCGCGACGACCGTGGTCCCGGCAGCGTACCATCCGCCCCCGCCCGTACCGGGCGCCGGCGAGTCGACCGTCAGGAGATATTCCGGCGTGAACGAGGCCACAAGGACCATCGCGTCGGTGAACGCGACGAAATGCGACGCGGCGCCGCCGTCACTCCAAGCGGAGAACGGGTACCGGACGCCCGGGGCCCCGGACTGGGGCGTGTCGACCGAGACCGTATGGTACGATCCCGCCGGATACCAGAACGTCGTGTCGGCCGAATACGATATTCCGTCCACCGTGAACGTGAGTCCCGAAGGGGACGTCATCACGCGCATCGCTCGCTTCTCGACGAACGACGCGGTTGCGGTAATCGGCGCGTTCGCGATAACCGCGTGGGCACGAGCCCCCCCGTCGCTCCACGACACCCAATCCGATCGGACATCCGGCGTAGCGTTTTGCGGCGAGGGCGCCTCGAGCCAATGCACGGAGCCGTCGTTCCACCAGAAGGATGCCAGTGCGCTGTACGTGGCATTGTCTACGAGAACGGAGAGGCCCGTCGGATTCGGGGCGACCTTCCCTTGGTACTGCTTCTGGAAGTAGGCGACAATCGTGCGGCTCGAATCCGCGACGACTGTGTGCGAGAGTCCTCCGCCGTCGCTCCAGGAGGCCCATACGTATCGGGTTCCCGTCCCTCCGGGAATCACCGAAGATACGCCGATCGTGTGGGTCGAGTTAACGGTCCAGTTGCGGGTCACGGGACCCTTGACCGCAACCCCATCGACGACCATCGGCAGGCCGGCGGGAACCGTCGTGACCGTCACCGTCGAGACGGGGACTCCGGGGCCGGTCTGGATGATGGCTCCGAGGACGCCGCCCGGATTGTCGTCTGGGTCGAGGAACGGCGCCCAGCTCGCCCCGCCGTCGTCGGACCACGTCACGTCCATTACGTTGCCCTCGTCCCATGCCGCGTAAATCCGTCCGGAAGGCGCGACGGTGATCGAGTCCTTGTCCGTCAGCCCGCCCCCTCCCCGCTTGAAGTGGACTGTGCCCCAATCTTGACCGTTCGTTGTGTTCGCGAGGTTCAATCCACTCTGGCCGTTCGAGCAGTCGTATTCCAGGTAGGCGTACTGCACGCGCTCGTCCGGGGCAAGAGCCATCCACGCATCCGAGTTCGCGCACCCCCCACCGGGGTGAGACTGATTCATCAAGATGTTCGTGGCCCATGTCTGTCCTTGGTCGGTCGAGTACGATGCGCCGACCCGAAGACCGGCGGCCTCGGGCCCGTTCGTCTCTTTCCATCCGGCGAAGATGGTCCCCGAGCGGTTCACCGCCATCGTCGGCTCGACCTGCCACTTGTACGGGGACGAGCCGTCCGTGACCCGGACGTTCGGCGAGAACGGGTTAACCGGATTGCTGTGGGCATAGTAGATGTCGAAGTCGGCGCCCCGACCATCTGTCCAGACGACGGAGACGTTGTCGCCCGGTCCCGCTTCGATTGCGAAGTAATCCCCCGGCCGGTTGTAAGTCCCGGGGGTGTCTTGGGAGCTGACCCGGAGGTTCGCCGCCCAAGTCTGCCCGCCATCCGTGGAATTCGAGTAGTAGATGTTCCAGGCGCCGTTCCGCTTGTCCTCCCAGGCCGCGTGGACGGTCCCGTGGCGGTCGATGGCGAGGTCGACCATGTACTGGATCGCGCTCCCGGTGTCGTCGTTGATCCGCGTGTTCGCGGACCACGTCTGACCGCCGTCCTTCGACGCGGAGAAGTAGATGTCCATGTTCCCGTTTCGACTGTCCGGCCACGCGACGTAAATCGCCCCGGTGGTCTGGTCCACGTTCATCGCGGGGAGCGGAATCTGCCACCCGCTCCCGGAGGCGGAGCCCGCGTGGTCGTTCACCCGCATGTCCCGATGCCAGGTGACCCCTTGGTCGGCGGACCAATCGAAGAGGATGTCGTCGGAGCCGAAGTCCCACCAGAGGAGATCGACGACCGCGTTGAGTTGCGCGGGGTGTGAACGAGACGGAGCCGGGGCCGACGGAGCCGCAGCGGCGTGGCCCGAAAGGGAAGGAACCGCAAAGATGGAGACGACGACGAGTGCAATCACGGCGAATGAAAAGCCTTTCAACCCTCTCCCCGCCCGGGCGAGGATTGGGACACGACCGCTTAAATCATTTGGATGATCAAGCTTCGAGTCGCAGGTCGCCGAGGGAATCCCTGGAGGGAAAGCAGCGCTCGGGTCGAGGGGAGACGGCGTTCGGTCGACGAGGGCCGGACCATGCCGAGGGACCGATCGTCCACTGAGCGGATACGGCTTATCGGCGAGGGCGTTCGTGGTTCGGAAGGATCACGTCTTGCCGCGTCGCCTCCGCCGCACGGCCAGGAACCCGACCACCAACGCGATCACCACGACGATGCCGATGGCACTCCAGCCGGCGCCTGACACCCCGAGTGGGCCCACGGACGTCCACGTCGCCCGAGCCGTAATCGGATGGGTCACCGTGATCGTCACGGTCGGCTGAGTAGACGTCACGTCCCCGGTCCAGCCGCCGAAGTTGTATGTCTGCCCGTTCTGCGTCGCTTGGGGCGGCGCTTGCAGAGTCGCAGATGCCCCGTCGGCGTACCATCCGCCGCCTTGGACGGTTCCGACATCGGACTCGAGCGTGACCAGGTACTCTTTCGACCAAGTCGCGGAAGCGAACTTCGGCGCGTCCATCGTGATCGCGGCGGATCGTGTGTCGGATCCGCTGGCATCTCCACCCCATCCCGTGAAGCGCGCGCGAGTCCCGGTCCCGAGCGAGACCTCCGATGACGCGACATTCGCATAGGCGGTCGATCCGTTAGCGTACCATCCGGACCCCGAAACGCTCCCGTATTGCGACGTGACCTGGAGGTAGAACTCCGTCACGTAGTTGGCCACTGCCGTCTTCGGGCCGTCCATGAGAATCGGGTTCGATGAGAGCCCGGAACCCGATGCATCGCGCGACCATCCATGGAGGGTGAATCGCTTCCCTGGACCCGCGGAATACACGTCGTACGTGGCCGTCGCGACGGCCGTGCTCCCGGAAGCGTACCATCCGCTGCCGCTCGTCCCCGGGACCGGTGACGTGACCGTCAGGTAGTATTGCGTGGTGAAGGTCACCTGGAGGGCCATCGCGCCGGTGAAGTGGACAAAGTGAGACTGGGCCCCGCCGTCGCTCCAAGAGGCGAAGAGATATTGGACCCCCGTGGCGCCCGCCTGCGGGCTCTCCACGGAGACCGAAAGGTCCTGTCCTGCCGGATACCAGAGTGTCGTATCGCCTGTGTACACCACATTGTCGACGGAGAACGAACGGCCCGCGGGCGAGGTCGTCACGCGCAGCGCCTGGACTTCGATGAACGACGCCGTCACGGTCAGCGGTGCGTGGACCGTGACCGCGTGCGCACGCGCTCCTCCGTCGCTCCACGACACCCAATCCGATCGGACATCCGGCGAGGCGTATTGCGGAGAGGGCGCCTCAAGCCAATGGACGGAGCTGTCGTTCCACCAGAGCGTGGCCTGCGCCGTGTACGAGATGTTGTCTGCGAGGACGGACAGCCCGATCGGATTCGGAGCGATCTTCGCCTGATACTGTTTCTGGAAGTAGGCGGTAACCGTACGATCCGAATCGGCCAGGATCGAGTGCGTGACGGCGCCGCCGTCGCTCCAAGAGGTCCAGACGTATTGAGTCCCGGTCCCTCCGGCGATCGGGGAGGAGACGCCAATCGTGTGAGTCGTGCCAATCGTCCAGTTTCGCGTGACGGGGCTCGCGCCGGTCGTGCCGTCGACGGTCACCGGCAGGCCCGAAGGGGCCGTCGTGACGGTGATCGAGGCGACGGGGAATCCAGGGTTCCGCGCATAATAGATGTCAAAGTCGGCGCCCCGCCCATCCGTCCAGACGACGTAGACGTAGTCGTTCGGGCCGGCTTCGATCGCGAAGTAATCGCCGGGCCGCGTGTAGGTCGCAGGCGTGTCCGCGGAGCTGACCTTCACATTTGTCGACCATGTCTGACCGCCGTCCGTGGAGTTCGAGTAGAAGATGTTCCACGCGCCGGTCCGTTCGTCCTCCCATGCCGCGTGGACCGTGCCCTTGCTGTCGATCGCGAGGTCGGGCATGTACTGGATCGCGCTCCCGGTGTCGTCGTTGATCCGCTTGTTCGCGGACCAGGTGATGCCGCCGTCGGTCGAGGCGCTAATGAAAATGTCCGAGTTCCCGTTCCGTGTGTCCGCCCAAGTGATGTAGATCGCGCCCGACTTCTGGTCCACGTTCATCGCCGGGAGGGGATACTTCGGGAAACCGCTGGAGACAGGCTGTTCGTTCACGCGCTTGTCCGTGTGCCACGTCGTTCCTCCGTCCGTGGAATAATCGAAGTAGATGTTGCTCGAAGCGAAATCCCACCAAGTCACGTACACGGTCCCTGTCGCATTCGTCTCGATGATCCCGCCGAGGACACCTCCGGGGCTGTCATCCGGATCCACAAAAGAAGCCCACGTCGAGCCCCCGTCGTCAGACCACGTGACAAACATCACGTTCGCTTCGTCCCAGGTCGCATAAATCCGTCCGGAAGCCGTGACCCAGATCGAATCCTTGTCGGACAAGCCGCCGTTCCCCGGGAGGAAATGCATCGGTCTCCAGGTACCGTTCGTCGTATTCACGACGGTCAGTCCGTCCGGGGGACTCCCGCAGCTATACTCCAGGTATGCGTAGTTCACGCGGTCGTTCGGACCGAGCGCCATCCAAGGGTCGGAGTTGGAACAACCGGTTTTCTGGCCCATCAGGATGTTCGGAGCCCACGTCTGTCCTTGATCCGTCGAGTACGAGGCGCCGACGCGGACGCCGGAAGACGACGGTCCATCCGCCTCCTTCCACCCCACGAAAATGGATCCGCTCCGGTTGACCACCATCGTGGGCTCCACTTGCCACTTATGCGGCGACGATCCGTCGATGACGTCGAAATTCGGAAGGAACGGCAAGGTCGCCGTGGGAGCGACCGACGTGCTCCGAGCGTACGCCACATCCGAGATCCGGGTTCCGTTCCTCGCGCCCATCGATGACGGAACGACCAAAATCGATGCGACGACCACTACGATTAGGAAAACTACGACTCCTCGCAAACTCTCTCCCCCGAACAGGGATGGGTGCGCGAGAGGATAACCGTTTTGCTACTGGCTCTCCGGCCGCGAAAGATTATATACGGTGCGTCGGTTGAGAACGACGCTAGGCTTGACCGGGGGGTTGGGCGTCCCCTTGTAGACCCAAATCGTCCTCATGGGGCGGTGACAGTCGGGGGCGGTGCTCCCAGTCTGGCGCTGGTCCGGATGCCGACGTTGAGGCCCTGTCCCGCGGGGCTGGAGGCGACGGGGAACGCAGCTGGAGAGCGGCGGTTCCCGCCCCGATCGTGGGGAACGGGTCAGGCACGGAAGTGAGCAGCCTCACCGCGGACTACCAACGCTCGCGGGGGTGCGGGACCGAGGAAGCGTCCGGGTCACCCGGCGTCGGAGCTGAGCATCCACCTCGATGGCCTAGCTCCCTTCACCGTTCCGTGAGCCTCGTCTGTTTCGTCTCGAGGACGAGCGCCCCCATCCCGAACCGCTTGACGATCAGGTCGGACAGGATCTCGTCCCGGATCTCGTTGCGCCGCTCCTGGATCGCGTACGCGGGCTCGTTCGTTGGAAGCGGCAAACCGAGCTTGACCAGGCCCCGGCGGACCTCATCGCGTTCCTCGCGCGGGGCTAGCGGCGCATCGACGGCCCCCGCGAATCCGCATTCTCGCAGTTCTTTCAAGAAAATGGGGCGTCGAAACAGCTTCTGGAGGACGCCGACCGCGAGGCGAACTTGATCCGATTCGTCCCCCGTCGCCTCCCGACAGCGGGCCCCGACGAGTTCGTACAGGTTCAGGTCCCGATGTGCGGAAGTACTGTAGACCTTGGATGGCGGGATGTCTTTCTCTCGGAGGATCCCGGCGTCGGCCAGAGCCTTCAGGTATCCCGTGACGAACAGCCGATGGAAGTTGTAGCCGTCCTCTTTCAACCGCTTCGTCAGGGAGCTGATCGACCGCTCCTGCTCACGGAGGTACGCGACCACGAGGTCCTTGAGGTTCTTCCCAGGGACAAACACCGGCGCTCCCACCCGACCGACCTGGTAACAAACCGGATAACAAATAAACGTTTCCAGCCGAAGCATTGCTCACAGACCGAGTGCAAAAATCATCATATGCCGGGCCCGCAGTCGCCTGAGAGTTCGCGATTACTCCCCCTTTCTTTTTTGTTTTCTCCTGGAGGCGGACGCCTTCGCGCGGTGATATCGGCTTCAGAACGGAGATACCCGCTCCGTGCAACATCGAATGCGCTGCAATGGGCCAGGGACACCGCATCCGGACGTTCATTCACGGTTTTGACGAGAAGTTGGACGGGGCATCCCCCGAGGGCCACACGAAGATGCAGCGTGGACGACGCGAACATCCAGCGGCGGATTCGATGTGTGAAGTTGCAAGGGACGGACCATTCTCCGAACAAACTTTACGCTCCTCTTCTAGAACGGAGTGCTTCAAGTGACGCGAATCATCGCGGAATAGCGCAGGGTCCTCACGCCGTCCCGACTCCGCTCTTTGGGCCAAAAGCCTAATGTGCGTGGCGCCGCATCCTGCGGTTCCGAGGCGAAGGTTTCCCGCCTCCGCTTCTCGAAGGAGGCACCGCCACACGGCCCGTCTCAGCTTCGGTGTCTTGGCGACCTTCGTGCTCGCGCTCCTTGTCATCGTGCAGGTGCCGTCGACCGGGCCGGAGCCCTCGCGTGTCAGCGGAACTCCTGGCGGACTCCCGGTGACGTTCCGGACCGACGCGGCTCCTCCCGAGATCATCGCGACGGGCGCTCAAATCCTTGAGTCGTACGGATCGTTCGCGGTCGCGCGTGGTGCCGCTGGAATCCTATCCTTCCTCCGAGCTGCCGGCCATTACGCCGAGCCGCTGCAAAGCCCATCCGATTTGGAACTCGCGGGCGGTCCCGTCGACGTTGCGATGCTAGCGTCCCGGCCGCCCGCCCCCTGGTCCGTCGACGACCGAGGGATGGCCGTCGGCGTCGTTCACTTCGGGGTCCCCATCAAGGCGGAGTGGAAAACCGATCTCGAGTCCCGCGGCGTGGACGTGCTGCGATATCTCCCGCAGGATGCTTTCATCGTCCGCGGTCGACCCGCCGACCTCGAGGCCACGTCCTCGCTGCCCTACGTGAACTGGGTGGGGCCATACGAGGCTGCATGGAAGGTTCGACCGGGCATCGCAACCCAGGGCCTCCTTGAAGTCCGGATCGTCGTGTTCCCCGGAGCGTATCCGGAAACCGTCGAAGCTTGGCTCGGGCACGCCGGAGTCCCGGCCTTGGCTGGGAAGGATTCCGGGCCCGTGATCGTCGGCGCTTTCGGGAACGGAGACTTCCGATGGGTCCGAGCGAGGATCCCCGCCGGCCTCCTACCGTCCCTCGCGGACCGACCCTCCGTCGAGTTCATTGACCCGGTCGAAGCCGTCCACACGTGGAACGCCGAGACGGACTGGATCGTTCAGACGAACAGTTCGAACCTCTACCACTACTGGACGAACGGCCTTGATGGACGCGGCCAAGTGATTGGAATGGCCGACACCGGCCTCGACTACGACGGCGCCTCGTTCCGCAACTCGACGACCACCATCACGATTGGAGATATCTACAACACAACGGACCTGAATCGCCGCAAGGTCGTGCGGTATGTGGACATGGGCGTCCTCACCGGCGCGCTGACCTGGCCCGGCGGAGGCGGACCGTGGGATCCGTTCTCGATCAAGGATTGCGACCACGGCCACGGGACCGCGGTCGCTTCGACCCTCGCGGGCAACGATAACGGGATCGGCAACTCTCCGAACGACGGGAACGCGCTCCTCGCGAAGATCTACCTCCAAGACATCGGCGGGTTCCAAGGCATCGCGATCTGCCCCTCCTTCGGGGGCGAGAACCTGATCTACCTTCCGGAGGACTATACGAACCTCTTCGGTCCCCCGGGGCTCGTGTACAACGACCCGATCGCACCGGTCCGGATCCACAGCGACAGCTGGGGCGCCAACACGAACGTGTACGACGTTTCGGCGCGGATGGTTGACGCGTTCGTGTGGTCCCATCCCGATATGACGATCCTGTTCGCCGCCGGAAACGCGGGGAGCAATGCGGCGACCGTCGGCACGCCGGCGACCGCAAAGGACGTCGTCGCGGTGGGCGGCGCTTACAACCCGGATACGGGCCTCGGGCTGGCCCAAAACGACCTCGCCCCCCAGAGCAGCCGCGGGCCGACGACGGACGGCCGCATCAAGCCGACGATCGTGACGATTTTCGATGGCGACTCCGTGATGTCGGACGGGAATCCGATGAGCGGGACCGGCGCCGCGGATATGCACTGGGCTGGGACGAGTTACGCAACGCCCGCGGCGGCCGCGGCCGCGGCGATCATCCGCCAGTACTTCACCGACGGATGGTATCCTTCTGGCGCGCCGGTCGCCGCGAACTCGATGTCTCCGAGCGCCGCCCTCGTACGCGCGATCCTAATTGCCTCCGGTCAACAGGTCACCGGCACCGGGACCGTCCGTCGCTCCTCGACGGATACGTGGCCGAACAACGAGCAGGGATTCGGGCGGGTCCTCCTGTCGAAGGTCCTCCCGATAGCCGCCTCGGGAGACACGTTCCGCACGCAAGTCGTTGACGGGACCGCTGGCCTCCTGACTGGAGACGATGCGACGTATACGTTCCACGTCGCGACCCCCGGACCCGTGAAGTTCGTCCTCACGTGGAACGACTACCCGGGAACGATCGGTGCCGCGAAGGCCCTCGTGAACGACTTGGACTTGCAGGTCACGGCCCCAAACGGGATGGTGTATCGCGGCAACCATTTCGCGCCCTTTGCTCAAGGGCAGTCCCTCGCGGGCGGCACGTTCGATACGACGAACGTCGAGGAGGCCGTGATCCTGAAGACCGCGATCGCCGGCGACTGGTCTGTCCGCGTGATCGGGTCGAACGTCCCCGTCGGGCCGCAACCCTTCGCCCTCGTTGCGACGGGCAACCTCGATGGCTCCTACGGTCGGGTGGTGCTCGACCGACCCGCATACTCGGAATCGGACACGGTCCGGATTGCCGTAGACGATTCGGACGCGACATCCGTCGTCGTGCACGTTGCCTCGGGAATCGAGCCCGGCGGGGAGAACGTCACCCTCGGCGGAGGCATCCCGGGACAGGTCTGGCGGGGATCAATCCGCACCGCGTTTGGGACGCCGACACCGGATGGCGTGCTCCAAGTCCGGGATGGGGACACGATCACCGCGACGTATCCGGATGTCTCGCCGTCGCACCTGGCGACCGCGAAGGCAATGATCCTCGCAGGCGGCCCGATCATTCACGACGTGAATGTGACGGGAATCGGCGCCACGAGCGCGATCGTGCGGTGGACGACGAACAAGCCCGCGACGACCGAAGTCCGGTACGGGACGAACCTCGCATCCCTCTCCAGGGCCGCGAACGCGTCGGATCTGCGGACCGACCACGCAATCTCGCTCACGAACCTCTCGCCGGATACGCTGTACTACTTCGCCGTGACCTCGCGCGGCCGGCTCGCCAATGCGACGACCGATTCGAACGCGGGTCTCGGCTATCGATTCCAGACGCCGTCTCTCGGCGACGTCCTTCTCGTCGTGGGCGGCAGTTCGTTCCCTCCCGAGCGCGAAGCGTCATACGGCGCCGCGCTCCATGGCAACGGTTGGACGTGGTCGGTCTGGCGCGTCGCGGAACTCGGGCTCCCGAACCTGAGCGTACTCCAGGGCCGTCGCGCGGTCATCTGGCAGGTTGGGCTGGAGCAGTACCCGCCGTTCAATGCGTCCGCAAGAGCCTTGGTTCAGACCTACCTCGATCGAGGGGGTCGGCTGATTGTCTCGTCGCACGACACCGGCTGGGCGCTCGGCTACCCATCGTCTCCCTTCGCGACCCCGGAGACGGAAGCATGGCTCCATGGGGTCCTGAAGGCGTCGTTTGTCTGCGACCCGTTGACGGTCGGCCAGGTCATCGGCGTCTCCTCCGACCCGATCAGCGGTTCGTACACAGGGGGCGTCGTCTACACGCCGCACCGAGATGGCGGCGCAGACGACCAGCTCTCCCCGAGTCCAGCGGGCGGGATTTCCGTCACGGACTGGACAGACGGCAAGGTCCAAAGCCCGCCGGGAGGGCCGTCGTGCGCCCAAAGCCAGCCGGTTGGGCTCCGCTGGGTTTCCTCGTCGCCGAACGGGACCGCGGGCCAAGGCGCATGGGGCGGGACGCCTTCGCGGCTCGCGTACTTCGCGTTCGAAATCACCGGAGTCGACGCGACGGCAACGGACCTGAACCCGACGAGTTCGACCCGGGCGGCGGTCCTCGATTCGGCTCTTCGATGGCTCGTGGGAACCTCGGTCACGGGGTTGGACCGCGACCATCCGGATGTTAACGTGACGTCGCCGAACGGCGGCATCTTCACGGGTGCGTCGATCCCAATCACGTGGACCGCCACCGCATATGGGACCGGCGTTGCAATCGCGAACTTCACGTTGGCCTCGAGCCGGGACGGCGGCTCTACCTGGAACCCGATCGCAACCCTTCCGGGCTCCGCTCGGTCATCCACGTGGAACGTCAGCGGAGTCCCGAATGACGCGCAGTATCTCGTACGGATCAGGACTCAAGATGATGGAACACCGGCCCTCTCCGGCTCCGACGTCACCGATGCGGCGTTCACGATTGCACGTCCCGGAGGCGACTCGGAGGGCCCGGTCCTCTGGGCGGGAAGCGTTCGCGTCGACCCGCAGCCTCCGGGGGCCGCCCTGCCGGCGATGTTCACCGGGACCGCGGACGATCGGGCGCGAGGTAGCTCCACACTCATCGGAGCGGAACTGTTCCTCCAGACCCCGCCTCCAGCCGCGGGGGACACCGGGACCGGCCTCCCGATGGCACCGGCCGACGGAACGTTCGACGCGACCGTGGAGAGCGTCCTGTGGCAGGGAGCCCTCGCAAATCCTCCCGGCATCGCTTGCGGGTGGATCCATGCGGAGGATGCCGCCGGCAACTGGGGACCCTTTGCATCCCTCTGCTTCCTCGTCATCTCGGCGGGTCCCGATACGGCCCCGCCCGCGATCGCAACCCCCAACGCGATCCGGCTGGCCAACGCAGCTCAGGACCTCGTCGTCGGATGGCCCGCGACGTGGGACCAGGGCCGCTATGGAGGCTCGATTGCATATCACATCCTCCGGGCGACGTCGCCCGGTGGGCCGTACCTTGATGTGAGTGGCGCAATCCCACAAAACGGGAGCGCACGATACTCGTTCCTGGACCCGGGCCGGGCCGCCGACCCGTCGAACTACTTCTATCGGATCGAGAGCGTGGACGCCGCGACCAACGTCGCGAACTCGACCACCCTCGCGGTCAAGGTCCGCATCCCCTTCCTCGCGGGCTTGAACCTCCTGGGGATGCCGGTGGCCCTGACGGATCCCGTCTTCGGCGACTTCCTTGCCGGCCGTGCGTGGGCGGACGCGTGGTCGTACGACGCATGCGCGACCGGCTTCGCCTGGTCTTCCGCGCTCCCGACGGATGGGACGACGTTCCGATTGCCCGCGGGCCGCGGCTTTTGGCTCAACGGGACCGCATCCGATTCCGCGGTGGCACTAGGCCTCCTTGCCGGGTCCTCCGCGGTTCGCCTGTGCGCGGGCTGGAACCTGATCGCCCTCCCGGGTTTCGCTTCCGGAGTCACGGTCCAGTCTCTGAAGACGGCGACGGGCGCGGACCAGGTCGTGGGCTTCGACCCCGCGGGGCCCTACCATGTCCTCGCCCTATCCGACGCGAGCGTCGTGCAGACCGGCCTGGGATACTGGGTCCATCTCACGGCGGCCGTCACCTGGACGGTCCCGGGCTGGTGAATCACCCGTCGTGGACGTCGAAGACGTCGGACTCCGGCATCTCATAGTAGAAAACGGACTGCTCGATCTCTCTCTCCTTGGCCATCTCCCCGTCGATTTTCTCCCGCCACCCGGGCCTCAGCGCGATGCGAAGCCGCCGGCCGTCCTTCTCGAATGTGACCGCCGGTTCGGATGCCGGCTCGAGCGCGATGTTCCCCTTGCCCATGGTGCAGCCGCTCGAGAACTGGATTCCGTCGAGGACACATCGCATCGGCGGTTCCGGGCGGGCCTCCACGAGGGCCCGAAGTCCTTTGTAGTGCCCGAACCGGCGCTTCCCAATCGCACCCATCCGGAGCCCCAGCGTCACGTACACGCCGAGGTGACCATGGAAGCGCTGGAGGGCCGCGAGTTCCTCCGGGAGGTCCATCTTGCGATGGATGACCGCGCGGCCGCAAGAACTTTCGCGCTCCTCGAAGGACGCGTCACTTTCGGCCACCCCTCCCCCGATCCCTTTAGAGGAGAATCCGACTATTGAAGGAAATGGGCGAAGGACTTTGCGCTTCCCTCCGACGGAGGTCGGTGAGCCGACCCATCAGGTGAAACGCGGTTTCGTTCCCGGGTGTCCCGAATGCGGTGCCGTCCTGTTGCACGTCAACGGCTGCGTGGAGTGCCGCGAGTGCGGCTATTCGCGGTGCGCGTGACCCACGATGACACGCAGGCGTTCCAGTGGAAACGACGCGAGCTAAACTCACGCGTGCAAACTGCACCAGTGGAAGGAGGACTCAAAACCATATGACCATTCCCGATGCTGCGCCCCCTCCGAGCCGGGGGAGAGATGTGCTCGTCGAGTTCCCACAGGATGAGTTGATCGCGAAGTGGGAGGAATTCTTCGAGGAGATGGGGTACCTCTCGAAAATCATCGCGGTCGCCGACCGCTATCCGGAGTCGCGCAGCCTGGAAGCCTCGTTCCTCGACCTGAACCGCTTCGACACAGACATGGCGATTTACCTGTTGCGACACCCGCTCAACGTGCTGAGTGCGGGCGAAGAGGCGATCCGTCGGTTGGTGCCGCCCGGAGACGAGGCGCCCCAGATTCATCTCCGAATCAACGGACTCCCGCGGGACCGACGGGTCCAGATTCGGGATCTGCGGGCCAAGCATCTCGGTCAATACATCTCCGTCGAAGGGCTCGTCCGCAAGAGCACGGAGGTGCGTCCGAAGGTGGTCGGCGCTTTGTTCCAGTGCCTCCGCTGCGGCACGGTCATCAAAGAAGAGCAAGACGGCCAAACCTTCCGCGAGCCCCTGGAGTGTTACGAGGAACAGGGCGGTTGCAAGCGGTCCGCCAACGCGACGAAGTTCAAACTCCTGACCGAGACGTCGCTGTACCTGGACACCCAGAAAATCGAGGTCCAAGAGGCTCCGGAAGGATTGCGCGGCGGGGAGGAGCCGCAGCGCCTCACCGCATACGTGGAAGACGACTTGACCGGCCGCATTACGCCGGGTCAGCGAGTGATCCTGAACGGGGTCCTCCGGAGCGTCCAACGCGGACGGCCGGGACAGCGTTCGACCCTTTTCGATATCTTCGTGGACGTCAACTCGGTCGAGATGGAACGCGTCGAGTTCGAAGAAATCGAGGTCACGGAGGACGATGCTCGCCGAATCCGCGCGGTCGGATCGAGCCCGGACATTTTCCGGATGATTACAGCGTCGATCGCACCCTCTCTATACGGAATGCCGGTCGAAAAGGAGGCGCTCGCCCTCCAGCTATTCAGCGGAGTTGCCAAGGTGATGCCGGATGGGCGGAGGATCCGTGGCGATATCCATCTGATCCTGGTCGGAGACCCGGGCACGGGCAAGAGCGAACTTCTCTCCTACATGAGTCGGCTGTCTCCGCGAGGAATCTACGCAACGGGCAAGGCCGCGTCTGCCGCCGGCTTGACCGCGGCGGCCGTTCGCGATGAATTCGGAGAGGGGCGTTGGACGCTCGAGGCGGGCGCGTTGGTCCTCGCGGATCTCGGGCTGGCGTGTCTGCATCCTCAGGCAGAAGTCTTAGTCAACGGTGTCCCTCGGGCCGTCGCGGAGCTCTTTGACGAAACACAAGCGGTTCGCGCCGTTGCGGGAGGACACGAAATCGAGGTGGCGCCACTGGCGGCGAGTACAGTCAGCTTTGATCCCGGAAGAGCAGCTGTATCGAAAGGCCTGATTGGTTCCGTTATCCGACGACGATATCGTGGGCCTGTTGCGCGCGTGAAACTTTCGTCCGGTTTCGAACTTAAACTGACACCAGATCACATCGTGCTCGATGGAGAGACCTTCGAATGGAAACCGCTCCGAGACTTGCAGCCTAACGCACGACTGGTGGCGGTCCAGAAATTGCCTCCGCGCCAAACCCCGGTTTACATTCTCGACATCGTACCGGACGATTGGATCGTTCAGCCAACCAAGGACGAGAAGCAGGAACTGCGGACGAAGCTCCTCGAAAGGTTTGCGACCCTTTCGGAGGCTAACCTCAAATACGGCATGAGCCGAGATGCGCTCTCGGGCAGGAGCGCGATTCGGGTCTCGGCACTTAGGCGGATTCTGCGCGACATGGGACTCTATGAGACATGGAAAGATCGACCGCTCGCCTTCGGACGCTCCCGATCCACTGAGCGCCTACGCGTGAGCACAATCACTCCGGAGCTCGCTTACCTGCTGGGTTTCATTTGCGGAGATGGTCACGTCTCGACGAGCGACCGCCGCTCGAATATCAGCATATTTCAGTCGCCAGTCCACTCACGATACATCCGCCAAATCCTAGACATGACTCGGAAAGTCTCTTCGAGGCCGTGGGGGATGCATGTCCGGGAAATGACCTCGACGATTCGTGATGAACCCACGCGAAGCCACTGCGTCCATATGCACCGTGGGTCCAATCTGATGGCCTTCTTGTTCACTTGGCTTACCGAAGACGACCTTGCCAATCTCCTCAAATTGGACGATACGTCAATCCGCGGGTTCGTTGCCGGTCTCGTCGACTCGGACGGATGCGTCTCTCTCAAGAACCATGGACTCCAGTCGACCCATTACACCGCGATTGACCTCAGCATCATGTTTTCGCCAAGCGTACGCGCGAACCAGCGCCTCCTCTATGCCCTCCGACGTTTCGACGTGTTCGCGCGCATTCGTAGGGCAATCGGTGTGCTTTACGTCCAGGTTACTTCGCGTCAGGACGCAGAGAGGCTACTGGAAGCGATTTCGCCTTTTTGCGCGAAGTGGAAATCCATCCCTTCCTCGCGAAGGCTAATCTCCGCCGAGCACGAGGAAATGCCATCAAAACCGACAATCGAAATACTGCGCACGGCTCGACCGCGCCCATGGAGACTCCTGGAGAAAGGCCTTTGGAGCACCTTGCACGACCTCTCCAACGGCAACCGGAGACCATTCAAGCGGGCGGTCAGTAAGCTCACGGAAGCCATCCGGCCTTACGTTTCTGCGGACGACTATCCACGCCTTCAAGCGCTAACGAGTGCCGACTACGCCCTAGATCGAATCGTTCAGGTACGCGTCGAACACCATGACGGATACGTCTACGACCTCCGAGTTCCCGGTCACGACGACTTCGTTTGCGATGGCACCGTCGTCCACAATTGTATTGACGAGATCGAGAAGATGAATCCGCAGGACCGTTCGGCGATCCACGAGGCCATGGAGCAGCAACGAATCAGCGTTGCGAAGGCGGGCATCACGGCGGTCCTGCAATCCCGATGCGCAATCCTCGCCGCGGCGAACCCGAAATTCGGCCGGTTCGACGAGCACAAGTACATCTCCGAGCAGATCGACTTGCCGCCCGCACTGTTGAGTCGGTTCGACATCATCTTCTCCATCATCGATCGACCGCAAGCGGAGCGGGATCGGGAACTCGCGCAACACATCCTAAAAGGGCACAAGGTCGGAGAGATCCGTCGGCGCCGAGACGCTGGCTTGGTCGTTGAGAGCGAGGCGTTAGAGCAGCCCTTTACTCCGGAGTTCGACCCGGACTTCTTCCGCAAGTATGTGGCGTATGCGAAACGGATCTATCCCGTGATGACGGACGAGGCCATGCAGATCATCGAACGAAAGTATCTCGACATCCGAAAGACCGGTGAAGCCGCGGGTTCCAGCGTCCCGATTACGCCACGCCAACTTGAGGCGATCATCCGTCTTGCGGAGGCAAGCGCGCGTCTCCGCCTGAGCGAAATAGTCGGCGCGGAGGACGCGGACCGAGCGGTTCGAATCGTCGAGTACTGGATGGGCATGGTCGCGGGCGAGGAAGGTCGCTTCGACATCGACATCATCCAGACGGGCATCAGCCAGTCCCAGCGCGAGCAGATCATCTCGATCCGCGACATCATCAGCGAGCTCGCCGGGCCCGAAGGCGTCGCGGATTACGAGGACATCGTGCGGCTCGCTCAGGAACGAGGCATCCCGCCTGCGAAGGTCGACGCGTGGCTCAAGCGGTGGGCCCAGGAAGGCGAGATTTACAGCCCCGCGAAAAACAAGTATAAGCTCGTCGAACGCTTGTGACCGCGACCCGGCCGATGCCCATCCGCATGAAGGTGTATCACCAGGGAAAAGAGACTCTCGTCGCCGCGGCAGACGCGGACCTGATCGGCAAGACGTTCCGCGAAGGGAAGTTCAAGATCGAGGTGGGCAAGTTCTACGAGGGAGACGTCGTGTCGGAGGAGGTTTTCGCTTCCCATCTCCAGATGGCGACGATCGGGAACTTCGTCGGGAAGCAGACCATCGAGGCGGCGAAACGCGCGGGGTTCGTGTCCGACGACGGAATCCTCTGGATCAACGGCGTGCCCCACGCGCAGTTCGTCCTGATGATGTAGTCGTGGAGGCGCGGGGAGTCCCGCTAGCGGGAGGCTGAGCCTTCCTCCAGCGCCGCCAGACCCGCTTGGCGTGTTTCTTCAACATCAGGGCGTACTGACCCATGAGCGTGTAGCTCGCAACGCCGAAGAGGATGCCCAGTCCCGTTAACGACGTCGTGAGCGGGACCACTTCGGCCAGAGCCGTTCCCGTGGCCAGCACGGAGCGCGCGATTCGACTGATCAAGCCGAGGAGACTGACCCCGATCCCGAGCGACGTCAAGAAGCGTCCCCGACTCACGCGTCCCCAGGAAAAGTGGAGGCCGCCGAGGAGGACGAAGACCCCGCCGAAGTACGTGGTGAAGCCGAGGATGATGAGGCCGACCACGAGGAAGAGGAGAGCCGGATTGCTCAGGGCGCCCGAGCCTACGATGTAATTCTGATACACGAACTGGATGTCCTGATTCGCGAGCTCACCCGCGAGGAGGAACGATGCGGACAGGACCGAGAGGACGACGGCGTCCCGGTGGCGGATCTGCCGCATCCGCCACCACGAGCGGGGCTTCGCCTTCGCCATTGAAGGGAGCCGACGCGCCGCCGGATACTTATGGCCTTCCCCTCTGCTATCGGGCCCGGTGTCGGCCTGCCAGTTCTTAAGTAGCGCCGCGCCGTTCGAACGCGATCGAGATGTTCTGCGTCGAGTGTGGGACCGAAGGGCCGACGTACCAGGGCCTTTGCGCCCGGGACTTCCTGAAAAAACATCCCGTGGTCGCCCCACCGGAGGTCCTCGACATCGAACGATGCACGTCCTGCGGCTCCTTCCGCCTGAAGTCGGGCTGGTCCAAGGTCGACCGCGAACTCGCGCTCACGGGACTCCTTCGCGAGACCATCCCGAAGCTGGCCCCATGGGAACGCGTCACATTCACCCACGTCGCCCGCGAGGAGGACGGGAACAACCTCTCGCTGACCGTGAAGGCACTCGGACGGTTCGAGGATCTCCAGTCCGTCCAGGACTTCCGAGTCCGGGTGCGAATCAAACCGTCTCTCTGTGATTCGTGTCAGAAGCAGCGGGGCCGCTATTTCGAAGGCATCTTGCAGGTCCGCGGAGACGGCCGCGAACTCACGTCCCAGGAAATGCGCGGCGTGCGAACGTTCGTGATCGCCCGCGTGGACCGGGCTGGGGATCCGGCGGCCTTCGTCTCGCGGATCGAGGAGGTCCACGGCGGGCTCGACTTCTACCTGAGCACGAACGGACTCGGCAAGGCGCTCGCCCGCGAGCTCTCGGAGTCGTTCGGCGGGAACGTGTCCTCGTCCCCGAAGCTGTTCGGCCAGAAGCAGGGCCGCGAGGTGTACCGCGTGACGTCCCTCGTCCGCCTCGGCCCGTTCCACATCGGCGACGTCGTGCGATACAAGACATCTCTCGCCGAAGTGACGTCGGTCCGACCGTTCATCATCCTGAGAGACTTGACGACCGGCGAGTCGCGGCGCTTCAAGCCGAAGGATGTGCGGAGCGCGAAGCGCGTCGACGCGGAGCGGTTCGAGGCGAAGATCGAACGCCTGGAGTCCGGCCAGATTGTCGCGGTCCATCCGGAGTCCGAGGAGGCGCGACCGGTCCGTCCCCCGCCGAAGGACCGGACCGCACACGCGGTCGTCGTGTGGACCCAGGACGGGGCGTACTTGTCGCTCCTCCGGGCGGAGACGTCGAAGCCTTAAAGGGTGCGGCGACTTTGTCTAGGGGATGAAGGTAGCCCTGGGCTGTCGGGCCCTGGACAACCTCCTAGGCGGGGGAGTCGAGGAAGGCTGCATCACGCTCCTGCACGGGGAGGCGGGAAGCGGCAAGACCAACTTCTGCTTGCAGCTCGCCCGGAACGTCGTCCGCGCGGGTCGCAAAGTGATCTACATCGACACGGAGGGGGTGTCCCTCGACCGCCTGGAGCAGATTTGCGGCGAGGATTTCGACGTCGTGGTGAAGAACATCCTGTTCTCGGAGCCGTACAGTTTCGAGGAACAAGAGAAGCGGATCGAGGAGGCGGTCAAGCTGGCGGATGGCAATCCCAAAGTGGGACTCATCGTGATCGACAGCATCACGATGCACTACCGCCTCACGATGCGGGACGAGACCCGCCGGGAGGAACGCTACGGCCTCACGCGACAGATTGCGAAGCTCCTGCGCGCGTCTCGAGTCCGCGGCATCCCCGTCGTCGTGACGTCGCAGGTGTACACGGACATCGAGACGGGTGCGTACATGCCCCTCGGCGGCCACATGCTCAGTCACAACGCGAAGACGATCGTGCGGCTCGAGCGGACCGGGGTGAGCACCCGTGCCGCTGTCCTCGTCAAGCACCGCCATCGGGAAGAAGGCGGGCGAGCCACGTTTCGCATCACGGCCCTCGGGCTCGAAGACTAGCGAACCCGGTTCCGCTGCGCGTCGAGCAAGGCTTCGAGGAGCTCCCGGGCCTCCGGATCATTTCGGGGCAACCGGTCCAAGGCCCGGCGGGCCTCGAGGACGTTCGCGGCGATCCGCTTCTCCATTTCCGGTAGCACGCGGGCCCGGACGAGTTCCCGGACCCTCCGAACATCCGCCTTCGTCGTCCGAGGACCCCGCCCGTACGCCCGCAAGAACGCGGCGCGGTCCGGCGAAGGGAGAGTTTGCAACGCGAGGACGTACAGGCGCGTCCGTTTCCCCTGTCGGATGTCTCCCTCCGCGGAGCCGCCGATCTCGGAGGAAACGATTCCGGCCCCGAGCAGGTCGTCGCGGTCCTGGAACGCGATCGCGAGGTGTCGTGTATATGCCTCAAGTGCGGCGCGGTCCTCGGGGGTCGCATGGGCCGCGATCGCGGCCGTCGCCGCCGCGCCGAGATAGAGACGGGCCGTCTTCGCCTCGCTCATTCGGACATAGTCCGCCTCGGGGACTTTGGTCGCCGTCTCGAAATCGATGTCGAGCCCCTGGCCGTCGCTCAAGACCAGGTCGACTTGGGTTAGCTCCGAGAGGAGCTCGAGCCGGACCGCAGGATGCAAGTCCGCCGCGCCCTCGATGGCCCGTTCCGCGAGGGACCGGATACGCAGGGCATCGAGGATCGCTTGGGACGCCCCGTAGCGGTGGCGCCGGGTCCGGAAGACGACCGCAGGGCGATTCGCATCGGCTCCGCGGTACAGTTTCGCGTCGGCCGACCAAGCGCTCGGCAACCTTCGGCGCCGGACGTCTTCGTCCATGATGTCGTCGAGGAATAGCGTATACAGATGATACCACTCGAGCCACGTCGCGGCCCGTTCCAAGCCGCGGGATGGCCGCTCGCCGGTCAGCAGCCGGAATCCGGCGAGTGCGAGGGCGTACCGGTATCGCTTTCCTTCCGTGAACAATCGCGCATTCAGGCGCATCGTCTTCGAGGAAGGGAACGCCCCAACCGGATGGTCCGCCGCGAATTCCTCCCAGATCGAGCGGATCGCCGCGTTCGATGCGTCGCGGTACGGTTTCAGGAGCGGTTCGAGTCGCGGCTCCGCGCCCGGCGCTTCGACCGTCGCCATGGGCTCACGTCGCTCCCGCCTCGAGCCAACTCGCGGTCGGAGGGCTGACGATGACCGGACGATCCTGGAGCTCCTCGATCGATCGGGATCCGGTCAAGAACATCGCGGCCTTGAGTTCCTCGACGACGGCGCGGAGTTCCGCCGCCACCGCGTCCGCGGAGACCTTCGCGGCTTCAAGCATCGGCTTCGCCATGCCCGCCATCGTGGCGCCGAGGGCGATTCCTCGGGCGACATCGAGGCCGCTCCGCACGCCGCCCGTCGCGACGAGCGGCAGGCCGACATCGGCCAACAGAATCGAGGCGGGGGTCGGGATCCCCCAGTTCCAGAACGTCGCGCCGAGGCGCTCTTTCAGGGTCGCGGCTTCCTTCCTCGCGCGGTAGTGCTCGACCGCGGAGAACGAGGTTCCCCCGAGCCCGCCCACGTCGATCGCCTTCGCGCCGGACGCCTTGAGTTTCTGGGCGACGTCGCGCGAAATCCCGGCGCCCGTCTCCTTCGCCATGACCGGGAACCGCGACGCAAGCGCTTTGATCGCCGCGAGGCATCCTTTCGCCCGCCGGTCTCCCTCGGGCTGGACGACCTCTTGGAGGAAATTCAGGTGGACGATCAGCGCGTCCGCGTCGATCATGTCGACCGCCTTCTTCGCGTCCGCCACGCCGTACGCTCGCTTGCCGGCCTGCGGCACCAGCTGGGGCGCGCCGAGATTCGCAAAGACGAGCGGGACGTCGTAGTCCTTCACGACCGCATACGTCGGCGCGAGGTCCGGTTTCTCCAGGGCCGCGCGCTGCGAGCCGACGCCCATCGCGATGCCGACCTCCGCGGCACCCTTCGCGAGGTTCGCGTTGATCTCCTTCCCCATCCCGAAGCCGCCCGTCATGGACGAGATGATCAGGGGCGCCCCGAGCCGCTTGCCAAAGAACTTCACGCTCACGTCGATGTCGTCCAGGTCGATCTCCGGGAGGGCCGCGTGGACGAGCCGGACATCGTTCCAGTAGTTGTACTCCGCGGAGACGTTCTCCTGGAGGATGATGTTCACGTGCTCCGCCTTGCGTTGTTCCGTCTTCGAAGGCTCGGCCATTTCAGGGACCTCGGGCGACTCGGGTGCCGACGACCCGACGGCCCCGCAGGGCATCCCGGACGCGGTTCTTTACGTTACCGTTGACGATCCGACACTCACCGACGTGCTCCGCAATCTCGAACATCCGGCGGACCTTCCCTTCGATGCTCCCCGTGACATCCGTCCGAGAGGCGGTCGAGAATTCGATCCCTTCGAGGTCCTTCGGTCGCACGACTTCGAGCAGGCGGGCGTCGCGGCGCCGTTTCGGATCCGCGGTGAAGAGGCCATCGACATCGGTCGCGAAGACCGCGCGCTCCGGTCGAAACGCCCTCGCGAGCTCAAGCATCATCACGTCCCCGGAGCAAACGGAAACACCGCGGCGCAGGTCCCGGACGATGTCTCCAAAGGTGACCGGCGTGAAGCCCATCGAGGAAAACTCAAGGAAGGGCGTGACGTCCATCGACGACACGCGGCCGTCGTCGAGGCTCACGACCGCCGAGGGAGCGATCGGGACCGCGGCGAGACCCTCTGCGATCAAGGCGTCGACGAGCTTTCCATCGAGGACCTTGACGTCCGCTTGGACGCGGGAGACCGCCGACAGTTTCGCGGACGTCCCTCCGCCCTCGTTCAGGCCGTGCTTCCGTGCAAGGATGTGGCCGTACGATCCGGCGCCATGAACGACGAGCAGGGGCCCGCGAGCCGTGGCGAGCTCTCCGGCGAGACGCCGGATGGCGGCCGGCCGCGGCGTGCGAAGGCGGGTCTTATCCGTTAGGACACTGCCCCCGAGCTTCACGAGAAGCATGCGAGATGCGGCGACACGCCCGGGCGGGCTTAACTCTTTCCCGTCAGCTCGCGCGGGAACGGAACAAGGACGTGACCGCTGGTCCTCGGAGTCGAGATGATCGGGGGCCGGCCGCTCCTCGGAGTCTGCGACAGTCACGCCGCGAAGGTTAAATATCGCGCATTCGTTCGAGCGCCCTCCCACATGACGCGCAAACCTGGCAGCATGTATCGCGAAATCCGGGGTCAGGCGTATGCCCGCAAGGAGTACATGGGCGGCGTCCCGGGAATCCGGATCAGCCAGTTCGACATCGGTGACTTGCGGGCGACCTTCCCGGTCAAGATCCACCTCGTCGCGCGGGAGCAATGTCAGATCCGACACATCGCGCTTGAGTCGGCGCGGATCTCCGCGAATCGCTACATCGCGAAGAAGGCGGGCAACGCGTACCACCTGAAACTCCGACTGTATCCGCACAACGTGCTCCGCGAGAACAAGATTGCGACGGGGGCCGGCGCGGACCGAATCTCGGAAGGCATGCGCGCCGCGTTTGGAGCGCCGGTCGGCACGGCCGCGCGAGTGAAACCCGGCACGAAGGTGTTCACGATCTCCACGACGGAGGATCACGTGGACGACGCGAAGGAGGCCCTCCGCAAAGGGGGCGTGAAGCTACCGACTCCTTGGCGCCTCGTGATTGAGCGGCCCAAGAAGAAACGGTAGGCCCCGCGGGCACAGCTTTTTCTGCGGACTCGCGTCTGTGTTCGGGTCCATGGCGGAAACGGAGCGGTTGCTCGAAGTCATTCGCGGTCGAAACGCCAAGACCGTCGGACTCCAGTTCCCCGTCGGCCTGCGGACCAAGGCGGTTGAACTCGCCCAAGATCTTGAGGCCCAGGCCGGCGTCACCTGCCTCGTGTCCGCGGATCCTTCGTTCGGTGCGTGTGATGTGGCCGACATGCCCGTCGACCTGATCGTCCACCTGGGCCATGCGCCGATGCCTCACCTCAGGTACCACAACGTGTTCTTCTACGACCTCCCTGGCCCGCCGCTCGCCTCGATGGACTTCGTCGATGCCGCGGAACCCTTGCTTCCGGCGCGGGTCGGCCTCGTCACCACGACGCAGTACCGCCACTGGCTCCCGAAAATCCGGGAACGGCTCGAGGAGAAGGGCCATATGGTGCGCATCGGCGATCCGGATCGACGCGTGGCCTATGCCGGCCAGCTCCTCGGCTGCGACTACCATGCCGCGACCGTGATCGAAGCGGACGTCGACGGATACCTGTACATCGGGACGGGGGACTTCCATCCCCTCGGCGTCGCGATCCTCATCGACAAGCCCGTCATCATCGCGGACCCGGAGCGAGGCACCGCGCGGGATCTCAAGGATGTTCGGGACCACGTGCTCCGACAGCGGCACGCCGCGATCGCCCGCGCCCACGATGCGAACATCTTCGGAATCATCGTGTCGAAGAAAATCGGGCAGGAGCGGATGGAACTGGCGACGGACTTGAAAGCCCTCGCGCAAAAGCACGGTAAGCACGCAAACATCTTCCTGATGGATCTCATCGCGCCCGACCTCCTCGAAGGGTACCGCGTGGACGCTTGGGTCAACACGGCGTGCCCCCGAATCGCGATCGAGGACGTGCTCCAGTACAAGAAGCCCATCCTCACGCCCCAGGAATTCGAGATCGTCCTGGGCGAACGGACCTGGGACAGGTACGCGCTCGACGAAATCCGCGCATAGCCGCGAGGGCCGGCAGAACGGATGCGGGTGATGTTCGGATTATGGTTACTTAACTATAAACACACGCTACGATAGATTCCCGGCCTACTTCGCACTACGGAGGGCTGACAGCGTCGTGATTCGGAGCCGCTCGAGCTCCGCCGCGGCCCGCGCATAGTATGCATCGCATCGCCGGGCCGCCTCTGAAACCGAACGCGGTAGTCGAGCCGGGCCGATGTACTCCTTGACCTGGATCCGGCTCCGACCCTTCGTCTCGTAGTGCCAGAAATAGAGATAGGGCCGCCGCTGTACGATGTGAACATAGACCCCGCAGCCGATCTGCATGGTCCTGTGATGTATTATGGTTACTTAACTATAACGGCGACCTCGGTGGACCTACTCGGCCCGTCTGGCTGCTCAACGACTCTCTCCGGACCGGTGCAAACGACTTTCGCGGACGCGTGTGATCTCGAGGGATTCTATGGGCGATGACTTTTAGGTTTCAGGTGTGTATCGAGGACCGCATGGAGGCGCCGCCCGAATCGCCCGCTCCCCGACCCTGGCTTCGTCGTCGCAAGCTGGTCGTCATTATCGCGGCCGTCGTCGTGGCCGCCGGAGCCTTCGCGGCCTGGGAGGTCCTTCGCGCGCGATCGATCGGTGAGGTATACGCGATGAGCCATCTCTCCGCCGGAGCCCAGATTTCGCTCCAAGGGACGATCACGGGAGTCGCGCGCGAGAATACGAGCTACGGCCCCCGCGTGTACCTTCAGCTCGATCACAGCACGGTCTGCGGGGGACCCTCGTCAGGCGATGTCTTGGGCGATCCGAACGCCTCGTACCGGATCGGGGACTCGTACGGGACGACGCTCCACCTTCAGTCCTTCACGATCAACGGGGATCCGGCCGTGTGGACGCCGCAGCTCGTTTGCCCCTTCCCGGCCTTGGAGCGGGCCATCGGAGAGGTCATCGACGCGGTCTCCGTCATCGATCATGTCCGTCTGGTGTACAACGGCTCGGATGCCGGACTGTGGAGCCACTACGAGATCCTGACCGAGAACGGGGACGGATACCGTCCTGACGTCCTGCCCGTGGTCCTCCTCAAGGCCCGTCCGGTCCAAGGGTCGAACCCGGAGCTGCCGGCCGGCGGTCCGGTGGACTCGGCCGCCCGCTTCCAGACCCTCGCGGGCCTGCTGTATCTCGAAATGTCCGGGGCGATCGGCGGCCCGTTCTTCGGATTCGATGTCGCGGACCGCATGCTCTCCCTCTCCTCGGGGACTTCATCCAACGGGACGCTTCGATTCGTGGACGGAAATGGGAACGGACTCGCGGATTCGGGAGACCGCATCGACGTCCACCTGCCGTCCTCGGTCCCTTCGAACACCTGGAACGTGTATCTGCTCGAGGTCGGGGACTTCAGCAGCGCCGCCCGCACGTACGTTGGCGGGGTGCACGTCATCCTCGCGGGACCCGGCGGACCCCTGGAAGTGCCGTTGCCGGATCGGACCGCCCCCGTGATCGATTTCCGATACGCGGGGAGCACCGGCGGGTCGCTGGTGACCACGACGATCGAGGTGAGTCGAGTGTACGGCGCGGCCCCCGCTCTCTCGATCGTGCAGGTCTCCGGGACGATGGGAACGGAGACGGTGGCCACCCCTCTCTCCGGCCTGCCGACGACCTTCCCGAACGGGGCCACCCTCAGCTTCTCGGATGCAAACGGCGACGGCCGGCTCGACTCGGGGGACCCGTTCACGCTGCAGAACGTCGGGAACCACACCGCGATCCGGCTCGTCCTGCAGGCGACGAATGTAATGATCGGAGCCGGAGCGTGGATCGCGGGCTGGGGCCCAATCGTGGGAGACCCGCCTTGGGTGACGTTCGAGGCACAGGGGACGAACCCCTGGCGGGCGACGGCGGCGGTGGTCTCCTGGAGCCCGGAGCTCGCTCTCAACGGGACGCTCCGGGCGACCCTCACGGAGAACGGAGGTCCGGTTCTGTCGAACGTCACTCTGGCGAGTGGCACGGCTCGCGCCTTCGCGAACGGTACGCTCACCTTCACAGATGCGAACGGCGATGGGTTTCTCTCGACGGGGGACTTCTTCTCCCTGCAGGGGAACTCGGCGAACCGCTACGTGCTCGAGGTATGGTACTTGTTCAATTCCCAGTGGCTCGCGCTCTCCGTTTGATGCTTCCACCGCCCCAGAGCAAGGCGACCGGTGCAACGGCGCAACCGTCATAACGGCCTGCGTCGCTCGAGGCTGGGGGGCCGATGATCGTGTCGTTCGCGATCGAGGGGGTTGTCCTGTATTCGGAAGATCTGGACCGAGCGAGGGCGTTCTACCGAGACATCCTCGCCTTGCCGCTTCTCCTCGACGAAGACCATGTCATCCATTTCGACGCGGGGACGGTCCGGCTCGCGATCCACCGTTGCCCGCCGGAGGAGCGCCGTGGACCTCCGGAGGGCTTCCTGGTGATGGGCGTGAAGGACCTCGGGATCGCCTACGACGAGCTGCGCCGCCGTGGGGCCGAGTTCCTGGGACCTCCGTCGGACCGACCGTACGGTCGGGTGGCGTACCTGCACGATCCGGAAGGGCATGAGATCGGGCTGCTCGAGGAACCGCGGAAGAGCACGGACGGTTACCGACGCGTGGCGCCCCTTGTCGATCGATTCGAACGGGTGATCCAGGCGCTCGGCCTCTGACGGAGGCGGTTCGCAAGGCCTTTAGCGCCGGCTTCCATCCGGGCGATCCATGGCGCAGACCGCCGTCGTCCTCCTCTCCGGAGGGATGGACTCGGCCACGGCCCTCGCGATGACGATCAAGGAGGGCTTCGGGGTCATCGGCCTCACCTTCGACTACGGCCAGCGCCACCGAAAGGAGATCGAGGCCGCGAAGCGCCTCGCCAAGCATTTTCGGGTGGTGGAGCACCGGATTGTGTCGATCGACCTCACCACGATCGGAGGCTCCGCGCTGACGGACCGCCAAATCCCGGTGCCCGAGCGGCGTCGGCTCTCGGAAATCGGGGTGGCCATTCCGCCCACCTACGTTCCCGCCCGCAACACGATCCTGCTGTCCTACGCTCTCGGGCTCGCCGAGGCCACCGGGGCGAAGGCGATCGTCATCGCGGCGAACGCGATCGATTACTCGGGGTACGTCGATTGCCGCCCCGAATACTATGCGGCCTTCCGAGAGGTCGCCCGGCTCGGTACGAAACGGGGCGTCGAGGGCGATATCATCGAGATTCGGACGCCGCTCATCCGGATGTCGAAGGCCGAGATTGTCCGCAAGGGCGAGGAGCTGCGGGTCCCGTGGGAGCTCACGTGGTCGTGCTACCATGGGCGGTCGAGGGCCTGCGGCGTGTGCGATTCCTGCCAGCTCCGGCTCAAAGGATTCCGTGAGGCCGGCCTCCCGGATCCGTTGCCGTACGCCGCGCCGGGCAGGCGCGCCGCGAACACTTAATACGCCACGTGCACATCGGAAGCGCCATGGAGGCCCAGACGGCCGTCGCCCCGCGGAAGGGGAAGGAATTCCTCTTGAGCGAGCTGTACGTCTCCGTCCAAGGCGAGAGCTCGCTCGTCGGCTTGCCGACCGTCTTCGTGCGGCTGTACACGTGCAACCTCCGCTGCCGCTGGTGCGACTCGATGCATGCGGTCGAAGGCGGAGACTTCACGCGGGTCGGCGTCGAGGACGCGGCGAAGCGGATCCTGGACCTCGCCCGCGGCACGGATTCCTCCGCCGAAATCCGAAACATCTGCTGGACCGGTGGGGAGCCGTTGCTTCAGGGAGAATCGATCGCCCGCGCGATCCGCCGCCTCCCGGAGCACTTCGTCCACTCGATCGAGACGGACGGAGAGATCGACTTGGCGGCGTTCGACGCGCTCGTCCCCGAAGCACGTTCGTCGGGCCGAGTCCGTTACGTGATGGATGTGAAGTGCCCGGGTTCCGGGATGGTTGCGAACCGTGCGTATCGGAACCTCGAGCGGCTGCGCGCGCACGACGAGGTGAAGTTCGTCCTCCTGGACCGCGCGGATTACGAGTTCGCGAAGGGCGTGCTATCGAAGGTCGACACGAAGTCCCAGACGATCCTCTTCTCTCCGGCAACGCCGGCGCACAAGGTCCACCGCGGCCTTGACGCGGGACAGCTCGCGTCGTGGATCCTCGAGGAGCGGCTGCCGGTGCGGCTCCAGCTCCAGATGCACAAGCTCATCTGGCCCGGGCGGGACCGGGGCATCTAGTCGGAAGAACCTTCATCTTCCGCTGCCGTTGCCGCGGCGTGCGATACGAAGAAATCGAGCACACGGCCGACGTCGGGATCCGCGCCTACGGACATTCGCTCAATGAACTGTTCGCGAACGCGGCCGAGGGGATGTTCAGCTTGATCGCCGACCTCAAGAGTGTGCGACCTGTCGGGGAGGTCCAAGTGCGCGTGACCGCAGGCGACGCGCCGACCCTGCTCCTCCGCTGGCTCTCGGATCTCCTGTACGTCCACGAAACGCAGCATTTCCTCTTCTGTGCGTTTGATCCGAAGGTCCGCGGAACCTCGTTGGACGGCGTCGCGCAGGGCGAGGCGATTGACAAGAAACGACACGAGCTCAAGCTCGTCATCAAGGCGGTCACCCGGCACAAGCTCACTGTCGACCCGCTGAAGGGCGTCGCGCAGGTGATCTTCGACATCTGAGGCGGACGATGGTCCGAAGAGTCACGTTCGGCCGGGCCGGTACGGTGGCGAACATGCAGCGAATGCGCAACGGGCGGAGGCGAGGGCTCGGCCCTCATCGAGCCGGTGAAATCTGCAGTCATCCGGAGACGTCGTTCGCAATCGCGGAGGCTTGTCGATGAAGGCGACCGCGATCGCCCATCCGATCCAGGGCCTGATCAAGTATCACGGCCTCGCGGATCCCATCCTCCGCCTCCCGTTTCACGACTCGATCAGCGTCTGCACGGCCCCGCTCACGAGCCGGACGACGATCGAGTTCGGAGACTTCGCGCGGGACGCTGCGACGATCGACGGACAGGACGTCACAGGGCGAGAGATGGAGCGAATCCGGACCGTCGTCGATGCGATTCGGGCCCGCGCTTCCATCAAGACGTCGTTCCGCATGGCGAGCGTGAACGACTTCCCGTCGAACATTGGGTTGGGCGCCAGCGCCTCCGGGTTCGCGGCACTTGCGTTGGCCTCGGCCCACGCCGCGGGGCTCCGGCTCACCCCGGAAGAACTCTCCCGATTCGCCCGGCGTGGGGCGGGATCCGCCACCCGATCCGTGACGGGCGGCTTCAGCAAATGGAAAATGGGCCTGACGGACGAGGACTCCTACGCCGTCCAGCTCGCGGGGGAGGACCTCCAGATGGCGATAATCGTCGCACTCGTTCCCGCCTTCAAGCAAACGGAGGATGCGCACCGCGAGGTGCTGACGTCGCCGTTTTTCCACGCTCGCCTCGCCGAGATGCCCCGCCTGATTGCCGAGATGGAACTCGCGATCCGGAAGCGGGACATCGGAGCGATCTGCGCGCTGGCGGAGCGGGATACCCTCATGCTCCACGGGATCACGATGACGGGCACCGGCGAGATGGTCCTTTGGCGGCCGGACACCCTCCGCGTGATCCTCGCGGTCCGCCGGATGCGGGAATCGGGGATCCCGGCGTTCTTCTCCATCGATACCGGCGCGACGGTCTATGTCAACACGGTGCCTGATCGGGCGGACGACGTGCAACGCGGGATCGAGGATCTCGGCATCCGAACCATCGCGTGCCGGGTCGGGGGCCCGGCCCGACTCACGCAAGACCACCAATTCTGAGGTGGGGCCACCCGACGCCGCAGCCGGCGCAACACGTCAACGTTCGCGAGGCGCCGGAGCGATATTCAAACGGATTTATTTAAATTGATAGGGATATAATTCCGGGCCTCACCAGGGAACCCGGAGCCGACCGATGGGTCCCGCGACGGCGATCGAACTCGCCGACGGCAGGAAGTATTTTCGCGCGAGGTTTCGGACCCGCTCCTCGGTCAGTTCGCCGACGATCTCCGCGTACCGCTCGAGGAAGTCCATGCCGAGTCCGTAGTACTCCATGCGGTGAAGTTCCGCGGCGACCTCGGCGTTCCGCTCGAGGGACACGACGAGCGAGCCGATCTGATTCTCCTTTCCGTCCCGGACCTCTTCGAGGGAGAAGGGCTCCGTCCGCAGGCGATCCATCTCCGCGCGGATCGATTCGATCGCTTTCCCCAGATTCGCGGGGTTCACGCCCGCCGAGATCGTCCACATGCCGCCCGCGGTCCGCGCGTCGAGGCTCGAGAACGCGTAGTAGGCGAGGCCCTGTTCATCCCGGAGGTTCCTCCCGAGGCGACCGTACAGGCCGATCCGCCCGAACAGGAGGTTCGCCAGGTTCAGCGCATAGTAGTCCTCGTGACGCCGGGGGACACCCGGCGCGCCGATCGCGATGTCAACCTGGGACTTGTGGGGCATCGGAATCCGGACGGATCCGGGTCGGTGGGGAGGCGGGGGCGGAATCGCCTCGGCGCCGCCGTCTCCGCGGAGGCGGGAAAGCGGCGCCGCAATGCCCTCGTCGATCAGGGCGCGGTCGACGTCCCCCGTGACCGCGAGGATGAGCCCCTCCGGGCCGACGTGGGCCTCGTGGAACGAGACGATGTCCCCCCGCCGGATCCGTCGGACGCGGGACGGATCGCCTTTGGGCTCCCGGCCGTACGGATGGTCCTTCGGGAAGACGAGCCGGGACACCTCCCGGACCGCGCGGTGGTGCGTGTCGTCCGCTTCGATGCGGAGGTCGTTCTGCAGCTCCGCGCGGATCCGCTCGACTTCCTTCGATGGGAACGCCGGCTCGGAGAGGCAATCGACGAGGATCCGGACCGTTTCCGCCGCCGTCTCGCGCGTGCACCGCCCCTGGAAGGACAGGACCTCGTCTCCGTTCCGGAATTCGAGGGTCGCGCCGATCCCCTCGAGCCGATCCGCGAGCTTCGCGGCGCCCATCCGGCGCGTCCCGCTCAGCAACAACCGGGACGTGAACTCGGCCACGCCGAAATCGCTCCCCTCCGCCGCGACCCCGGCGGGCACCGTGCCCCGAAACGCGATGAACGGGTTCGAGGGCAACGCAACCGACACGAGGATCGCGCCGTTCTCGAGGACGGTCCGGTCCGGGAGGTTCACCGGGGGACCTCCTGGGCGTGGAACCGGACGACGGTCCGGTGCTCCTCGACGAGATACCGGCGGGCGGCCGTGCGGACCTGCTCCGGCCGAACTTTCTCGACCTTCGCGAGGAGCGCCTCCGCGAAGTCCCACGCGCCGAGGCCTTCGCCCGCGCTGAGCAACATGCCCTGGAAGGTGACGCCGTCTTGCTCGTACCGCGCCCAGGCGCGGACCTGTTGGTGGGCCCGCGCGAGTTCCGACTTCGGCGGGGGCGCCCGTTTCAACTTCTCGATTTCCCGGTCGAGCACGGTCTCGACGCGGTCCAGGGAGGCGCCGGGCGCCAGCGTCGCGTTCGCGATGAGCAGGGAGGGGTCCAGCTTCGACTCGAGGCGGACTCCGACGTCCGTCGCGAGCTTCGCGTCGACGAGGGCCCGATACAATCGATTCGACCGGGGCCGCCAGTCGCCCGCCGCGAACGGGACGAATCCCCGCCACCCGCCGAGGACCGTCGACAGGAGGACGAGCGCCGGCGTGTCCCCGTGGGCCGCGCCGGGGATGTGCCAGCCGACGGAGAGGAGGTCCGCGGGACCCGGACGTTCGAGGTCGCTCCGCCGCTCGCCGCGCTGCTCCGGCTCCGCGAGGCGAAGGGGGTCGGGCGGCGCCTCCGGCTGCAGGCGGCCGAACGCCTCGCGGATGTGCTGCATCGCGACGGCCACGTCGAACCCGCCGACGAGGATCAGGGACGCGTTGTTCGGGGCGTAGAACCGGAGGTAATGGCGGTACAGCGGGTCGCGGGCGAGGGTCGCGAGGTCCTGCTTGTACCCGATCGCCGTCCAGTGGTACGGGTGGACGTGGAACGCGAGGCCCCAGAGCTCCTCCTCGACGGCGAAGTCGGGCTGGTTCTCCGCGCCTTCCCGCTCGCTGATCACGACCGTGCGTTCCGCCTCGACCTCTTTCGGGTCGAACGCCGCGTTGCGCATGCGCTCCGACTCGATCATCAGGGCCGTGTCCATCGCGGCCGCGGGGATCGTCTCGAAGTACATCGTGTAATCCGTGTCCGTGAAGGCGTTCATCTTGCCGCCGAGGCGGGAGATCAGCTTGTCGATATCCCCCTTGCCGAGCTTGCCGCCGCCCTTGAACAGCAT
>WNEY01000204.1_pt1 | contig 32992 bp, 27 predicted proteins | sample 5400531 | NCBI WGS metagenome assembly WNEY01 (sample SAMN13153338, study PRJNA577476) | soil metagenome | isolation source: 200 cm saprolite under Douglas fir tree site 1 | place: USA:California | collected 2015-04-18
GCTGCGGCGCCGGCACGACGTTTGGCGGCGCCAACAACACGGACGACTACCACCAGACCGCGATCCAGAGCGCTTCCGGGGGCTCGGCGGCGTCCCAGATCCTGCGGATCACCGGCGACACGGATCACGAGACGGCGCCGGTTCCCGATCTGTTGGCGCCCGCCGCGCCGACAGGGGTGTCGGACGTCTGCAGGATCAGTCACGACGCGCGGAACAACGGCGCGTCGACCCACTTCACGTTCACCGACAACTCGTGCACCGGACCGGTGGTCGTGCACACGGAATGCTTCAGCGGTGAGGGCTCATTCTGCACGCCGCCGCCCGGGGGAGGCGGCGGACTGCTCGTCGCGACACTTCCGTCGAGCGCGACGTTCGGGCAAGCGATCGCTCCGCCCGACTTCGGCGAGCCGAGCACCTTCCCCGGCCCGGTCTTCCCGGGGATCTAGACAGAGCGAGCGGGGCCGGTCCGCCCGGCCCCGCTCGCGACCTCCGCGAGCTCCCGGTCGATCTCGGCGACGACCCCGATCGCCTGGATCCGCTCGAATGCCTCACGCGCCTGTTCGAGCTGCGAACGAGCGCCGGCGTCGTCTCCGAACGTATGGAGTGCGCGGGCGAAGGCGATGCGTGCCTGGCCGCCCTCGATCGGAAGGTGCAGCCCGTCGTAGAGCCGGACCGCATCCTCGTAGGCCGGAACCGCCTTGTCCCGGTCTTCGCGACCGGTGGCCGCAAGCGCTTCGGCCAGGCGGACGGTGGCCTGGCTGTAGACATCGTCCTCGGGCAGGTTTCGCCCCGCGAACTCGGCGAGCTCGGCCGCGTCCTCCACTCTGCCCTGCAGGACGAGCGCCTCGGCCAGGAAGCGGTAGACCTCGATGATGCGACGCCCCTCCTCGAGCGCGAGTGGCACGCTCTCTCGCAAGTGGCGCTCGGCGCCTTCAAGATCCTTCCTGGCCAGCGCGTAGATACCGAGCGCGACGTAGTTCTGGATCTGGAAGAAGGTCTCGCCGGTCCGCTCCAGCCAGTCGCGCGTCTTGAGGCCGAGCCGCTCGGCTTCGTCGAGGTCGCCCCGGTAGTACTTGGTGAGCGCGAGCAGGAACGTCGCCCGGGCCTCGTCGCGACGGCTGCCGAGCTCGGCCGCAAAGTCCAGGCACCGCAGGAGGGATGTCTCGGCGCCGATGAGATCTCCCTCGTTGAAGAGGAGGAAGCCCATACGGAGGTGTCCCTCGACGACGAGCAGCCGGTCGTCGGTCTCCTCCGCGATGCTGATGGCGCGGGCGAGCTTCTCGGCCGCCGCATCGAACTCGCCGTCGAAGTCGGAGTAGAGGGCCGATAGCTCGTAGCCTGCCTTCACCTGGAGCCGACGGTCTCCGAGCTGCGACGCAAGCGCTTCGGCCTCGAGCAGGCGCGGGCGGGACTCTCCGGGATGACCGAGTCGCAGGTCGATCGCCGCGACCCCGACCAGCGCCGCACAGCGAAGATCGACCCGATCGAGGGCCGGTGCCTCTTCGACCGCGATGAGCAGCTGCTCGACGGCCTTGGTGATCTCGCCCAGCACCGCCAGCGTTCTTCCGCGCTGCACCCGGAGCTCGAGCACGGCGTCGGGATGCTCGTCGCCGACCAGCTCGAACGCGCGAACGAGGAACCGGTCGGCTTCGCGGACGCTCTCCCGCCTCGTCGCCTTCTCCGACGCGCGCTTCAACGCTTCCACCGCCTCGAGCACAGGCGGCTCGACGCGGCTGCTTGCGATCCCACGTGCGAGCCGGCAGGACTGCTCGAGGTGGTAGGCGACGATCTCGACGAACTCGTCCTCGCCGCCCGGGAGGGCGTCGAGCCACGCGGAGAACCGCAAGTGCAGGCCGGCGCGGCGGCCCTTCGGCAACCGCCCGTAGGCGACGTCCCGGATCAGGATGTGCTTGAAGGCGAATTCCCGTTCTCCGGCGACGCTCGACTCGTCGTGCGGCCGCACGAAATCGCGGCGTTCGAGCTCCGCGAGCGCATCGTCGATCGTGCCGTTCGCTTCCGCGAGGTCCACCACCGCGCCGCGCCAGAACACGTGGCCGACGACCGACGCGAGCTGTACGACCCGTTTCTCCGCGGTCGCGAGCCGGTCGAGACGCGACCCAATCAGCGCCTGCACGTTGTCGGGAACCGGAAGCGACTCCAGCTCGAGCTCGCGCCCCATCTCTAGCAGTCCTTCGTCCAGGATCATTCCGACCATCTCTTCGAGGAAGAGCGGATTGCCTCCGGCATTGCGGAGCACGGCGTCGACGAGCGCAGGCGGGAGCTCGCGTGGACTTGCGAGCTTTGCGAGGAGATTGCGGCTCTCGTCCTCGTCGAGCGAGTCGAGCTCGACGACGTACCGATAGCCGTTCGCCGCGACGAGCGGGTGCCCGGAGTCGAGCAACTCCGGACGACCGGATGCGAGGATCAAGAGCGGGGCCTGCTGCGCGCCCTCGGCGACGAAACGAATCAGGTCGAGGAGCGTCGGCTCCGCCCAGTGCAGATCTTCGACCACGAGGACGAGCGGACGCTGGGTCGCAAGCTCCTCGAGAAGTCGCCGAATGCCCCAATGGAGCTCCGCCTGGCTGATCTCGGCGGCCGCGTACGTGCCGCGCGGCGTCGTAGGAACGCCGACGAGGTTGGAGACCGCGGCGGCCATCGTCCGGAGAGCGTCGGCGTCCCTCGTCGGCAAGCTTTCGAGCAGCGCGCCGAGCTTCGCCGACGCCGTCTCGCCATCGTCGCTCTGAAGGATGCCGGCGGCGCCCTTCACGATGTCCGTGATCGGCCAGTACGTAATGCCTTCGCCGTACGACAGGCAACGCCCGAACAGGACGCTCGCTTCACGTTGAAGCTCGCCTGTCAGCTCGCGCAGGAGGCGGCTCTTCCCGATTCCCGGGGCGCCGACCACCGCCGCGACGAGCCGGCGACCTTGCCGTGCTTCGTCCCAGAGGCTTCGAAGCTGCTGCAGCTGCTTGCGCCGCCCGACGAGCGGCGTCCGCGTGTCCCGCTCATGTGCGGCGCCGTCGCGGAGGCCCGCGACCTCCCAGATGCGCACCGGCTCACTCTTTCCCTTGGCCGCGATCGGCTCGGCATCGCGATAGTCGACCGCTTCACGCGTTGCGCGATACGTCAGCTCGCCGACGACGATGCCGTTGACCGGCGCTGCCGACTGCAATCGCGCGGCGGTGTTCATCACGTCGCCGGCTGCCATTCCTTCGCCTTCCGTTGCGCGCGCGCCGAGCACGACGAGCGCCTCCCCGGTGTTGACCCCGACGCGGATCTTGAGATCGAGCCACGCTTCCCCCGCGTTCAGCTCCTCGACGGCTTCTCGAACGGCGAGGGCGGCGCGCACGGCGCGCTCGGGGTCATCCTCGTGTGCGATGGGAGCGCCGAAGAGCGCGACGACGGCGTCACCGATGAACTTCTCGACGGTGCCGCCGAAGCGCTCTAGCTCGGTGCGCGCGCGCTCGTAGTAGGGCGCGAGGCGAGCCCGGACGTCCTCCGGGTCGAGCTGCTCTGCGGTCGCGGTCGAGCCGACGATGTCGCAGAAGAGGACGGTGACAGGCTTGCGTTCCTCGACGGCCGGCTCCGGCGGCGCCAGCGGAGCGCCGCACGCGAGACAGAAGCGCGCAACGTCGGGGTTGTCCTGGCCGCAGCGAGGGCAGAGCGGCATGGCCCGAGTGTACGACGGGTTCGCGCCGATCCGTGAGCTACGCTCAGACCGAATGGCCGAGAAGCGCTACCTGCTCACGCCGGGACCCACGCCCGTCCCGCCGGAAGTGCTCGCGGAGCTCGCGAAGCCGGTCATCCATCACCGCGAGCGCGACTACCGGGAGATCTACGAGCGCTGCCTCCTCCGCCTGCGCGAGGTGTACCGCACCGGGCACGACGTCCTCATGTTCACGACGTCCGGAACCGGCGCGTTCGAGTCTGCGGTGGCGAACCTGACGTCGCCCGGCGACCGGCAGCTCGTGCTCTCGGCGGGGAACTTCGGCGAGCGCTGGGCGGGAATGGCGAAGGCGTTCGGCGCCGACCTCGTGCACACGCGGATGGAGTGGGGCGAGACGCCGGAGCCGGAGGACCTGCGCTCGGCCCTGACGCACGCGGGGCACGTCCACGTCGTCTACCTGACTCACTCCGAGACTTCGACCGGAGTCGTCTGCGACATTCAGGCGCTCGCGGCCGTGGCGAAGGAGGCGGGCGCGCTCGTCGTCGTCGACGCGGTCTCGAGCCTCGGCGCCGTCCCGCTCGAGACCGATAGGTGGGGAATCGACGTCGTCGTCTCCGGGTCGCAGAAGGCGCTCATGTGCCCACCTGGATTGGCGTTCGTGTCGGTGTCTCCGGCCGCCCTCGAGGCGGCGACACGAGCGACCGCTCCGCGCTACGTCCTCGACTGGGAACGCACACGGAAGGCGCAGGCAAAGCTCGACGCGCCGTTCACGCCTGCGATCTCGATCGTGCGCGCGCTCGACGTCGCGCTCGGTCTGTTGCTCGAGGAGGGGCTCGAGGCGGCGTTCGACCGCCACGCGCGGCTCGGGCGCGCTTGCCGCGAAGGCGCGAAGGCCATGGGGCTCGAGCTGTTCTCACCTGACGAGGAGCGGTCCGCGGTCGTGACCGCGATCAGGTCGCCTGACGGCGTCGACGCCACCGAGACCGTCAAGTCGCTGCGCGACCGCTTCGGGATCACGATCGCGAACGGCCAGGGAGACCTGAAGGGGAAGATCTTCCGCATCGGACACATCGGCTGGTTCGACGTCTTCGACATCACCACCGCGCTCGCGGCCGTAGAGCTTGTCCTTGCCGACTCCGGCGCGGAGATCGAGCGCGGCGTCGCGGTTACCCGGGCGCTCGAAGCCTGGGCCGAGCACACGCCCGTTTGACCAGGATCCTCGTCCGCGAAGAGATCGCGGAGGCCGGAATCCGCCTCCTGAGGGAGCGCGGCTTCGATGTCGACGTCGACGGCGCGTCCGACCTCGCGGAGACGATTGGCCGCTACGACGCGATCATCATCCGCTCGGCGACGAAGCTGACCGCGGACGTGATCGAGCGCGGCGAGCGCCTGAAGGTGATCGGCCGCGCCGGGGTCGGCATCGACAACGTCGACGTGGACGCTGCGACGCGCCGCGGCATCGTCGTCGCGAACGCTCCCGAGTCGACGGTCATCTCGGCGGCGGAGCACACGATCGGTCTGCTCGTCGCTCTCACCAGGAACATTCCGCAAGCTCACGCTGCGCTCAAGCAGGGGCGCTGGGAGCGCAAGACGTACGGCGGCGTCGAGCTGGCCGACAAGACGCTCGGCGTCCTCGGCTTCGGACGGATCGGCCAGCAGGTCGCGCGGCGGGCGGCCGGGCTCGGGATGCGCGTCGTCGCGTACGACCCGTTCGTCGCGCCCGAACGCTTTCGCGAGCTCGGCGTCGAGCGCGTCGAGGGCCTGGACGACGTCTACGCGACCGCCGACTTCATCACGCTCCATCTTCCGTTGACGGACGAGACGCGCGGGTCGATCGGCGCCGAGGCCTTCGCGAAGATGCGCGCTGGAGTCCGAATCGTGAATGCTGCCCGCGGCGAGCTCGTCGACGAGGACGCGCTCCTCGACGCGCTTCGCTCGGGCAAGGTCGGCGGCGCCGCGCTCGACGTCTTCTCGGTGGAACCGTACTCCGGGCCGCTGCTCGAGCTCGACAGCGTCGTCGTCACGCCGCATCTGGCCGCCTCGACCGAGGAGGCGCAGGACCGCGCGGGCGTGATCATCGCCGAGCAGGTCGCGGCGGCCCTCGAAGGCGGCCTCGTGACGAACGCCGTCAACATCCCCGTGATCGGAGCAAAGGACCTCGAGGTCCTCGGCACGTACATCCCCCTCGCGGCGAAGCTCGGCCGCCTGGCGATGGAGCTCGCGGAAGGCCGCGTGGAGGAGCTCCGGTTCACCTACTTCGGCGGGCTTGCGCAGTACGACACCCGTCTGCTCACCGTCGCCGCCCTGAACGGCGCCTTCCAGGGCCGCTCCGACCAGCCCGTGAACTACGTCAACGCGCCCGTCATCGCGGCGGAGCGCGGGGTGGAAGTGCGCGAAGAGCGCCGCCGCGCGTCGCGCGACTTCACCAACCTCGTGCGCGTCGAGGCCGTGACGGGCGGGGAGGCGCTCCGCGTCGCCGGCACGACCATCGGAAAGGACAACCGGCTCTGGCTGGTGAGCGCGCTCGGCTTCGAGCTCGAGATGGAGCTGGCTCCGCTGCTCGTCTTGTTCCGCTACGACGACGTCCCGGGCGTGATCGGCAAGGTCGGGACGCTCTTCGGCCAGGCGAATGTCAACATCGCGAACATGACCGTCTCGCGCACGAGGCAGGGCGGTCAGGCGCTGATGGTGCTGTCGATCGACACGCCGGCGCCACCGGAGCTCGTGCAACGCGTCCATTCGGAGTTCGACGATGCGCGCTTCCTCTCGCTCGAATAGCGGAAAGGAGGTCGTCCACGTCCAGACCGCGCTGATGGTCCTCATCCTCGCGGCCGGCTTCGCAGGCACCGGGTGGCCCGGGACACTCGTGTGGCCGAGTCGCATCCTCGGCCTTGCGCTTGTCGTGCTCGGAATCGTGGTCGTCCTCGCAGGGTGGCGCGAGCTGGGTCCGGCAGCGACACCGCTGCCGAAGCCGCGTGAAGACGGCGCGCTCGTCGAGAGCGGCCTCTATCGCTACGTCCGGCACCCGATCTACGGCGCCGGGATCCTTGCCGGCGTCGGCTACTCGCTCGCCACGACGAGCTGGCCGAGCCTCGTGCTGACCGCCGTGCTCGCGGGTCTCTGGGAGCTCAAGGCGCGTCGCGAGGAAGCGTGGCTCGTCGAGCGTTATGCGGGTTACGAGGCCTACCGTCGCAGGACCCGCCGGAAATTCCTGCCGTACGTCTACTAGACGTCTCTATCGTCGCCTACGTGTGGCCTGAGCCCGTCGAACGAATTGCCGCGCTCTTGCGCGACGCCGGAGTGCAGGGACGGTTGGAGGAGCTGCCGAAGGACGCCGATTCGGCTCCCGGCCCGGCCGTGCGCGCCGCGGGCTTCGAGTGCGACGGCCGCGCTCTCGTCGTCCTCGTCCCGGCCGACCGCGCCATCGACCGCGACAAGCTGGCTGTCGCTGCGGATTGCGTCACGTTGCGGCCGGCGCCTCTCCCGGCGTTCCCTTTCCAGCCCGCCCGCGTCTTCCTTGATCGTTCCGCCCTCACGATGGGCGAGGTCTGGCTGGAGGCCGGAACTCCTCGCCACGTCTTGGGGCTGGCTCCAGGGCAGCTCGTGCGTCTGACCCGCTCGGAGACCGCCGATCTCCTGCTGGAGGACTAGCGAGAACGACGCATCGCCTCTTTTAAGGCGCCGACTCGGCGGCGCCGCAGAGAGGCCGACCGGGCTCTGCCCGGGCGGCCGTCTAAACCCCGTTCTGGGAACGTGATACGCGAGAACGACGCATCGCCTCTTTTAAGGCGCCGACTCGGCGGCGCCTAACCTGGACTATCTCCGAGTGCCCCCGACAGGTGGGGCGCTTTCGGCAGTAGCGGGGGCAGGATTTGAACCCGGGACCTCCGGGTTATGAGACCAGCCGATCCAGGCCAGCTGAGGTCGATTTGGCTGGGCCTGAGCCATCCCCGGTCACCTCAAGTCATGCTCGCTCAGCTCAGATGGGTAAATCGGTATAAATCTCGCGTCAGTTCTGGCAACAACGCACAGGGAACTGATTCGTCAGACCACCACCGAGGTCCGGCAGCTGAAAGAGAAGCAGGAGGCGCACAACCGCAGTTCTTGACAGCGTCAGGTGTTCGCCTCCGCGAGCTCGAGAGTGGCGGCGAGGTCGCCGACACCCTCGAACACTCCGACCGCCGTCGTAGCGAGAGCGCCGGCGGCGTTCGCAAATCGAGCGGCGCGTTCGAGCGGCCACCCTGCAGGACGCGCTCCCAGCGCCCCCGCGGATCGAACGCCGTATCGAGCGAGGTGTGGATACCGCGGAGCTGCGCCTCGGCGAGCAGCGCCGCCGCAGGCTCGCCGTCGAGGGCGTCGAGGACGAGCGCGCCGGCGAGGTGTAGCGCGCGACAGTGGAAGACGCCGTCGCCGATCTCGTCGGCGCGCAGCGCCGGCCGTGTGCAGGCCGAGGCGCCCGAGCGCGCTGGACGTGTTCAGTGCGCAACCGCCTCTCCGCAGCGAGATCAAGTCGACGGCGGCAAGCGTCCCCACCCTCGGCAGCCGGTCGACCGGGCGGGCGATTACGTCCGCCACCAGGATCCCGAGGCAGATGACGTCAAACACCTCGCAACTATCGCGCCCAGAGGCGACTGCCGTTGAGGACCTCTTCGCGTCGAGCCCGCCGACCAAGCCGGATTGGCTCGAACCTCGGCCCGCGCCGGCCTTGCAGTTCGTGGTCGGAAGCATCTTGACGCGTCTCCGGCGTACCGCCGATACTGCCAATCCTCGATGACAACGATGTCTACTTGATGAACGATTCGCCGCTCCTGCTTGAAGCTCGGGAGATTCAGAAGCATTTCGGCCGCGTCGTGGCGTTGCGCGAGGGGAATTTCGGGCTACGGCCGAACGAGGTGCATGCCATCGTCGGAGACAACGGTGCCGGCAAGACGACGCTGATCAAGATCATCTCCGGCGTGTACCGCGCGGACGGAGGCGAGCTACTCCTCGGCGGTCTTCCCGTCACGATCGCGAACCCCCGTGAGGCTCGCGCCCTCGGCATCGAGACGGTCTATCAGGACCTCGCGCTCGCCGACCACCTCGACGCCGCGGCGAATCTCTTCCTCGGCCGGGAGGAGCTGCTCCCGCCGCCGCTCTCCTGGCTCGGCTTCCTCGACAAGAAGGCGATGCGGCGGCGTGCGGAGGACGAGATGCGGCGCCTCAAGATCGGCATCCAGTCGGTTGAGCAGCCGGTCCTCAGCCTGTCCGGCGGCCAGCGGCAGGCGGTCGCCGTGGCGCGTGCCATCGCGTGGGGCAACCGCATCGTGATCATGGACGAGCCGACAGCCGCACTCGGCGTGAGAGAGTCGCAGATGGTGCTCGAGCTCATCAAGGAGGTACGGAGCCAGGGGATCGCCGTCGTCATGATCAGCCACAACCTGCCCGAGGTGTTCGCCGTGGCCGACCGCATCACGGTGCTGCGGCTCGGGCGGACGATCACGACGCTCGAGACGAGCCAAACGAGCCTCGACGCGGTCGTCGGGATGATGACCGGCGCGGTAGGGATGGCTGCATGAACTGGACGAGCGGTTCGCCGCGGGGATGCTCGCCCGCCCAGCGACAGTCGGCTACCACCCTGCGGAGATCGGTCACCGGGCGGCCGGGCTCCTTTCGCGACGGCTCGCAGGCGACGAGCGTCCTCCGCAGCGGGTCGTCCTGCCGACGACGCTGATTCCACGCGGCTCGGGGGAGGTGCCGCTGTAAAGCCGATTCGGCTCGGCTCGAATCACGTCCACCGCTTCTACCGCGGCGGTGAGGCGATCGCGCGGTTGCGCGGCGTCACGTTCGATGACGAGTACGCCCCGGAGGACTGGGTCGGCTCGACGACGACGGTCTTCGGGGAGTCGAGAGCCGGATTGAGCGTGCTACCCGACGGTCGGCTGCTCCGGAATGCCGTCGCGGCCGATCCGAAAGGGTTCCTCGGCGCCGCGCACGTGCACCGCTACGGAGCCGACCCGGCACTCCTCGTCAAGCTGCTCGACGCAGCCGAGCGACTGCCCGTGCACTGCCATCCCGATCGAGGCTTCGCGCGAGAGCACCTCGGGATGCGCCACGGGAAGACAGAGGGATGGCTCATCGTCGAGGCCCGCGGCGCGAACCCTTCGGTCCACCTCGGCTTCCGTGAGGAGGCTGACGCGGAGACGCTCGCGGGGTGGGTGGAGCGCCAAGAGCGAGAGCGGTTGCTGGAGGCCTTGCACGAGCTTCCGGTCGCGCCCGGCGACTGGGTGTTCGTTCCGGCAGGGCTACCTCACGCAATCGGCGAGGGCGTCTTCCTCGTCGAGCTCCAGGAGCCGTCCGACCTGTCGGTGCTCCTCGAGTGGGCCGGCTTCGCCGTTGACGGCACCCGTGACGGACACCTGGGGCTCGGCTTCGATGTGGCGCTCCGGAGCGTGACGCTCGCCCGGGTCGGAACCGACGAACTCGCCGCGCTCCTCGGCTCGCCCACCGACGGCCCCGAGCTCCGTCCCGGTGCCCGGCGCCTGTTGCCGCCACAGGCCGACCCGTACTTCCGCGCCGAGGGTCTGCGGCCCGACCCGATCGTCTCGCTCGGGCCCGACTTCTCGATCCTCGTCCTTCTCGAAGGTCACGGGAGCCTCGAGACCGAGCACGGCGGCACGCTCGAGCTTTGCCGCGGCGAGACGGTGCTCGTCCCACACGCCGCCGGAGCCGCAGAACTGACCGGCACGGTCGAAGCGATCCGGTGTCTGCCCCCTCCGAGTTGAGATAAGAATGGCACTCGTGGACCAGACGGAGACCGTCGACGCCGTCGCCGACGATGTGCGGCGCGAGGAAGAGTCCCCCTGGCAGCGGGCGCTGCCGTATCTGGCCCGCACATGGCTCTTCCTGTTCCTGCTCGGGCTGATCGCCTACTTCTGGCTCACAACGCCGTCACACAGCTTCTTCACGGGCAGCAACTTCAAGCTGATCGCGCTGAACACGTCCGAGGTGGTCCTGCTCGCGATCGGCGAGACGTTCATCATCGTCACCGCCGGCATCGACCTCTCGATCGGCGGGATCCTGCTCTTTGCGGGTGTTTGTGGCGGAAAGACAATGCTCTCCCTGTCGGGAACGCACCATCAGGTCGAGTTGGGGCTCTACCCGCACGCAAACGTCGCGATTCCCGCGGGGATCGCCGTGTGCATCGTCGCTGGAACCATGTGGGGCTTCGTGAACGGGATGTTCATTACCTTCCTGAAGCTTCCCCCGTTCATCGTCACGCTCGGGACGCTCGGCATCACCTTCGGCTTATCCGACCTGATTTCGGGAGGGACAAACTTCTTTGCCCCCGTCCCCCCTAGCTTCACGAACAATGTCGGTAACGGAAAGATGCTCGGCCTCTTCGTCCCCATCTGGATCGCGCTCCTGTTCTTGCTCGTCGCGCACGTCGTCTTCCACCGCACGCGTTTCGGCCGGTACACGGCGGCGATCGGGTCGAATCAAGAGGGCGCTCGACGCACGGGAATCGCCGTCAGTCGGCACATCGTCGAGGTCTACACGCTCGCTGGCTTCCTCGCCGGAGCCGCGGCGATCCTCGACCTGGCGATCTACACCAACATCTCCTCCGCCTCGCACCAGACAGACAACCTGAACGCGATCGGTGCCGTCGTGATCGGTGGCACGAGCCTCTTCGGCGGCGTCGGCACGATTCTCGGCAGCGCCGTCGGCGCGTTTATCCCCACGGTTACACAGAACGGCCTCGTCATCGAAGGCGTACAACCTTTCTGGCAGGAAGTGCTCGTGGGAACAACGATCATCCTCGCCGTCTATCTCGACCAAGTGCGTCGCCGACGCGCAAGCAGATGAAGTGGCGCGAGAAAGGAGGTATCCGGCAACGCCAAGGCTCTCACCAAAAGTCCCGACAACGTTGTCCAGTCCCACAAGCAGGAGGTCGCACCGATGTCACGCCGTCTCATTGCCGCGCTGCTGGTGCCGATCGTCGGCACCGCCGCGACGGCTGCTTTCGCAAGCAGATCATCAACCAAGGCACCCGCGAAGGCGAACGCGCCGATCAGCGTAACTCTCGTCGCCGGAATCACGACCGATGCCTTCTACCTGACGATGAAGAAGGGTGCGGCCGCGGCGGCGAGCAAGCTCGGCGTCAAGTTCACCTTTACGGGCTCCCCGTCTCAGTTCAGCCCGCCGACGCAAATCCCGTTCCTGAATGCGACGATCGCGCGTCATCCAACCGTGATCATGATCGCACCAACTGACGTAAACGCGCTGGCCGCCCCGATTCGGCGCGCCATCAGCGCCGGCATTCCGGTGGAGACCGTCGACACGCACATCAATGCGCCGATCGCATTCACGAACGTCTCGACCGACAATCCCGGCGGCGGCGCCCTGGCGGCCAAGGCACTCGTCAAGGCCATCGGCGGATCGGGCGCAGTGGCAATCATGAGTACCACCCCGGGGGTCAGCACCGTCGACGAGCGCGTGGCCGGCTTCAAGGCGGAGCTGAAGAAACACCCGGGGGTCAAGTACCTGGGCATCCAGTACTGCAACGACGACACGCCGACGGCAGCCCGCCTGACCTCGGCGCTCCTCGCGGCCCATGCGGACCTCAAAGGCATGTTCGCGGTCAACGTCAAATCCGGTGACGGCGTAACGTCGGCCGTGACGTCCGCCGGCAAGGCCGGCAAGGTCAAGCTGGTCGAGTTCGACGCCGGTCCGCCGCAGGTTGCGGCCCTGAAGAAGGGGACCATCGACGCCCTCATCGCGCAGTATCCCTACGGCATTGGCACGCTTGGCATGCAGTTGGCGGTCAAGTGGGCGAAGGGCCAGAGGGCCGGAATCAAGAAGCACTACGGCACGGGCTCCGCGGTCGTCACGCGCGCCAACGTGAACAGCCCGAAGATCAAGAAGTTCATCTACACGCCCTAGTGCGGTGGCAAGGGCGGTGCGCGTCGCCACGCGACGCGCACCTGCCTTGCCGAACTGCGTCGCCGTGCTCGGTCAAGCGCGCTGAGTCTACAACCGGAAGTTTGTCGCCTCGTCGAAGATTCGCTGGGCGTTTGGCGCATGTTCATCAGCGTGGATCGCGCTCCTCTATGTGGAGCACGGGTCCGCGAGAGCCTGCAGACTGGCGAGCGTCGACTCGTAACCGCCGTGTTCGCCGAAATTTCCGGCTTCACCTCGCTCGCCGGGCGGCTCGATCCCGAAAGAGCTGCTGGACGTGATCGATCCGGCGATCACCGCCCTGAGCAACACTGTCCGCCGCTACGACGGCTTCGTGGAGAAGTACGCGGGTGACGCACTCCTCGCCGTCTTCGGCGCTCCTTTCAGCCACGAGGACGACGCCGAGCGTGCACTGCTCGTCGCGCTCCAGATGCAACAGGAGCTACAGCGCCTGTGGCCGACGCTTCCGGTGGAGGCTCATGACCTCGCGCTGCACGTCGGCATTAACTCCGGTTACGGCATCGCGCGCGTGGTCGGTAGCGACGCGCGCGTGGACTACGGCGTCCTCGGCGACGTCGTAATCATCGCCCAGCGGCTCGAGTCTGTCGCGCCCCTGGCGAGGTGTATGTCAGCGAGAGCAGGGTCGATTGACGGAGCGCCGCTTCGAGTTCGAGCTCGTAGGCGAGCTCGAACTGAAGGGCATGGCGGAGCCCGTTCGCGGCCGGCGGCTCGTCGGCGTCCGCTCCGCGTTCGCCGCGCCCGCCGAGAGGCTGATGGGGCGAGTTGCTGAGCTCGAGGAGCTGACCGACGTGCAGCACATCGAGGTCGAGCGCCCGGGCGAGCTGGTCGGCATCGACTGTTTCTACGTCGGGCGCCTGCGCGGCAGCGAGGGCGCGATCTGGCAGTTGAGCGCGATCGACGTCTACTCCTCCTTCGCCTGGGCCGAGCTCGTCGTCTGCCGGCAGGGCAACCCGACCGCCAAGCAGGCCTCGCAGCTCGCCCGCCGGGTCGCGCGCGAGCTCAAGGCCGCCGGCTGGCGGCTCGAGCGCGTCCTCGCCGACAACGGCAACGAGTTCAAGGGCCCGCTCTTCCACGCGACGCTCGAGCGCCTGGGCGCCCGTGTCACGCACATCCACGCCGGGCGTCCGCAGACGAACGGGCACGTCGAGGCCCTGCACAAGACGATCCTCGCGGAGTGCTGGCGCCCCGCCTTCGCCCGCTACCTGTATCCGCGCTACACGGGGCTCAAGCGGGAGCTCGAGCGCTACCTCGTCTACTACGACTTCGACCGCGTTCACCACGGCCGCCTGACGCGTGGCCGCATCCCGGGCCGACATCGTCTACGGTGCCCGCAAGATGGAGGTGAGATGAGCCGCGAGTGTCGGCACATCTCGGTGACGGTCCATTTTAAGGCGCCGACTCGGCGGCGCCGCAGAGAGGCCGACCGGGCTTTGCCCGGGCGGCCGCCTAACCCCCGTTCTGGGAACGTGATACGCGAGAACGACGCATCGCCTCTTTTAAGGCGCCGACTCGGCGGCGCCGCAGAGAGGCCGACCGGGCTCTGCCCGGGCGGCCGCCTAAACCCCGTTCTGGGAACTTGAAACGCGAGAACGACGCATCGCCACCTTTGGGGGGAGGTTCACGACAGGGGTCGGGGGTAGAATTCGACTGCCGGCCCGGCCCGCCCTCTCAAAGGAGAAGCCTCCATGCAGGAACTCGAGAAGATCTGGATGAACGGCGAGCTCATCGACTGGGCGGACGCCAAGATCCACGTCGGCACGCACGGTCTGCACTACGGCTCTGGTGTCTTCGAGGGGATCCGCGCGTACGAGACGCCGAAGGGCAGTGCCGTCTTCCGGTTGACCGACCACTTGCAGCGCCTGCAGAACTCCGCTCGGCTTCTGAACATGCAGCTCGGCTACAGCGTGGACGAGCTGCGGTCCGCCTCGCTGGAGCTCATCGGCGCGAATGGTCTCGCGGAGTGCTACCTCCGGCCCATCGCCTTCTTCGGCTACGGCGAGCTGGGCGTGGCCGCGACCAACAATCCGGTCGACGTCGTGATCATGAGCTGGCCATGGGCCACGTACCTCGGCGCCGAAGGGCTGACGAAGGGCATTCGGGCCAAGATCTCGTCCTGGACGCGCGTCGGCCCGAACGTCATCCCGCACGTCGCGAAGGCGACGGGTATCTACCTCAACTCGATGCTCGCCGTGATGGAGGCGAACCGCGCCGGCTATGACGAGGCGATCCTGCTGACCGACGGCGGCTTCATCGCCGACGGATCCGGCGAGAACGTCTTCATCGTCAAGAACGGAATGATCTACACGCCCGACCTCTCGGCGTCGATCCTGCCGGGGATCACTCGCGACACGATCATCCAGATCGCGCAGGACCTGGGCTACACGGTGGTCGAGAAGCAGCTCATCCGCACCGACCTCTATCTCGCCGACGAGGTCTTCATGACCGGGACCGCGGCGGAGGTGACGCCGTTGCGCGAGGTCGACGATCAGGTGATCGGACCGCCGGGCCCGGTGACCCTCGCGGTCCAGAAGGCCTACCTCGACACGGTGCGCGGACAGAGTGAGCGCTGGTCGCACTGGCTCGAGTACGCGTCGACGGAACCGGCTCGAGCCAAAGCATGAGGGAGGCAGTCCGGGAGATCCCGCTCTCCCGGCCGTGGCTCGACGAGCGGGAGGAGGAACTCGTCCTCGAAGTGCTGCGGTCCGGGCGCCTGTCGCTCGGTCCCTGGATTGACCGCTTCGAGGAGCAGCTTGCGGAGCGGGTCGGAGCGCCGTATGCGGCGGCACTGTCGAGCGGGACCGCGGGTCTCCACCTTCTGTGCAAGATCGCCGGGCTGGGCACCGGAGACGAGGTGATCACCTCGCCGCTGTCGTTCGTGGCGTCGGCAAACTGCTTCATCCTCGAGGGCGCAACTCCCGTCTTCGCCGACGTCGACCCGGTCACGTTGAACATGGATCCGCCCGCGGTCGAGGCCGCGGTCACGGAGCGGACGCGCGCAATCGTCGCCGTGGACATGTTTGGCTACCCATGTGAGCTCGACGAGCTGCGCGCGATCGCGGAGGGGCACGGGCTGACGCTGATCGAGGACGCGGCCGAGTCGATGGGGGCGGAGTACAAGGGGCGACCGCTCGGCTCGCACGGGCCTTCGGCGGTGTTCGGCTTCTATCCGAACAAGCAGATGGCAACCGGCGAAGGCGGCGTCGTCGTCACGCATTCGGAGGACGAGTGGCGCCAGCTCGTCAGCCTGCGGAACCAGGGCCGCTCGTACGACGAGGGAGGTGGCTGGTTCCATCACGTGAGGCTTGGGATGAACTATCGGTGGACCGACGTCCAGGCCGCGATCGGCCTGGCGCAGCTAGAGAAGCTCGACCGAATCATCGAGCTGCGCGCAGAGGCGGCGCGACGCTACGGCGAGCTGCTCGAGGGAGCCGACGGCGTTGAGGCGCCGTTGCCCGACGACGCCGACCATCGCCGCTCGTGGTTCGTCTACGTGGTGAAGCTCGATCCCGCTCTCGACCGCGACGCCGTGATGACCGCCCTCCGGCGCGAGGGCGTCGCCAGCGCGGAATACGTCCCGTGCATCCATCTCCAGCCGTACCTGAGGGAGCGGTTCGGATTCGCGGAGGGCCTCTGTCCGGTCGCCGAGGAAACCGCGAAGAGGACCCTGGCGCTGCCGTTCTTCACGCAGATCGACCGCGACGACCAGGAGCGCGTCGTCGAGGTCCTGCATGAGGCGCTGGCCTAGGAACCAGCTCGGCAGGCCCTGGCGTGAAAGGCAGCGGCTCGAACGGCGTCTTGACCGACGCGTGTGGTTACGCGAGCGTGTGCATGTGTCAGAGGAGGCGCTGGTGTCGCGAGAGGAGCTGACGGCAATGCTTTTCGCGATCGCGGACAGCCGCCAGGACGTGCGTGAGATCCGGAACTGGCTGAAGGAGGAAGGCGATGGGCAAGAGCCGGAAGATGACTCCTAGGAGCGTGCCGAGCGGCTGAAGCGGGAGCGCGAGTTCCGCGAGCTGCTGGAGCGTCGGCGCGCCCTCGATGAGCGGCTCGCGGCAGCGCGCAAGCAGGGCGAATCCTTTTAGGTCCCGCAGCAACCGCCGCAAGGCGATAATCCCCGCGTGGCGGAACCGACTCGGATGATCTTCCTCGGCTTCGGCAAGTACGCGCGCGCGGACAAGATCTACGCGCTCGAGCCGCTTGGGGAGGGCGAGCGCGGCCATGGCCGCCGCACTCGCGTCTGGATTGAAGGCGTCCCAGATCCGATCATCGCCTCGCGCACCGAACGCACGATCTTGTACGACATGGGTCACGACGCCGCCGGGAGCTCGGCGGTCGTCGACCAAGCGATCGATCTCGCCGAGCGCATCGCTGAGCAGACTCAAGCGGGGCGTGTCGATCTCGCCGACCTCGGCCGCCGCGCTCGCCGCCTGCTCGAGGCAACCTCCAGCCCGGACAACTCCAAGCTCTTTTGACACGCACCGGTGGCGCGTCGGGGGAACCTCCCGGTTCCCCCGAGACCCCCTCCATTGGTCCGCTTGCGCGGACAGGCGACTTCGTCGCCCCCGGCTTGCGCAAGGTCGCGTCGCGCCTTGCCCTCGACCTCACGCCGCTTCGGCGCTCCCCAGCCTTCCGCCGGCTCTGGCTTGGGCAGGGCGTCTCCTTCATCGGCACCGAGATCGCCGAGGTGGTGCTCGCGTACCAGGTGTACCAGCTGACCGGATCGACGCTTGCCGTCGGACTCATCTCGCTGACGCATCTCGTACCTCTGCTGACCTTGACGGTGATCGGCGGAGCGATCGCGGATGCATTCGACCGCCGGCGCGTCATGCTCGTGCAGCAGACCGGGATGGTCGCCGGCAGCCTGGGTCTCGCCGCCAACGCCACGCTCGCGCATCCGCGCGTCTGGCCTCTCTACGCCTTCCAGTTCGTAATCTCGGCGGCGTTCAGTCTCGGGGTCGGCGCTCAACGGTCGATGACGCCGCAGCTTGTCGACGAGGAGCACTTCATGGCTGCTTCGGCGCTCAACAGCGTCACGTCTCAGTTCGGCGCCGTGGCAGGACCCGCCGTCGCGGGCATCCTGATCAAATACGTCGATCTGAAGTGGATCTATCTCGGCGATTCCGTCACGTACGTGGTAGCGATTGCCGCCGTTGCACTACTGCCGCGCTTGGTCGCGGCGCCGGACGCCGACCGTCCGAGCTGGAGCTCGATCGTCGCCGGCTTCCGTTACATCCGCAGCCAACCAGTGATTCTCGGGTTCTTCCTCGTGGACACGAACGCGATGATCTTCGGGATGCCGAGCGCGCTCTTTCCCGCGCTCGCGGTACACCGTTTCGGTGACCCGTCCCTCGTCGGGTACCTGTACATGGCTCCTGCCGCCGGCGCGTTGCTCGTCTCATTGCTTTCGGGGCCGTTACGCCACGTGCGTCGTCAGGGCCTCGGCGTGGTCCTCACGGCTTCGCTGTGGGGAGTGGCGATTGCCGCGTTCGGCTTCGCGCAACAACTCTGGCTTGCCCTCCTGCTGCTCGGGCTCGCCGGCTTGGGGGATCAGATGAGCGCGATCCTGCGCTCCGTGATGCTGTACCGGATCACGCCGAACCGGGTGCTCGGGCGCGTGGCGGGGATCGAGTTCATGCAGGTCGCGGCTGCACCGTCGCTGGGGAACCTGGAAGCCGGCGCGCTTGCATCGGCGACGAGCCTCCGCTTCTCGATCGTCTCCGGCGGCGTCGCGTGCGTCATTGGCTGCCTGTCCCTCGCGCTCGCGTTCCCGGCGCTCCTTCGCTACGACGCAAAGGCACCGCGTGCGGTGCCGCCTTCAGGACGCGCGGGCTCCGACCGCGCGTCCGTCTGAAATGACCGGTCGAACCGATCGAACTGATGCCGAAACCGTCTCAAGGCCGATGCTGAGGCGTGACTTCTTCGCGCGCAGCGTCCACGAGGTCGCGCCGGACCTGATCGGCGTGACGCTGCTCGTCGACGGCGTCGGCGGCCGGATCGTGGAGGTCGAGGCGTACGACCACGAGGATCCGGCGAGCCACGGCTACCGCGGCCGCACCGCCCGGAACGAAGCGATGTTCGGGCCTCCGGGCCACGCGTACGTCTACCGGTCGTACGGAATCCACTGGTGCCTGAATCTCGTCTGCGGCGAGGAGGGAGTGCCCGAGGCGGTCCTGATCCGGGCGCTCGAGCCCACCGCGGGCCTCGAGGAGCAGCGCCGGCGGCGTGGGGTAGACGACGTGCGCGCCCTGTGCTCCGGGCCGGGGAAGCTCTGTCAAGCGCTCGGGATCATGGGCGAGCACGACGGCCTTCCTCTCGATGCGCCTCCCTTCCGGCTCGAGCCGCGCCGCGAAGCGCCCGAGATCGTTACCGGCCCGCGCATAGGCATCACGCGCGCGACGGAGCTCTGGTGGCGGTACACGGAGGCGAATTCGCCCTTCCTGAGCCGGCCAGCGCCGCGCACAGCGCGGCGCTCCCCATCTACGAGCGAAGCGAAGTCCTAACCCTCACCCGCGGAAAGTGCGCAGCACTTTTCGCGGTTTAGCCGTGGCCGACGACGAGCCTGACTTTCATTCGGGGCGCGCCGGCCACGCCCGCGACCGGCATCTGCGCAATCACTCGACCCGAGCGCCCGTCGGCGAACCGCTCGATCATCGGCACGAGCCCTCTTGCGCGTAGCCGGAGCCGGGCATCGCGGAGCGACAGCCCGACTACCTTCGGCACGATGCCGTGCAGCGGCTTCGCCAGCACGAGGGTCACGGTGTCGTAGGACGACGCACGCCCTTTGCGGGGGAACTGATCCAGCACGAGATCGACGCGCTGCTTCGGCTTCGCAGGCTTGTAGACGATGTTCGGGGTGAGAGGCTGGGCGGCGAGCCTGATCTTCGCGCGGGAGAGGTTCATCCCGATCACGCGAGGGATCTCGACCTCGTTCGGCTTGCAGTTCGCGGTATGGCTCGGGCCGCCGCCGCTGAAGTACGAGACGAGCGCCGTCTCGCGGCAGTGGCCGTTGTCCAGCTGGAGGCGCCCGTCGCGCCAGACGACACGCTTGGAGGTCGCGTACTGATACGAGTACGTCGGGAACGACTCGGGCGTCGTCCCGGCGAGGGCCAGCTGCGTGAATGCGCGCCAGATCTCTGCGGGGAAGGTGCCGCCGGCGACGGCCCGCCCGTGGAACTCCGTCAGCATTGGCTTCAGACCGTTCGGGTAGCCGACCCAGACGGCGGTCGCGAGCTGCGGCGTGTAGCCGACGAACCAGGCGTCGCCGTAGTTCTCGGTTGTTCCGGTCTTGCCGGCGGCGATTCGGTCGGTAAGCCGGGCGCGTTTCCCGGTCCCCGACCGGATCACGCCCTCGAGGATGCTCGTGAGGATGGCGTTCTGGTCGCGTGTCAGGACAGGGCGATTGACCGGCCTGTTGTCGTCGACCATCTTGCCCTCCGCGTTCTGCACCCGTGCGATCGCGCGCGGCCGGTTCCCGAAAGCGGCGCCATCGACGCGGTGGCCCTCGTTCGCGAACGTGGAGAACGCGCGCGCCATCTCGAGCGGGCTTACGTCGTCGGCGCCGAGACCGATGGCGAAGTAGGGATTGAGGTGTCTCGTGATGCCGGCTTCGTGCGCAGTGCGCGCCACGTTCGCCGGCCCGACGAGACGCGTGAGCTGAGCGAAGATGCTGTTATCGGACACGATCGTCGCCGTCGCCAGGTCGGCCGAGCCGATGTAGTCGTTCTCGTAGTTGTGCACCGGCCAGTAGCGGTCGCCCATGAAGATCAGCACCGGCTTCGACGGGAACGTCGTCGCGGGCGAGATGCCCTGTTTCAGCGCGGTCGCGAGGACGAACGGCTTGAAGGACGAGCCGGGCTGCCGCTCTCCCTGGACCGCGAGATTGAACTGGCTCTGGCGGAAGTTGTCGCCGCCGTACATTGCAAGCACCTCGCCCGTGCTCGGGCGGATGGCCACGAGCCCCGCCGACGGACCGTTCGGCACCTGGAGCACGCTCTCGATCGCCTTGCGCGCGAGCTTCTGGAGGCGGAGGTCGATCGTCGTCTGGATGTTGAGCCCGCCGCCGAAGACACCTCGCGTGCCGTACCGCTCGATGAGCTGCTGCTTGACGTAATTGACGAAGTACGGCGCCGGTCCCTCGATTCCCGGAAGACGAACGTCCTTGGCGCGCGGAAGCGGTGCACGGGCCGTGCGCTTGAGGTCCAGCTCCGAGATCTCATGCTGCGAAAGCATCGCCTTCAGCACCTCGAGTCGCCTTGCCCGGGCGGTCTTCGGATTCGTGACCGGGTCGAAGCGAGACGGGTCGGCCGGAATCCCGGCGAGCAGCGCCGCCTGTGACAGCGTCAGTTTCGCCGCCGTCGAATTGAAGTACGTCTGCGCGGCTCGTTGGATCCCATATGCGCCGTTCCCGAAATAGATCGTGTTCAGGTAGGCCGTCAGGATTCGATCCTTCGACCAGCGCTGCTCGAGCTGCCATGCCAGCGCGGCCTCCTTCAGCTTGCGGCTGATCGTCCGCTTCGTCGTCACGCACGAGTTCTTCACGAACTGCTGCGTGATCGTCGAACCGCCCTGCACGACCTTCTTGCTCGAGATGTCGGCCCAGATCGCACGCGCGATGCCGCGCACGTCGACGCCGCGATGTTGGTAGAAGCGCTTGTCCTCGATGGCGACGATCGCCTGCTGCATAATCGGCGCGATCTCGTTTGTCTTCACGAGGATCCGGCTCTCCGATCCCCGCAGCGTCGCGAGGATGGTGTGGTCGTCGTTCGCGTAGATGTGTCCGTCGACCTCGTGCTGCACGCGCGTTGGGTCGCAGTTCGGAATCTGGCTCGCGACGGCTGTGATCAGCCCGAACGTGAACGACGCGAGCCCGAGCAGGAAGAGGATGAGAAGGAGAGCGAGGAGGCGGAGCTTGCGGATCCTCCGCCGGCGCCCGTTCGAGGCGGGCGCAGGGGTGCTGCGTCTGCGGCGAAGCAAGCGCCGAAGTCTAGCTCTGCGCGAGGTTCCGCACTGTCACGAAGGGAGCTTGCGAAGGCGCAGCGGCGCCTCCGTCCTTCTCTTCGGTGACCATCACGGTTGCCCCGTTGCGAACCGGCCGCTCGAGTGGAACCGCGACGACAGCCCCGCCGTCGAACAGGCCGGCCGGCTGCGGCGCCCCCTCGTCTGCAACCCACGCCTCGTACGTGCGGCCGGACCCGGCCTGCTGGAGCTTGTTCAGCACGAGCGCGCCCTCTCCGGTCGACGTTACGACCAGCGTGCCACGGGGGAACGAGATCCTCCGCGAGTCCGGCTGAGCGATGATCTGCGCCACCCGCCGCTCGAGCGCGAGCGCCTCGCTGCGCCTGTCGAGCCTGCTCGACAGCGACGCGGCCCAGAGGCCGAGCCCGATCGCGGCGCACACCGCCACGGCCGCGACCGCCGCTGCAACGGGCATCGCCCAGCGTGGCCGCAGCGGCACGACGTTGGGCCGCTCGCGTTGGGCCTGCTGCAGGATGCGCGCACGGAGCTCCGTCGGGAGCGCCGGCGCCTCCGATGCATACGCAAGCGCGCTCGCCGCCTCCGAGAGCGAGGCGAGCTCCGCACGGCAGCGCTCGCACCGCGCCAGGTGCGCCTCGTACTCGCGCGCATCCTCGGTATCGAGGGCGTCGAGCGCGTACGCAGCCGTCAGGTCGTGTAGGGCGTCGGCTTCCATGCCGTTTCTCCGGGGCCGGGCTCTGCAAGCAGCTCGCGGAGCCGCGCAAGGCCGGTGAACATCCTGCTCTTGATCGTACCGACGGGCTCTCCGAGCCTCTCCGCGAGCTCGGACTGGCTGAAGCCGCCGTAGTAGGCGAGCTCGAGCGCCTCCCGCTGCTGGTCGGACAGCTGCCTCAACGCCGCCTGCACGCGCTCGCGTTCGAAGCGCAGCCACGCGTCTTCCTCCGCCGAGCCGGAGGTCGCTCCGTCGACGCTCAGCGGGAGCGGCTCGGCCTTGCGGCGGTCCTCGCGCCGCACGATGTCGACGGCGCGGCGGTGGACGAACGTCAGAAGCCAAGTGCCCGCCTTCGCACGCTCCGGCATGAAGCGGTCGGCGTTGCGCCAGGCTGCGAGGAATCCCTCCTGCACGGCGTCCTCGGCGAGCTTCTCGTCTCGGAGGATGCGCAGCGCCACCCCGTATGCCACACGGCCGAAGCGGTCATAGAGCTCGGCGAGCGCGGACTCGTCGGAGCGCGCGAGGAGTGCAACGACCGCTTCGTCGGAGAGGTGCGCGAAGGAACGTGGCATCGCCAGCGGAGTCTTGCTCATCCGGGCTAATTCGCGGCGGCTGCCACCTCGGTTCGGCCGAACCGATCCGCCGAGACAGACGAATCAGCGCCCGACACGACGGCCTCAACCCCGCAGACCCCGACCCGGCCGTCTGAAAGGAGCGACAGGACGATGCGCAAGCTCGCATTCGTTCTCCTGGCGGCCGCAGCCTCGGCAGCGCTGATCTTCGCGCTCGCGTCGCGGGGCGGGAGCCCCTCGGCGGCCCAGGCATCGAGCCACCGGGAGGCCCCGCTGATCTCGGAGGATCCCTCCGCGGACAGCACCGATACCTACGCGTTCCGGAGTCCGGACAAGCCGGACACGGTGACGCTCATCGCCAACTTGATCCCGGGTGAGGATCCCGCCGCCGGCCCGAACTGGTACACGTTCTCGCCGTCGGCGCGCTACGACATCTACGCGGACAAGAACGGCGACGGCAAGCCGGACATCTGGTGGTACTTCAGGTTCAAGAACCAGGCTCCCGTCGCGTTCCTGCAGAACACGCAGCAGTCCTACACCGTCACGCGTGTCGACGGGAAGGGCAAGCCGCGCGTCGTCGGAAGCGGGCTGCTCACTCCGCCTGACAACATCGGGCCGCGCTCGACCCCGAACTACCACGCGCTCGCTATGGCCGGCGTGCACGATCTGAGCGACGGTTCCAAGGTGTTCGCCGGGCAGCGTGACGACGGCTTCTTCGGCGACATCGGCGCCGCCTTCGATCTCGTGGCGATCCGCAACGGCACCGGCGCAACCGGCGGCGGGAAGGACTTCTTCGCCGGCTATGCGGTGCATGCGATCTCCCTGCAAGTACCGCTGTCGCAGCTCGACAACGGTGGCAACCACATCGTCGGCATCTGGTCGGCCACCGACCGGCCGAAGGTGTCCGTCACCGTCAAGGGCAAGCAGGTCCGACGCACGACGAAGTGGGTGCAGGTGTCCCGCCTCGGCAATCCGCTGATCAACGAGTTGCTGATCCCGACGCAACTCAAGGACAAGTGGAACGCCACCACTCCGGACAAGGACAAGCAGTTCGAGCAGTACTACTCGAGTCCGATCCTGGCCAAGCTGTTGAACCAGCTGTACCCGCAGTTCGGCCCGTTCAAGGAGACCGACCGCACTGACATCGTGTCGGTGCTGCTAACCGGGCTCAAGAGCCCGAATCTCAACTTCACCGGCGACACGCCTGCCGACGAGATCCGCCTCAATCTGGCGATCGCGCCGACCGCTGCCGTCGGGAAGGGCAACCGGCTCGGCGTGCTCGGAGGCGACCTCGCCGGGTGGCCGAACGGCCGGCGACTCGAGGACGACGTCATCGACATCGCGGAGCGCGCTGTCGGCGGCGTCCTCATCGGACACAGCCTGCCGCTCGGTGACGGCGTGGACGCGAACGACGTGCCCTACATGGCGACGTTCCCGTACCAGGCCGACCCGTTCAGCGGCTACGACAACACGAAGGGCAAGGACTACCCGAAGACGACCGGCTAGGCCTCCCGACCGAACGGAGGGCCGGCCGCCCGCTTGGTCGGCCCTCCGCCCGGACCGAACCGCATGGCCGGAACGGACGAATGACGAAGACATCTGCAACCGGAGGGAGAGAGGAGACGGTCATGAGACCGGCTTTCTTAGGGGGCGTGGTGCTGGCCATAGCGGTCGCGTGCGCCCTCGTACTCGGCCTTGGAGGTCCATCTGGCGCCCAAGGCGCGAGTCACCGCGAAGCACCGCTGATCTCGATGGATCCTGAGGCCGACATCACGGACTTCTTCATGTTCCGGTCCTACGAGCCGGGCAAGTCCGACAAGGTCGACCTGATCATGAATGTGATCCCGGGCGAGGAGCCCAGCGCGGGTCCGAACTACTACAACTTCGACCCGACCGTTACGTACGCGGTCAACGTCGACAACAACATGGACGGCGTCGCGAACGACGTGCGGTTCGAGTTCAAGTTCCGGAACGAGATCCGCGGCGTTCCGGCGGCGGCGAAGTTGCCGCTGTCCTACGTCGGAGGCGTCACGGGGATTCCGCCGATCACGTCGCTGGACGGCCCGGGCTCCGAGGGCCTCGGGCTCCGGCAGCGCTATTCCGTGACGCTGATTCGGGGTGGCGAGACGACCTTGATCGCCGACGGGCTGATTGTCGTGCCTTCGAACGTGGGTCCGCGGACGATGCCGAGCTACGACACACTCGCTGCGCAAGGCATCAACACCCTGGCGGGCGGCAACGTCCGAGTGTTCGCCGGCCAGCGCGACGACCCGTTCTACATCGACCTCGGCGCAGTCTTCGACTCGCTGAACCTCCGGCGCACGCCGCCGATCGAGACCGCGGCCGAGGACGCGAACGATTCGATGAACCCGTTCGGCACCGACATGCTGTCGGGCTTCAACGTCAACACGATCGCGCTCGAGGTGCCGGCCAGCCTGCTGACTCAGGACGGCCTGGGGGTGGGGCACACGAGAACGTCGAAGATCGGCGCATACGCCGAGACCGACCGTGCTCGGGTCACCGTGCGCGGAAGCCACGGCGGCACGACCGGCGAGGGGGTCGTGCAGGTTCAGCGCCTCGCGAATCCTCTGGTCAACGAGGCGATCATCGGCACGGTCGACAAGGATCGGTGGAACGCCGCCGATCCCCAGGAGGAGGCGCAATTCGAGGACTACTACCTCAACCCGCGCTTCGCGACCGCGTTGGAACTGGCCACGGGAGTGCCGGCGGCGAAGTCCGGCCGCACGGATCTTCGTGACCTGCTGCTGAAGTACGCGCCCAGCGATACGCGGTTGTCCGAGCTCCTGAGGCTGGACGTCAACGTTCCGCCCACTCCGCTCGCTGCTCAGCGACGGCTGGGTCCGTTGGCAACTCCCGCAGACCCGGCGGCCTGGCCGAACGGACGCAGGCCGAAGGACGACGTCACGGACGTGGCCGTTCGCGTCATCGGCGGGCCGAACTACATCGCAGCTCGTGCCGCGGACGGTGTGAACACCAACGACAAGGCACTGCCCAGCACGTTCCCGTTCCTGGCATCGCCGTGGGACGGGCGGAACCGCGTCCACCAGAACCCGTAAACGATGAGCGGCTCGCACAAGACGAAGCGGATGAGTCCGCGTAAGCGAGTCGTCGTGGCAGGGGCGGTGACGGCACTTGTCGTCACCGCCTCTTTGCTCGGCGGTGTGCTCCGGCACGGCTCGTCGGCGGGCCAGCCGGCCGCCGCCGCCGCGCCCGCCCCTCCTGATCGCCTGCAGCCCGGTTTCGCGAGCGGCGACACCGCGGCACAGATCGCCAGGCTGCAGGACACGCTGCGCGCGAGTCCCAACGACGTCCGCTCCTACGACCTGCTCGGCCTCGCGTACCAACAGCGTGCGCGAGAGACCGGCGACCCGACCTACTACACCAAGTCGGAGGGCGTCCTGCGGCGTGCTCTTCGGCTGGCACCGAACGACCTGCTGGCGACGAGTGGGCTGGGATCCCTCGCCCTGTCGCGGCACCGCTTCCGCGACGCGCTCGCGCTCGGGCGGCGTGCACGCGCGCTGTCACCCTGGACGGCTCGGGACTACGGCGTCATCGGCGACGCGCTGATCGAGATGGGCCGCTACGAGGAGGCGTTTCGCGCGTTTGACACGATGTCTCGGCTCAAGCCGTCGCTGTCGTCCTACGCACGCGTGGCTTATGCGCGCGAGCTGCTCGGCGACGTCCGCGGCTCGGCCGACGCGATGCAGCTGTCTATCGAGGCCGCGATCGGCCAACAGGAGGCGACGGCGTGGACCCACGTTCAGCTCGGCAAGCTGTTCTGGTCACAGGGTCGAATCACGGCGGCGGCGCGCCAGTACCGAGACGCGCTGGCGGCGTTTCCCGGCTACGTGTACGCCTTCGACACGCTCGCGCAGGTCGAGGCTGCACGAGGACGTCTCAAGTCGGCGATCAGGCTCGAGCGCCGAGCCGTCGACACGATCCCGCTGCCGCAATTCGTCGCCTTCCTCGGCGACCTCTACCGCGTCTCGGGAGACGAGCGCGCGGCGCAGGAGCAGTACGCGACGATCGGCATCATCCGGAAGCTTCTGGCTGCGAACGGTGTCAAGACGGATCTCGAGACTGCCCTCTTCGACATCGACCACACGATCGATCTGCCGCACGCGCTCGCGCTGGCGCGCCTCGCCCACAGGGACCGCCCCTCGATCGACGGCGACGACGTGCTGGCTTGGGCGCTCGCGCGGAACGGGCGCTGCGGTGAGGCGCTGCGCTTTTCGAAGCGCGCGCTCCGGCTCGGAACGCTCGATGCGCCCAAGTTCTTCCACCGCGGGATGATCGAGCGTTGCCTCGGCCACGGCGCGGAGGCGAAGAGCTGGTTCCGGCGCGCGCTCGCCCTCAACCCACACTTCTCGGTGCTGTGGGCGCCGGTCGCGCGGAGGTACGCGGCATGAAGCGGCTCGTCGTCTTCGTCGTTGCGCTCGCCGCGCTCGTCTTACCGGTAGTGGCATCCGCGCACCCGCTCGGCAATTTCACCATCAACCGGTTCAGCCGGATCGAGCCCTCGGGCGATCGGATCTACGTCCTCTACGTGCTCGACATGGCCGAGATCCCGACGTTTCAGGCGAAGTCGACCGTCACTGCCGAGGGCGCGAGGGCATACGCGCAGGGACTTGCGCTGTCGATCGGCCGCGGTCTTGACGTCTCGGTCGACGGCAGGCGGCTCGCGCTGCACCCTCTGCGCCACGCGCTTGGCTTTCCGCCCGGCCAGGCCGGTCTGCACACGACTCGGCTCGAGGTCGTCTATCAGAGCGAGCCGCTTCGGGGCGACAAGCCGACGCGCCTCGACTACCGCGATGCGAACTTCGCCGACCGGATCGGCTGGAAGGAGATCGTGCTGCGCGCGAGTGGCGGAGCCCGGGTCGAGTCGGCGAACGTGTCGAGCAAGACGATCAGCGACGAGCTTCGTTCGTATCCGAAGGATCTCTTGCAGAGCCCGCTCGACGTCACCGAGGCCCGCGCCGAGGTCGTACTCGGTAGCGGGCCCGGCGTTCCTCCGGACGTCCTCTCCGGGAAGGCGCTCCAGGCGCGCGTCGGCGTCCGGGCTGTCTCGGACAGCGGCTTTGCCGGCCTGATCGCCAAGGACAAGCTCAGTACCGGCTTCGTGTTCCTCTCCCTGCTGATCGCGCTCTTCTGGGGGGCGGTGCACGCCTTCAGCCCAGGGCACGGCAAGTCGATCGTCGCCGCGTATCTGGTGGGATCCCGAGGAACGGCGCGCCACGCGGCTCTGCTCGGGCTCACCGTGACGGTCACGCACACGATCGGCGTCTTCGCGCTCGGGCTCGTGACGCTGGCGCTCTCGGCCTTTCTCGTTCCCGAGCAGCTCTACCCCTGGCTCAACCTCGTCTCGGCCCTGCTCGTCGTCGGCGTCGGGGTCAGCGTCCTTCGCTGGCGCGTGCGCGACTGGAAGCGCTCGCGCGTGCACGCCGCCCACCGCCACGACCACGACCACGAGCACACGCACGAGGGCCACGCGCACGACCATGACGGCCATCGTCACCCCGAGCCGGAAATGAACGTGCGACAGCTGCTTGGTGTCGGGATCTCCGGTGGCCTGATCCCGTGCCCAACCGCGCTCGTCGTGCTGCTCGCGGCAATCTCGTTGCACCGGGTCGGCTACGGGCTCGTCCTGATCCTCGCCTTCAGCGTGGGGCTCGCTGCGGCCATGACCTCGATCGGTCTGCTCGCCGTCACCGCCAAACGTGCGTTCAGCCGCCTCGACTTCGAGGCAGGGGCAGTGCGCCTCCTCCCCGCAATCAGCGCCTTCGTCATCGTCGGCCTCGGCCTGGCGATGACGCTGCGCGCCCTCCCCAAGATCGTCTGAAAGGGGCGAGCGATGTTCGGCCTCGATGACAAGATCGCCGGCTTCTCCGACGGGACGACGCTGCTGGTCGTCGCAGCCGTCGCCGTCCTGCTCGGGCTCCGCCATGCAAGCGACCCCGATCACCTCGCGGCCGTCACGACGCTGATCGCGTCGGGGAAAGAACGGGCCACACACGCGGCCGCGCGCATGGGTTTCGTCTGGGGGCTCGGACACGCGACATCGCTCTTCCTCTTCGGCCTGCCGGTCGTCCTCTACAGCGCCTACCTGCCCAAGGCCGTGCAGAGCGCGGCGGAGACGTCTGTCGGCTTCGTGATCGTGGCACTGGCCGTCCTGCTCCTCGTGCGCTGGCACCGCGGGCTCTACCGCGACGGCTCGCACGAGCACGAGGGCGAAACTCACGAGCACGTTCACTCGCGCGCGAGCCGGCACGCACACGCGAGGACCCGGACCGCGTGGCAGGCCTACGGAATCGGACTCGTGCACGGGATGGGAGGGACGGCGGGCGTCGGCCTCCTGCTACTCGCCGCGATCCGGAGTCACGTCGTCGCAATCGCAGCGCTGGGCGTGTTCGCCTTCTGCACCGCGGTTTCGATGGCGCTCCTCTCGACGGGGTTCGGTGTCGCCCTCGGCAGCGCGCCCGTGCGCCGCTCGTTCGACCGGCTCGCTCCGGCGCTCGGCGTCGCGAGCCTCGGCTTCGGCATCTGGTACGCGCTCGGTGCGCAAGGACTCGTGCCCTACGTCCTGTAGTGCGATACGTTGCTGGCGGTGCCAACCGTCGCGCCCTACGGCTCCTGGGCTTCACCGATCACGATCGACCTCGTCGCCAGGGAGGGAGCCGTCTCCTTTGGTTTCCTCGACATCAGCGAGGACGGGATCTACTGGACTGAAAGCCGCCCGGAGGAGAAGGGCAGGGGCGCGCTGGTCTTTCGCCCCCACGCCGGCGATCCGGTGGACGTCGTCCCTGCGGACTTCAACGTCCGCACGCGGGTCCACGAGTACGGCGGTGGCGCGTGGTTCCGTGACGGCACGGTCGTCTTCTGCTCGAGCTTCGACGACAGCCGGCTCTATCGCATCGCTCGGCCGGGCGCCGAGCCCACGCCGATCACACCGGAGCCTGCGGAGCCGCACACCCTGCGCTATGCCGACGGGTGCGTCTTCGGCGACGGCCGCCTGATCGTCTGCGTGCGCGAGTCGCACGGCGACGGGAAGCCGCGCAACGAGCTCGTCGTGCTCCCGACGGACGGGTCGGCGGAGCCGCGTGTCGTCGCGACCGGTCATGACTTCTACGCCGCGCCGCGCCCGAGCCCCGACGGCGCGCGCCTCGCATGGCTTGCCTGGGATCACCCGCGGATGCCGTTCGAGGGAACGGACCTCTGCGTCGGCGAGCTCACTCCCGATGGATCGATCTCGAACGAGCGGAGGGTCGCCGGCTCGGAGGAGGAGTCGATCTTCCAACCGGAGTGGAGCGCCGACGGCCGACTCCATTTCGTATCCGATCGCACCGGCTGGTCGAACCTCTACGTCGAGCTGGACGGCGAGGTTCACGCACTCACGCGCGAGGAGGCCGAGCTCGGCTACCCGCAGTGGGTATTCGACCTCACGCGCTATGCCTTCCTTGCCGACGGCCGGATAGCGTGTGTGTTCACCCGCGCGGCGGTCGACAGCCTCGAGCTGCTCGATCCGAAGAGCGGGAAGCTCGAGAGCGTCGACCTTCCCCACTCGAGCTACTACTCACCGTCACTCAGGAGCCACGGCAATCGCCTGGTGTTCGCGGCGGCCTCGCCGATGGAACCGTCGGCCGTGGTCGCGTTTGACGTCGACTCAGGGAAGGCGGAGGTCATTCGCCGCTCGACGGAGCTCGAGCTCGACGAGCGCTACATCTCGGTTGCGCAACCGGTCGACTTCGAAGGCGCGGACGGCCTGACGTCGCACGGCTTCTACTTTCCGCCGACGAATCCCGACTATGAGTGCCCGCCTGACGAGCTGCCGCCCCTCGTCGTGTCCGTGCACGGCGGCCCGACCTCGCACGTGTCGAATGCGCTCGAGCTGGACATCCAGCTCTTCACCAGCCGTGGAATCGCCGTGGTCGACCTCAACTACGGCGGGAGCACCGGATACGGACGGGAGTACCGCGACCGGCTGCGGGGCCGCTGGGGCGAGGTCGACGTCGAGGACAGCGCTGCCGCCGCGCGCTTCCTCTCGGAACGTGGAGACGTCGATTCCGCCCGCATCGAGATCACCGGCGGCAGCGCCGGCGGTTACACGACGCTGCTCGCGCTTGCGGTCCGAGACGAGTTCGCCGCCGGCACGTCGTACTACGGGGTCGCGGATCTCGTCACGTTCCACGAGGAGACGCACAAGTTCGAGTCACACTACGACGAGTACCTGATCGGGCCGTGGCCCGACGCGATCGACCTGTACCGAGAGCGTTCTCCCGTGAACCACGCGGACTCGATCTCGCGTCCGCTCCTCCTGCTGCAGGGTCTCGACGACAAGGTCGTCCCCCCGTCGCAGTCGGAAGTGATCGTGGAGGCGCTCGCGCGGCGGGGAATCCCGTACGCGTACATCGCGTTCGAGGGCGAGGGCCACGGTTTCCGCAAGGCGGAGAGCGTCAAGCGCGCCATCGAAGCGCACATCTCGTTCCTCGCGCAGGTCTTCGGCTTCGAACCGGCCGACGAGCTCGAGCTGATCGAGATCGAGCACCTCGAGAAGGTCGCTCACTAGAGTCCTCGGCTGTTCATGGTCGACATCGCCGAGCTCACGCGCAACGCAGTGCATGTCCTCCCTGAGGGCGAGCTCGAGCGCAAGCTAGCGCTCCGGAGGCCGCTGCGAGTGAAGCTCGGCATCGATGTCACATCACCTGACATTCACGTAGGCCGCGGCATTCCTCTACAACGCATGCGCGCGTTCCAGGATGCCGGGCACATCGGTGTTCTGATCGTCGGTGACTACACCACTCGTATCGGTGACCCATCTGGACGCAGCGCCGAGCGGCCGCTCCTCTCCGACGAGGAAATCGACGCCAACGCGCGCGCGTACCAAGAGCAGGCATTCCAGATCATCGATCCCAACAAGACCGAGGTTCGCTACAACGGCGAGTGGCTGTCGACGCTCACGTATGCCGACGTCGTCCGCCTGACGCGCATGACGACCGTCGCGCGCATCCTCGAGCGAGACGACTTCGCGCAGCGCTACGAGGCTCGCGAACCGATCTCGGTCAGCGAGCTTCTCTATCCGCTCATGCAGGGCTACGACTCGGTGGCGGTCCAGGCCGATGTCGAGCTCGGCGGGACGGATCAGCTCTACAACCTGCTGGCTGGCCGCGAGGTGATGGAGGCGCACGGGATGGACCCGCAAGTGGTCCTAACGACGCCGCTGCTCGTGAGCTGGGACGGCGAAAAGATGAGCTCGTCCGTCGGGAACAACATTCCGCTCGCGGCTGCACCCGAAGAGATGTTCGGGCGCACGATGCGGATCCCGGATGAGGCTCTGCCGGAGTGGTACCGCCTGCTCGTAGAACGGGAGCTCGAGCCGGCAGCGGATCCGCTGGCGGCGAAATTGGCGCTCGCTCGGTTCATCGTCGAGCGCTCGCACGGTCCCGAGGCGGCGGCTCGAGCCGAGGAGCACTTCACCCGCGTGGTGCGCGAGCATCAGGCTCCAGAGGAGGTCCCCGAGGGACGACTGCCCGATGGCGATCCGGTTCATCTGCCGGCCCTGCTCGTCGAGCAGCTCGGCGTCGGCTCCACGAGCGAGGCGAGGCGCCTGATCGCCCAGGGAGGGGTCAAGGTCGACGGCGAGCCCGTGGCCGAAATCGACCTCCCGAGAGCCCGGCTCGAGGGGGCGCTCGTCCAGGCCGGAAAGCGGCGATTCATGCGGTTTTCCGCCGCTTGACCGGGGTCTGATCGCTGCTATCATGCCTCGGCTGCCCGATAGGGCGGTGTAGGACGGTCCCTGTACCTCGACACTGGAGCGCCCTCAGGACAACGGATACGACGCAAGTCTCCGAGCTTCTGATGGCCTCTGGCGCGAGTCGGAGGCTTTTTTACGCCGTAAGCAGCGACGGTCTTTGAAAACTCAGCAGCGTTCTACGTCGAGACCTCACCGACCCCTCGGGGGCCGGGGAGGAAACGAAACAACCTGTCATGCCCTTCGGGGCAGACTTTGAGCACAAGCTCAAAGTGAAAAGATCGCCGGAACTGATCCGCCGCACCGGCAAAGCCGGTACGGCTTTCAGAGGCATCGCAAGCGATGCC
>WNEY01000205.1_pt1 | contig 32969 bp, 24 predicted proteins | sample 5400531 | NCBI WGS metagenome assembly WNEY01 (sample SAMN13153338, study PRJNA577476) | soil metagenome | isolation source: 200 cm saprolite under Douglas fir tree site 1 | place: USA:California | collected 2015-04-18
TCTCGCAGGATCAACGCCACACGGTTCGCGCGCGCGTGCGCTACCAGGTGGCCTCGCGCGCGTGGGGCGCGCTCGTCGCCCGATACGGCAGCGGACTGCCGGTGGCGCTGGAGAACGATGTGGAAGTCGCCGAGCTCGTGGAACATTACGGATCCGCGATCGTCGATCGCATCGATCGGACTACGGGCCGAATCCGTCCGGGATTCTCGATCGATGTCGGCGGCGGCGTTGAAATCTGGAAACGCGAGAAGCGCCGCCTCGAGCTTCGAGCGGAGGTCGCCAACCTGACCGATCGCCTGAACGTCGTGAATTTCGCGGGCCTTTTTTCGGGAACAGCCGTCGCGCCGCCGCGCAGCGCGAATGTTCGGCTGCGTTTCGATTTCTAGCGCCTTTTAGAAAGGCGTAGTTCGCTTCAAACGACGCAGCAATGCCGCGCCCGCGGCTGCGAGGATCGCCAGCCAGCCAGCCGGCCACGCCCAGACGAGCCAGAGCGGAATCGCGTCGCCGTTCGGGAGCTGACGACGAGCCTGCAGCAGGTGAAGCGGGAAGAAATCAGGACCCTGGCCGAGGGTCCCGGACCGCATCCAGCCTTCCGATCCGATCGCCGAGATGAACGGCACGTAGTCCAGCCGATAGCGGTTCCACACGCGGCCCGGCGCCGGCGTGACGCGTTCGTAATACACCGTCCGCGCGCCGGCACCGAGATCGCCGCCGAGCCCCTGGTCTTCGAGGAACGAGACCGACACTGCCAGCACCGCCATCGTCATGCCAACGGCCGCGCACGCGATGAGTGCCGGCTTGCGCCACCAACCGGCGTCCGGCCCTCCCGCCGGGAGCAGCGCCAGCGGAACCAGCGGCACCAGATTGCGCGGCCCGTGCGAATATCCGCCGTCAGGATACAGGTAGGCGGCGTAGAAGATCAGTCCAGACGCCGCGGCGCACGTGACGCCGAGCGTCAACGCCCGCTCGCGTCGCCAGAACGCGCGAGCATGCGCCGCCGCGAGCCAGAGCGGCGGCGCCCACAGCAGGATCGATTTGCCCGGCGTGAGCAGCAGGACGGCAAGGCCTCGCGGCACGTCGCGCGCGAGGAACAGCCTCGGCGGAAGCTGCGGGACCATCTCGGCCCATCCGTAGCCGAAGTCGAACGGGTTGCCGAACCGATAGGCGTTCAGCGATAGATGCACCGCTGCCGCGAGCGCGATGCCGAGGGCGAGCGCGGTCGCGACGGCGAGCCGCGCGGAAAAGGGGCCGTACCCCTTTTCCGATAGCGCCGCGACTACGAAGGCCGGCGCGAACACCAGGCTCGTCGCCTTTGCAAGGCCGGCGACCGTCAGCAGCAGCGACGCCACGACGACGAGAGTGCGCGCGTGCCGGGGATCGGCAGCGGCGATCTTCCTCGCGGAGAACAGCAGCGCGGCCGCCCAGATGAACGCGGCCGCCGACCAGGCTTCCGCGTAGAAGCTCGTTCCGTACGGCCAGAGCACTGTCGCGCCGCCGAGGAGCATCGCGAGGACGAGCGCCTGGCGCGGCGGCGTGCCGAGCGCGAGCGCCGCACGATGGAATCCGGCCACGGCGAGCGCCGCGGCCGTTGCGGTGGCCGTCATCGTGATGCCGCCGACCAGAAACACCCAGGCGACTCCGGCCGGCAGTGGTGTGCGGGGAACGCCCGCGGCCGCGGCCACCGCGCGCCCCAGGAGGTGGTGCGGCAGCGCGAGCACCGCGGCAAGCGGACCGTAGGGCGCGTACGGACGGCCGTTCTGTCCGATCTTGCCGAAAAAGATCGGCTCGCCCGTTCTCGATTTGATCGCCAGCGTCTGCGGCACCGACAGATCTCCGGCGTCGACGAGATGTTCGACCTGGAAGTAGACCTCGAACTCGTCTGGGACCCGGAAAGCGTTGCCTGAGGACGTGAGCGCGTAGAGCGCCTGGAAGAATACGAAGAGCAGGAGCGTCGTCCTGCCATGCGAACGCATTTCGGCGCTAGCATACACAGATATGTTCGGTCTCGGGCGGCAGAAACCGCACCACTACCGCGAGATGCTGAAGATCGCCTGGGAGAACCGCGACGAGCTGCCGTTCGCGTGGCGCATCCTGAACGACGGCGTGTGCGACGGGTGCGCGCTCGGCACCTCCGGTCTCTCCGACTGGACGATCGAAGGCACGCACCTCTGCATGGTGCGGCTGGAGCTGATGCGCCTCAACACCGCGCCGGCGCTCGACCCGTCCGCGCTGGCCGACGTCTCGACGATCGCCTCGCGGAGCTCTCAGGATCTGCGCGCGCTCGGCCGGCTCCCGGAGCCGATGCTGCGCCGGAAAGGCGACCGGGGGTTCCGCGTCGTCTCGTGGGACGAGGCGCTGGACCGGATCGCGGTCGAGCTGCGCGCTGTCGATACCGGCCGCGCCGCGTTCTACCTGACGTCGCGCGGCATCACGAACGAGGTGTATTACGCGGCGCAGAAGGCCGCGCGCTTCCTCGGCACGAATCACATCGACAACTCCGCGCGCCTGTGCCACGCCGCGTCGACCTCTGCCATGAAAGCGACGCTCGGGTACGGCGCGTCCACCTGCAGCTACGTCGACTGGCTGCTTGCCGATCTGATCGTGTTTTTCGGGTCGAATGTCGCCAACAACCAGCCGGTGACTACGAAGTACCTGCATCACGCGAAGCAGAACGGCGCGCAGATCGCCGTGGTGAACACGTACCGCGAACCGGGGCTCCGGCGGTATTGGGTGCCGTCGATTCCGTCCAGCGCGCTGTTCGGCACCAAGCTGGCCGATCACTGGTTCGACGTGCACACCGGCGGAGACCTGGCGTTCCTGATTGGCGTCTTCCGCGCGCTCGTCGAAGCCGGCGGCGTCGACGAGACCTTCGTGCGCAATCGCACCGTCGGGTTTCAGCAAGCACGCGACCGCGCGCTCGCCTCGGACTGGCCCGCGCTCGAGCGCGACAGCGGCGCCACACGCGCGCGCATGGAAGCGTTTGCCCGGCTCCTGACCGAGCGTCCGAACGCCGTCATCGTGTGGTCGATGGGGTTGACGCAGCACACGCACGGCGTCGAGACCATCAAGGCGCTGGTGAACGTCGGCCTGGCGCGCGGTCTGCCCGGGCAGCCCAATCGCGGGCTGGTACCGATTCGCGGCCATTCCGGTGTTCAAGGCGGCGCGGAGGTCGGCTGCGTGCCGAACATCGATGCGGCGACGCTCGCGCGATGGGCGTCGGTCTGGGGCTTCTACCCGCCGTCGGCGCCCGGCTGGACGGCGGCGGAGATGGTCGATCACGCGGCGCAGGGAGACGTCGACCTGTTCTGGATCGTCGGGGGCAACTTCCTCGAGACGCTGCCCGACGCGGAACGCTCGCGCCGCGCGCTCGCGCGGCCGCGCTTCCGCGTCCATCAGGATATCGTCCTCTCCTCGTCCATGCTGGTCGACGGCGACGGCGACGTCGTCCTGCTGCCGGCCACGACGCGGTACGAGTCGGAGGGCGGCGGCACCGAGACGTCGACCGAGCGCCGGATCATTTTTTCTCCGGAGGTTCCGGGACGGCGGATCGGATCGGCGCGGCCGGAGTGGCGCGTCTTCGGGGACGCGATGGCGAGAGCGTTTCCCGACCGCGCTGGTCAGATCCGATTCGACAGCGCCGCCGCCATCCGCGCCGAGATCGCACGCGCGGTGCCGCTGTACGCCGGCATCGAGACGCTGCGTGCGAAAGGCGATCAGGTGCAGTGGGGCGGCCGGACGTTGTATGCCGACGGGCGGTTCGCGACGCCTGACGGCAAGGCGCATTTTTCGAACGTGTCTCCGTCGCGGTCGCGTTCAACCGCCGAGGGCGCAGAGAACGCAGAGAACGCAGAGAACAAGAGCCCTGCGGTCTTCGCGAGCTCCGCGGTCAGATTTCATGTGTCGACGCGCCGGGGGAAGCAGTTCAACTCGATGATCCAGCGTGAGGTCGATCCGCTCACCGGCGCCGGCCGGGACGACATTCTGATCAACGCCGAGGATCTGCGGCGGCTGCGGCTCAGGGACGGCACGCGCGTGGAGCTGCGATCCGATTGCGGGTCGTTTCGCGGGCGCCTGAAGGCGGCGCCGATCCGCGCGGGCAACCTCGAGGTGCACTGGCCGGAAGGGAACACGCTGCTCTCGGCGTCGGCCATCGACCCCGACTCGATGGAGCCGGACTTCAACGCGACGGTCACGCTCGAGCCGCTGCCGGCGGCGCAACCGGTCGGGTTATAGTGGCACGCATGAGGTCCACGTTTGACCGCAGAGATCGCGGAGAGCGCGGAGGGTTTCTGGCTCTGCGTGCTCCGCGCGCTCTGATGCGGGTAAGCGTTGTCGTTCGAGGACGGCCACGCTGGCTCGCTCCCTTCGTCGGCGTGCTGCTGGCCGCTGCCGCGTCCGGCAGGGCCGCGCCACCGTCGGTGGACGCCGCATTCCAGAAGTTCTTCGACGCCAGGAACCCGGACGAGGCCGCGAAGAGCGCGCAGAGGGTCATCAGCTCCGGCGTCACGTTCGATGAGGCCCGCGCCCGGCTGAAGCGGGGCCGTCCGTACGCCGCGCAGGTCAAACGCGGCGTCGTGCGGCTCGAGCGCCGCTTTGTCGCGGGCGCCTTCTTCTACGATCTGCACGTCCCAGAGAACTACGATCCGTCGCGCCGATACCAGGTGCGCGTGCAGCTGCACGGCGGCGTGATGAGGCGCGAGACCGGCCAGCCCCGCGGATCGGGCTCGATCGGCGCACTTGCCGGCGCCGATCAGATCTACGTGATGCCCTACAGCTGGCGCGACGTGCTCTGGTGGAGCCGCGCGCAGATCGAGAACATCGACGCGATCATCGACAGCGTCAAGCGCAGCTACAACGTCGACGAGAACCGCGTCGTGGCGGCTGGCGTCTCCGATGGCGCGACCGCGCTCTATTACCTGGCGATGCGCGACACGACGCCGTTCGCCAGCTTCCTGCCGCTCAACGGCTTCATGATGGTCCTCGCCAACGACCGCGTCGGCGTCGACACGGAGCTGTTTCCCACCAATCTCCTGAACAAGCCGCTCTTCATCGTCAACGGCGGGCAGGATCCGCTGTATCCGATCCGATCGGTCGAGCCGTACGTCGAGCATCTCCGCGCGAGCGGGGTGACGATCGACTACCATCCGCGGCCGGAAGCCGGCCACAACACCGCCTGGTGGCCCGAACTGAGGGACACCTTTGAATCGTTCGTGCACGACCATCCACGCGATCCGCTTCCGGCGACGCTCACCTGGCAGGCGACCGATCGCGACCTGCCGAGCCGCGCGCACTGGGTCGTCATCGATCGCATCGCCTCGGCCGTTCCCGCGACGGCCGGCGGACAGGCGCCGCGCGACCTGAACGTGTTTTCCGGCCCGGGCTTCAACCATGGCCGCGACCTGTTCGCGCGGTCGAGGCCGTCGGGACGCGTCGACGCCGTGCGCACGGGCAACGCCGTGCAGTTGACGACGACCGGCGTCGCGGAGCTGACGCTGCTGCTGTCGCCTGACGCGTTCGATTTCGCGCGACCGATCAGTGTGACGGCCAACGGCCGTGTCGTCTCCGAACGGCAGATGGAACCGGCGGTCGCGACGCTCCTCAAGTGGGCGGCGCGTGACAACGATCGCACGATGCTGTTCGGCGCCGAGCTCCACGTGACGATCAAATGACGGCACGCCCACGACGCTCGCGGCCGGCGCCCGGGTCGGCGTGTACGAGGTCGTCGCCCTGCCTGGCGCGGGCGGGATGGGCGAGGCGGAGCGCTCCGGCAGGCGCTGATGGTGATGTTGAACTGGCCTGCCGTGCTGAAGAGATAATGAAGACGGCCGCATGATCTCGTTCTCCAAAGTCAGCAAACAGTACGGCAGGCAGGTCCTCTTCGTCGACGCCTCGTTTCAGCTCAATCCCGGTGAGAAGGTCGGCCTCGTCGGCCCGAACGGTTCGGGGAAGACGACGCTCTTTCGGATGATCGTCGGAGAGGAGACGCCGGACGAAGGTGACGTGTCTGTGCCGAAGAAGCTGACGATCGGCTACTTCCGCCAGGACGTCGAGGAGATGTCGGGCCGCTCGGTGCTGGACGAGGCGATTCTCGGCAGCGGCCGCGTCGGCGATCTGCATCACGAGCTCGAACACCTGCAGCATGCGATGTCCGATCCGGCGCGCGCGGACGATTTGGACCGGATCCTCGCGCGCTTCGGCGAGGTGCAGGAACAGTACGACCACCTCGGCGGATACGCGCTCGAAGCGCAGGCGCGCGAAGTCCTGCACGGCCTCGGGTTCGATGACGAGCGGATTGACGGCGACGTAGGCGCGCTGTCGGGCGGCTGGAAGATGCGCGTCGCGATGGCGCGCGTGCTGCTCGGCCGCCCCGACGTCCTGCTGATGGACGAGCCGACGAATCACCTCGACATCGAATCGATCATCTGGCTCGAAGAGTTCCTGAAATCGCTGCCGGGCGCGCTGCTCATGACCTCGCACGACCGCGAGTTCATGAACCGCATCGTCACGAAGATCGCGGAGATCGACGGCGGCGAGATCACGGCGTATTCGGGCAACTACGACTTCTACGAGCGGGAGCGCGCCATCCGCGAAGCGAACCGCGAGGCGGCGTACGCGCGTCAGCAGGCGATGCTGGCGAAGGAGCAGCGCTTCATCGAGCGCTTCGCCGCCCACGCCGCCAAGGCGGCGCAGGTGCAGAGCCGCGTCAAGGCGCTCGAGAAGATCGAGAAGATTGAGCTGCCGAAAAAGCGGCGCGTCGTGAAATTCGATTTCCGCACACCGCCGCGATCGGGCGAGCAGGTGGCGGTGCTGGAAGGCGTCACCAAGGCGTACGGCCGCCGCGTCGTGCACGATGGGTTGAACCTGATCGTGCGGCGCGGCGAACGCTGGTGCGTGATGGGGAAGAACGGCGCGGGCAAGTCGACGCTGCTGAAGATGATCGCCGGTCAGGTGAGGCCGGATGCCGGCGAGGTGAAGCTGGGCGCGAGCCTGCAGATGGGGTACTTCGCGCAGCAGTCGCTCGACCTGCTGGATGCCGATCTGACCATCGAGGAGCAGCTGCGCAAGGACTTCCCCGAGGAATCGATCGGCGCGCTCCGCAACCTCGCGGGCGCGTTTCAGTTTTCGGGCGACGACATCGACAAGAAGGTCCGCGCGCTCTCGGGCGGCGAGAAGACGCGGCTCGTGCTCGCGCGCATGCTGCTCAACCCGCCGAACTTTCTCGTGCTCGACGAGCCGACCAACCACCTCGATCTTGCGACCAAGGAGATGCTGCTCGATTCGCTGAAGGACTTCGACGGCACCATGCTGTTCGTGTCGCACGACCGCGAGTTCCTCCGCGGCTTGAGCAACCGGGTCCTGGAGCTCGGCGGGGAGAGCGGCACCGACGCGCAGCCGCACGCATATCCCGGGTCGTACGTCGAGTACGTCGCGCGCACCGGTCACGAGGCCCCAGGGGTGCATCGATGAAGTTGGCGAAGTGGTGAATTGGTCAATTGGTGGCGAATTGGTGAGTTTGTGACTGAGTTGACACCGGTTCGAGCAGCCCACCGGATTCGTCGATGGGACGCCCGCTTGGCGGAGAATCGGGCGTCCCACATTTTCCCTTGCGTAGGCGGCACGCGCCCGGCCGCAGCGGGAGAATCATCAGCGTCAGGTTGCCTGCACGGCTGGTTGGCACTGCGGGCACCAGTAGGTGAGCCGCGCATCCAGTCCCGTCTTCTTCGACTGAACGTTCGCGCCGCAGCGCCGACACGGCTTTCCGCCGCGGCTGTACACCCATAGCTTCGCTCCCGGATCCAGACTGCGCGTGGTCCGCCGGCCGATTGACGGACTGAGCGTCTGCGATCGGGTCATCACGTTCGCGGCCAGCTGCTCGCGCGAGATGTCGGCGAGCCGCCCGAGATCGGCGTCCGTCAGCGCTGCGACGGGCGTGAAGGGATCGATGCCCGCGAGAAACAGAATCTCCGACTTGAAGACGTTGCCGATGCCGGCGACCACGCGTTGATTGAGCAGGGCGTCGGCGATCGCGTCGCGTCCGCGCGCGCGCAACCGTCGGACGACCTCGTCGCGGTCGAATCCCGTCTCGCCACTTCTCAAACCGGCGAGCACATCCGGTCCGAGCGCCTGCAGCTCTCTGTGTCGAGCCATCTCGCGCGCGGTGAGGAGCTCTGCGATCGGCACGTTGAATCCGACGGCGACCACGTCGGCGGTGCCGACGAGGACGCGCATGTCCCGCGCCGGACGCTGCCAGCGCACGCCTGGCCGATAGATGTGCCAGCTCCCGTTCATCCGCATGTGCGTGTGCAGGGTGAGGTCACCGGAGAAGGTGATCAGGATGTGCTTGCCCCGCGCGAACACCGATTCGACCGTCCGGCCGACGATGGGGCGATCGTCGGCGATGCGAGTGACCGCCGGGTAGACCGAGTCGAAGCGGGTGACCAGGTGTCCGGCGAGGGCTCGGTGGAGGGCCCGAGAGGCCCTGAAAATCGTATCTCCCTCAGGCATTTATCGATTTTGGAACATTCAAAGTCGGCCTCTCGTCTTATCGAACATTATATCGGCGACCATGGATTCGTTCTCCAAGGAGGCTGAAATGAAGCCGATTCTCACCGCGCTCTCGTTCGCCGCACTCTCCGTCATCTTGTGGCCCACCCCTTGCGCGCTCGCTGAAGGGACGAAGGTTGTTCGCGGCACGGTGACCGCGGCCAGCGGCAGCTCGCTGACCCTCAAGGTCCGCGATCAGGAGATGAAGTTCGACATCGACTGGAAAACCATGGTCGAAGCTCCGGGCGCCGGCACCAAGGCGCGGCAGGCCAACGCGGCCGGTAAACCGGGACCGAAGCTCGCCGACGTCGTGAAGATCGGGCAGGCGGTCGCTGTGACCTATCACGACATCTCGGGCACGTTGCACGCCACACACGTGCGCGCCGTGTCGATCATCGCCTCCGGCGGCGCTTCCGCCGGCAGCAGCCAGGCCGAGCAGATGACCGCGACCGGCATCGTCCAGTCGGTCGGCGGCGACTCGATCACGATCAGCGGCAACGGCGGCGCCGGCGCCGCGTTCACCCAGACCTTCATCATCGACGAGACGACCAAGGTCTTCGCGAAGGGCGCGGGCACGATGGCGGCGTCGGGAGGCGGCAAAGCGCCGTTCGCCAAGCTCGTCGCCAGCGGCGATCGCGTCAGCGTCGCGTATCACAAGAAGGGCGCCGCGCTGCATGCCTCCGACATTCGAGTGACGTGGAAGAGCGCGCGAGCGTCATCGCGCTGAAGAACGCAGGGAGGGCAGGTGGGGCAGGTAGGGCAACCTGACCCACCCGCCTCACCTGCCTCCCACCCGCGCGCCCTGCCCATCCCGCGCGTCCGGTCCCACCCGCCTTACCCGACCGATTCTCGCGCTTTGGGGAACGTCGCCTGAAATCCCATCGCGCCGGAAATGAATCCCGCCTCGATCAAGAGCGGCGCCAGAGGGTGGCGAGACGCCGGCGTGCCGTCGATCTCTTCGATGAGCATGCCGCGCGGCGCATCGCCACCCGTGCGTGCGCGATCGATGAGCACGCGCGCGACGGCGCGGCCGACTTTCGATCGGTCCGGCTCGGCCTCGGGGCGAAACGTCACGAGCTGGCGGTCGCCGCGCGCGAGGTACGCTGCCAGGGCGCCGTTGACGAGGATCACCGTCGCGCCCACCGATCGCGTGGGGCCGCGCGCGGTGTCCTCGAGGGTGATCGCGGAGGGCGGCGCGGAGCTTGCCGGGAGAGCGTTGTTTTGCGTGCTCCGCGAACCCTGTGGTTGCTTTCGTGTTGGCCATTTCAGCGTCGCACCGTATGGATTCGCGGGATCGGTCGCTGCCAGCACGGCGATCTCCACATCGTCTGGCACATCACGCATGGAACGCAGCAGGTCGAGCGCGCCCGGCATCGCGAACTGCGTCGCGCCGAGGCCGGCGACGAAGTAGCCGCGCCGGATGCGGCCGTTCTCCTCCATTCCCTTGAGCACCGGATACACGATGCCAAAGCCACCGGGGATCGCTTCGGCGGCGACCGCCTCGCGCGTGATGACGCCGTGACGGGCGAGCAGTTGCTGCGTGAGCGCCGCGGCCCACTTTGTGGTGGCGCCCTTCATCGCCCCACTTTGGGGCGCGAGCCTCTTGAGCGAGCGATCGTCGCCCGGCTGAACGCCTCGTGTCCCTTCTGCCTGCACCAACACCCATCGTCCCTCCGCTGACGGCGGCGCGAGACGACGGGAGCGGAACGCCGAGACGTCGGGGCGCCGCGCTTTTTGTTTGCGTCGGGGCGCGCGCGCACGCGTGAAGGCGCGCAGCGCGTGAAACGTGTCGTTGGTGATCAGCCCCTGCCAGACGAGATTCCAGAGCGCATCGACCGTTTCGGCCGGGTAGCCGCCGCCGACCGCGTCGTGCAGCGGTCCAAAAAACGACGCGCCCCTCGCGCGGAGGCAATCGAGGATCGCCAGCTCGCGCTCGGAAAGGTCGAGGTCGAGGCCCCGCCCTGGCGGGGCCGTCCGAGGCGCGAGCAGCCGCGGCAGATGATCCGCGAGGTACAACGCGACACGGCCGTCGCGCTCGCCGAGAGGCTCGACACCGACCCACACGACCTCGCCGGCGGAGGTGACCGCATCGAGATCGGCGGGATCGTAGACGTCGATCCGCGCCGGCAGAATCTCGGTCTCGAGAATCGACGCCGGCAGCGGCGCGCCCTGCAGCTGTTCGATCGCGTCGAGCAGCGCGTCGGCGCCGTGCCGCCGTTTCACGATCCCCTGCCACGTCGTCGCAAATCTGCCGAGCACCTCCTGATCGACCGGTTCGATCTCGTGCCGGAGCTTCGCGAGCGATCGGCGGCGCAGCATGCGGAGCACGCCGGCATCGGTCCACTCGCGCCGCGTGCCGCCCGGGCGGAACTCGCCTTCGACCAGCCGTCCCTCGACCGCCAGGCGCGTGAGCACGGTTTCGGCCGCCGCGGTGCCGAGGCCGTACCGCACGGCGAAGTCCGGCGCCGTGAAGGGCGCGTGCGTGCGCGCGTACCGGAGCGCGAGGTCGCCGAGCGGATCGCGAACCGGCTGGAGCAGCGACTCGGGGATGCCGACCGGCAGCGGAACGCCGAGGGCGTCGCGGAAGCGCGCCGCATCTTCGACGGCGATGAGGCGCGGATCGCCGGCGATGCGGATCGACAAGACACGGCGCGCAGCGGCGAGCGCCCCCACGCTCGCGGCGACGTCCACGGTGATCGATCGCTCGCGGATTTCGTCTTCCGCGAGATCCCCGAGCGACAGGAGCATGTCGTGGACGCCGTCGGCGCTCTTCACGTGGTACTGCGGATCCAGCCGCTGAAGCTGCCGCTCGATCGCGTCCATCGACTCCGCGTCGAGCAGCTCGCGGAGCTCGGCGTCGCCGAGCAGGTCGCGCAGCTGCGACTGGTCGACCGCGAGCGCCTGCGCGCGGCGTTCGGCGAGCGGCGCGTCGCCGTCGTAGATGAAGCTCGCCACGTAGCTGAAGAGCAGCGACGAGGCGAAGGGCGATGGCGTCTCGGAATCAACGGTGGCGAGCCGGATCTTCCGGCTGCGCAGGTCGGACAGCGTCGCGATGAGCGCCGGCATGTCGAAGAAGTCGCGCAGGCACTCGCGGTACGTCTCGAGCAGCACCGGAAACGATCCGTAACGCGACGCGACGGCGAGCAGATCGGCGGCGCGCTTGCGCTGCTGCCACAGCGGCGCGCGCATGCCGGGCCGCCGTTTCGGCAGGAGCAGCGATCGCGCGGCGTTCTCGCGAAACTTCGCCGCGAACAGCGCGGTCGCGCCGAGCTGCCGCACCACCAGCGCCTGCACTTCGTCCGGATCCGGGACGAGCAGCCGCGGATCGGGCGGCTGATCGACATCCGGAAACCTCACGACGAACCCGTCGTCTCCCCACAGCGTTTCGACGTCGGCGCCCGTTTCCTGGCGGATCTTCGCGGCCGCCGCCATCGCCCACGGCGCGTGAATCCGGCCGCCGCGAGGCGAGAGGACGCACACCCGCCAGTCGCCCAGCTCGTCGCGCACGCGCTCGATGACGATGGTGGCCGCGTCGGGGACGGCGCGTGCCGCCGCCATCTGATCGCGGAGGTACTGCAGCAGGTTCTCGGCGGCGCGCACATCCAGATCGTGCTCGCGCGTCAGCCGATCCACGGCAGCCGCCGGCGGCAGCCGCAGCAGGTCGTGCATCAGGCGGCCGATGGCGAGCCCGAGCTCCAGGGGGCGGCCGGCGCGATCGCCTTTCCAGAACGGCATCTTGCCCGGCTCGCCGGGCGCGGGCGTGACGATCACGCGGTCGTGCGTGATCTCCACGATGCGCCACGACGAGGCGCCGAGCACGAACGTCTCGCCGACGCGGCTCTCGAACACCATCTCCTCGTCGAGCTCGCCCACGCGCGCGGCGCCAGGTGTGGCGCCGAGGAGGAAAACGCCATAGAGGCCGCGATCGGGAATCGTTCCCCCGTTCGCGATCGCGACGCGCTTCGCGCCTTCCCGCGCGCTGATCGTGCCGGCCACGCGGTCCCAGGTGACGCGCGGCCGCAGCTCGGCGAATTCGTCGGACGGATAGCGGCCCGACAGCATGTCGAGCACCCCCTCGAACACCGTGCGGCTGAGCTCGGTGAACGGCGCGGCGCGGCGGATCGTGGCGAACAGCGCGTCGACCTCCCAGTCGTCCATTGATGCCATCGCCACGACCTGCTGCGCGACGATGTCGAGCGGGTTCCGGGGGAATCGCGTCGCTTCGACGGCGCCTTCATGCATCGCCCTGGCGACGGCGGCGGAGGCGACGAGGTCGCCGCGGAACTTGGGGAAGATGACCCCCTCGCTGACCGCGTTCGCCTGGTGGCCGCCGCGGCCGATGCGCTGCAGGCCGCTCGCCACCGACGGCGGCGCCTCGATCTGCACGACGAGATCGATCGCGCCCATGTCGATGCCCAGCTCGAGAGACGAGGTGGCGACCAGCGCGCGCAGCGCGCCGGCCTTCAGCAGATCTTCGACTTCGACGCGCTGCGGGCGCGCAATCGATCCGTGGTGCGATCGCACCAGCGTCTCGCCCGCGAGATCGTTCAGCGCGCCCGCCAGCCGCTCGGCCAGCCGCCGGCTGTTGACGAAGATGAGCGTCGATCGGTGCGCGCGAATCAGCTCGAGCAGCCGCGGATGGATCGCCGCCCAGATCGACGGGCGCGAATCGCCGACCGACGCCGGACCGCTCGGAATGTCGTCGGCCGTGGTCAGCTTCGCCATGTCCTCGACGGGGACTTCGATTGTGAGCTTCAGCGACTTCTTCCTGCCGGCGTCGACGATGGTCACCGGGCGGTAGCGGACGGGACCGCGGTGCGCCGAGAACTCGCCTTCGATGTCGCGCTCGACGTCGGGCTCGCTCGCGCGGCGCTTCATTGCGGATTGCGGATTGCGGGTTGCGGATTGATTGCGGATTGCGGATTGGGCGCCGCCGAGGAACCGCGCGACTTCGTCGAGCGGGCGCTGCGTTGCGGAGAGGCCGATCCGCTGCGGCGATCGCTCGCAGTTCGCCTCGAGCCGCTCGAGCGACAGCGCGAGATGCGCGCCGCGCTTGGTCGGCACCAGGGCGTGGATTTCGTCGATGATGACGGTGTCGATCGACCGCAGCGCCTCGCGCGCGTTCGACGTCAGCAGGAGATAGAGCGACTCGGGCGTCGTGATGAGGATATCCGCCGGATCGCGCTGGAATCGCGCGCGCTCCGACTGCGGCGTGTCGCCGGTGCGGATGGCAATCAACGGCGTGAGGTAGGCGTCGCCCCGCCCCTCGGCGATCTGGGCGATCCCGGCGAGCGGGGCGCGGAGGTTCCGCTCGACGTCGACGGCGAGCGCCTTGAGCGGCGACACGTACAGCACGCGGCAGCGTCCGCCTGTGGGCGCGGGCGTGAACATGAGACGATCGAGGCACCAGAGAAATGCGGTCAGCGTTTTCCCGCTGCCGGTCGGGGCGAGGATCAGCGTCGATTCGCCGCGGGCGATCGCGGGCCAGCCGAGCGCCTGCGGCCGAGTCGGCTCCTCGAAGGCGCCGCTGAACCAGCCGCGCGTGGCCGGATGAAACGGCGCGAGCGGATCATTCGAACGTGCGCCCACGTGGTCATCTTATAATGTGAGACTACTGGTGCCCGGACTGGGGGACTCATGGGTGATGCAGGTGAAGGGCTGATCGACGCGGAAGGGCGTATTCAGGAGCGCCAGGAAGAGTTGGAGCGCGAGCGTACGCGCCTGAATCATGGCAAAGTCGTCCGCGATCCGGTGAAGATGGCGGCGCTCGAATCGCTGCGGCTGGCGCGCACCGAGCTGGGCCGGCAGCTGGCGGCGACGTCCAATGAGAGGCGCCGCACGCAAATCGCGAAGGCAATCGAGGAAATCGATCGCCGCATGGCGGAAACGAGCGCGCAGCTGACTTCGTGAACGGGCTCGACCCGGTTTACCGGTACCACGACGGCACCAAGCATCATTTCAATCGATTCGCCAGGTCGCTGGGCTACCTCGACTGGGCGTCGCAACCCAGCCCGTTTCGATCGTACGCCGGCGCGCGGGAGATTCCGCTGCCTCCGCGGCCCGATGCCGCCGGTGCGTCGGTCGGCGGGCCACCATCCGCACTCCGCGACCCGTGCTCAGCAATCGGCCACGTGCTGCGCCACTCGCTCGGCTTATCCGCCTGGAAGCGGTTTCGCGAGTCGCGCTGGTCGCTGCGCGTCAATCCGTCGAGCGGCAACCTCCATCCCACCGAAGCGTATGTCGTTGCCGGGCGCGCCGCCTGCGCGAGCGCCGCGCCCGCGGTCTATCACTACGCCGCCGATCGGCACGCGCTCGAGCAGCGATGCACGTTCGACGGGTCGGCATGGCCGGGCCCGCCGGATCTGGGTCCCGAGTCGTGGCTCGTCGCGCTGACCTCGGTTCACTGGCGCGAAGCGTGGAAGTACGGGGAGCGCGCGTTCCGCTATTGCCAGCACGATCTCGGTCACGCCATCGCGGCGGTGCGCATGGCGTCGGCGTTGTGCGGCTGTCGCGCGCGGATGCTGCCTGACTGGTCGCACGCGGACATCGCGGCGCTCACCGGCATCGATCGAGACGAGGATTTCGCCGAGGCGGAACGGGAGGAGGCCGGATGCCTGCTGCTGATCAGCAGGCCCCACGCCGGGTTCCGCGATCCGCAATCGCCCGGCATCGCTCGTGAGCCGCTCGTCGCCGCGGTGCGCGAGGGCCGGTGGATGGGCCGCGCGAGTCAGCTCAGTGAAGCCCACGTGCAGTGGACGTTCATCGACGAGGTCGCGGAGGCGACGCGCGATCCGGGTCGCGCCGCGTCGACCGTCGCCGTTCCAGCCTACCCCGCCCATCCTGTCGATCCCGCAGAGCCCGCCGCGCCCCCGTATCCCGCCAGCGTGATCCGGCAGCGTCGGAGCGCGGTGGCCCTTGACGGACGCTCGTCGATCGGCGCCGGGACGTTTTTCGGCATGCTGTCGCGCGTGATGCCGCACGACGCTCCGCCGTGGGACGCCGTGTGGTGGCGCGCGCGCATCCATCTGGCGCTGTTCGTGCACCGCGTCGACGGCGTGGATCCGGGCGTCTATCTGCTGGCCCGCGATCCATCCGCGGTTGACCGCTTGCGCGCGGCGTGCGGCCGCGAGTTCCTGTGGCAGCCGATCGGCGACACCGTGCCGCTCTTCCTGCTCGCCCGCGGCGACTGCCGGCGTCTGGCGCAGCGCGTCAGCTGCGATCAGGAGATTGCGGCCGACGGCTTCTTCAGCCTCGGCATGATTGCGGACTTCGACGCGAGCCTGGACGCCTTCGGTCCGTGTTTTTACAGGCGTCTGTTCTGGGAGTCTGGCGTCGTCGGGCAGGTGCTGTATCTCGAGGCCGAGGCGGCCGGCACGCGCGGCACCGGCATCGGATGCTTCTACGACGATCCGGTGCACGACGTGCTGGGCCTCACCGGTCACGCGTTCCAGAGCCTGTATCACTTCACCATCGGGACGCCTGTCGAAGACGCCAGGCTCACGACCGAGCCGGGATACTCCTGGGAGATCTGAGGATTCGACCGCGTAGGATACCGCTTTAGTACGGCGTAGCTTTAGTACGGCGTAGGGCACCGCTTTAGCGGTGCCGCTCCAACTTAGCTTAGCGGTGCCGCTCCAACTTAGCGGTGCCGCTCCAACGCAATCAAATCGATCATCTCCTCGCGCGAATGAATGCCTGAGCCCCAGAACGGGTACTCGATTGGCTCTTCTACCAATCCGGCCCGAACGGGATTCGCAATGAGATATCGAATGACATCGACCGTTGACTCGTCGCCTCGTAACACTCGTTCGTAATAACCCTTTTGCCAGAGGCGACGTCCGCCACGCCTCGCAAAATCGAAGCCCGACTTCTGCTTGGCGATCGCGACGAACGATTGAAGGTCGGCATCCTCGGTCGTGCCCTCGACGAGCAAATGAACATGATCTGGCATGATGCAGTACGCAACAACCGCGCACGCGAAACGCGTGGCCTCTTGAAGAAAGTGCGACAACGTCAATTCAACGACGGCGGCGTCGGTGAACACCGGACGGCGATCCAGCGTGCAAATCGTTATCGAATAACGATGTGGGCCAAGGTAGTCAAACGTGGCGAGTCGTTGCGGTCGCGCCATACGGCGTACGCGTGCAATCGCGCAGCCACCCGTCCGCACCGGTAGCGTCGGCAAGGGTAAGGCGTAGGGCACCGCTAAAGCGGTGCCCTACGTACGTGGAGTACGACTACGGCCTGCGACGGACGCGGCCTACGAACGCAGGCGAAGAATGTCGAGGTCGACGCTGAAGTCGCGCGCGAGCGTGCGAGCCTTGCTGGTGTGATCGTGCAGGAAGTGTTCAGGCAAATCAGTCACGTGAGGCGCCGGCTGTGAGGCCGCGATCGAAATCACTCTCCGGTAATCGTCAACCATCGCGTCGACGGTGTGATTCGCGGACCAGTACGCGCGGCCGGCGCGGCCGAGCGTCTCTCTGAGCCCTCGATCCTCCGTCAGCGCGCGCATCGCGGCGAGCAGCGCGCCTTCCTCGTCCAGCAGGTCGATCGCGATCGCAACCGGCTCGATGCTCGACCGCGAGACGTGTCGGTTCCGCAGATCCACCGTCGGCACGTCGACCAGATGCGCGAGATCGGTGATGAGCGTCGGCCGCGCGGCGGCGAGGCACTGCACCCACGACGCCGAGGTTTCGAGCGCCGTCGGCCAGCGCAGGCAGAGACAGGCGTCCGCCGCCGCGAGGTAGTCGCCGACCGCCTCGTCCGGCACATAGCCGATGACGTGGACGCGCGGCGCGATGGCCGCCGCCGCGAGATCGGCGTCGAGTCCCGCGCAGTCCGAGGCGTCGCCCGCCAGCACCAGATGAACGTCGGCCCCCTGGCGCGCGAGCGTCGCGACCGCGCGCAGGATCGCGCCGACGCGCTTCTCCGCCGTGATTGTCCCGAACGCCGCGAACAGCATGGCCCGCTCGGAGACGCCGAGGCTCGCGCGTACTCGTCCGCGCGCGGCGGCTTCGGTCTGGAACGCCAGCGTGCCGAGACGGATCGGTTCGATCCGCGTGCCGGGAAATTCCTCCCGCAGATCGGCCGCCACGCGCGGGTTGTGCACCGCGACCATGCGCGCCGTGCGCACGACCACGCCGAGCATCGACCACGTGTAGTAGATCGGCCCGCTCAGTCCTTCGACCGCGTACTCCACGACGTCGCGCGGCGCATCCGGGTGGTCGTACCAGAACTCGCGCCGGTAATCGTCGAAGCGCCGCTGGCTGAGGAGCTGGCGCGCGCGTGCGTGGTGCAGACGGGGGTCGTGCACCACCACCAGCCCCGGATAGCGCGCGAGGTACGCCCAGATGTAGTCGTGGCAGGAGGCGTTGCCCAGGTGGTAGACGACGAGGTCGTACGGCGCGCGACGGTGCATCCAGACAAAATCGTAGGCGTTCGTTTCGGCGAAGGCATCTATGGCGACGCTCCCCGTGAGCCGCGGAATCAGTGCCGCGCTATAGGCGGCGATCCCGGAGCGGACCGGCGGAAGCGGCGAAAACCACGCGACACGCATAGAAATCAAATAGTCGAGTAATCCGTAAAAATAGTCGAGAGTCGGTAGTCGACAGTCGGTGGTCGAGCGTCGGTGGTCGAGAGTGAAGCGCCACCTCGACCGCGCCGCGCCCCGGCACCGCCTTCGACTATATGTCGACGACGGACTCACGACCCTCGACTACCGACTAGCGACTGCCGCCTACCGCCTACCGACCCTCGACTAGCGACCAGCGACCCTCGACTGGCGCCCACCGACTACCGACTAGCTGTGTGTTAGCATGACAGCCTGGCTTGGGAAATCGTTCACAAGCCGACATACATCGCATGCAGGGCTGGCTCTCCATCCTGATCATGATCGCGCTCGGCGCCGGTTTTGGACTGATCTCGGTCTTCCTCTCCAGCGTCCTCGGCCCCCGGCACCCCACGCCGGAGAAGTCCGCCCCGTACGAGTGCGGCATGCCCCCGGTCGGCGATGCGCGCGAGCGCCAATCGGTCAAGTTCTATCTCGTCGCGATGATCTTTCTCCTCTTCGACATCGAGGTCGCGTTCCTGTACCCGTGGGCGATGGCGCTGCGCGATCTCGGATGGAACGGCTTCATGCAGGTGCTGCTGTTCATGACGCTGCTGCTGGCCGGCTACGTCTATGTCTGGCGCAAGGGCGCGCTCGACTGGGGGACGTCCATCGCCGATCGCCGATCGCCGATCGGCAAATGATATGGGTTTAGAGTCCGAGATCCCGGTTCTGACCACAACCGTCGAAAAAATGGTGCAGTGGGCCCGCCGCTCGTCGATCTGGCCCGTCACCTTCGGCCTCGCGTGCTGCGCGATCGAGATGATGGCCATGAGCTGCTCGCGCTACGACATCGCGCGCTTCGGCGCCGAGGTCTTCCGCGGCAGCCCCCGCCAGTCGGACCTGATGATCGTCGCCGGCCGGCTGTCGCGGAAGATGGCGCCGGCGCTCCGCCGGATCTATGACCAGATGCCCGAGCCGAAGTGGGTGATCTCGATGGGCGCGTGCGCGTCGATCGGCGGCGTCTTCGACAACTACGCGCTCGTCCAGGGCGTCGATCAGATCGTTCCGGTGGACGTGTACGTGCCCGGCTGTCCGCCGCGCCCGGAATCGCTCATCTACGGCATCGTCCAGCTCCAGCGGAAGATCGACCACCAGAAGCTCACGTAGATGGATGCCACCGCGCTCATCGCCGCGCTGGAGGGCGCAGTGCCCGGCGCGCAGATCGAGAGCGCGCCGAGCGTCGATCTGCAGATGACTGTGTATGTGCAGGCGCCTGACGTGTCTGCCGTGGCGCGCGCGCTGCGCGATCGCGGGGAGCTCGCCTTCGACTTTCTCGCCGAGGTCACCGCTGTCGATTTCTGGCCGGCCGATCCGCGGTTCGAGCTCGTGTACATGCTCGTGTCGATCGCGAACCGGCTGCGGCTGCGCGTGAAGGTGCGGCTGCCGGCGGACGACCCGCACGTGGCGACGGTCAGCGACGTGTGGCCGGCGGCGAACTGGCTCGAGCGCGAAGTGTGGGATCTGTTCGGCATCGCGTTCGACGGCCACCCGGATCCGCGCCGGCTGCTGATGCCGGAGGACTGGGACGGCTATCCGCTCCGGAAGGACTATCCGGTGCAGATCCGGATGAGGCCGCAGTCGAGCCAGCCGCTGCAGGTCACCGCCGAGGAGTTCCGCGCGAATCTCATGAAGGATCGGCTGACGCGTGGAACATGAGCGACATCGTGCGTGCCGCGCTGGACGAGACGATCGCGTTGCACCGGCGCGTGAGGGACGCTGACCTGCAGCCGCTGCTCGATGCCGCGGCCGCCGTCGGCAAGGCGGTGACCACCGGTGGGAAGCTGCTGCTGTTCGGGAACGGCGGGAGCGCGTCGGATGCGCAGCACGTGGCGGCGGAGCTGGTCTGGCGCTTTCAGCGCGAGCGCGCCGCGCTGGCGGCGATCGCGCTGACGGTCGACACGAGCGTGCTGACGAGCGTTGCCAACGACACTGCCTACAATCGGGTGTTCGCGCGTCAGGTGGAGGCGCTCGGACGCGCAGGCGACGTGGCGCTCGGCATCAGCACCAGCGGCGCCTCCGCCAATGTCGTCGCGGCGCTGGAGGTGGCGCGGGCACGAGGGCTGCTCACGATCGCGCTGACCGGCCGGGACGGCGGACCGGTCGGGCGCGCGGCGGCGATTCACGTGAACGTGCCGTCGGAGGTGACCGCGCGCGTGCAGGAAGTGCACCGGACCCTGTTGCACGTGATGTGCGACATCGTGGAGAGATCGCTTGTCGATCACTGAGAGAACCCTTTGTGTCCCTGGCGTCCTTTGTGTTGACGTCGCGCCGGAGCGAGCCTGATGCCGGAGCTCAGGACGGAAACGATGACCGTCAACATGGGGCCTCAGCACCCCAGCACACACGGCGTGCTGCGTCTGGTCCTGGAGCTCGACGGCGAGACCGTGCGCTCGGCCGCGCCGACGATCGGCTACCTCCACACCGGCATCGAGAAAACCACGGAGCAGAAGAAGTGGCAGCAGGTGATCCCGCTCGTCGAGCGCATGGATTACCTGAGCGCGCAGTCCAACAGCATGGCCTTCTGCCTGTCGGTCGAGAAGCTGCTGGGGCTCGAGACTCCGCAGCGCGTGCGCGACATCCGCGTGCTCCTCGCCGAGCTGCAGCGCATCAACAGCCATCTCGTCTGGCTCGGCACGCACGGGATGGAAATCGGCGCCGTCTCGGTGATGCTCTACTGCTTCCGCGAGCGCGAGGTGCTGCTGAACATCAACGAGCTGCTTGCCGGCTTCCGGCTGTTCCCGAGCTACGTCCGCGTCGGCGGGCTGCGCGAAGACCTCCCGCGCGGCTTCCACGACGCCGTGCGGGCGTTCCTGGCGGGGTTTCCGCCGAAGCTGGACGAGTACGAAGATCTGCTGACGAGAAACGAGATCTACTTGAAGCGCGCGCAGGGCGTCGGCGTCATCTCGAAGGACGATGCGGTGGCGTACAGCCTCGTGGGGCCGATTGCCCGCGCTGCCGGCGTCGACTACGACGTCCGGAAGTATTTTCCGTACCTCGGGTACGAGACCTACGACTTCAAGGTGCCCACCCAGACGCGCGGCGACGTGTACGCGCGCTACCAGGTGCGCATCGCCGAGATGCGCGAGAGCGTGACGCTCTGCCGGCAGGCGCTCGAGCGGATCGCGCCGACGGGCGCGTTCGCGGTCGACGATCCGCGCATCACGCCGCCGCCCAAGGATCGCGTGTACACCGAGATGGAGGCGCTGATTCAGCACTTCCTGATCTACTCGCAGGGCTTCACCGTGCCGGCCGGCGAGGCCTACGTGCCGGTCGAGGGGCCGCGCGGCGAGCACGGGTTCTATGTGGTGTCGGACGGGACGAACCGGCCGTGGCGCGTCAAGTCGCGGCCGCCGTCGCTGCTCGCGTGTCAGGCGCTCGAGCGCATGATCGTCGGAGGGTTGATTGCCGACGTCATCGCCGTCATCGGATCGATTGACGTCGTGATGGGAGACGTGGACCGGTGAGCTTTCATCCGAAGATGGCCTACGACGCCACCTTCCACAAATCGGCGCGCGCGCTCGAGGACGAAGGGCCGCCTTTTGCCTATACCGCCGCGAACCGCGCGCGCTTCGACGAGATCGTGAAGCGTTACCCGCCGGATCGCCGGCGCTCGGCCGTGCTGCCGGCGCTGTATCTCGCGCAGTACCAGCAGGGCTACATCACGGCGAACGCGATTCGCCATGTCGCGGATCTCATCGGCATCACCCGCGCCGACGTCGAGGACGTCGTGTCGTACTACACGATGTTCTACACGCGGCCGGTGGGCAAGTTCGTGATCAACGTGTGCCGCACGCTGTCGTGCGCGGTCAACGGCGCGGAACGGGTCACCGAGGAGCTGTCCGCGGCGCTGGGGATCAAGCCGGGCCAGACCGATCCGACCGGGGCCTTCACGCTCATGGAAGTCGAATGTCTCGGTGCGTGCGACCGCGCGCCCGTGGTCATGGTCAACGACGCCTGGCACGAGCGCCTGCAACCGGAAGCGGCGGCCAAGCTGGTCGACGACCTTCGCACGCGCGGCGAGGCGGCGCTCAGCGGCTGCGTGCACGTGGTAGAGAAAAACCGATGAGCGCTCACCACGAAGGCACGAAGCAGCGCGAAGATCACGAAGAACTTCCTTCGAAGAATCATTTTCGTGTGTTGCGTGGTTCTTCGTGTTTTCGTGGTGGGCTGTGTTCGTAACAAGCCATAGGTGATATGGATCCTGTCCTCATCAAACACGTGCGCGAGCCGAACTCCTTCACGCTGGATTTCTACCTCCAACACGAGGGATACGGGGCGCTGAAGCTGGCGCTCACGAAGAAGCCGGACGAGATCATCGAGCTCGTCAAGGCGTCCGGGCTGCGCGGACGCGGCGGCGCGGGATTCCCGACCGGCATGAAATGGGGGTTCGTCGACAAGAAAACCGATCCGCGCTACATCATTTGCAACGCGGACGAGAGCGAGCCGGGCACGTTCAAGGATCACCTGCTCATGGAGCGCAATCCGCACCTGCTCATCGAAGGATGCGTGATCGGGTGCTACGCGATCGGCGCGAAGGTCGCCTACATCTACATCCGCGGCGAGTTCTTTCACGTGCAGGGCGTCCTCGAGCGCGCGGTCGACGAGGCGTACGCCCGTGGATTCCTCGGCACGAACATCTTCGGCTCCACTTTCGACTGCGACGTCTACGTCCACCGCGGCGCCGGCGCGTACGAGGCGGGGGAGGAAACCGCGCTGCTGGAATCGCTCGAAGGCAAGCGCGCGCAGCCGCGCAACAAGCCGCCGTTTCCGGCCGTCGCCGGCCTCTACGGCAAGCCGAGCGCAGTGAACAACGTCGAGACGCTGTGCAACGTGCCGGCGATCGTCTCGAAGGGCGCGGAGTGGTTCAAGTCGCTCGGTCCCGACAAGAACAGCGGGCCGAAGCTCTACTGCGTCAGCGGCCACGTCAGGAACGCCGGGACGTTCGAGGCGTCGATGAGCATCACGCTGCGCGAGCTCATCGACGGCTACGCCGGCGGCGTGCGCGACGGCCGCACGCTCAAGGCCGTGATCCCCGGCGGATCCTCGGTGCCGATCCTGATGCCGAACCAACTCGATATCCCGGCGAGCTTCGACGCGATCCAGCAGGCCGGGTCCATGCTCGGCTCGGCGGCCATCATCGTCCTCGACGACACGACCTGCATGGTGTGGCTCGCGGAGAATCTGCTGCACTTCTACCGGCACGAGTCCTGCGGCAAGTGCACCCCGTGCCGCGAGGGCACCGACTGGCTGCACAAGATTCTCCGCCGCATCGAGCGCGGCGAAGGGCAGATGCGCGACCTCGATCTGCTGGCGAGCATCTCGGGCAACATCGCCGGCAAGACGCTCTGTGCGTTCGGCGACGCCGCCGTGGCGCCGGTGTTGACGACGCTGAAGCACTTCCGGCACGAATACGAGGCGCATATCAGCGAAGGGCGGTGCACGTTGCCCGCCGATTGGCGCGCGCGGCAACCAATCGGAGCGCACTGACGAAATGCAACCACGAAGGCACGAAAACACGAAGAATCCACGCGAAGAAGATGAGTTTTTCTTTTTCGTGTCTTCGTGTCTTCGTGGTCCCGGCAGCACACGATGACACCGCTGCTCGTCGCACAGATCGTTCTGACGCTCTTCGTCTTCGTGATGCTGCTGAACTCGGCGGCCGTCATGGTGTACGTGGAGCGGAAGGTGGCGGCGCTGCTGCAGCAGCGGCTGGGTCCCTACCTCGTCGGCCCGAAAGGGATGCTCCAGCCGCTGGCCGACATCATCAAGCTGCTGTTCAAGGAGGAGCTGCGGCCGCGGGCGGCCGACCCGCTGCTCTTCGCGCTGGCGCCGATCATCTCCGCCACGGCGGCATTTGCGGCCTTCGCCGTCGTCCCCTTCGGCGCCGACACCACCTTCTTCGGTCTGCTCGACGAGCCCCTCCGCCTGCAGGTCGCGGACGTCAACGTCGCGGTCCTGGTGATCTTCGCGGTGGCGTCGATGGGCGTGTACGGCATCGTGCTGGCCGGGTGGAGCTCGAACAGCAAGTACTCGCTGCTCGGCGGCCTGCGATCGTCGGCGCAGATGATCAGCTACGAGCTGTCGTACGGCCTCGCGCTGGCCGCCGTGCTGCTCATCGGCAACTCGCTGTCGCTGACCGATCTCGTCAACCGCCAGGCGGGGACGTGGCTCGGGTTCATTCCGCGGTGGTACGTGTTCCTGCAGCCGCTCGGCTTCCTGATCTTCATGACCGCCGGCATCGCCGAGACCAACCGCGCGCCGTTCGACTTCCCGGAGGCGGAGCAGGAGCTCGTCGCCGGCTATCACACCGAGTACAGCAGCATGAGCTTCGCGATGTTCTTCCTCGCGGAGTACGTCAACATGGTCACCGTCTCGGCGGTGGCGACCGATCTGTTTCTGGGCGGCTGGCGCGGCCCGTTCCTCCCGGAGTCGCTCGGCTGGATCTGGTTCCTGATCAAGGTCGGCGCGCTGCTGTTCTTCTACGTCTGGATGCGGTGGACGCTGCCGCGGTACCGCTACGACCAGCTCATGTCGTTCGGCTGGAAGGTGCTGCTGCCCGCCTCGGTGATCAATCTGCTCGTGACGGCGGCGGGGGTGCTCTATTTTGAGCTGTGATCTCCGCCTTCTCCGTGCCGTCGCCGCCGAGAGACGATGATCTCCTTCTACATGTTTGCGTTCATCGCCGTGGTGGCATCCCTGCTCGTCATCGCGCAGCGCAACCCGATTTACAGCGTCCTGCTGCTCATCGCGTCGTTCGGCGCGTTGTCCGGCCTGTACGTGCTGCTCGACGCGCCGTTCGTCGCCGTCATCCAGATCATCGTCTACGCCGGCGCGATCATGGTGCTCTTCCTCTTCGTCGTCATGCTGCTGAACGCGCCGCATGAGGATACGGAGTACGACGAGCGCGTCCACCCGCTGCTCCGTCCAGGGCCGATGCGGTTCGGCGCGGGGCTCGCCGTGGCGCTCGTCGTGGAGCTCTGGTGGGCGCTCGGCAGGGGCGGGGAATCGGGCAGCTTCGCCGGCGGATCGGTGACGTCGGTGGCCGCCATCGGACGATCGCTGTTCACCGACTACGCGTTCCCCTTCGAAGTCACGTCGATCCTGATTCTGGTGGCGATGGTCGGCGCGGTGCTGCTGGCCCGGCGCGAGGAGCCGCGGTGATGGTGCCGCTCAGCCACTACCTCCTGCTGTCGGCGATGCTCTTCTCGATCGGCACCGCCGGCGTGTTCGTGCGCCGCAACCTGATCACGATCCTGCTCTCGATCGAGATCATGCTGAACGCCGTGAACCTGACGTTCGTCGCGTTCGGCCGCGCGCTCGGGTCGGCCGACGGGCAGATCATCGTCTTTTTCGTGATGACCGTGGCGGCCGCCGAGGCAGCGGTCGGGCTCGCGATCATCATCAGCTTGTTCCGTCACCGCGAGTCGCTGAACCCGGAATCGTTCACGGCGCTGAAATGGTGAGCACGAAACTCACGAAATGCGACAACTCACGAACTCACGAAAGCCACGAAAATGGTGACCGCGAAACGCGCGAACGGCGGAGCGCGCAATGATCGCAGAGAGAAACCTTCGCGTGCTCCGCGGTCTCCGCGGTTACACGTCGTCTTCATGACATGTTGCTGCTGATTCCGCTCCTCCCGTTCATCGGCTTCCTGGTGAACGCCAGCGTCGGCCGGCGTCTCAGCAAAGCGGCGGCCGGCGCGGTGGCGTGCGGCGCGATGGCGGGGTCGTTCCTGGTGTCGCTGCTGGAGGTGAAGCTGCTGGCGGCCCGGGAGCCGGCATCGCGCGCGATCGCGAACCAGGTGTTCACCTGGATCTCGTCCGGCGACTTCACGGCCGCCTTCACCCTGCGCGTCGATCCGCTGGCAGCGGTGATGATCCTGGTCGTCACCGGGATCGGATCGCTGATTCACATTTACTCGACCGCCTACATGCACGAGGAGAGCGACGCGGAGTTCGCGCGCTACTTCTCCTATCTCAACCTGTTCGCGGCGTTCATGCTGGTGCTCGTGCTCGGCTCGAACTTTCTCGTGATGTTCGTCGGCTGGGAGGGCGTCGGCCTCTGCTCGTATCTGCTGATTGGCTTCTGGTTTCAGAAGAAGTCGGCGTCGGATGCCGGGAAGAAGGCGTTCATCGTCAACCGCATCGGCGACTTCGGATTCGTCCTGGGTGTGCTGCTCGCGTTCGTCCGCTTCGGCTCAATCGATTTCCAGGACATCGCGCGCGCCGCCGGCGCGATGAGCCCGGAAACGACCTTCGGCACCATGTCGACGGTCGCCCTGCTGCTGTTCGTCGGCGCGACCGGCAAGTCGGCGCAGATTCCGCTCTACGTCTGGCTGCCCGACGCGATGGAAGGGCCAACGCCGGTCTCGGCGCTGATCCACGCCGCGACGATGGTCACCGCGGGCGTGTACATGATTGGGCGCAACGCGGTGCTCTTCAGCCACGCGCCGCAGACGCTGACGATCGTCGGCGTCATCGGCACGGCGACGGCGCTCCTGGCCGGCACGATCGGGCTCGTGCAGAACGACATCAAGCGCGTGCTCGCGTACTCGACCGTCTCCCAGCTCGGGTACATGTTCCTCGCGATGGGCGTCGGCGCGTACGCGGCCGGCATCTTTCACCTCTATACACACGCCTTCTTCAAGGCGCTGCTCTTCCTTGGCTCCGGCGCGGTGATTCACGCGCTGGCGGGCGAACAGGATCTCCGGCGGATGGGCGGGCTGAGAAAGGATCTGCCGATCACTTACTGGACGTTCCTCATCGGCGCAATCGCGATTGCCGGCGTCCCCGGGCTGGCCGGCTTCTTCAGCAAGGACGAGATTCTGTTCCGCACGTACGCCGGCGGGCACACCGTGCTCTGGATCGTCGCCATGCTGACGTCGCTGCTGACGGCGATCTACATGTTCCGGTTGGTGTTCCTGGTATTTCATGGCGAGCCGCCTTCGCCACGGGCTGAGGCGGGCGAGCCGCACGCCGTACCCTCGCACGCCGCACCCTCGCACGTCGCACCCTCGCACGCCGCACCCTCGCACGTCGCACCCTCGCACGACAGCCATCTCCATGATGCCCCGCCGGCGATGGCGCTGGTGCTGATCGTGCTGGCCGTCGGATCCGTCGCGGCGGGCTACGTCGGCCTGCCCTCGGTGCTCGGCGGGAGAGACTGGTTCGCCCGGTTTCTCGAGCCGAGCTTTGCCCCGCAGGCGCACGAGGAGGTGGCCGAGCGCGGCCTCGAGCTGACGCTGATGCTCGCGTCGACCCTTGTCGCCGTCGCCGGCATCGGCATCGCGGCGTACTTCTTCCTGAAGAACCGGCGCGCGGCCGACCGCATGGCCGATCGGTTCCTCGGCGTCCGCACGCTGTTGCTGAACAAGTACTATGTCGACGAAATCTACGACGCGGCCATCGTCCAGCCCGTTCGGATCGTGTCCGAGGACGCGTTGTGGAAGGTGATCGACGTGCGGGTGATCGACGGCGCCGCCAACGGCGTGGGCGAGACCGTCGCCGGCGCGAGCGAGTGGCTGCGGCGGGTTCAAACCGGCTCGGTGCGGTCGTACGCGGCCTCGGTCTTCCTCGGCGTTGTCTTGATCCTAGGGTATTACCTGTGGCGCTGATCAAACACAAGGCCACGAAGGACACAAAAGCAAGCCGCTCGGGGTTGTTAGATGGTTTGATCCGTTGTGTCCATGGTGTCCTTGGTGTTGAAAAGGCTTGATGCGCTTCCCGATCCTCACCTCGCTCGTCTTTCTGCCGGTCGCCGGCGCCATCCTGCTGCTCTTCGTGCGGGGCGACGAAGAGCAGAGCGCGCCGATCGTGCGGAAGATCGCCCTGATCGTGTCGCTGCTGGTCTTCGGCGAGACGCTGCTCCTCTGGAGCCGCTTCAACGCGGCGTCGGCGGACTTCCAGTTCGTCGAGCGCCACGCGTGGATTCCAGCCTTCGGCATCGACTACCACATCGGCGTCGACGGCATCAGCCTGCTGCTGCTCGTGCTGACCGGCTTCCTCACGCCGCTGGCGCTGCTCAGCTCGTGGGAATCGATCCACAAGAAGACGAAAGCGTTCTGCATCTTCCTGCTCCTGCTCGAGAGCGCGATGATGGGCGTCTTCGTCTCGCTCGACCTCTTCCTGTTCTACGTGTTCTGGGACGCGATGCTCGTGCCGATGTACTTTCTCATCGGCGTCTGGGGCTACGACCGGCGCATCTATGCGGCGGTCAAGTTCATCCTCTACACGATGGCCGGCAGCGTGCTGATGCTGCTCGCGATCCTGGGGCTGGCCTATCTGCACCTCACGACGGCCAATAGCTACAGCTTCGATCTCCTGAAGCTGTACGACATGCGTGTGCCGCTCCACCTGCAGTTCTGGTTCTTCCTCGCGTTCACGCTGGCGTTCGTCATCAAGGTGCCGCTGTTCCCGTTCCACACGTGGCTGCCCGACGCGCACGTCGAGGCGCCGACCGCCGGATCGGTGATCCTCGCCGGTGTGCTGCTGAAGATGGGCACGTACGGCCTCGTGCGCTTTGCGTTTCCGCTGTTTCCGGACGCCGCGCTGTTTTTCGCGCCCTCCCTGGCGGTGCTCGCCATCGTCGGGATCATCTACGGCGCGCTGGTCGCGATGGTCCAGCCGGACATGAAGAAGCTGGTGGCGTACTCGAGCGTGAGCCACCTGGGCTTCGTCGTGCTCGGCATCGCGGCGATGAACACCCAGGGCGTCCAGGGCGCCGTCTACCAGATGCTGAACCACGGCGTCAGCACCGGCGGCCTCTTCCTGATCGTCGGCATGCTGTCGGATCGGCGCCACACGAGGCTGATCGCAGAATACGGCGGCCTGAAAAAAGTGGCGCCGCGTCTGGTCGCGGCATTCCTGCTCGTGACGCTGTCGTCAATCGGTCTGCCTGGGCTGAACGGCTTCGTCGGCGAGTTCTTGATCCTGCTCGGCGCGTTTCGCTGGGATCCGCGTCTGGCCGCATTCGCCGCGACCGGCGTCATCCTGTCCGCCACCTACATGCTGTGGATGTTCCAGCGCGTGAATTACGGACCGGTGACCAATGAGAAGAACGCCCACCTCCCCGACCTGCAGCCGCGCGAGTGGGCGGTGATTGCTCCCATCATCGCGATCGCGGTCCTGATGGGCGTGCTGCCCAACCTGTTCCTGCGGCCCATCGAGGCGTCGGTCGACCGGACGCTGACCAGGATTCATCAAGCCGCGCCCGCGCGTATCCAGGTGGGATCTGGGTTTCGGGATTTGGGATTTGACGTCCGCGACATCCGGCTCCCGGGCACATCCGGCGTGCCCAACGAGTCCCGAAAAGCAAACGCACCCAGAGTCCCGACCCAATCCCGAATCCCGAATCCCGAATCCCGAGTCCGGACCGAATCCCGAATCCCGAACCCCGAATCCCGAGCCCCGACCGAATCCCGAATCCCGAATCCCAAATCCCGATGATGTCCTCCTTCAACGCAATCGTCCCGATGGCGTGCGTGACCGCGGCGGGCATCGCTGCGATGGTCGCCGAGGCCTTCCGCGATCCGGGCGAGCGCATGCCGATCGGGGGGCTTGGCGTCGTCGGCCTCGTCGGCGCAGCGATCGCGACGTTCCTGCTCTGGAACCGGAACGCGTCGAGTTTCGACGTCGTGTCGGCGGACAACTTCGGCCTGTTCGTCACCTGGATTCTGATCGTCGTCGGCCTGCTGTCGCTGGCGATCTCGGCCACCTCGATCGAGCGCGGGCGGCTGCCGGGCGGCGAGTACTACGCGCTCATGCTGTTCGCCACGGCCGGCATGATGCTGATGGCGACGGCCTCTGACCTGCTCGTCATCTTCCTCGCCCTCGAGGTGCTGTCGCTGGCCGTCTACGTGCTGACGGGCATCCGCCGCGATTCGCCAGCCGCGACCGAAGCGGCGTTCAAGTATTTCCTGCTCGGCGCGTTCTCCAGCGCGTTCTTTCTGTACGGCATCGCGTTCACCTACGGGCTGACCGGCAGCACCCGCCTCGATCGCATCGGCAGCCTGATGTCGGCGCAGGCGCTGGCGCCGACGCCGATGCAGCTGCTGGCCGTCGGCCTGATCATCGTCGGGTTCGCGTTCAAAGTGGCGGCCGTGCCGTTCCACATGTGGACGCCGGACGCCTACGAGGGCGCGCCGCCGGCGGTGACGGCGTTCATGTCCACGGGCGTGAAGGCCGCCGCCTTCGCGTCGTTCGCCCGCGTGTTCCTGTCGGCGTTCGAGCCGATGGTCACAACGTGGAACCCAGTCAGCCATGTCATCTGGATCATTGCGGGGGCGACGATGATCGTCGGCACCGTGGTCGGCGTGGCGCAGTCGAACGTGAAGCGCATGCTGGCGTACTCGAGCATCGCGCACGGCGGCTATCTGCTGGTGGCGCTCGTGTCGGCGAACGACGTCGGCAAGGGCGCGCTGCTGTTCTACCTGCTGACGTATGCGGTGACGAACATCGGCGCGTTCGGCGTGATCGCGGTGCTCGAGACGACCGATCGGCCGAACGATCAGGTCCGCGACTACGCCGGGCTGTGGAACAGCCACCCGGTGCTCGCGGCGCTGATGACGGTCTTCCTGCTGTCGCTCGGGGGGTTCCCGCCGATGGCCGGCTTCATCGCAAAATGGTACGTCTTCAGCGCGGCGGTGAAGGCCGGCTATACCGGCCTCGCGATCCTCGGCGTGCTGACCAGCGTCGTCTCCGTCTTCTTCTACCTGCGCATCGTCGTCATGATGTACATGACGTCGACCGACAACCCGGCGCCGTTCCCCCCGGTGCCGCGGATGGCCGGCGCGGCGCTGCTCGTGTCGGCCATCCTGATCGTCTATCTCGGCATCCTGCCGACGCGCGTCCTCGAGTGGGCGGCGTCCTCGATTTCCACGATCTTTTGAACGAGCGACCGGCTGAACGGCGGTTGACTCAGAGCGCGACTGACCGTCTGCGGCGCCGCCCCGCGAGCGCCAGTTCCTTCGTGACACGGAGCTGCCGTCGAATACACGCTCGGCGGCAGCCATTCCATGACGACGGGCGCGCGGCCGTCACGCGGTGCACGAACGAGAGTATTCGATCGTCAGCATCGGTCGAGCCTGGCCGGGAGCGACGCAGACGCCCGGTTCGGCCGACGGAATCGCCCGCAGGCATTCTTAGATGGCGCGCAAGTCTTCGTCGGTCATGTTGCGGAAGAAAGGGCCACGGCATCACCTGCAGAATGCGATTCACACTGTCAATCGCCGCCGCAGCAGCGTCGAGCCACCGCGGCACCCGGCGGAAGATTGCCGAAAACGAGTCAGGGCACATGTGTGGCCCCGCACGTCGGTGCCTGGCCGTGAAGATCGCCGGCATGCTGCACCGCACGACCATGACGCCGAGAGAGTTTTCTTATGCAATACCGCGCAATGACACGTCAGGCTCGACTTCCGACTCCGATCGACTTCCTCAATCAGTCGTCCGGCCCGCATGTCGCCGGCGAGCGCCTGAAGGGCTGGACCGCACGCGGACGTGTTGACATATAGCCCGCATCGGAGTATCACCGGGCTCAACCGCAAAGAGTCGTCGAAGGTCCCCTCGTGTTTCTGGAGGTGAAAGATGTGCAGACTCGCCGTCGCCGTGTTCGCAGGCGTTCTCACGCTGGCGCCCATTGCAGGCGCCGCCCAAGGTCAGTCGTCCGCCATCCAAGGTCATGTCCTCGACGAATCGGGTGGTGCGCTGCCCGGCGTGACCGTGGTCGTCACGCATCAGGGGAGCGGCGCCTTTCGCCAGGTTGTCAGCAACGCCGACGGCTCTTACTTCGTGACCGGCATACTCCCCGGCCCGTATCGGATCACCGCCGAGCTCTCGGGGTTCAGGAAATACGAGCGCCCGGATGTCCTCCTCACGGTCGGGAACACGGCGACCCTCGACGTCACGCTCGGGGTGGGCGGTCTCGAGGAGAGCGTCACGGTGACCGGCGAGTCGCCGCTCATCGACTCGACGTCAAAGCAGATCGGCGCCAATATCGGCCAGGCCGAGCTGGTCGCGTTGCCAATCATGAACAAAGACTGGATGTACGCCGTCGGCCTGACGCCGGGCATCCAGGTCGCTTCGTCGACCGCTTCGTTCTCCTGCGAGTCGCTGATCGTCGGCGGCGGGAGCAACCGGAGCGGCAACTTTTCCATTGATGGCGGCGGCAACAACGACGACTATCTCGGCTCGTCGTGCGGCAGTCAGGTCCGCCCGGCGATCGAGGCGGTGCAGGAGTTCCAGGTGTTGACGAACCAGTACGACGCGGAGTTCGGCCGCACGGCTGGAGCGATCGTCAACGTCATCACGAAGCAGGGCTCGAACACCGTCCACGGCTCCTTGTTCGACAGCTATACCGACCAGCGGTTCACGGCGCCGGACTTCTTCGTCGCGCAAAACAATCTCTCCAAGCCCGAGACGGCGCAAAAGGATTGGGGCGGCACGCTCGGCGGGCCGATCAAGAAGGACAAGGCCCATTTCTTCTATAGCCTGGACCGGATCGTCTATGCCGAGGGTCGCAGCAATACGTTTCCTGCCCGGCCGGAGCTGAACTACGCGAACACGCAGACCATGTACCTCTGGAACCACATGGTGCGTTTCGATCAGCAGATCAACCCCAACAACACGTGGACGGCCCGCTATCTGGTCGAGTACTCGCCGACGTTCGGTCGCGTCGCCAGAAAAGAGACGCTCGCGGGGAGAGACCAGGAATTCGACATCGATCGGACGACGGGGGCCAAATGGAACTGGGTCCTCGGAAACAACCGGGTCAACGAGGTCCGTGTCGGCTACACCCACGAGAAGAACGGCTTCACGGT
>WNEY01000206.1_pt1 | contig 32965 bp, 26 predicted proteins | sample 5400531 | NCBI WGS metagenome assembly WNEY01 (sample SAMN13153338, study PRJNA577476) | soil metagenome | isolation source: 200 cm saprolite under Douglas fir tree site 1 | place: USA:California | collected 2015-04-18
TGTGAAGAAACCCACGATAACTGCCGAGACCGCGAAGGCCGCAGAGGTTAAACGTCGGATTTCTTCACGGCCCGTTGTGCAAGGCTGGTAACGAAGCTTCGCCTCAAACCGACGAGTAAAGAAAGCGGTCGCGACGCGAATCTTCGTTACTAGACACGCCAGTCGGGTGTCGCGACGTAGGCGCGGGTGATATCGGCAACACTCTGCGTGCCGCAGTTGCCCATTACCAGCTTCAGCTCGCCTTGCAGAATCTCGAGCACGCGATCGACACCCGACTGCCCGAACGCGCCCAGACCCCACAGGAACGGACGCCCGATCCCCACGCCTTTCGCGCCGAGCGCGAGCGCCTTGAACACATCGGTGCCGCGTCGAACGCCGCCGTCGAGGAACACCGGAATGCGGCCACCGACTTCCGCCACCACTTCGGGCAGCGCCTCGATCGTCCCGCGCCCCGTTTCGGTGGAGCGCCCGCCGTGGTTCGATACCAGAATGCCATCGATTCCGTGCTCGACGCAGAGACGCGCGTCCTCGCGCGTATCCATCCCCTTGATGATGAATCTGCCTTTCCAGAATTTGCGCAGGCGATCGACGAATGCCCAGTCCATCGCGGGATTCGAAGAGCTGACGCCGGTCATGTTGATCCCGTCGTACATCCGGCGCTCGTCGATCGTCGGGCCGGGCTGCGCGCCTTTGTGGCATGCGGTGCACTGGTGCAGATCCCTGGGCCGGGTGCGGAGGTAGGTTTCGCTGTTGCGCCCGGTCGTGTTGTCGACGGTGAGGGCTATCACCGAGCATCCGGCGGCTTCCACGCGTCGGAGCAGTTGCTGGCAGGCGTCCCACGAGCTCGGCGCGTACAGCTGATACCACACAGGGCGGCCGAGCGCCTTGTTGACGTCTTCAACGCCGGTCGACGTCGCCGTCGAGAGAAATTGCAGGGTGCCCCGCGCTCTCGCCGCGCGGGCGACGGCAAGCTCGCCGTCGGGATGAAACGATTTCTCGCCGCCCGTCGGGCAGAGAAAAATCGGACTGTTGTAGACGGTCCCGAACAGATCCACGCGCATGTCGACGTTGGTGGCGTCGCGCAGGCGGCGCGGACGCAGCTGGACATGTTTGAATCCCTCGCGATTGGCTCGGAGCGTGGCGTCGTCGTCGACGCCGCTCGCCATGTACGCCCAGTGGCCCGCCTGGACCTTGCGGTGAGCGGCCTCCTCGAAATCGAAGACGCTCAGCGCGGCGGCCGGGTCCGCAATCAAGTCGGCGATCTCCGGCGCGTGCTGTGCGAAGGCGCTCCGCTGCATGAAGCTCGCCACGCCGCCGAGCGTCGCGACATACGGGCTGGCGGCGAGGAACTTGAGAAACTGGCGTCGGGCCGCGGACGTTGAGTGGTGCGTCATGGCGGCTGATTGTAGCCCCGGCGGACTGACCGGGCGTATCTGCACGGCCTGGTCACCACAGGCCACCCGATCGCCTCCTCCGCCGGCCTCCAGATGCTGCTGAAGGGCGGCAACGCGTTCGATGCGGCCGTGGCGGTCGGCGGGATGATCGCGCTCGGCGAGCCGGAAATGACGACTAACTGCAGAGCGCGCTGAGCACGCGGAGGAAGAACAATCCTCTGCGAGCTCGGCGACCCCGGCGGTTCAACGTGGACTGAGGGCAGCCGTGTTCACGCTGACTTGTTTTTGTCCGCGTCGATGCCCGCGCTCGCCTCGAAGCGCTGCTCGACGAGCCAGCAGACCGATGCCCAGACGAACCCGATGCTCCAGCCGCCGAGGACGTCGGTCGGATAGTGGACGCCGAGGTAGACGCGGCTCACGCCGACGAGCACCGTCAGCAGGATCGCCATCCCCAGGCAATACAGCTTCGTCAAGCGGTTCTCCGCCATGCGCATCAACATCGCGCCGAGCGTCAGGTAGACGATCGCCGACTCCATCGCGTGGCCGCTCGGAAAGCTCGGGGAAAACGCCTCGCGCAGATGCGGCACGACGGTCGGCCGCGGGCGATTGAAGGCGTGCTTCAGGGCGGAGTTGACCAGCTCGCCGCTGAACAACGTGATCGTGATGAAGAGCGCGGTCCGATAACGTCGCTGGAGCAGTAAAAATCCCGCTGCTGCGAAGACCACGAGGCCGAGCACCGTGGGGCCGCCGAGGGCGGTCAGATCGAGAAGCGCGTTCTCCAGCCACGCGGGGCCGCGCGGCTTGGACGGATCGGCCGGATCCCGCAGCGCCCGCACGATCTTGACGTCGAAGACCTGCGTGTCACCCTCGATCACTTCACCCGCCAGGATGACGAAGATCAGAAGGAGCACGCATGCGCCCAGGCCGACGAACAGCCAGCTCAGCTCGCGCCGTTCGAGCTTTCTGAGCTCCGGCCGCCGACGCTTCCACCCGCGTTCGCTCACGGCCGCACCGGAGACCCTGCCTCGCGCGTGCTCGACATCAACGCAGTCTAATACGCCCACCGCGCGTCATCAGCTATCGCCGGCGAGCATTCCATTCCTCCGCGGTGATCTCCCAGATCTCCGCAGGCAGACGGCCCGATACGAAGTCGCGCTCCTCGATTTCGATCACACGCATGCCGGCCTTCTCCGAAATCCGGCGCGACGCGACGTTGGCGACAGCCTTCGGCACGCGCAGCACGGGGAACTTCAGCGTGTTGAACCAGTAGTCGGTGACGGCGTCGGCCGCCTCGGTCATCAGTCCCTGCCCGTGCCAGGGAAGGCCGAGCCAGAATCCGCGGTTCTTCTTGTCTGATCTTCTTGAGGCCGATGCTGCCGATGATCCGATCCGGATCGGTCTTGAGGCGGAGCGTCCAGATCCATTCGTCGCCGCGCTCGACTGCCGGCAGCGCGACATCCCGGAAAAACTGGCGGGCGCCATCCGGTGGATACGGCCAGGGCACGACGCTCGCCAGGTAGCGGACGATCTGCCAATGCGGGAACAGCCGCTGCACCTGTTCGGCGTCGGCGAGCTCCAGCGGCTGCAGGAACAGGCGGGATGTCTCGAGGGGAGGCGTCATCAGATCAGCGAACACGCAACGGCGTCAGACCGGGGCCACACCAGGGTCAGACCGGGGTCAGACCCGAGTCTGGCCCCATGTCGAAATTATCGCCGTCTTTCCGTCAGCGCTGCGCGGTGGTGACGAGCCGGTCGCCAGCGAGATTCACCGACAGCGCCGTGCCGAAGATGAAGAGACCCGGGAACAACGCCAGCCACGGCTCGGTGCCGAGCGCCGACTGCGCCTGATACAACATATTGCCCCAGCTCGCGGCCGGCGGTTGCACGCCGACACCGAAGAAGCTGAGCGCCGACTCGAGCAGGATCGACCGGCCGACCGCCAGCGTCATCGACACGATCACCGCCGGCGCGGCATTCGGCAGCAGGTGGGCGGCGATGAGCCGCGCACGGCCGGCGCCGAGCGCGCGCGCGGCGGTGACGAAATCGCGCGCCCGCAGCGACAGGACCTCCGCCCGCGCGATCCGCGCCGTTTCCATCCAGCTCGCGACGCCGATCAGGAGCACGAGCTGGGCCACCGACGGCTGGGAGACGGCGGCGGCGATCATCAGCAACGGCAGCCGCGGCACGGCGAGCATCGCGTCGGTTGCGCGCATCAACAGGTTGTCCACCGCGCCGCCCGCGTAGCCGGCGGACGCGCCGATCGCCACGCCCGACGCGCCGGCCACCACCGCCGAGAGCAGCCCCACCGCCAGAGAGACGCGCGCGCCATATAGCACGCGCGCCAGGACGTCGCGTCCGAGCTCGTCGGTCCCGAACCAGTGTGCGCGGGTCGGCCGCTCGCGCCGGTGCGAGAGGTCGAGCTCGTCGGGCGCGTACGGCGCGACGATCGGTGCCGCGGCGGCCGCCGCGATGAGCGCCGCGAGCACGACCGCCGCCCAGTGCCGGCGCATCACGACGAAATCCGCGGATCCAGGAGGGCATACGCGCTGTCGGCGACGAGGTTCAGCGCCACCACCGTTGTCGATGTGAGCATGAGCAGCGCCATCAGCACCGTGTAGTCACGCCGCGCGAGCGCTTCGGTGAACAGGCTGCCCAGGCCGGGCCACGCGAACACGCTCTCGGTCACGACAGCTCCCGAGACCATCAGCGCCGCGTCGAGCAGCACGATGGTGACAATCGGCGCCAGCGCGTTCCTGAGCGCATGCCGCAGCACGACCTGGCGTGCCGGAATGCCGCGCGCCCGCGCCGCGGAGACAAACGGCTGCGCGAGCGTCTCGATCATCGAGCCGCGCAGATACCGCGACCATCCCGCCGCGAGCAGACAGGCCAGCACGGCGACGGGGAGCGCGAGATGCTGCGCGCGGTCCGCGATATCGCCGGCGCCGAAGGTCGTCCGCCCGGACGAAGGGAACCAGCCGAGCCCGATGGCGAACACGATCTGCAGCATCAGCGCGAACCAGAACGCGGGCAGCGAGATTCCCGCGACCGCCAGCGCTGTTGTCAGGCGATCGAACCAGCGCCCGCGCAAGACCGCCGCGAACACGCCGGCAGGAAACGTCAGCAGCAGCGCGACGACGACCGAGACGCCAGTGAGCTCGAGCGTGGCCGGCAGCCGCTCGAGCACCCGCTCGGCCACCGGACGTCCGTCGCTGAAGCTGTAGCCCCAGTCGCCGCGCGCGAACGCCGAGAGCCACGAGAGATACTGGCGCCAGAGCGGCTGATCGAGGCCGAGCGCCCGGCGCAGCCGCTCGATGTCCTCGGGCCGGACGTTCGGGTTCGACAAATAGATTGCGAGCGGGCCGCCGGGCGCGGCGTGAATCAGCAGGAAGACGAGGAGCGAGATGACCAGCAGGAGGGGAACGGCTTGGAGCAGGCGGCGCAGGACGTAGACACCCATGGCGTAATTCGGAATTTGGAATCTGGAATTATGAATTAAGAATTCGTTCGCGTTCCCGCATTCCCGCATTCCAAATTCCAAATTCCTAATTCTTAATTGCAATGTCCCATTCGTGTACGTTCCAGAACACGCCCGTGTTGGTCGGGTTGCCCTTGAAGTGTGTCAGCGCGGCCGGCACGGCGTCGAGCCGTGTGATGCCGTAGAGCGGAATCTCCGGCACCGCGTCGCTCAGCATCGCCTGCGCGCGGCGCAGCAGGCGCGTGCGCTCGTTGCGATCGACGGTGCGATCCGAGGCGTACAGAATCCTGGTCAGCGCCTCGTCCGTGAAGTAGTTGATGTTGCGCCCGGCCGGCGGAGTGCGATCGGCGGCGAAGAACAGCGTCAGCTCGGGATCGGCCGGCATCTGCCACCAGTGCAGCATGGCATCGAACCGCCCCTCGAACCAAAGGCTGCTGATGGCCGTCCCGTCCACCAGCTCGACGCGCGCGTCCACGCCCACCTGCCGGAGCTGCTGCTGGATCGCCTGCGCCACATTTTCCCGAATCGCGAAGGCCGCCTGCGTGATGAGCGTGAAGGAGAGCGGGCGTCCGTCGCGATCGCGGATGCCGTCACCGTTCGAATCCTTCCAGCCTGCTTCGTCGAGCAGCGCCCGCGCCCGCGCGGGATCGTACGCGTAGCGCGTGATCTCGTCGGTGTAGGCCCACGAGAGCGGCTGAACGGGGCCGTGCGCGACGGGCGCGAGGCCGTCGAGGATCGTGCGGGTCAACGTTTCCCGATCGATCGCGTGAATCAGCGCTCGCCGCACGCGCACGTCGGCGAACGGCGGGAAGTGGCGTTCGTTCAGCGTCACGTGCTCGTAGGCGTTGCCTGGCGTCTTGTGCACCACGATGGACGGCAAGCCGCCGATCTCCCGGTACTTGTCCCAGGGGACGAGCGCGACCAGATGGACCTCGCCGCTCTTGAGCTGGTTGATGCGCGTGTTCGTGTTGGGGATGAACTTGAACATCAGGCGCCGGATCTTCGGCAGCGCATCGCCCCGCCAGTAGTGCGGGACGCGCTCGAGAAGCACGTACTCGCCGCTCTTCCATTCGGCAACCCGGTACGGTCCGGTGCCGAGCGGCTTGCGGTTGTAGTCCTGCGCGCGATCGATGTCGCGTCCCTGGAGCACGTGCCGGGGCAGCGCGCCCCGGATGAACTGGATCGCGTACGGGGCGTACACTTCCTTGTAGTGCACGACGGCCGTCAGCGGATCCGGCGTTTCGACCGAGCCAATCCGATCGAACCCGTCGGTGCTCTCGGGGCGGTAATCGGGACCGTTGATCGCCTCCACCGTGAACTTGATGTCGTCCGACGTGAAGGGCACGCCGTCGTGCCACTTCACGTTCGGGCGAAGTTTCCAGACGACGTCCATGCCGCCGTCGGCGCGCATGCGCACGCCGCCGTTCTCGGGCGTCGGCACTTCGGTCGCGAGCAGCGGCACCACCTGCATCCGCTCGTCGGTCGTCGTCAACCCCTCGACGACGCACGTCTGAATGTCCTCGAGAATATGCGTGCTGAACCGGTTGAGCGTGTCCGGCTCCCGGTCGTAGCCGACGATGAGGAGATCGTTCGAGGGGCCGGTCGCGGCCGGACGCCTCGTGCATGATACCGACAGGCCCGACGCAACGGCGAGCGCGATCGCGGCCAGCCAGGCAATGGCGATCATGACATCAACCGCGCGACGAGCGGGACCGGAATCGATCCGTAGCTGAGGACGCGATCGTGAAACCGGCGGAGTGAAAACGCCGCGCCCTCGGCCCGCTCCCGCGCGCGGCGGAGCTGATGCAGCCCCTCGGTCCCGAGCCAGTACATGGACGCGGTGCCGGGAAACATCGAGTTCTTGCACGCCTCGGCTCGTGCGGCTTCGGGCGTCATCCCGATACGATCGCAGTACATCGCCACCGCCTCGTCGAACGTCAAAGACCTTTCGTGCAGGCCGATGTCGACGATCGCGCGGGCGAGCAGGCGCGCGCGCGTATGCTGCTGGGCGACCGACTCCTCCGGCGTGAAGAAGCCGGCTTCGTCCATCAGATCGGTCGCGTAGCACGCCCAGCCTTCGGCCATCGTGCCGCCCGAGAACATGCCGATGCGGCTGGCGCAGTCCACCGCCGCGACGCGGCCGATCGCCGACTCGCCGCAATACGCGTAATAGTTCTGCACGTGATGACCGATGGCCCCGTGATGCACGACGTGGTTCAGCTTCATCACGCTCGTGTTGTTCGCGCGGAGCCGCCGTTCCTGCTCCTCCGGCGGCATGTCCGATTCCACCGGCGTGACCACGTAGTCGTGCACCGGCAGCCCATCGAACGGCGCCGGCGAGCGGTAGAAGAGATAGTAGAGGAACGGTGCGGCGTCCCGCGTGTGAATCGGGATCGGCACGTAACGGATCGGAGAGGACGGCCAGGTCACCAGGTCGGACGCCGCCGCGCGGTCGCGGCACGCCTCCCACAGCCGCTGATACGCCGGCAGGTAATCCGCGGTCGACGGATGCATTCCGGCCAGCCGCGCCTGGACCTCGACCCAGCCGTCGTTTGCGATCGCCTTCGCCCGTTCGTCGACCCGGGCGAGCGCTTCGTCGAGCGCCGCACGCGCCTCGGCGAGCAGCTCGGATCGCGGCCGCGCGCACCAGTGCCCGCGCGTCAGGAGGAGGTCGAACAGTTCGGATCCGCACGCATACCGGTCGGGAGCGGCCGGAGCGACCTCGCGCATCAGCCAGCAGCGGAATTCGTAGACCCCTTCGCGTGCGCGGCGCGCCGCGGCGACCAGGGCTTGTGCGCGCGCATCGTCTATCTCCTCGACGGCGATCCAGCGCGTGATGCCGTCGCCCAGCAGACGATCCGCGCCGTCGCACTCCCGAAGCGTCTTGCCTCGCCACTCGTGTGGCACGCCGGCCGTGATCGACCGTCGCGCGCCCGCGAGGAAAGCTGGAACCGCCGACAGGCGCGAAATGACGGCGTCCGCGCGCGCCGCAACGTCCGCGAACGGACGTGTCATCAGGCCGATCGCGCCGAAGATCGCCTCACCGGCAGCCAGCGACGGGTTGCCGCGCGCGAAGTGCGCGCTGTCGTCTTCCGCGAGCTGCATATCGAGGAAGGCCTCGGCCAGCGCGAGATCGCGGGACGCCACGTCGCGCAGGGTGCCGCGATTCGGTTTCATCCCTTCGGCGCAGGGGCGGACCTCTGGGTCGGTCCCGGGGCCGACACGCGCGTCGGCCTCTACGGCGACGGTTGAAACCGGTTCGAGAGACGAGCGGACGCTTTGCATTTCCGCGCGGGCGCCGGCCAGTCCCTCCGGCGACCAGTCGGGCAGACGATGATCGTGATCGTGAACGCCGGTGAACGTCGCGTTCACGGGCCGCAGACGGTAGTAACTGTCGAAGAAGCGATCGAGTTCGATCATGTCAGCTGTCCGTTGCTGCGCAGCCGTGACCCGCGCCTGGCTGAAGCCCTTGGCGCTCCATCGGACGGTAGCACGAGCGTTTCAGGCGAGCGGCAGCGACACCCAGCGGCGCTCGCGGAAGGAGTGCTCGACGGCGTTGATCACTTCCTGAATCCAGGCGCCGTCCGCGAAGTTCCCTTCGTTGCCCTCGACGTCTCCACGGATCTCACCGATGAAGCTCGAAATCAGGTTGGCGTAGAACAGCGTCCGCCACGATTCGCGCGCGCTGCCGCCCGCCGGATAGAAGCGATCCGGCACGGCCAGGTCGCGAAATTCGACCTGATCGGGCGTGGCGGCCTTCAGCGTCTCGCAGATCCCCGCCTCTTCGACCAGCCGGCAGACGATCGCGCCTTTGCTGCCGTAGATCCGAGCCTCGATGCCGGGGTAGTTTCCGACGGTCACGAAGCTCGTCTGGATCGAGCAGAGCGCGCCGTTCGTGAACTCTCCGAGGAAGATGTCGCCATCGTCGATGTTCATGCGCATCAGGCGGCCGGTCGCGCGCACCATCCGTTCCGGGATGAAGTTGCGCATCGTTCCCACGACCTGCGCGAGATCGCTTCCCACCATCAGGTGCGCGAGGTCGATGATCGGCGCTCCGTAGCCCTCGAGCGACGAGACCTGGAGGACCGACGCGTCGGCGGCGGGATCCACCTGACGCAGCGGCGTCGCCGGATCCAGCCACTGAGAGTTCTGCTCGAAGCCGTTGAAGACGAACGGGGTCCCGACGAAGCCGTCCGCGACCAGCTCGCGCATGTAGCGCATGGCCGGACTGTAGCGGAACGTCAGCCCGACCTTCGTCTTCAGGCCCCTGCTGCGCGCAAGATCGCGCGCGCGCAGCGTGTCGCGGAAGTCATAGGCGACCGGTTTCTCGCACAACACGTGCTTCCCGGCCTCGAGCGCCGCCCACGCGAGCTCGAAATGCGTCGCGCTCGGCGTGCACACGTCGATCGCCTGGATGTCATCGCGGCCGAACAGGTCGTGCGCTTCCGTGGTCGCGGTCGGAATGCCGAACTCCCGCGCCATGTCCCGGGCGAGATCGATCTGCGGATCCGCGATGGCGACGACCTCGCAGCGTGGATCGCGCCGATATCCCGGAAGATGCGCGTGACGCGCCCACGCGCCGGCGCCCAGGACCCCGACCCGGACCCTTTGCTGCATCGTCATTCGCCGCTGACTGTAAGCCGCGCGATTCGGTTGACGCAAGCGCGCGAGCCCCTTGCAGAGGACGGCCTCGAGAGCAGCCGCCAGCGGACGGTCGTAAGACATGTCCTGAGATTGTCCCCTCCAAGACGCAGCGACGAGACCGGTTCCTGCACGTCGTTGTATAAATGCTCATCACGGAGGTGCGGATGAAACTGGCCTGCCCGGTACTTGCGGTCGCAGCCGCGGCGACAGCGTTCGCGTTCGCTGCACAGCAGCGCCCGCCATCGCCCACCTTCACCGGACTGGTCGACGAGTACCTCGATCAGTTTGCCCGCCGGCACCCGTCCATTGCGGCCGGCAACGGCCTCCACGCCCACGACGATGCGCTCGAGGACTTTTCGGCGGAGGCGATTGCGGCGGAGGTGACGTGGCAACGCGAGTACCGATCGCGGCTCGATGCGATCGATCCGGCGCCGCTCTCCGCCGACGAGCGGGTCGATCGGCGGATTCTGCTGGGCGTCGTCGACGGCTGGCTGCTGGATCTCGACGCGGTCCGCACCTGGACGCGCAATCCGATGATTTACGCCTCCGCCATCTCGGACGGTGTGCACAACCTGATGACGATGGAGTCGGCGTCTGCGGCGCAGCGCATGGCGTTGGCCACCTCGAAGCTGGGGGCGGTTCCAAGACTGCTCGCTTCGGCGCGCGAGAACGTCCGCACCCCGCCGCGCGTGTTCGTCGAGCGCGGGATCACGATGCTGCACGGCGCGTCGGATCTGCTCGCCAGGGATCTGCCGCTGGCCTTCGCCGGCGCCGGCGATGCCGCACTCCAGAAGCGGCTGAGCGCCGCGTCGGCGGCGGCGCGAAACGCCATCGACGCGTACGCGAAGGCCCTGGAGACCGAGGTGCTTCCGCGCGCGACAGGCGCCTACGCGATCGGGACGGCCAACGTCGAGGCGCGTTATCGCGCGGAAGAGTTGATCGACGTACCGGGCGCCCGGCTGCTCGCGATCGGCGAACGCGAGCTGCAGAAAACGGAGGCCGAATTCCGCGCGACGGCGGCGCGCCTCGATCCGTCGAAGCCGCCGCTCGACGTCTGGCGCGGCGTGCTGAACGACCATCCCCGGCGCGGCGAGCTGGTGGCCGCCGCGCAGAAGACCGTGGACGAGCTACTCGCCTTCATCAGGGCCAGGCGGCTCGTGGACATCCCGCCAGGCGAGCGCATCGTCGTCGCGGCGGCGCCAGAGTTCGATCTCGGTCTCGCGTCGATGCACTCGTCGCCCCCGCTCGAGCCGCATCCGGTCAAGAGCTTCTATTACGTGACCGATGCCCGCGCCGACTGGCCCATCGCGCGGCAGAATGCCTGGCTGCAGAAGTTCAACTACCCGGCGCTCGCGGACATTTCCGCGCACGAAGTGGCGCCGGGCCACTACGTGCACAGCCTCTTCATGCGTCGCACGCCGGGGAAGATCCGGCGGATCTGGATCGGGTTGAATCCGTTTCCGCAGCCTTCGTCCGGGCAGGACGGCTGGGCGCATTACGCCGAACAGCTCGTCAGCGATGAAGGATTCAAGCGCGACGATCCCCGCTACAAGCTGGCGCAGCTCAGCGAAGCGCTGACGCGCATCTGCCGGATGATTGTCGGGCTGCGTCTTCATCGTCTCGATGGGGACGCCTGGACCGTCGATGAAGCGGCGGCCTTTTTCGAGCGCAACGCTCACCTGCCGGCGCCGGCGGCGCGGCAGGAAGCGATCCGCGGGACTTACGATCCAACCTACGGCGGCTACTTTCTCGGGAAGCTGGCCGCGCTGAAACTGCGGCGCGATTACGCCGCGGCGCGTGGTCAGCAGTTCGATCTGCGCGAATTCCACGAACGCGTCATGACCAACGGCATCGCGCCCTGGTGGGCGCACCGCCAACTGCTGCTCCCGGGCGACGCGGGTCCAGTGTTCGAGTAGAAGACAGCCGGTTGGCCTCACCGTCGAGAACTTGTCGTTTGCCCGCCGGTCCCGTCAGTGGCTCGCGCCGGATTTTCAGTTATCCGCCTTTTTATTGAGTATCTGCTGAGCTCCGGCTGGTAGTCTGGTGGCACCTGCATTGCATAGTGAAATGGCGTGGACGCGAACACGAACACATCTCACCTCCGCTATTTCGCGGCTTCCTGCGTCAACACGCCAATGGGTAATCTGAACGGCATGAAGGTCGTCAGCCCGACCAACGGCGAGGTCGGCAAGCTCGACGGAATGATCATCGATCCCTGGGAGCGCCACGTTTGCTACTACGTTGTTTCATCCTGGCGCGGATACCAGACGCGCCGCTATCTTCTACCCGCCACCCCGGCCCGTATCGACTCGGATCGGAAGGCGTTGCGCGTTGACATCGAGCCAGAGGATGTCCGCGGCCTTACGCAGCTCAACCCGGAACTCTTCCCCCTCATGTCTGTCGACGATTTGATCGAGGCGTTGTTCTCGCCCGGCGCCCCGTCGCCTCAGCTCCCGTCCTGACGCATCCGTCCCGACCTTGACAGCGCCGGCAGGAACCGCCGAACGTCGGCGCATGCCCCGTCCAAACATCCACTTTCTGCGCGATGTACTTGGCGCCGTCGTGTGGTTGGGCGATGCCGGCAGCGGCGTCGCTCGAGGTGTGGATCGGCCCCAGTCGTTAGCATAGCCGCCCAGCGAACTTCTCTGGTAGCATCCGCGCATCCTTCCAAGGAGGTTGGCCATGTGGAGTCGACGCGCATTTCTGCGGATGGGCGGCGTGCTGGGAACCGCAGCGGTCGCCGGCGGGCGGGGCAGCAGCCTTGCCCACCTCGAGGCGGCGGGTGCCGCGCTCGCCGATCGCACACCTGAAGACGTCGCGCAGGACGAGTTCTACTGGCGCGAGATCCAGGACGCGTTCACGCTCGATCGCACTCTCATCAACCTGAACAACGGGAATACCTGTCCGAGCCCGAGAGTGGTGCTCGAGGCGTGCAAGCGGTACATGGACATGTCGAACATGTTGCCGGTCCACTACCGGAGCGACATCGAGCGGCACCTGCAAACGGTGCGACGCGCCCTGGGGAAGGAATTCGGGTTCGACGAGGACGAAGTGGCGTTGACGCGCAATGCCAGCGAGTCGCTCCAGATCGTCCAGAACGGCCTCGACCTGAAGCCTGGGGACGAAGTGATCACGACCGAGCAGGACTACCCGCGCATGCTGACCACCTGGGATCAGCGGGTCCGGCGCGACAAGATCAAGGTGACGCGCCTGCAATTCCCGGTGCCGACGACGCAGGACGATCTGTATCAGCGGTTCGAGAAGGCGATCACGCCGCAGACCAGGGTCTTCCATTTCTGCCACATCACGAACCTGACCGGCCAGCTCTTCCCGGTCCAGCGTCTCAGCCGCCTCGCGCGGTCGCGCGGCATCGCGAGCGTGGTCGACGGCGCGCATGCGATCGCCCATTTCCCGTTCAAGCTTCGCGAGCTCGAATGCGACTACTACGGTGTCAGCCTGCACAAGTGGCTGCTCGCGCCGATCGGCAACGGCTTCCTGTACGTGCGGCGCGAGAACATTCCGAAGCTGTGGCCGCTGCAGGCAGTGCCGGAGCGGCAGGCGAACGACATCCGCAAGTTCGAGGCGATTGGCACCTACCCGACGGCGATTCGCGCAGCCGTCGGCGAGGCGCTCGCGTTCCATCAGGCGATCGGCGCCGAGCGCAAGGCCGCGCGGCTGCGGTTCCTGACGCTGCGGTGGGCCGACGCGTTGAAGAACAACCCGCGCATCAAGATTCTCTCGAGCCTGGAGCCCGGTCAGACGTGGGGGCTCGCGATGGTCGGTATCGAGGGCGTCGATGCCAGGGCGCTTTCAGCGTTCATGATGGACAAATACCGCATCGTCATCAACGCCGTCGTCGGCGGGCAGCCGCCGAACCAGGTGTTCGACTACACGGGACTTCGGGTGACGCCGAACGTCTACACGACGCTGCAGGAAATCGACACGTTCGTCGAGGCGATGCAGGACGCCGCCAAGAACGGCGTGCCTTCGTCGGCGACGGCCCGGGCGCGCAGCGGCAACTGAGAACACGTTGCCAGTACGTGGTGTCCGCCTTCAGGCGGACCTTGCCGGTCCGGTAAAGCCGGGCACTACGTACGTTGGCGCTGTGCAGGAGAAACCTATGCGAAATGCGCGATTGATTCTCGCCGCGCTCGTGGTGTGCCTTGCCGCCAGGACCGGCGCCGCGCAGTCCTTCCAGGGCGGGATGCGCGGCACGGTCAAGGATGCGCAGGGGGTGATTCCCGGCGCAACGGTCACGCTGGTCAATCAGGACACCGGCGTTGCGCGCGACACGGCGAGCAACGACGTCGGCGAGTACTCGTTCCCGGGCGTGGTGCCCGGCGTGTATACGGTCCGGGCATCGGTGGCCGGCTTCAAGACGTTCGAGCGGAAGGACGCGCGCATCGCGACGCAGCAGTTCCTGACGCTCGACATCGTGCTCGAGATCGGCGCCGTCGAGGAAACGATCACGGTGGCCGCCGAGGCACCGCTGATCGAGACCTCGAACGCGTCGACGGGCGACGTGCTCGATCAGAAAACGCTCGAGACGCTGCCGAGCATCAGCCGGATGGCCTTTCTCGCAAGCAACACGGTCCCGACGGTCACCTACACCGGCAACCCGCACATGAACCGGATGCAGGATCAGACCGAAGCGTCGCGCATCTCGCTTGGCGGCGGCATCTCGGTGGGCAACAACTATCTCCTCGATGGCTACCCGATCACCGACATGCAGAACCGCGCGTCAATCAGCCCGAATATCGAGATGGTCGACGATGTGAAGGTGCAGGTCCACACCTACGATGCGGAGATGGGCCGGACCGGCGGCGGGATGTTCAACGCGAGCGCACGATCCGGGACGAACCGGTTCCAGGGGTCAGGCTTCATCCTGAGCCGGCCCGGCGCGCTCATCGGCGAAAACTTCTTTCTGAAGATCCAGGGACAGGCGAATCCCGATCAGTACTGGCGCAACGGGGGCGGTGGCGTCGGCGGCCCGCTCGTCCGCAACAAGACCTTCTTCTGGTTCGCGTCCGAGGCGTATCGCGACGGGCTGACGCAGAACGGCAACTTCCACGTGCCGACTGCCGCCGAACGTGCCGGCGACTTCTCGGGCCTCGTCGACTCCGCGGGGCGGCCGATCACCATCTACGATCCGCTGACGACCGATCCGGTCACCGGCGCGCGCCAGGCGTTTGCCGGCAACAGGATTCCGCTGAACCGGATCAATCCTGTCGGCGCGAACCTGGTGAAGTACCTGCCGCTGCCGAACGTCAACCCGACCGTGGACAACGGCAGCCCGAACTATGTGGCGGAGAACACGCCGAAGAACCTCGGCCAACAGTTCGGCGGGAAAGTGGATCACCATTTCAACAGCAGCGTCGCGCTCAGCGGCGTCTATGTCTATCAATACACTGAGGAGCCGGCGGTCAGCTTCTTCCCGGACGCGCCATTCGCCCAGGGGGGTCAGAACAATCGCCCGGTGCACGTCGGCGTCCTGAACAACACGTACGTGATGAGCTCGTCGACGGTGCTCACGCTTCGGGGTGGATTCAACACGTTCGACGACATCACGCCGCTGCTGGCGCCATTTGACGCCCACACCCTCGGCTTCAATCCTGCGTTCGCCGACGCGATCGAGGCGCAGCGATTCCCCGTGCTCTCGCTCACGGGATATCAGGGCACGAGCTACACCGGCCAGGGCAAGACGCACTACTACTCGTACGGCACGAACGGAACGCTGACGAAGCTGGCCGGCGAACACAGCCTGAAAGTCGGCGCCGATTACCGGCGGCTCGGCGTCAAGTCGCGGACCTACGGCAATTCGGCCGGCAGCTTCACCTTCAGCGGGCAGTTCACCGGGTCGAATGCGACATCTCCCGCGAGCACGTCGCGCAACGCCATCGCCGATCTGTTGCTGGGGTATCCGTCCGCCGGCTCGCTCCCGTTGAATACGGAGGTCGACGACTTCGTCAACTATTACAGCGCGTACGTGCAGGACGACTACCGCGTGACGTCGCGGTTGACGCTGAACTACGGATTGCGCCTCGAGCACGAGACCGGGCTGGCCGAGAAAGACAACCACCTGGTCGTCGGGTTCGATGCCAGCGCGGTGAGCCCGCTGAACGTGACGATTCCCGCGGGCACCGACCCGCTGCACCCTGAGGCGCGCCAGGTGAAGGGCGGGCTCGTGTATGCGGGCGTCAACGGCGCGCCCACCGAACAGGGCAGACCGCCGGCCGTGAAAGCCTCGCCCCGCGCGGGCGTGGTGTTCAACGCCGATGGGAAAACTGTGCTGCGCGGCGGTTACGGCCTGTTCTGGGCGCCGTGGAACTACAGCCCGGTCCTCTCCACCGGCTACTCGCAGACGACGACGCTCACGCAAAACAACAACATCCCGATCACGAGCGTCGACAGTCCATTTCAGAACGGGCTGCTGCGGCCCTCGGGGAACTCGCTCGGCCTGTTGTCCGGCGTGAGCAGCGGCGTCAGCTTCTTCGATCCGCAGGCGACGGCGCCGCGCATGCAGCAGTACTCGTTCGACATTCAGCGCCAGCTGCCCGGGAACATGAGCGCGATCGTCGGATATGTCGGCTCGCGCGGAGACCATCTCAACTTCAACAGCGCGATCAATCTCAACCAGCTGCCGACCGAATATCTCGCGCTCGGATCCAGGCTCACCTCGCTCGTCAACAACCCGTTCTTCGGTGTGGCGGGCGCCGGGACGCTGGCGTCGCAGCGGACCGTCCAGTTGAACTCGCTGCTCGTGCCGTACCCGCAATACGGACTGAATTCGGTGTCGATGACCACGGCGGGCGCGCACTCCACGTACAACGCGGTCGTGCTCGAGCTGAGGAAGCGCACGACCCGTGCGTGGGGCGGCAGCTTCAGCTACACGTACAGTCAGGCCAGGGACAATCAGATCGGCCAGTTCGGATCCGGAAACTACCTCGCGTTTGCGGCGGCGCCGGGCATCGTCGACAACTACAACTACATTCCGGGTTCGCCCAACTTCAATCCGGACGTCGACTTCGGCCTGAGCTTGAACGACATGACGCACAAGCTCGTCGTCGCGCCCATCGTCCAGTTACCGTTCGGGCCGGGCCGCGCGCATCTCAACAAGCCGGGCGCGCTGGGGTCTCTCGTCGGCGGCTGGACGCTGTCGGCGGTCGTGCTGGTGCAGAGCGGCTTCCCGATCGCGATCACGCAGACGCCGAACACCACGAATCTGAACGGCGCCGGTCAGCGGCCGAACATCGTGCCGGGGCAGGACTTTCTCGCGAACGGCGACGTCACCGATCGGCTCACCGCGAAGCCGACCGACAACCTGTACCTCAACCCCGGCGCGTTCTCGCTTGCGCCGGCCTTCACGCTGGGCAACGCGCCGATGATTCTTCCCGGGGTCCGCTCGCCGGTCCGCACGAGCACCGACATCGCGGTGAACAAGGATCTGCGGGTCGGCGCGGGCACGACCGTCACGCTCCGGCTGGAGGTAATCAACCTGTTCAACGCGCCGTGGTACACGCGGTTGGCGAGCGCCAGCTTCGGGAACGCCAACTTCGCGCAGGTGACGACGCAGGGGAACTACTCCCGCTTCGCCCAGTTCACGCTGCGGTTGCGTTTCTGACTCACGAAACGCACGAACACGAAACGCACGAAAGTACGAAAAAGGAGCCCTTCGTGTTTCGTGCTTTCGTGTTTTCGTGCGTTTCGTGCTTGTCTTCCTCTAGCGCACCACAGGGTTGCTCGAATCGCGCTGCCAGTCCTGCCACGAGCCGACGTAGACCCGAGCGGGCAGGCCGGCGGTAAGGGCTGCCCAATACATCAGGCTGGCGCGCATGCCGACTGCGCAGTACGTGACGATCTGCTGTCCCGGCGTGAATCCGGCTCGCGTGAAGAGCGCGCGCATCTCCTCCGGCGACTTGAACTTCAGGCTGCGCTGATCCGCGAACAGATCCTGCCAGAGGACGAGTGTCGCGCCCGGCAGATGGCCCAGATCCCATTCGCCGGTGGTCCGCACGTCGAGCAGCCGAACGGCCGGCGACTCGAGGCGGCTCTTGACCCATGCCGCATCGACCGCAACGTCCGGTGCCGGCCGCACGGTGAGATGACCGCTGGCGGCGAGCGGCGCCGTTGTCGACACGGAACGTCCCTCGGACCGCCACAGCTCGACGCTGCCGTCGAGCATCGAGACGTCGGCCGCGTGCCCCACCGACGCCAACGCCATATACACCCATCCGGTCGTCATCGGACTGTCGCCGTAGAGGACGACGCGAGCGCCGTCGGTGACGCCGGCCTTCGCGAGGACAGCCGCGAGCGGCTCCGGGCGCAGGAGCACGTGACCGGAGCCGAGCGTGTCCATGTGCTCGAGGAACCGCGCGCCCGGAATGTGCCCGCGGTCGTACCGCCCTTCATCGCCGGTAGCTACGATCCGGACGAGCGGGTCGGACAGGTGCTGTTGCAGCCATTCCGTGGACACCAGAGGACCGGGAGTGTCGGTCGCCTGCCGGGCGGCTGGAGCCGGCGGCGCGAGAAGAAGTGTCGCGATCGTTCCGAAAACGAACAGGCGCAGCATGCTGAGACCTCCAGACCGAAAGCGGTCCTTCCTGTAGACGATCTGCAGGTGGAGATTGTTCGGCGCGCTCAGGCGGCGTGCAGCCATATCACCGCCGTAATCCCCGCGACGCCGAGGAGTGTCGCGAGCACGACGCCGCCGATGACGAATCGGATCCATTTCTGATACGGCACGCCCGCGGCGAGGAGCACGGCCATCAGCGCGCCGTTGGTCGGCCAGATCAACTCGGTCAGCCCACCGCCGGTCTGATACGCCAGCACCGGCACCTGTCGCGACAGGCCCAGCAGATCCGCCAGCGGCACGAACAGCGGCATCGTCAGCACCGCCTGGCCGCTGACGCTGGGCACGACGAGGTGTATGAGGGCGTGAGCAGGAATCTGCAGCAGCGCGGCGGTCACCGTCGGCATGCGCTCGAGCGGCGTCGCGACACTGTGCAGAATCGTGTCCACCACACGGCCGTCCTCGAGCACCAGCGAGATGCTGCGCGCCACGCCGATCATGATCGAAGCCGATACCAGGCTTGCCGCGCCGTCGAGATACGCGCTAATGGTGGCCGTGAGACCCAGTCCGCCGACGATGCCCGCGACGAGGCCGGCGAGCAGAAAGGCGCCCGACAGCTCATTGAATCCCCAGTCGAGCCGCAACGCGCCGTAGACGTAGGCGGCCATCGGCGCGAGCGCGATCGCGAGAATCAGGGCATGCTTCGCCGGCAGCGTGCGCACGTCCGCGCGAGTCGTCGGTGCGGGGCTCACGCGATGCGTGGCGGCGTACCGGATCGTCCAGAAGATCCACATGACGACAGCGGCGACAAACATCACGAGCCGCAGTGTGCCTCCGGCGATCGGAGTGAGCTGCGCCAGCTTGAGCGCGATGCCCGCCTGAAACGGATTCGTCGGGCCGAACGCGCTGCCGATCATCGCCGCCCCCAAGCTCACCGCGACGACGACGACGGCGTCGACGCCGAGGCCTTGACCGAGGACGAGGAGGACGGGCACGAGCGGGATGATTTCTTCCTGCATGTTCTCGAGCGCGCCCATCGCGGCGAAGAACAGACAGATGACCGGGATGGCCCAGAGGCCGCGGCGTCTGAAGCGCGCGACGAGCACGGCGACGAGCGCCGGCAGGGTGCCGAGGCGATCGACGACCACCCAGGCGCCGCCGACGAACAGGACAACGGCAATCACCTCACCGGCGGCGACAAAGCCGCGCGGCACGGCGATGGCCGCGGCGAGGAGTCCGACCGGCGCAGGCGGCACAGGATGATACGTGCCGGCGACGACGACCCGCCGGCCGGTCACGGGATCGTCGCGGCGGTCAAACGCGCCGGACGGCAGGATCCAGGTCAGCGCCGCCGCGGCGGCGACGCCGGCCAGCAGCAGGATCAGCGGATGCGGCAGGTCGATCTTCGAGAACGCCATCCGAGACCGTATTTCTCTTGCGGCGTGAGCGTCAACCAAATACGCAGGGCCTGACCATCAGTTCTTGAACTCGATCCCGAAGCGTTCGGCCATCCGATACAGTGTGCGGCGGTCAACGCCCAGGATCTCGGCGGCGCGCGTCCGATTCCCATTCGCGGCCTCGAGCACGTGCAGGATGTAGCGGCGTTCGAGGTCGTCGAGCGTCGGCAAATCTGAAAACGGCTGCTCCTGATGGCTTGGGCGAACGGGCGGGACCGGGTCGTGCAGGTCGGACGCCTCAATCAGCGAGCCGCGGCTCGACACCACGAGGCGCTCGATCGTGTTGCTGAGCTCTCGAACGTTGCCAGGCCAGGCGTGCCGCATGAGCGCGTCGAGCGCTTCGGTCGACAGCGCCTTCTTCTGTCCGGCCCGCTTGCAGGCGTCTTCGAGAAAGCTGCCGATGAGCAGCGGGATGTCTGCCCGCCGCTCGCGCAGCGGTGGCACCCGAATGACGATGACGCTCAGCCGGTAGTACAGGTCGTGCCGAAAGCGCCCCTCGGCGACGGCCTGTTCGAGCGGCATATTGGTGGCGGCGATGACGCGCGCGGAGACGTGAAGCGACCGGTTGCCCCCGACCGGCCGAACCTCTCCTTCCTCGAGGACCCGGAGCAGCCGGATCTGCAATGCGGCGGTCGTGTCGCCGATCTCGTCGAGCAGCACGGTGCCGCCGCCGGCCTGCTCGAACACCCCCTTGTGGTCCGCCACCGCGCCCGTGAACGATCCCCGCTGATGCCCGAACAACTCCGACTCGAGCAGGGTGTCGGCGATCGCGCCGCAGTTGAGGCCGACGAACGGCTCGCGCGCGCGTTCGCCGTGGCCATGGATCGCCCGCGCAACGAGCTCCTTGCCCACGCCACTTTCGCCGACGATGAGCACCGGGGCAGACGAGTCCGCGGCGCGCGCGATCAGCTTGTAGACCTCGAGCATCGGCGCAGTACGTCCGATGAGGCTGCCGGGCGGGCTGGCGGGCATCTCGGCAGGCGGTTCTCCGCGGCGCGCGCCTTGTTCGAGAGCGCGATCGATGATGCGCTTGATGTCAGCGAGATTGAACGGCTTGCTGATGTAGTCGAACGCGCCGGCGCGGACGGCTTCGATCGCCGTCTCGAGCGTGCCAAACCCGCTGATCAGCACGACCGGCCCGCTCTGTTCGGTCCTGAACGAGCGCAACAGGTCGATCCCGGAATGCGCCGCGTTCAGATTGATGTCCGAGATCAGCAGGTCGAACGAGTCGTGACGGATCTTCGTCAGGGCTGTGTCCGGATCCTGCACCGACACGAACTGGCGATTGGGGGCTTCGAGCAGCTCCTCGAGGAACCTGCAGGTTTCCGCGTCGTCGTCGACCAGGAGAATGCGAGGCATGGCTACACTAGGTAGTCGTCCTGTGTGCGTGGGCGGCCGGCAGGTCGATCACGAAGACCGCCCCTGTCGCTTGGTTGTATGCCGATACCGAGCCGCCGTGCGCCCGTACCACGTCCTGGACGATGGCGAGACCGAGTCCGGTGCCCTGACCCGTCGGCTTGGTCGTCACCCACGGGTCGAACAGACGCTCGACGATCTCCGCCGGGATCCCGGGACCCGTGTCGGCGACTTCCACACGGATCCCATCCGCACGCGCCGCCGCGGTAATCGACAGCGTGCCGCCACCTGGCATTGCGTCGAGCGCGTTGGTCACCAGGTTGAGCAACGCCATCTCCAGCTGGATGACGTCAGCCCTGATCGGAGGCAGACCCTCGGCTATGGATATCTGCGCCCGAATACCGGAGCCGGATAATCGTGGTTGGGCGATCTCCCGCACGCGCTCGATGAGGTCGGAGAATGCGACGAGGTCGAACCCCGACGGTTGCCGCGCGTAGTCGAGCATCGTTCGAAGCACGCGCGTCACGTGCTGGATCTGCACATCGACCGTCAGCAGCCGCGAGCGGATCCGATCGTCGGTCCGCGGGTCGTCGCGGATCATCTGGACGTAGCCGGACACCAGGTTCAGCGGCGTGCCGGCCTGGTGGGCGACGTTGGCGGCAACTTGACCCAACGCCGCCACACGCTCGGCGCGCGCGAGCGACTCTCGAGCCGCGAACAGCTGATGCTGGCTGGCCACCAGTTGCGCGTTGCGGAGCGACAAGTCGCGCGTGGCCTCCTCGATGCGATCCTGAAGCGATCGATTGAACCGCTCCAGCTGATCGAGCATCTCGTTCAGTCTCGTCGCGATCGCGCCGAGCTCGTCGCGGCGAATCGTCGTCGTTCGCGCGCGCAAATCGCCTCCGGCCGTCGCTTCCATGGTCCGCAGGATGGCGGTGAGCGGCTGTCCCAGGAGCCGACGGACGGTGAGGTGAACGAGGATCGTCACCAGCAGGATGGTAGGAACTGCGAACCCGAGCGCGACGCGAAGCCCGTGGGCGCGCGCTTGCAGAAGGCTCTCCAGACCAACCGTCGCGGCCACCGCATAATTTCCATGACGCGGCACCGGCAGGGCGAACATCACCACGGTATTGCTGCGAGCGGTTGTCGGCGCCCTGGTGGTGATGGCGCGTCCAGCGAGGTCCAGCACCTCTGCGCGCTCTTCAGTCGACGTGCTCGTGACGATACGGACGTGGCCGGCCCCGTCGGTTCCGATGACCGAGATGGCATCGAGCAGCGGGTCTGTTTCGACCAGGTCGTGCAGCATGTCGCGCGTGTCGAGCGGATCGAGCGGTTGCTCACGCGCCGCGAGGTTGTCGGCGGCGGTCTGCGCTCCCAACCGCGCGGCCTCCACGAGCTCGCGGTCGATGTCCCGCTCGAACGAGCGCATTTCCAAGTACGCCACGCCCGCCACCACGCCGATCACGACGAGCGCCAGGAACAACGACAGTCGCACGCTGAGCGACATGCCCTGGCACCATTTCGCCACGGTGTGGCGCATGTGCCGATTCATCGAAGTCAGCCCACCGTCTGCGACATCATGTAACCCGCTGTAAGCCAAGTCTTTATCGGATTGTAGCCCAGGTATATCGACGGGCATGCCCTTTGATGCTGCGGCCAAGGTTCGTTCCGCATCGCGTCAGCCCAGGGGCCAGTCATGAGGAAGCGACTCTCGGTGCTGCTGTTGTCTGCAGCTGTGGTTTCGGGCCGCGGCGCGGTCGTCGAGGCGGCGGCCGTCCAATCCACACCGCCCGACTCCACGACGTTGACGATGCGCGGCACGATTGAGAAATACGAAGCCTCGACGCGGATCCTGTCGCTGTCGACTGCGAGCGGGGCGGTGCGGTTCCCGCTGGCGTCGACCGCTCGCATCCGTCAGGGCTGGCACAAGATTGACGCGTCGGAGCTTGAGAAGTTTTCAGGCTATCGCGCGGCGGTTCGGTACTCGGAATCCGGCGGTAAAAAAACCGTCGAATCGGTCCACGTGTTGGAAAGAGCGAAAGGATGACGCGATGAGTTCTTTGTTGATCGTCGACGACGATCTCCGGGCTGCGAAACTGCTCACCAGTGCTTTGGCGAGCCGAGGGTACAACGTTCGGACTGCCAGCGATGCTGAATCTGCGATGTCGAGCTTTCGAGCCTGCTGTCCGGCACTCATCATCGCCGACCTTGAAATGCCGCTCGTCGACGGTATCGAGCTGTGCCGGCGAGTTCGTCAGACCTCGAATGTTCCTGTCATCGTGGTTTCCGGCAACACCGACTCGCAATCCGAGGTGGCGGCGCTCGATTCGGGAGCTGACGACTACATCATGAAACCGTTCAGCATCGACAAGCTGCTGGCACGGGTGCGGGTCGCGCTTCGACGGAGCGTGGGGACGCCGGAGGAATCGGCGCTCGGCGTCGGCGAATTTCACATCGACTTTCACGAACGTCGCGTCCACGTACACGGACAGCCGGTTCGTTTGACGCCCAAGGAATTCGACTTGTTTGTCTTCATGGCGCGACACCCGAACCGTGTCCTGCCCCACAAAACATTGCTCGGGGCGGTGTGGGGTGAGCAGTCCGAGGACCAATCGGAGTACCTCCGCGTCTTCATGGGGCAGCTGCGCAAGAAGTTGGAGGCCGACCCCTCGAATCCGCGCTACTTGGTCACCGAGCCTTGGGTGGGGTACCGATTCAACCCGACCGGTCTGGTGCAATGAACGATGTCTTGACGTCTCCGAAAGCTCGCACGGCCGTGACCTGCGCCCTGTGCGCGATTGTTGCCAGGAATCTGGGGATCTGAAGGGCGAAAGCGAGATCTCGCCGCTCTCTGCGGCCTCCGCGGGTGCTGTCGCAGTTAGGCTGAGTGGCTTTCGCTCAGGCTCGCAGGCATCGGCGCTTCCGCCTGCTCAATCAACGCGACCAAATCGGACATGTCGAACACGCGATCCGCAAGACCGGCCTGCATCGCTGGCGTGACGCGAAGAGTCCTGTGAACGCGAATCCAATTGTACCAAACGGTGTAGACCGCGACCATGTGCGCGTGGTTCTCGACTTTCTTGGAGAAGCCGTTCGGCAGCCGCGTGAACCGGCGCATGTGCATCCGCATGGTCAAATTGGCGCGTTCAACGAAGCTGGTCGAGATGTGCTTAGGATTCGGGTTCCCCCTTATGACCTCCTTCGTCGCGCTCACGAACCTCGCGGGGCTGTAGCGTGACGCGGCGGTCCGCTCGCCGGCGATGCCGCCAGCGTACCGCTTCTGAATCATGGCGTAGTCGATGTCGATGCCGAAGGCGTGGTCGACGGCGTCCACATACCAGTAAAGGCCGTCCTTCGTCAGTTGTACTTTTGACACGAGCCGTGAGGCGACATCCTTCATGAACTCGTAGCAGTTGTACGGGCCACGGTCACCGACCAGAAACGAGACCAGTAGCTTGTCCGCGTCGATAGCCGTCCATGTCCAGCAATCGCCCCACCCTGCCGCTTTCTGTTCCTCCCTCACACGCTTTTCTTTCGCGCCAACGAAGGACCAGATTTCGTTGGCCTGCACGCGGCGCGATTTCAGGCCGCGCACGTTCTCGTCATGGAACGCCGCGCAGACCAGCCCAGCGTCCACGAGGAGCTTCGAGACCGTGTTGATCGACACGTCCGCCAACCGCGACGCGAATCGCATCGACGCGCCCTCGCACAGCATCGAAAGGATCTGGACACGCTTGGCAGCGGGCAGCTTGTTCGTGTTCAGCATCATACTGAACTTAATACTTAACGTCAAGTATAAAGTTCACTAAGACCACATGCTAACATTCCGGTCCAGCCAGGGAGGGTGAGTGCCTGAAAGGAAAATCAGGGGGGTCGAAATACCAGGGCTACCCGGCACACATGACGCCGTCGAAGTATCTGTATCAGAATCGACGGATCGATGGACCGACGTTACACTCAACGATGGAACTGTACTCAGAATCAAGCCGATCGTGCTCTCCGCGTTGCGGATAGAGAATCTGTACGACGCAGAAGGAAACCCCGCCTACCAACTCAAGATTAACCAGATCATGACTGTAAGCAGCACGCCAGATCACTTAAAGAAGCCCGCACCTGGCTCATCGAAAACACACTGAATTCAATGCGTTCGCCAATTCGCGTAACCAGTACGAGAACTCAGCCCATTGTTGTAGTTCAGCGGGCCTATCAAAAGTTCTGCGCTCTAGGAGAGGCTACTAGCCAGACTGTATATAGTTCTGACGCGTTAGCTCACGCCTCTTCGGCTTATGGATTTGAATTTCTCTTTGCTAAGCAGCAGACGGTGCTTGCGACAGAGCCCCCGGTCGAGGATTGGCTAAAATTCAAACGGCTTGTTACAGAGTGGCGCTCGCAACGTGGGGCGATGTCCTCGATAACCGAAGCAGCCATGTGCCCTGCTTACCAAAGCATTATTGGGATGGGCGAAATAGCGCTTCCGTTCATACTTGTGCAGCTCGAATCTGAAGGTGACGACCCGGACCAGTGGTTTTGGGCGCTACGAGCAATCGCTGGAGTGGATCCGGTCACTGACAAGGACCGCGGGGACTATTCCAAAATGGCGGAAGCTTGGCTAGCGTGGGCGAACAACGAATGGTATGGCCGGTAGTTGGTCTGTAGTCGAACTGCCCAACCTGACCGAGGGTGTTAACTGCACGGTCACCAGTCCCGCTTCAAACCGATACAACTGCATCGCATCGGCCGCCGGAGAAAATTTCCGTAACTGGTGGCCGGACGCATTTGGCATCGGATATTGGCCCCCTGGCGTGGCGAGATCTGAAACTACTCAGGCCTTCCTGCTGGCATACGGCACGCAGGGATTCACCCTCTGTTTCGATGGAACCTTGGAAATCGGTATTGAGAAAATCGCCATATTTGGAAAGGGCGCTCCTGGAACCGAGGTTCCGACACACGCTGCTTTGCAATTGGAGACGGGCCACTGGACCAGTAAGCTAGGCCCTCTTGAGGACATTGAGCACCTTACAACTGGCGCTGTCAACGGCCCCGTGTACGGAACAGTGATCTGTTACTTGGCGCGCCCTCGGCCTCGCCCTTGACGCTTTTTTGACCACCGAACCTGGGCAGCATTTGTCGCGATCTCTGATTTCTTTCTCGCAGAAAGCGCTGTGGCCCTAGCTCGCCCACCGATACGTCCTAATTCGACGGCGGCTGTGTTCTTCGCGGTTTCAGCGGGCGAATCTTCGATCTGACCAGTCGCAATCCGCATGACGTGGACGGCGTTCGCGATGACATCGGCTGGGCGCTTTTGACCCTTCGGCCCTTTGGGCATATGCTTAGCGATAAGCATACCACGGTGCTGTCATTGCTGAATGGAAAGAGGCCCATGTTTCACCGCCTATGGGACAGCATCGCAGGCGCAGTCAGCCGGTTCTTCCAGACGATAAAAGACGCCCGGCTCGCACTTCTTGATCAACTGCAACGGGAGATAGACGAGGAGCAGAACCGCCGGCGTTAGCCCAAGCTGAGATGTGAGTAACATCGAATCAATCGAACTGCGACATTGCCCCTCCGCGGTTAAGGGTGGACCGAGCGCGTCGTGGCTGTCGCTAGTACCCCGCCGCCTTGCCTGCGGCGGAGCGTCCGTCCGACGCGCCCTCCAGCCAGCCGCCGTCGCTGACGATCGCCGCCACCTGCGCCAGCACCACGCCGGGCGCGTAGTCGACGTCGTATCCGCGAGACTTCAGCAGCGCCACGGTGTCCGGGGAGATGCCGCGCTCGAGGGAGAGCTTGTCCGGCTGCCATTGGTGGTGGAACCGCGGCGCGTCGATCGCGTCCTGCACGTTCATGCCGAAGTCGAGGACGTTGAGGATCACCTGCAGCACCGCGGTCGAGATGCGCGAGCCGCCCGGCGCGCCGGCGGTCATGAACAGCTTGCCGTCCCTGAGAACAATAGTTGGCGTCATCGACGACAATGGCCGCTTGCCCGGCGCGATCGCGTTGGCCTCACCCTGCACGAGGCCGAACATGTTCGGCGTGCCCGGCTTCGCTGAGAAATCGTCCATCTCGTTGTTGAGCAGGAATCCAAGGCCGGGAGCGGTGATGCCGTTGCCGTAGCCGCCATTCAACGTGTACGTCACCGCCACCGCGTTTCCGTCAGCGTCGACGACGGAGTAGTGGGTCGTTTCCATGCTCTCGCTGCCCACCGGCTTGCCCGGGCGAATGCGATCGCTCGGCGTTGCGCGTTCAGGGTCGATCGACGCGCGCAGCTTCGCAAGGTACGCAGGATCGAGCAGACCGGCAATCGGCACCTTCACGAAGGCGGGATCGCCGACGTATTCGTTGCGATCGGCGTACGCGCGGCGCATCACCTCGGCCGCGAAATGAATGGCGGACGCCGAGCCCGCGCCGCCCTTCTCGTAGCCGGTGCCTTCGAGGATGCCGAGCATTTCGAGCAGCGCGATCCCGCCTGAGCTCGACGGCGGTGACGTGATGATCGTGTAGTTGCGATACTTCCCCGTGAGCGGCGTGCGCTCGATCGCCTTGTAGCTCTTCAGGTCGCTCAGCGAGATGATGCCGCCGTGCTTCGCCATCTCGTCGGCGAAACGCTTCGCGGTCTCGCCTTCGTAGAATTCACCCGGCCCGCTCTTCGAGATGCGCTCGAGCGTCCGCGCCAGCTCCGGCTGCGCCAGCGTCTCGCCCACGTCGTAGAACGCGCCGTCCTTCTGGAAAATGCGCTTCGATTCGGGCGAGCTCGCGAGGCTCCGGGAGCCCTTGAGTCCCTGCGCCAGGGCATAGGAAACGGGGAAGCCCTTCGACGCCAGCTCAACCGCCGGCGCCATGTTCTCCGCCCACGTCCGCTTCCCGTACTTCGAGACGGCGATCTCGAACCCGCGCACGGTGCCGGGCACGCCGGAGGAACGCCACCCCTCGACGCTGTCTTTCGTGAGCTCGCCCTTCGCGTCGAGGTACATGTTGCGCGACGACCTCTCCGGCGCCTGCTCGCGGAAATCGATGAACGTCGTCCGGCCGTCCGCCAGGCGGATCAGCATGTAGCCGCCGCCGCCGATGTTGCCGGCGAAGGGATGCGTGACCGCCATCGCGAAGCCGACCGCCACCGCGGCGTCCACGGCGTTACCGCCCTGCTGGAGGACGGCCACGCCGACGTCTGCGGCGATCGACTCCATGGCCACGACCATCCCGTGGCGCGCGTGAAGCGGCTGACGCGTGGCGTTGAGCGGGACCGCCAGGACCAGGCATAAGTAAAGAAGAAGGCTGGATCGCATATGGGTGGATTGTAGCTGGAACTGACATCTCTCTTACTCCGGCCTTATTCGAGGCGCGCATAATGGGAACAGTGAGGCGCGACCATGAGGAGCACAGACCCCGACATTCGTCCGATGGAAGATCAGACGGCCCGCCTCGAGCAGGCCTTCATCGACGAGTTCATCCACCTGCGCGGACACGATCCGACCACGCTGCGCGACCTGCCCGCGCATGAGCGGGACGATCTGCTGAGGCACGCCGCGGCCTACGCGTCGGCGAGGCTGGCGGAAGTGGAGTCGCGCGCGCACTATGTTCACGAGCTGCACGGCGACCGCTGACGTGGCCAGGCGTCCAGACAATCCCGGCGTCCGTTTTCCGCCGCCGTTCATCTATCTGTTGACCGTCGTCGGCGGCATGCTGCTCGATCGTCAATGGCGCCTGGCGATCGGTGTGGATCAAGCGCGACGCGCGCTCGCGGGGCTGCTGCTCGCGGCCTGGGTGCTGGTGACGGCCAGCAGCGTGCAGGTGTTCCGGCGGAAGCGCACGAGCATCATTCCCGCTCGTCCCGCGTCCGCGCTCGTGATCGAGGGACCTTACAGGTTCACGCGGAATCCGATGTACCTCGGATTCGCGCTGCTCACGACGTCGATTGGTCTGTTCCTGGATACGTGGTGGCCGATCCTGTTGCTCGTGCCGACGCTGTCGATCGTCCAGCGCTTCGTGATCGCTCGCGAAGAGCGGTATCTCCACCGGCGCTTCGGCGCGGAATACGACGCCTACACGCGGCGGGTTCGGCGCTGGCTCTGATACGAGAGAGCGGATAGCGGAGCGGACGGAGGGAACGGTTTCACGCAGAGAAGCGGAGAACGGCTGCGCGCTCGCACATTCCCTGCTTGACAGACCAGACCCGACTGCGGCGACAATGCGCCCGCGGCAAGCCCACTCGGCAGAATCCACTGTCAGCACTCATTAACAGAATGAGGAGGCGTCAAATGATGTACCGGAACCCAAGGGTGTTGGGCACCGCTCTGTGCACCGCCATGGCGTTGGCAACCGTGGGGGTCATCACGACCGCCGCGGATGGGCGGGATGGGCGGGATGGGCGAAGGGTGAGAACGATTGAAATGACGGACGACTGCGACCAGGCGACGTTCGACGCTGCTGTCGCCCCGGGCACGTGCGTCGGCGACGGCGAGACAACGTTCGCAGAGTTCATCGCAGAGCTGCAACGCGACCAGGTCGCCGAAGATTGGGAATTCGACCCGGACGATGTCGATGTCCACGCCGGGCAAAGTGTGCGCGCGCGGAACGAAGGAGGAGAGGCGCACTCCTTCACGGAGGTCGCGAAGTTCGGCGGAGGCTTCATACCGATACTGAACGATCTTTCAGGTAACCCCACGCCAGCTCCGGAGTGCCTTGCGGCCTCCGTGGGCGCGACGATCGTCCCGGCGGGCGGTTTGTCGAAAGCAACAACGATCACGAAAGACACGCAGTTTCAGTGCTGCATCCACCCGTGGATGCGGACCGTCGTGACCGTCGAGAAGCACTAGTCGGGTATCGTGTGGAGGAGCGGAGAACGAAGAAGCGTGAAGAGATCCGTTTTTTCGTCCCTCCGCGCCTCTGCGTAGATCTGTTGCCGCCGTCCGCGCCGTCTCTCCTTAGAACCCGATCCTGAAACCGAGCTGGGCCTGCCGCGGCACGTACGCGTTGCCGTCGATCTGCTGCGGCCGGCCGAACGCCGCGGTCGTCGCCGCGTTGGTCGCGCTCAGCGATGTCGCATAGCTGCCGTAGTTCGCGTGATTGAAGACGTTGAACACCTCGAGGATGAGCGTCGCCTTCCTCGAGCCGCCCAATCGCAGGTCGTCGGTGATCCGCAGGTCGACCTTGTGCAACGGCAGCCCCTGCAGCGCGTTGCGCGGAATCACCATCCCCGACGCGATCGTCGACGGGCCGTTGAAGCGTTCTGCGACGTCGGCCGGAATGACGATCGTCGCCGCCGGGCCACCGTTGTTGGCGAGATTGAGCCGGTTGGTGCCGGTCTTGCCGTACGGCGTTGCCGAGATGCTCGCGCCGTACAAGTTTCCTGACCCGTACGAGTAGGTGACGCTCGTCGCCAGGCCCCACCGCATCTGATACATCGAATATACGCGCACCGTGTTGCGCTGGAACGCCTGCGACGTCGCGTACTCGCCGCCGACGTAATCGAACGGGTTGTTCGCGCCCGGCGACGTGTACCCGATGCCGCCATCGTCGTGCATCGAGAACATCAGCGTGTAGGTGGCGCCGGCCTGCAGCCGATTCCTGAGACGCCGGGTCAGTCCCGTGGCGAGCTGCGTCTGATCGCGGCGGCCGTTCGAGATGAACGTCAGCACCTGTCCGTACGCAGGGTTCGGCCGGCCGGCCGACGGATTGTTGTTGTAGCCGGTGGCAGGGTCCAAGAACAGGTTCGGGTCGAAGGTCCGCGTATCGCGGTACTCGTTGAAGTGCGTGAGATCCACGTCGACGCCGGTCACGCTGTTGATCTGTTTCTGGAACCCGATGCTGCTCTGCCAGGTGTACGGGCTCTTGAAGTCGTCGACGATGACGCGCGGCGACTGGACCGGCGCGCGGACCGCGCCCGAGAAGAACTGATCGGCGGTGACGCCGTTGGTCGGGTTCGTGATGAAGTCAGCGCGCGCGTCGTTGGCGAAGCTCGCCGTGAGCAGGTTGCTGTAGACCTTGGGGCTGTAGGTGACGTTCGACACCGGCGAGGCGTAGTAGATCCCGCTGCCGCCGCGGATCACGAGATCGTTGGCGCCGCCGACGTTATACGTGAAGCCGACGCGCGGCGCGACGTCCGTCCAGTCGCGGATCCCCGTCTTGTAGCCGAAGTCGCCGCTCAGCACGCCGTTGCTGATGGGAATCGAATTGCCTGTAACGCCGGGCGGCGCCGCCATGCTCGGGTCGGCATCCCACCGGAGGCCGAGGTTGAGCGTCAACCGATCTGTCGCGCGCCAGTTGTCGCCAATCCAGACCGCGTACATCGGCCGCAGCGTGTCGAAGAGGTTGGTGAAGCCGTTGCGCGCGAAGTTCAGGTCGAACCGCAGCGCGAACGAGTTCAAGGCCGCGATGTTCCACTTGGACGGATCGAGCGCCGCGCCCTGCGGAACGAGCTGGTTCAGGTTGGCCGGCACGCTCGCCATGGTGACGCGGCCGGCGGCCTGAATGTACCAGTCGCCCGTGTCGTGCACGTGCAGGTACTCACCGCCGATCTTCACGTCGTGCTTCTCCTTGTGCCAGCTCAGATCGTACCGGGCGCTCCAGGTGCCGCCGGTGTGGTACTGCGGGTAGTTGTACGGCGCGCCGAGCGTGAGCCCTGGAAAATCGTACTGCGGTGTGCCCACCATCGAGGGCTGCGGCAGGTTGGTCCAGTTGAAGGCCGCGTACCCGCCCTTCACTTCCTGGACCACGCGCCCGCCGCCGAAGACGGTCGACCAGGTGCCGAGCACATCCCTCGAGAGCTTGTTCTGGATCGACGCCTGCGACGGGTGCTGGCCGGCGCCGAGAATGAAGGGGTTGTCCCAGTCCCAGCGCGAGACGCGCGCCGACACGCGATTGCCCGCCGAGAGCTGGTCGTCGACGCGACCCAGCACGCTCTGCTGCGTGGTCTTGAACGAATTGGTGAAGGTCTGGCCCGGCAGCTGCGTCGGGCTGGTCACGATCGTGCCCGGCTCGCGCTCGTATTCGTACGACCCGAAATAGTGCAGCTTGTCCCTGACGATCGGCCCGCCGAACGTGCCGCCGATTTGCTGGTTCGAGTAGGCAGCACGACATTGGCGACCGAATCACGGGCGTTGAACTTGTCGTCCCGGAAGTTGCCGTAGAAGCTCCCGCTGTTGATGTTGGTGCCCGACTTGGAGATCGCCTGCACCTCGATGCCGGCCGAACGCCCCTGCGTGATGTCGAACATGGTGGTGACGATCTGAAACTCCGCGATCGACTCGCGGCTGAACTTCGGCTGGCCGAAGCCCGACCCGGCAGTCTTCTGCGTCACCTGCTGTCCGTCCAGGTTGAGCTGGAACATGTCGTCGGTGTCGACGCCCGGCCGGTTGTTGTTGACGTCGTTGGCCGTGATGCCCTTCACCATCTTGGAGAGTTCCATCCAGTTGCGGCCCTGGAGCGGCAGGTTCTCCATCTGCCGGCGGTCGACGTTGCCGGCCACCTGCGACGAGGCCGTGTCGACGAGCGGCGACTCGGCGGTCACGGTCAGCGCCTCGCTGACCTGCGCGATCTTGAGCGTCACCGGCACGGTCGCGTTCTGACCGACCAGCAGCTCCACTTTCGGGATGAGCACCGGTCCAAACCCCGCCAGCTCCACCTGCAGCTTGTAGGTGCCGGGCGCCAGCTTCAATCGATATTCGCCGCGCCCATCGCTGACGGCGATCGTCTGCACGCCGGTCTCGAGACCGGTGGCCGTGATCGTCGCACCCGGAAGCACCGCTTTCGTGTCGTCGGCCACCGATCCGATCACCAGCGCGTCCTGCGCATAGGCCGGCGCGCTCAGGCAGAGGAGACACAACAAGAACGCGATTCGTGTCAAACGCATTACGGTCTCCCTACAATTTGGAATTCAGAATTTGGAATTCAGAATGCGGCGAATGCGCGAACGAATTCCAAATTCTTAATTCCAAATTCCTAATTCGACTTTGTCAGATCGCTTCTTTTACTCGCGTTTCGCACGTGATCTGAATTGAGGACATTGTACTTTTCGTCATCGTTTGGTACGGTGCACCGCGGTGGTCGACCACACGGCCACGGCGCGCGTGCAGCG
>WNEY01000772.1_pt1 | contig 32964 bp, 29 predicted proteins | sample 5400531 | NCBI WGS metagenome assembly WNEY01 (sample SAMN13153338, study PRJNA577476) | soil metagenome | isolation source: 200 cm saprolite under Douglas fir tree site 1 | place: USA:California | collected 2015-04-18
CATTCGATTCTCGTAACCGGTCGAAGTGCAGCTTCGATGCCACTCGGCAATCGAGGCACCGCGTCGACTTTTCAGATAGTTAGGACCACGTATTTCCGGAGCTGGCCGACCGATCATGCCAGGGCGTGGCAATCCGAGTGACGAAAATCGTCAGGGCTGGCGCGGGTGGCGAGGCGGGCCCTCCCGCTTCAGTCCTGGGAGACGGCGCGCTGGCTGTGCTTCTGGAGCTTGTATCGGAATTGCCGGAAGCTCACGCGGAGTAGCTCGGCCGTGCGAACACAGAAAAGCGCACGGGAAGGGAGGGACCCTTCCCGTGCGCTGTGCGACGTGGACCCTTATGGCACCACGGCGCTGGTGCTGTCACCCGCCGCAGAGATCTGGAAGGTGCCGGCCACCGTGTTGGCAGTGTAGAAATATGAACCCAGCGGCGTCCAGTTGGCCGGCGGCTTAGGAAGCGACGCCATGAACGGACCGGCGACCTGGCCCTGGGGGTTGGTGGCCACGCCGGTGAGGAGCGCCAGCGCGGTCGGTAATGTTTCCATGTGGGCGGCATAGACCGTCGCCGCGGAGGCGAGAGTCCGGGTATCGGCCTGGGCCTTGGCGATCCGCGCGCGCGCCTGAACGTTGGCGTAGAGCGGGATGGCGATGGCCGCCAGGATGCCGATGATCGCGACGACGATCATCAGCTCGATCAGGGTGAAGCCTCGCTCGTTTCTCAGCGTGAGCCGTTTCTTCGTCCACCACCGAACCATCGGGATCCTCCTTGTTGTTTTTTGCACTATATGAATCGCCATTCGATTCTCGTAACCGGTCGAAGTGCAGCTTCGATGCCACTCGGCAATCGAGGCACCGCGTCGACTTTTCAGATAGTTAGGACCACGTATTTCCGGAGCTGGCCGATCGATCATGCCAGGTCGTGGCAATCCGAGTGACGAAAATCGTCAGGGCTGGCGCGGGTGGCGAGGCGGGCCCTCCCGCTTCAGTCCTGCGAGACGGCGCGCTGGCTGTGCTTCTGGAGCTTGTATCGGAATTGCCGGAAGCTCACGCGGAGTAGCTCGGCCGCGCGGGTCTGCACACCACCGGTACGCGCCAGCGCCATCTGGAGATATCGATGCTCGATCTGATCCAGCATCGCCTCCAGGTCGAGCCCATCGGAGGGGATCTCCACCGGAACCTCCTGGAGGTCACGGGGTTGATGGAGATCGGGGGGCAGCGCCCCCACTTCGAGGACGTCCCCGCTGCCGAGGACGAGCGCCCGTTCGATGACGTTCTCGAGCTCTCGGATGTTGCCCGGCCAGCGGTAATTCTCGAGGATCGCGAGCGCCTCCGGGCTGACGCCCTTCACCGACTTTCCGAGCTCCGCGGAGATTTTTCTGACGAAGTGCGCGGCCAGCAGCGGGATATCCTCCGGCCGCTCCCGGAGGGGAGGGAGCTGAATCGGAATGACGTTCAGCCGGTAGAAGAGGTCCTCTCGCAGGATGCCGTCGGCGACCGCCTTGGCGACGTCGCGGTTCGAGGCGGCGATCAGTCGTACGTCGACCTTGACGTCGCGGGTGTCGCCCACGCGGCGGATCTCCCGCTCCTGGATCACGCGCAGGAGCTTCACCTGCACCGACTGAGGCACCTCGGTGACCTCGTCGAGGAACAGCGTGCCGCCGTGGGCGGCGGAGAACAGGCCCACCGTGTTGGCGACGGCGCCGGTAAAGGCGCCCTTGACGTGGCCGAAGAGCTCGGACTCCATCAGGGTCTCGGGAATGGCGCCGCAGTTGACCGAGACAAAGGGGCCGGTCCGGCGCGGGCTCTCCTGGTGGATGGCCTGGGCGACCAGCTCCTTCCCGGTTCCACTCTCTCCGGTCACCATCACGGTCGAGAGGCCGTCCGCCGTCTTGCGGATCATTTCGAGCAGGTCGACCATCTGCCGGCTCTTCCCGATGAAGCTCTCGAAGCCGCGCTCCCGCCGGAGCTGCGTCCGGAGCGCCTTGTTCTCGTCTTGGAGCCGCTTGCGCTCGAGCGCGTTGGCGATCGTCAGCTTGATCTCGTCGAGCTTGAACGGTTTGGTGACGTAGTCGTACGCGCCTAGCTTCATGGCCTCGACGGCCGTCTCCGTCGAGGCGAAGGCGGTGACGACGAGGACCACGGCGCTGGGCGAGTGCTCCTTCGCGGCGCGCAGTACCCCGAGGCCGTCGACCTTCCGCATGCGAAGATCGGTGATGACGAGGTCGAACGACTCATTCTTGAGCACTTCGACGGCCTGCTCGCCGCCCTCGGCGAGGGTGACGTCGTGGCCCGCCTGTCGCAGCATGATCGCCAGGAGCTCGCGCATGCTCCGTTCGTCGTCGACGACGAGCACCCGCGTGTCAGGCATTGCGGGAGGGAAGCGTGAGGGTGAATGTCGTGCCGAGGCCCGGCGCGCTGCGCACGTCGATCTCGCCTCCGTGCTCCTGGACGATGCGGTGGACGAGGGCGAGCCCAAGTCCGGTACCCTCCGACTTGGTGGAGAAAAAGGGCTCGAAGACGTGGGAGAGGTCACCGGTTCCGATGCCGTCGCCGGTGTCGCTCACCGAAACCTCGAGCGTGTCACCCCGGACGGCGGCGGCCACCCGCAGCTCACCCCCATCCGGCATCGCCTCCACGGCGTTCAAGCAGAGATTCCACAGGATCTGCCGGAACTGCTGCGCGTCCACGGGCCAGAGGATAGACGGGGCGAATTCGCGGACGACCTTGAGGCTGCCGGGGCTGGCCCGATGCTCGAGCAGGAGCAACACCTCTTCGGCAGCGGCCGCCACGTCGAAGGTGGCGATCGAGAGCGGCGCGGGACGCGCGTACTCGAGGAAGTTCTTGATGATGTGGTTGAGCCGCTCGGACTCGCGGGCCACGATCTGCGAGAGCCGCTCGCGGGCGTCCTCGGCCGTGAGCGGGCTCGTAAGGACCTCGATCGCTCCCGTGAGCGAGGCGAGCGGGTTGCGGATCTCGTGCGCGATGTTCGCCGCCATTCGTCCGAGCGTCGCCAGCCGATCGGCCTGACGCATCCGCGTCTCCATCTCACGAATCGCCGAGAGGTCCTCACACGCGCTGATAAGCCCCAGCCGTTCGCCCTCGCCGGAACGGAGCGCGGAGAAGGTCATGCGCACGGGCACCGTCGTGCCGTCGGCCCGGCGCAACCCCGTCTCGTGCCGCGTGGACGCTCGCGGGTTGCCGTCGATCGCCATCTCGATCGACGCGAGCGGTACCGTCGCGCCGACGAGCGCCGACCAGCGGCGACCGATCGCCTCGGATGCCGCCACTCCGATGATCTCCTCGGCGGCGCGGTTGAACGCGGTGATCCGGTGCTCCCGGTCGAGCGCGATCAGCCCGGTGCCGACGGACTGGAATACGAGATCCTTGAACGCCTGGAGATCGCGAAGATCCTTGTGTTGTGTCTCGAGCTCCTGCCGGGTGGCGCGGTACCGCTCGCCGAGACCGCCGGCGACGATCGCGACGACGAGGAACGTCACGGCGTTGAGGAACATCGTGAGCATCTCGAGCGTCGTGGTCCCCTGGGGCGCATCGAAGAACATGCTCAGCGGGAGCACGGTGCGTCCTACGACAATGCCCGTGTACAGTATGCTGGAGACCGCCGCGATGGCGAGGCCGCGCGTGCGGGACAGCGACACGCAAGCGGCGGTGACGCAAAGCACGTACAGGAAGGCGAAGATCGAGCGCGCGCCGCCGGTCGCCGCGACGACCGCCGTGATGAGCACGGTGTCGAGCAGACAGATCAACCACGCGAGGCGCCGCGGCTGAGCCGGCGGGCCGAACAAGAGCAAGGCGCCCGACGACGCGATCGCGACGATGAGCGCCAGGGCCAGGATTTCGCTCTCGCCCGGCATGAGGCCGGGCAAGGCGAACGGTGCGAACGCCAGCAGGACCAGGGCGGCCCCGAGCCGCGCCCAGGAGAACGCCCGGAGCGGCCTGCTGACGTTGAACGCTTTCACTACTTGATCAGCGTGACCAGACGGAAGATCGGAAGATACATCGCGACCACGAGCCCACCGACCACGACGCCGAGGAAGACGATCATGATGGGCTCGAGCAGCGACGTGAGCGCGGTCACAGCCGTGTCGACCTCGTCGTCGTAGAAGTCGGCGATCTTCGAAAGCATCTGGTCGAGCGCGCCGGTGTTCTCGCCGACGTTGATCATGTGCACGACCATGGGCGGGAACACGGTGCTGCCCTTGAGCGGCTCGGAGAGCGTCCGGCCCGAGGTCACAGCGGTGCGCGCCTGCATGACGGTCTTCTCGACGACGCGGTTGCCGGCCGACCGGGCGGTGATGAGCAGGCCCTCGAGGATGGGGACGCCCGAGGAGATCAGCGTGCCGAGCGTCCGAGTGAACCGCGCGACGGCGACCTTGCGAATGAGCATGCCGATGACCGGCACCTTCAGCAAGAACGCGTCGATGACGCTGCTGCCCTGCTCGGTGTTGTAGTAGCGCTTGATCGCGTAGATCACGCCGGCGCCCACGCCCACCATGACAAGGATGTACTTCTGCGTGAACTCCGACAGCCACATGACGATCGCCGTCGGCAGCGGGAGTTCCGCGCCCAGCCCCTCGAACATCTTGGCGAATGTCGGGATGACGAAGATCATCATGAAGATGATGACCAGCACCGCCACGCTGATGATGGTGAGGGGGTAGACCATCGCCCCCTTGACCTTGCCCTTCAGCTTGGCCGCCTTCTCGATGTAGACGGAGAGGCGCTGCAGGACGACGTCGAGCACACCGCCGGACTCACCGACCTGGAGCATGTTGGTGAACAGATCGTTGAAGACCTTGGGGTACTTCCGGAAGGACTCGGCGAGCGTGACGCCGCCCTCGACCTCGTGCGCGATCTTGCCCGTGACGTCCCGCAGGACCTTGGAGTCGCTCTGCTCCGAGAGGATCGAGAGGCACTGCGCGATCGGGAGGCCGGCGTCCACCATCGTGGAGAACTGCCGTGTGTAAATCGCCAGGTGCTTGTCCTTGACCTTACCGCCGATCTTCTTGATGCCGACGGGCTTGGCCGTCCGCTCCTGGACGGAGGTCGCGACGACGCCCCGCGCGCGCAGCTGGGTGACGGCGGTGGGGCGGTCGTTCGCCTCGATCTCACCGGAGACGACCGCTCCCCCCGAGCGGCCGCGATATGCGTACATTGCCATAGTGCCCTCCTCCTACCGTCTAGCGAACGGTGACGCGCCGGCGCCCGCGCCGGCCGTGGCCGCCGGACCTTCGTGCGCGAGGAGCTGCAGCAACTCCTCGATCAGAGTCGACCGGTTCAGCGCGTCCTCGCGCGTGATCAAATGCCGCTTCACAAGATCCGACAGGGACTGGTTCATCGTCTGCATGCCGAACTTTTGGCCGGTGGCGATTGCGGAGTACACCTGGTGGATCTTCTCCTCACGGATGAGGTTGCGGATGGCGGGCGTGGCGGTCATGATCTCCAGCGACATCACGCGTCCGCCACCGACCTTGGGAATGAGGGTCTGTGAAAGCACGCCCTCCAGCACCAGCGCGAGCTGCGACCGCACCTGCGACTGCTGGGCCGTCGGGAACACGTCGATGATCCGGTTCATCGTCTGGGCGCACGAGTTCGTGTGCAGGGTGGCGAACGTCAGGTGGCCGGTCTCCGCGATCGTCAGGGCCGCCGCGATCGTCTCCAGATCGCGCATCTCGCCGACGAGGACCACGTCCGGATCCTGGCGGAGGATCGACTTGAGCGCCCTGGTGAACGACTGGGTGTCGGCGAAGACCTCGCGCTGGTTGACGAGGCACTGCTTGTGCGGATGGACGAACTCGATCGGGTCCTCGATCGTCATGATGTGATCGTGGCGCTCGTTGTTGATCTTGTCGATCATGGCGGCGAGCGTCGTCGACTTCCCGGACCCGGTCGGCCCGGTTACCAGGATGAGCCCCTTGGGCCGGTCGGCGAGTTGCTGGACGATCTGGGGCAGCCCGAGATCTTCGAACGAGCGGATCTTGTAGGGAATGACGCGGATCGCGCACCCCACGGCGCCGCGCTGGCGGTAGACGTTGCACCGGAAGCGCGCCAGGCCCTGGATGCCGAAGGAGAGGTCGAGCTCGTTCTCCTCCTCGAATTTCTGCTTCTGACCCTCGTTCAGCACGCTGTAGGAGAGGCGCTGGGTGTCCTGGGGCGTCAGGACCTCGAACTGGTTGAGCTGGGTCAGGCGGCCGTTGACCCGGATCTGGGGGTAGGTCCCACTGGTGATGTGCAGGTCCGACGCGCCGCGGTCCACCATGAGCTGCAGAAGATCGGCCATATTGGCGGCCATTGTGCCTCCCTACGTCGCAATGCCCCTGCTCAGGACAGGGTAACCCTCAGCACTTCCTCGACAGTCGTAGTTCCTTCAATGACCTTCATGAGCCCCGCCTGACGCAGGCTCCTCATCCCCTGCGATTGCGCCATCGACCGCAACTCGGCGGTCGACGCGTTCTTGAGAATGGCGTTGCGGAGCTCCTCGCTGATCGGCATGACCTCATAGATCGCGACGCGACCCTTCATGCCCGTGAAGTTGCACGTCGCGCAACCCTTACCCTTGTAGAACTGGACCTTCCCCTTCCCCGAGGGAACGTGGCCATACGGGACGAGGCTCTCCTCGTCGGCGTCGTACGGCTCCCGGCACGCGCGGCACACCTTCCGGCCCAGCCGTTGGGCGAGGAGGAGGAGGAGCGACGACGCCACCAGGAACGGCGGGATCCCCATGTCGAGAAGCCGCGCGATGGTCGAGGGGCAGTCATTCGTGTGGAGCGTGGAGAACACGAGGTGGCCGGTGAGCGCGGCTCGAATGCTGATCTGCGCGGTCTCGAGGTCCCGCGTCTCGCCGACGAGGATCACGTCGGGGTCCTGGCGGAGGAATGAACGCAGCGCAGCGGAAAACGTCCGGCCGATGCCCTCGTTGATCTGAACCTGGTTCACGCCCTTCAGGTTGTACTCGACCGGATCCTCGGCGGTCATGATGTTGACGTCCGGAGAATTGATCGTGTGGATCGCCGAGTAGAGCGTGGTCGTCTTGCCCGAGCCGGTCGGCCCCGTGATTAAAACCATGCCGTAGGGCTGGCGGATCACGGCGCTGAACTTCTCGAGGCTCCACTCGTCGAAGCCGAGCTGCGTCATGTCGAGCTTCAGCGCGTCTTTGTCGAGGATGCGGAGGACCGCCTTTTCGCCGAAGATCGTCGGAAGCGTCGAGACGCGGAAGTCGATCTCGCGGGTGTTATACCGGAGCTTGATGCGGCCGTCCTGCGGCATCCGGCGTTCGGCGATATCGAGGTTGGACATGATCTTCAGCCGCGAGAGAATCGCCGATTCCAGCCGCTTCGGCGGCGCCAGCATCTCGTGGAGCACGCCGTCCATCCGAAAGCGGATCCGGAAGATCTTCTCGTAGGACTCGAAGTGGATGTCGGAGGCGCCCTTCTGGATGGCGTCGACCAGCACCATGTTGACCAATTTCACGACCGGCGCTTCGTCGGCCGACTCCTTCAGCTCGAAGACGTCGACCTTGGCCCCTTCCTCGCCGTCCTCCACGACCTCGACGTTGCCGAGGTCGGTTTGCATGTCCGACAGGACGGTGGAGATGGCCTCGGTCTTCGACTCGTAGTTGCGGTCGATCGCCTTCTTGATGGCCGTTTGCGACGCCACCAGCGGCAAGACTTGAAGATTTGTCATGAAGGAGATGTCGTCCAGGGCAAAGACGTTCGTCGGGTCCGCCATGGCGAGCGCCAGCGAGTTCCCCATCTTCCTGACCGGGATCACCTCGTACTTCCTCGCGATGGGCGCCGGCACGAGCTTCAGCACGTCCGACTCGATGTCGAGCTGGGCCAGCGTGATCGACGGCACACCATACTGCCGCGAGAGGAATCCGATGAGCTGGTCTTCGTTGACGAAGTTGAGCCGGACGAGGACCGAGCCGATCTTCTCCGGGGAACCCTTCTGCTCCGCGAGCGCCTTCTTGAGTTGCTCCGCGGTAAGAAGGCCATCGGCGACGAGAAGATCCCCGAGGCGTCGGTTGACGGGCTGCCCGAGCTTTACTGGCTGGGCCATTGTAATCTTCTACTGTACCCCACCCAGGCGCTTCAACGTATCGGTAAAGGCCTTGTAGGCGTCGTCCTGGTAGAGCACGAAAACGACCCGTTTCAGGCCGGTGGGCCCTTCCTTCAGGTGGGAGACCACGGCGTTGAGCATGGCGTTCGCCGACACCGCCGGCGGGACGTGGCCGACGCCAGTCCCGAGCGCGGGAAGGGCGAGGGACGTGATGCGGTGCTTGGCGGCCAGTGCCAGGACCGCTCGGGTCGTCGCCGTGATCTTCTCGCCGTCGGTCTTGAGGTCCGGGCCCATGACCGCGGCGTGGATGACGTGGGTGGCGGGGAGATTGCCGCCGGTGGTCAGCACGGCCTCGCCGACCTCCACGGGCCCTTGCCGCATCGCCTCTTCCTCGATGATGACCCCGCCCTTCCGCTTAATCGCGCCGGCGACGCCCGTACCCATGGCGAGTGTCGCGTTCGCCGCATTGACGATGGCGTCGACCTCCCAGTCCGTGATGTCGCCGCGCTCGATCGCGACGGACGACTGACCGATCCGGAGCCTCATGGCCGCTTCTCGCTGCGCTCCTCGGCTTTCGCTGCGTTCCACGCGCGCTCGAGTTCGTCGGGCGCCACCGCGGAGACCGACGTACCGCGTGCGGCGAGCTCCGCCTCCATGTCGGTGAAGCGTTGGCGAAACTTCTCGATCGCGCCGTGCAGCGCCTCTTCGGCGTCGAGCGTCGCGAGACGCGCCACGTTCACGAGCGAAAAGAGCGCGTCGCCGAGCTCCTCGCGAATGCGGTGGGCGTCGCCGGAGGCGAGCGCCTCCGAGGCCTCGCGGACCTCCTCCTCGACCTTGGTCCACGCCGCACGCGCGTCGGGCCAGTCGAAGTTCACGCGCGCCGCTTTGGTTTGAACGCGCTGCGCCCGCAACAGCGCCGGGAGCGCACGGGGAACGCCGTCGAGGATCGATCGTCGCTGTCCCCGCTCGTCGGCCTCGCGCTGCTTGATCGCTTCCCACTGGGCAAGGGCTTCGGTCGCCGTGCCGACCGACGCATCACCGAACACGTGCGGGTGACGCCGCACCATCTTGTCGATGAGCTGCCGGAGTAGATCGGCCGTTGTGAACTCGCCCAGCTCTTCAGCAAGCCGGGCGTGGAAGACCACTTGGAAGAGGAGGTCACCCAGTTCCTCCTGCAGAGGAGCGCTACGGCCGGACTCGATTGCTTCCAGGACTTCGTACGCCTCTTCGATCAGGTATGGCTTCAGGGAAATCCGCGTCTGCACACGATCCCACGGGCAGCCGTCGGGTGCACGCAGGCGCATCATGACGTCCAGGAGCCGTTCAAAGAGAACGCCGGGGGACTCGGTCATGTCGGTTCCTGAGGCTAACCGATTATACAGCAAGGGTTTTCGCCTGTGCTAGGCTCAGACCGATGTCGCCGGACGATTGCGAGGATGTCTTCAAGGTCACCGACAGGCGGAGACGCCTGGACGCTGACGATCCACCGCGACCGGGCTTGGCCAGCGACGAGTCACGATCGCCGGCGCCGCCTGGCTCCGGTACTCCGGGCGAGCGCAGCCTGGCAGGGCTCTTCATGATGCTCGCGAGCTCGGCGGTGGTCGCGCTAGGGCATGCGCCTGATCCCCTCACGGGCCAGCGGCAGACAGATCTGGTCCAGGCCGCGGACGCTATCGACTTGCTCGTCCTGCTGCGAGAGAAGACGGAGGGGCACCGGTCTGGTGACGAGAGCCGGATCCTCGACGAACTCATCTACGACCTGCAACTCCGCTACGTGCACGTTACGAAGCAATCCTGATCACGACCATCCGCGTCTCGATCGTGATTGCTTCCACCGTTTCGGGTATCCGCCAGCGAAGCTGACTCAGGATCAGCGGATTCAGCAGAAGGAGCGGGAGCACACCCGGCAACGGCTGGCGCCCGAGCGCGAGCCGCTCAATGTCGAAGCGTAGATAGCGGCGCTGACCACGGGCCGCTCCCACCTCTAGACTTGCGCGCGCCCATAGGTGAAGCCAGACGGGCTGCTCGGGCCAAGGGGCGGGGAGAAGGTTGGCGATTGCGAGGACGTGCCGGAGCGGAACTTGTCCTTTGAACTCGATTATCCCGTCGCCGACTAACCGCACGGCCCCAGGCCCAAAGGGGATCGTGGCCGCTTCAGCCACCAGATGACGTGAGAGAAAGGCGTTCAGTTCGGGTTCGGACAGGACGATCTGACGGGTACGTCCGGTGGCCCGTCCGGCACCGCGGAGGATGGCGTAGAGCTTCTGCTGACCCCGAACGCCGTCTTCGGCTGTCCCGGCGGCCACTGGGACTTCCGGCTCCTGGAGCATTCGAGAACCAATCCAGAGCGATCCAGCGGCCAGCCCGCACACCACGACGATGGTCGCACCGAGCACCGCGCACCCCACCCGCATCGACCCACCCTATCATCCAGCGCTAGGACCCATTTAGGATAGGGCAGCTTTTCGGCCGATCGGTCAATGGAGCGAACGGAGACCAGGCCACTGATTTGACATGCTAGTACGCAGATGATATATGAGGTATGTACTCAAATACGTTGCCGGGACAAAAGGAGACCGGCAGAGCTAGGAGGACTTACGATGACGATCGAGCGTTGGCGTCCGTTCGGGTCAATCGAGAGGTGGGATCCATTTCGCAACATTTCCGACATCCAAGGAGAGGTCAACCGACTCTTCGACAGCTTTTCTGGACGGCCGTCGGCCGTCGCGACGGGCTCAGGCGTTCGCATGTGGGCACCGGTCCTGGACATGCACGAGACCAAGGATGATCTCGTTGTGAACTTTGAGCTTCCTGGGGTCCGCGAGAAGGACGTATCCCTGTCGATCACCGGCGATCTGCTCACGGTGAGGGGGGAGCGCGAGATCAACCGCGACCTCACGGACGAGAGCAACCATCACGTCGAGCGTGTCTATGGGAAGTTCGAGCGGAGTGTCCAGCTTCCGATGCCTGTCCAGGCCGAGAAGGTGAAGGCCACGTATCGCGACGGGGTGCTCGAGGTCAAGCTTCCGAAGGTGGACGAGGTGAAGCCGAAGGAAATCAAGATCGATATCGTCTGAGTCGTTCGCATCGTTCGAAGTGGTGAGCGACGGAGCGGGCGATCCGCTCCGTCGCAACGAGACCAAGAAAAGGGAGATTCGACATGGCGAAGGTGATCGGCATTGACCTCGGGACGACCAACTCCGTGGTGGCGGTCGTCGAGGGCGGCAACCCTACGGTGATCGCGAACCAGGAGGGCAGCCGGCTGACGCCCTCGGTCGCCGGGTTCACGAAGGACGGGGAGATCCTCGTCGGGCAGGTGGCCAAGCGCCAGGCGATCACGAATCCCGAGAACACCGTGTTCTCGATCAAGCGGTTCATGGGACGCCGCTACGACGAGGTGCTCCAGGAGATCAAGCTCGTCCCGTACAAGGTGGTCAAGGCCAGCAACGGCGACGCCCGGGTCGAGGTGAGGGGCAAGCAGTACTCGCCGCCGGAAATCTCGGCCATGATTCTGAGAAAGCTGAAGGAAGCCGCCGAGGCGTACCTGGGCGAGAAAGTCACGCAGGCCGTCATCACCGTGCCCGCCTACTTCAACGACAGCCAGCGGCAGGCGACCAAGGACGCCGGGCGCGTGGCCGGTCTCGAGGTGTTGCGGATCATCAACGAGCCCACCGCCGCCGCGCTCGCCTACGGGCTTGACAAGAAGAAGGACGAGACGATCGCCGTCTACGATCTCGGCGGCGGCACCTTCGACATCTCGATCCTCGAGATCGGTGAGGGCGTCTTCGAAGTCAAGGCGACCAACGGCGACACCCACCTGGGTGGCGACGACTTCGACCAACGCGTCATGGATTGGATCTCGGAGGAGTTTAAAAAGGAGCACGGTATCGACCTCCTGAAGGACCGCATGGCGCTCCAGCGGTTGAAAGAGTCCGCCGAGAAGGCGAAGTGTGAGCTGTCGACGACGCTGCAAACCGAGATCAACCTGCCCTTCATCACGGCTGACGCGAGCGGCCCGAAACACCTCGTGCTCACGCTGACGCGGGCCAAGCTCGAAGCACTCGTGGCGGATCTCGTCGAGCGCACCCTCGGCCCCTGCCGGCAGGCCATGCAGGACGCCGGCGTGAGCCCGAAGGACATCAACGAGGTCATTCTCGTCGGTGGCCAGACGCGCATGCCGAAGGTGCAGGAGTCGGTGAAGCAGCTCTTCGCCAAGGAGCCGCACAAGGGCGTCAACCCCGACGAAGTCGTGGCGGTCGGCGCCGCCGTGCAGGGCGCGGTGCTCACGGGTGAGGTGAAGGACCTCCTCTTGCTCGACGTCACCCCGCTCTCGGTGGGGATCGAGACGCTCGGCGGCGTGATGACCCCGCTCATCTCCCGGAACACGACGATTCCGACGAAGAAGAGCGAGGTCTTCACGACGGCGGCCGACAACCAGACCTCGGTCGAAGTCCACGTGCTCCAGGGCGAGCGGCCCATGGCGCGAGACAACCGGACCCTGGGGAAGTTCCATCTCGTCGGCATCCCGCCGGCGCCGCGTCAGATGCCGCAGATCGAAGTGACGTTCGATATCGACGCGAACGGCATCTTGAACGTCGCGGCGCAAGATAAGGCGACCGGTAAGCAGCAGAACATCACCATCACTGCCTCGTCCGGGCTGACCAAGGACGAGATCGACCGGATGGTGAAGGAAGCGGAGACCAACGCTGCGGAAGACTCGAAGCGGAAACAGGAAATCGAAGTCCGCAACCAGACGGACTCGCTCGTGTACTCCACGGAGCGGACGCTCGGGGAGCACGGCGCCAAGCTGGGAGAGGCCGACCGCAAGGCGATCGACGACGCGCTCGCGGAGGCGCGCGAGGCGCTGAAGGGCGAGGACCTCGAGCGGATGAAGCGCGCTCAGGAGAACCTGACCCGCGCGTCCCACAAGCTCGCGGAGATCATGTACCGCGAGGCCCAGACGCAAGGTCAGCCGGCCGGCGCGCCCGGCGGGCCGAGCCAGGGCCCGACGGGTCCGAAGGAAGGCGAGGTCGTCGACGCGGACTTCGAGGATCTGGGCGACAAGAAGAAGTAGCGGTTCCATGCGTCGCGATTACTACGCCGTGCTCGGTATCGCGGCCACGGCCGGGCCGCGCGAGGTTCGCCGCGCCTACCAGCGGCTCGCGCGGCAATACTCGCCCGACGTCAACTTCTGGGACGAGAGGGCCCGCGAGCTCTTCGACGAGATCGCCGAAGCCTTCCGCGTGCTCGGGGATCCGACGGCGCGCTCGATGTACGACCGATTCGAGGACGTGGCTGGCGCCGACGACGCAGTCGGCGCCGGTCGGCGCGGCGACGACGTCCATGCCGTCGTCGAGTTGTCCTTCGCTGAGGTGGTTCGGGGGACGAGGCCTCGCATAGAGATCCACCGGTTCTCGCCCTGCGCCGAGTGCGCCGCGAGCGGTTCGGCCGAGGGCGGGCGGTGTCCTCTGTGCCTCGGCCGAGGCGTACGGCGGGTCGCCGAGGCGGTCGACGTCGCGATTCCCGCTGGCGTCGATTCCGGGGCTCAGATCCGCATGGCCGGCGAGGGGAATGCTGGCCCGTTCGGCGGGCCGCGTGGCGATTTGATCGTGAGCACGCGGGTGAGTGAGCATCCCTTTTTTCGCCGGAAAGGCGACAGCGTGCACTGCGAGCTGCCGATCAGCGTCTGGGAGGCGCTGCTGGGAGCCCGCATCCACGTTCCGACGCCGTCGGGAGAAGCGGTGCTTGTCGTTCCACCGGGCACGACGGGCGGCCAGGTATTCCGCCTGCGCGGTCAGGGACTGCTCAGACTGACGGGCGAGTCGACGGGCGACCTCTATGTGACGGTTCGTGTCGAGGTCCCGACCGGGCTCGACGCGCGGACCCACGAGCTCGTGCGCCAGCTCGAGCGGTTGATGCCGATCGAAGCACGGACCGCCTTGGAGCACTATCGGGGAGGTGCGCAGTGACCGACCGCGGCAGGCCGCTTTACATGATCGGGGTGGTCGCCGACATGCTGAACGTCCACCCGCAGACGCTGCGCTTCTACGAGAAGAAGGGGCTCGTGCGTCCGAGCCGAACTGTCGGCCGGACGCGCATGTACTCCACCGAAGACGTCGACGAACTGGCCCGTCTGCTGCGACTCACGCGGGATCTCGGCGTGAATCTCGCCGGCATTGAGGTCATCCTAAAGATGAGGCGTCGGATGATCGAGATGCAGAAACAGATCGAGGATTTGGTCGCCTACCTTCGGGAGGACGGCGGCGAGGCGGCGGGGCACTCCCGGCCGGAGGAACCGCGGGAGGCCCTCGTCCGGGCCGCCTCCGGTCACCTCAAGCCGGTTGATCTGTTCTAGTAGGAAAGGAGAATCATGGCTGGCGAGCGCGACGATAGCGAGCTCAACATTCCGGATGTCCTCGCGATTCTGCCGTTGCGCGGAACGGTGATCTTTCCGCAGGCGGTGATGCCGCTCGCGGTCGGCCGTCCCGCGTCGGTCCGGCTCATCCAGGAGGCGCTCCAGGGCAGTCGGATCATCGGCGCGGTCATGCAGCGGGATCCGTCGGAGGATGCCCCGCGTGCGCAGGGGCTGCACACGATCGGGACCGCGACCGTCATCGAGAAGGCGCTGAAGCAGCCCGACGGCACCCTGCGCCTCGTGGTGCAGGGGCTCGCGCGATTCCGTATCACCGACGTCGTCCAGGAGACGCCGTTCCTCCGGGCGCGGATCCAGCGGCTCCCCGACGAGGCGCCCTCGGCGACCCTCGAGGTCGAAGCGCTCGCGCGGACGGCGAGCGGCATCTTCCAGAAGGTCGTCGCGCTCTCCCCGACGCTACCCGACGAGCTCGCAAATGTTCTCGGCGCCGCGGAAGGGCCGGGCGCGCTCGCGGACCTGATCGCCGGTTCGCTGCCGACGCTTCCGACGGCCCTCCGGCAGGAGCTGCTCGAGACGACGGGCGTCGCCGAGCGTCTGCAGAGGCTCGTGGCCGCCCTCACGAAGGAGGCCGAGGTTCTCGAGCTCGGGTCGAAGATCCAGTCGGAAGTCCAGTCCGAGATGTCGAAGACTCAGCGCGAGTACTACCTGCGCGAGCAGATGAAGGCGATCCAGAAGGAGCTGGGCGACGCCGACGACCGCACGCAGGAGATCGATACACTCCGGCGGAAGATCGAGACGGCCGGTATGACGGAAGAAGCGGGCAAGGAAGCGCTCCGCGAACTGGACCGGCTGGCGAAGATGCCGCCCGCGGCGGCCGAGTACACCGTCGCGCGGACCTACATCGACTGGTTGGTGTCGATGCCGTGGCAACAGGAGACGGCCGACGACGTGGACATCGCCGGAGCTCGGGCGATCCTCGACGAGGACCACGAAGGAGTCGAGAAGATCAAGGAGCGGATCCTGGAGTACCTCGCGGTGAAGAAGATTCGTGCGTCCGGCAAAGACCCCATCCTTTGCTTCGTCGGCCCCCCGGGCGTCGGCAAGACGTCGCTCGGACGGTCGATCGCGCGCGCGCTCGGGCGGAAATTCCACCGGATCTCGCTGGGCGGCATGCGGGATGAGGCCGAGATCCGCGGCCACCGGCGGACCTATATCGGCGCGCTGCCGGGTCAGATCATCCAGGGGCTCCGGCGTGCGGGGACGAAGAACCCCGTCTTCATGCTGGACGAGATCGACAAGCTGGGGATGGACTTCCGGGGCGATCCGGCCTCGGCGCTCTTGGAGGTGCTGGATCCGGAGCAAAACGTGTCGTTCCGCGACCACTACCTGGACGTCGCGTTCGACCTGTCGCGGGTGCTGTTCATCACGACCGCGAACGTGACCGACACGGTGGCGCCGGCGCTGCGCGATCGGATGGAAATCATCCCGCTCGCCGGGTACACGGAGGAAGAGAAGATCGCCATCGCGCAGCGGCACCTCGTGCCCAAGCAGGCACGGGAGCACGGCCTCGGTCCGGCGGTGGACATCGAGTTCACGCCCGAGGCGCTGCGGCTCCTGGCGCGTGGCTACACGCGGGAGGCCGGCGTTCGGAATCTCGAGCGCGAGATTGCCAGCGTCTGCCGGAAGGTGGCGAGGCGGCGCGCCGAAGGGCAGACGGAGGCGATGCGGATCACGCCCGACGTCGTCACGTCGTTCTTGGGCGTGCCGCGCTTCGAGCTCGAGGAGGTGGAGGAGCGGACGCGTGTGCCGGGTGTCGCGATCGGCCTCGCGTGGACGCCGGCCGGCGGCGACATCCTGTTCATCGAGGCGACCCGGATGAAGGGAGCCCGCACCCTGACGCTGACCGGGCAGCTCGGCGACGTCATGAAGGAGTCGGTGCAGGCGGCGCTCTCGTGGGTACGGTCCCACACGGACGAGCTCGACATCGCGCCCGACTTCTGGGAGATGTCCGACATCCACGTGCACGTCCCCGCCGGGGCGATTCCCAAGGACGGACCGTCGGCGGGCGTCACGATGACGACGGCGCTCGTGTCGTTGCTCACCAGCCGTCGCGTGCGCTCCGGGCTCGCCATGACCGGTGAGGTCAGTCTCGCCGGGCGCGTGCTGCCGGTCGGCGGGATCAAGGAGAAGGTCCTGGCCGCGCATCGCGCTGGGATTCGGACCGTGCTGCTGCCCAAACGGAACGCGAAGAACCTCATCGAGGACGTTCCGCTTCGGGTGCGGGACGAGATGACGATCCACCTGGTCGATTCGGTGCTCGACGTCCTGAGGCTCGCGCTCGAGGATGCGCCGGCCTGGCCCGAGGTCGAGCCGCTGGCGCTATCTTCCTGATTTGCGGCGCCTTTGTGGCGTTTCCGGAACCCGTGTTCTGTTCTTGAAGGGGCAACGCCGGGTCCGCTAACATAGCGGCATGGCCCGTCTTCGGTTTCTCCTGTATGCGGTGGCGACCGCCATCGTGACCGCCGTGCCGGCCAACGCCGAGGTCTACCGGCTCGCCACGAACGACGGGACCGTCCACTTCACCAACGCGCCAACCGATCCCCGTTATCGCGGCCTTGGATACTCGTCCGGCACCGCCGCGGGCTACCTGCGACTGCCCCCCGCAGACACCGGGCGCTATGTGACTGAGATCAAGGACGCCTCGGGGCGCTATGGCGTGCCCGAGCGACTGGTCCAGGCCGTCATCCGCGTCGAGTCCGCGTTCAACCCGCGCGCGGTTTCCATAAGAGGCGCCCAAGGTTTGATGCAGCTCATGCCTGAGACGGCCTCGCTGCTCGGAGTCCGCAACAGCTTCGACCCCCAGCAGAACATCGATGGCGGCGTCCGGCACCTCCGCGGTCTGATCGACCGCTTCGGGAACGACCTGCCGATGGCGCTGGCGGCCTATAACGCCGGCGAGAAGGCGGTGGTCACGTACCGTGGAATCCCGCCGTTTGCCGAGACGCGCGACTACGTGACGCGCGTGCTCTACTACTACTACGACGGCAGCACCAACGGGCTGGCTGGCGCGCCCACCGCGGTCTATCGAACGGTCGGCGACGACGGCACCATCATCTACACGAACATCCCGCCGCGCGGCCGCCGCTAGTTCCGGCGCGGCTCAGACACGTCACTTCAGCAGCTTTCCCAGGTCGCGAAAAGCGCCCATGTCGGTCTCCGTCGCCGTGATCACTGCGCGGGCGTGCGCGAGCCGACGGCGTCACTCGGCGTCCATCGCGTCGAACAGGCGCTCGTGCATGTCGATGACGACGAGTACGGGCGAGGCATCACGGCCTCCCAGGCGAGGTGTTTTTCTCGAGCCAACCGATCACCGAGGACACGATCCCCGGCAGCACCCGCCGGTTCAGGACCAGCCCCCAGTGCGAAGCCCCCTCGATACTGACGTGATCTGCGGGGAATTGGAAGTCGTCGTACCGCCGCCGGGGCCACTGGGTGTCCGCCGTTCCGGTGACGATGAGAAGAGGACAGGCGATGCCCTCAAGGACGATCCCCGCCTGGCGCTCGTCTCGCGCGAGGCGGGACTCCGGGCCGAGCGATTCCAGGGCGATCACGCGCTCTGCTCGATCGAGATCCGGCATCGCGGGCTGACGGTCGGGATCGCGGTCGGCGATGCCATATTCCTCGGCGCCGAAGATGCCTGAGCGGAGCGGGACCGAGGTGTCACGTCGGCGGGCTGGGGTACTCGGCGCGAGGCCCACGCAGGCGCGCGCGCCGCACGCCGGGGCCGCCATCATCGCCACTAGTCCCCCCATGCTCCAGCCCAGGAGGATGGGGGGCCGCCGCAGCGTACGCGCAAGGGTCACCACGTCGTCGGCATAGTCGGCCATTCGCATGACACCGACGTCGGCCGCCACACTGTGTCCGTGACCACCGAGATCGAGCGCATGCGAGGGCCATCCGCGGTGCGCGAGCTCGTTCTGCCAGAACGTCCAGACCCGCGCCGAGTTCGCCGCTCCGTGTACGAGGATGAGCGGGGACAACGCCTCACCGCCGACCAAGAGGCCGTATACCCGCAGAATCGGCATTCGCGAGCGTCGAGTCGAGACCGAGTCTGACATGGGACGATATTCTAGAACCAGATTCGAACCTAACGCAGGCCTGAATGACAATAGGCGTGCCGACTGTCCAACAGGACAACCTCCACCGAGCGTCTGGCACAGTCGAAGATGGGAGATCGGAGAGAGCAGTGACGGCCCGTGGGACCGCGGCGACGTTGGCAGTGGGTGTTCTGGCCTTGCTCATCCAGGCAAGCGAATGTGCTCAGCTGATGTGCCCGCCGCCGGATGGCGTGGTGAAACCGGGATCGGTCCGTCGGTCGACGCCATCGATCGGCGCGCTCCAGGGACCGATCCAGCCCGCTTCTGCCCCCGGGAGGGCCCAACTCCACGACCTGGGACGCCGGAGGGACCTCCGGTCCTCGATCTGACGTCGCTCGAGAAGAGACTTCGCGAGACTCAGGCGATCGGTGTGTTCACCAAGCTCTCGCTCAAGAATCAGGTCGATGACCTGCTGGAGCAACTCGCGGCATTCCACGAGGGGCGCGGCCAGACCCCTTTCGCAAAGCTACGGAAGAGCTTACGATCTTCTGCTCCTCAAGGTGTTGTCACTCCTGCAGGACAAGGACCCGGCGCTCGCTCGGGACATCGCCGCATCGCGCGAAGCGCTCTGGAATCTGCTGGCGGATCCTGCGAAGTTTGCAAACCTCTGATTCCACTGGGGAGGAAGCGATGAGCAAGCGAATGAAGGACTGGGTGCTGATCGTCTTGAACGCAGCTCTCGTCGCCGGACCCGCGCTCGCTGCGGACGACCCGGCGGTCCTCAAGGATTTGACGACGGTGATCGCTCTGCAAGGTCAGCCGTGTGGGCAGGTGGTCGCCGCCGCCCGACAGGGCGACAACGACTATATCGCGACATGCCAGGATGGAAGCCGCTACCGCGTGTTCGTAAACTCCCAGGGCAGGGTGGTCGTGCAGAAGCAGTAAGTCTCTCGCGGTCAGCGGGGCGATCCGCGTCCCTATCGCAAGCTTCCGCTCCAACCTCCACCTCTCCACGCTACCCAGCTCACGCCCGCCACTGCCGATCGAGGCTGCGGTACTGGATGGCTTCCGCGCAGTGCTCGGCCGCCAGTGTTTCGGCTCCGGTCAGATCGGCGATCGTGCGGGCGACCTTGAGCACGCGGTCGTGACCGCGGGCCGAGAGCCCCAGGTGGGTCATGGCGGCGGCGAGGAGGCGCTCGGCCTCGGCAGGAACCGCACAAAAGCGCCGAACCTGGCGGGGGCTCATCGCGGCGTTGACGCGGATTCCCGTCGCGCTGAGGCGGTCGCGCTGCCGCTGGCGCGCGGCGCCCACGCGCGTGCGGATCGTCTCGGTTGCGTCGCCTGGCGCGGGTGCCCGAAAGTCCGCGGCAGCGAGCGCGGGGAGCTCGACGTGCAGATCGATGCGGTCGAGGAGCGGGCGCGAGAGGCGGCCGAGATATCGGGCCCGCTCGGCCGGCGTGCAGATGCAAAGGTCGAGGGACGGGCAACCACGCCGGCAAGGGTTGGCGGCGGCGACGAGCTGGAAGCGGGCGGGGAAATCGCTGACGCCACTCGCCCGCGCGATGGTGACGCGGCCGTCCTCGAGCGGCTGGCGCAGCGACTCGAGCACATGCTGCTGGAACTCGGGTAGCTCGTCCAGGAAGAGGACGCCGAGGTGAGCGAGCGTCACCTCGCCGGGGTGCGGAGGAGTGCCGCCTCCGATGAGACCCGACACCGAGATGGTGTGGTGAGGCGCCCGGAACGGGCGCCGGCTCATCAGCTCGCCGTGACGCGGCAAGAGCCCCGCGACCGACCAGATGGTCGACGCTTCGATCACCTCGTCGCGGGTGAGCGGGGGCAGGATCGCCGCCAGCCGGCGCGCCAGCATCGTCTTCCCGCCGCCGGGAGGGCCGACGAGCAGCAGGTTATGGGCTCCGCCGGCCGCGATCTCGAGCGCGCGCTTGGCGTACGCCTGGCCCCGAACGTCGGCGAAGTCCAGATCGTCGGTGGCCGGCGCCGCTGGAGGCTCCGGCGGCGGCGGGGCGGCTGCGTCCGCGTCGCCGTTGAGCAGCCCCACCGCGTCGCGTAGCGTCGGCGCGCCGAGCACCCGGAGACCTTCGACGGCCTGGGCCTCCGAGTGGTTCGCGACCGGCACGACGAGCGTGTCGATGCCCTGCCGCCGGCACGCGAGTCCGACGGCGAGCACTCCGCGCACCGCCTGGATCTGGCCGTCCAGCGCCAGCTCGCCGACCACGGCGAAGGGGCCGATCCGCCCGTTCGTGACCGCGCCGGTGGCGGCGAGGATGCCGAGTGCGATTGGCAGGTCGAACGAGGCACCTTCTTTCCGGAGGTCGGCCGGGGCCAGGTTCACGGTGATCCGGTCGGCAGGAAAGGGGAAGCCGGCGTTGCGGATCGCGGTGCGCACCCGCTCGCGGCTCTCGCGCACCGCCGAGTCAGGAAGCCCTACCGTGGTGAACGCGGGCAGGCCCGGCGTGACGTCGACCTCTACCCGCACGAGCGCGGCTTCGACGCCGACAAGGGCTGCGGACAGAACCCGCGCGAGCACGAGGGGATTGTTCGATCATCCGGCGGCGCGCGTCAATGTCGCAGATTGGCGGGGGCCGGACGCGGTCCGCCGGCGCCCGCGCGAGGAGTACGAAGGTCTTCGACCGTGGGGACATCACCGACGTTCGCGGTTGAGCCGGGCCGCTGCCTGCGCGGACGGAATTGGTGCTAGAGTCCGAGAATGGCGCGGCCCGCGGTTCTCGTCGTTGACGACGACCCCGGAGTCCGGGAGTCGTTCCGGCTGATCCTCGAGGACCACTACGACGTGGTCGACGTTCCGGACGGCCCGAGCGCACTCGATGTCGTCCGTGCTTCCCAGGTGGACCTCGTGCTGCTCGACATCCGGATGACCGGGATGGACGGGATCGAAGTGCTCGAGCGCATCAAGGCAATCGACGAAGGGATCGAGGTGATCCTCGTCACGGCCGTGAAGACGGTGCGGACGGCCGTGGCGGCCATGAAGCTCGGCGCCTTCGATTACCTGACCAAGCCCTTCGAGGAGGACGAGCTCCTGTCCCTCTCGCGCCGGGCGCTCGAACGCCGGGCGCTCGAGCGCGAGGTCGCGTTCCTCCGCTCCGAGCTGGCCCGGCGGCATGATCTCGACGAGATCATCGGCCAGCACCCCGCGATGGAGAAGCTCCACGGGCTCATCGCGCAGGTCGCGCGTACGTCGACGACGGTGCTCATCTCCGGCGAGAGCGGCACCGGCAAAGAGCTCGTCGCGCGGGCCATCCATCGCCAGGGGGCGCGGCGCGAGGGGCCTTTCGTCGCCGTCAATCCCGCGGCCATCGTCGAGTCACTCATCGAGTCCGAGCTCTTCGGCCACGAGAAGGGCGCGTTCACCGGCGCCCATCAGAGAAAGCTTGGTAAGTTCGAGCTGGCGCAGGGAGGCACCTTCTTTCTCGACGAGATCGGCACGCTCCGGGCGGAGCTCCAGGCCAAGCTCCTGCGGGTGCTCCAGGAGCGCGAGATCGAGCGGGTGGGCGGCACGCGGCCGGTGAAGATCGACGTCCGGTTCATCGCCGCGACCAACTCCAACCTCAAAGAGGCCGTGGGCGACGGTACCTTCCGTGAGGATCTCTATTACCGGCTCAACGTCGTCCACGTGGTGGTCCCGCCGCTGCGCGAGCGCATCCAAGACGTCCCCTTCCTGGCCGAGCACTTCATCCGTCGGGACAACCGTGACTTCAACAAGCGCATCGAGGGGCTATCGCCCGAAGCGCTCGCCGCCCTGCGGGCGTACCGGTGGCCGGGGAACGTACGCGAGCTCGAGAACGTCATCGAGCGATGTGTGGTCCTGGCCGAAGGGCCCGTCATCCAGCTCAACGATCTTCCGCTGGACGTGCTGCTGCCCCAGCAGGCCACGAAGGTCCGGGCGGCCGAAGCCCTCCCCCTCAATGAGGCCACGGACCAGTTCGAGCGCCAGATCGTGCTCCGAGTGCTCGAGCGCGTGGGATGGAATCTGACCGAGGCTGGACGGATTCTCGCGATCCATCGCAACTCGCTTCGCGTGAAGCTCGCGCGGTGGGGCGTTCGGGCTCCCGGCGGGGAGCGCTGAGCGCCCAGTTACTGGGCGCCCAATCGTTGGGCGAACCGCACAATCACTGTGCGGTTCGCTTGGAGAGACCATCACTCGGCGGAAGATTTGCCGTCGGGAAACAGACACTTGGATCGATGATCGACGATCCTCTGTACGTGGCGGTGGATTTGCTGTGCTTCTCGCGGGTTGCGTTTCCGGGGCTCTCATGGGGAGAGCTCCTCAACCGTGAGGAGGAGAGCGATGACGAAGGTATGGACCAGTGTTGTGATCGTGGCAGCGGTCGTCGGGTCGTTCCTGCTGGCGGCGCCCGTGATCGAGTCGGCGACTTCGGGCCACACGCAGTTCTTCCAGGCGGTCGGCACCGCTGACAGTGGCGGGGACTAGTCGACCTGCGGCGAAGGGGGGCGCCGCGCCCCCCTTCCTGTTCGCACTTCTGCTGGGCATTCTGGTCTGCGCCGGATCGCTGCAGGTCTCAGCCCAGGACAGAGACAGTGTAGCCTCGGGCGGAGTCTATCGGCGGCCGCTCGGGCAGGACCCTGAGACGCTTGACCCTGCCCGGATCAGTGACGTCTACGGCCGGTCTGTCTCTCAGCAAATCTTCGACGGCCTGGTCCAGTTCGACCAGACGTTGGCAATCAAGCCGGCGCTGGCGGAGTTCTGGCGGGCCTCAAGAGACGGGCTCACGTGGACGTTCGATCTCCGGAAAGGCGTGAAATTCCACCACGGACGCGAGGTCACCGCGGACGACGTCGTCTACTCGTTCACTCGGATCCTTGACCCGAGGACGCGCTCGGGCGCCGCGGAGCTATTTCTCAACGTCAAGGGAGCCCGCGAGTACAGGGAGGGACGCGCCAAGACGGTGTCAGGCTTCGTCGGACTCGACCGGCACACCGTGCAGGTGACGCTCACCGAGACCCAGGTGCCATTCGTCGCGGTCCTCGCGGTCGGCCACGCCAAGATCGTGCCCCGCGACTTGCTCGAAGCTCAGGGCGAGGCCTTCGGCCTCCAGCCGGTCGGTGCGGGACCGTTCAGGTTCTTACGCTGGGAACGGGGCAGGGAGATCGTCCTCATCGCAAACCCGGACCACTTCGACGGGGCCCCGAGACTTTCCCAGCTCGTCTATCGCATCTTCCCGGGGGATCAGCGAGACGCGATGCACGACGAATTCTTGAGAGGGGAGCTCGAGGACGCGCCTGTACCGGCCCGGGCCGACCGCCGAGTCCTGGCGGCCGACGGGAGCCGCATCTACGTGAGGCGTCCGATGAGCAGCGTGCGCTTCTACGCATTCAACACCCGGACGAAGCCCCTCAACGATCGGCGCGTGCGCCAGGCCATCGTTCACGCGATCGACCGCGAGGCGATCGTCCAGGACGTGTACGCCGGCCAGTACGTCTTTGCGCGCGGGATCCTCCCGCCCGGTACCCTCGGCTTCAACCCGAGGCTGGCCGGGTACCCCTACGACCCGCAGAAGGCGCGCGAGCTGCTGGCGCAGGCGGGCTACCCCGGGGGCCGCGGCCTATCGCCGCTTGCCATCTGGTCGAGTGTGAAGCGCGATGACATCGTCCGCGAACACGAGCAGATCAAGAAGTGGCTCCGGGCCGTGGGCATTGAGGCGGAGGTCCACTACCTCGCCAACTGGCCGACGTTCTCGAGGATGCTGGACGAAGGGAAGCTGCCCATTCACCTCCACGCGTGGTACGCCGACGTCCCGGATCCTGACAATTTCCTGACGAAGCTCTTCCACTCGAGAAGCTCGCGCAACTTCTTCGGGTACGCGAACGCCGTCGTCGACGACCTCCTGGCGAGCGCGCGCACCGCCGGTGACCCCCAACGGCGAGTCGAGTTGTACCGGCGGGCCGAGCAGCTGATCCTCGAGGACGCGCCAATCGTCCCGGTCTTCCACCACACCTACGAGCGGCTATTCCAGCCGTACGTCAGGAGCGTCGAGGTGAACGGGCTCGGCGATCCCTACATCCCGTTCCGGAAGATCTGGCTGGAGCGCTCGCGATGATCCGCTCGCTCCGGGCAAAGCTCCTGCTGGGCACGTTCCTCGTGATCGTCCTCGTCATGGCGGCCGTTGTCGTCGTCGTCGAGCACACGCTGCGTGTCGCGATCATCGACGAGGTCCAGCGCCGGGGCGAGGCGCTGGCGCGGAACCTTGCCGCGATCTCGTACAGTCCCCTCCTCCTCTACAATTTCACGGCGCTGGAGCAGAACGTCGTGCGGGCGACCGCCGAGCACGACGTCGTCTACGCCGTCGTGCTCGACGCCGATGGCAAGGTGGCGGCGCACAGCCGGTATCCCGAGCGGGTCGGGTTGCTGCTACGGGGCGCCGTGCCGGAGCGGGCGGCCAGCGCGACCGAGCCGCTGACGCAGGAGATGATCACGGGTGCGGGCGAGGCCGTGTACGACTTCGCCGTCCCTGTCCTCGTCGACGGCCGGAAGTGGGGCACCGCACGGCTCGGCCTCTCCAAGCGTCGAATGGCGGCCGAGATCCGCCGGACACGGCTCGAGCTGGGGGCCCTGACGTTCGTGACGCTCTTGCTGGGAGGCGTGACGGCGGCGCTGGTGGCTCGGCACATCGCCCGGCCGGTCCAGCAACTCGCCGAGGGAGCGGCCGCTATCTCGCGCGGTGAGCTGAACCAGCGGATCGAGCCCTCGACCACCGACGAGATCGGGCGCCTCGCCGCCGCCTTCAACCACATGGCGACGCAGCTGCTCCAGCAGCGGACGGCGCTCGAAGAGGCGCACACCGGGCTGCGGCGTCAGTTCGAGGAGCTAGCCGATCTCAAAGGCTACACCGACAACATCCTCGGGTCGCTCACGAGCGGCATCGTGACGATCGACCTCGACGGCCGTGTCGTCACGCTCAATCCGGCCGCGGAGCTGCTCACCGGGTTCTTCCGCGGCGAAGCCGCGGGGCGGTACTGCACCGAGCTCTTCGCCCACACGCCCGAGCTCAGCGACCTCCTGACAGAGACGCTCGCGAGTCGCGCACCGATCGCGAGTGTTCCGCTCACGCTCCGGCGCCGGAACGGCAGCGTGCTCCCGATCGAGTTCAGCACGGCGCCGCTCAAGGGTGGCGAGGGTAAGGACCTCGGCGTCATCGGCGTGTTCCGTGACGTGACGCTCATGCGCCAGCTCGAGGATGACCTGCAACGGTCCGACCGGCTGGCCGCGCTGGGCACGCTGGCCGCCGGGCTCGCCCATGAGATCAAGAACCCGCTGACCTCGCTGCTCACCTTCAGCCGGCACCTCGAGCGCAAGTTCGACGACCCCAATTTCCGCGAGCGATTCGGGAGCGTCGTGCCACGTGAGCTGGAACGGATCAACGGCATCGTCGAGCGTCTGCTCGAGCTGGCGCGTCCCGCTCGGATGAGCTTCACGCTCGCGCGGCTTCCGGAGCTCCTCGAGCGCGCCGTCGACCTCTACGCCGACCAGCTCGACGACAAGCGAATCGAGGTCGCGCGCGAGTACGCGCGCGACGTGCCGCCCATCCAGGCGGACAAGGACGCCCTCTACCGCGTGTTCGTCAATCTGGTGGCCAATGCACTCGACGCCATGCCGCGCGGTGGCCGGCTCACGCTGCGCGCCGGCTGGGCGGTCAGCGGGGACCCGCTGCCGTCCGCGCGCCGGCGGCCCGCCAATCGGGTGAGGGTGGAGGTCGAGGACACCGGGACCGGGATCGAACCGTCGGAGACCGACCGGATCTTCAACCCCTTCTACACGACGCGGGACAGCGGGACAGGGCTCGGCCTCGCCCTCGCGCACAAGATCGTGCAGGACCACGGTGGGAGGATCAGTTTCAACAGCGCGCCCCGCCGAGGAACAACCTTCACGATCGTGCTGCCGCTCATCCCCGAACCGCCGGCCGCCCTCGACGACGAGGACCGTCGATGACGTCGGAGGGCGGGGCGGTGTCCGCCCGCGACCCGCGCGCCCGGCTCGAGGAAGCGCTGGCCGACAACGCGAGCCTGCGCCGACACGCGAGCAGCGTCGCGCACGACTTCAACAACCTGCTCGCGGTCATCATCGGGTACACGGAAATGATGCTGAGGCGCCTTCGCCCGGACGATCCGCTGCGGCGTAACGCGGAAGCCATCAAGCGGGCCACCGAGTGGGGCGCGGCCCTGGCCCAGCAGATCCTCGCCGGAAGCCGCCGGCCGCCGCCGGCACCCACGCCGGTGGATCTGAACCAGCTCGTCGGGAACGTGACGCGCGTGCTCCAGCCCCTGCTCGGCGACAACATCGAGCTCCTGACCCGGCTCGACTCCGACCTGGGGCGCGTCAGCGCCAACCCGCACCAGATCGGGCAGGTCATCATGAATCTCGTGGTCAACGCGCGCGACGCGATGCCGCAGGGTGGCCGCCTCACCATCGAGACCGCCAATGTGGGCCAGGTGGTGATGCTGGCGGTGAGCGATACCGGGAGCGGTATGGACAACGAGACCCGCGCGCGGCTGTTCGAGCCGTACTTCACGACCAAGGAGCCCGGGCGCGGCAGCGGGGTCGGCCTCGCGACGGTCTACGACGTCGTCACCCAGTTCGGCGGCCAGATCAGCGTGATGAGCGACGCCGGGGCCGGCTCGACGTTCAAGATCTACCTACCACGCGCCCCGGAGGCGGCGGCGCCGATCGAGGCGCCAGCGACCTCGTCTGTCCCCGCCGCCGCCGCGGTCGACGGCAAGACCGTGCTGGTGGTCGAAGACGAGCCCGAGGTGCGCGACCTGATCCGGGAGATCCTGCAGCTTCAGAACTACGTGGTTCTCGAGGCCAGCGACCGGGACGAGGCGCTGGCCCTCAGCGGCCAGCATGCCGGCCGGATCGATCTGATGGTCGTGGACGTCGGGACCCCGCCGTCGTTTGCCGACGAGTGGGTCACGCGCGTGCGGGCCGTCCGGCCGGAGATCAAGGTGCTCTACGTCTCTGGGTATCTCGCCGAGACCGGGTCGGCCGACGCGCCAAAACTCGGCCTTCTGCTCCAGAAGCCGTTCACAGTGGGAGCCTTCATGAAGGCGATCGGCATGGTGCTGGACCGGCCGAAGTGAGCGGCCGGCTGCGCCTCAGCGGAACCGCGGCATGACCTCGTGGGCGAAGAGCTCCATCGAGCGCCGCACGCGCTCCTGAGGCAGACCGCCGAAGTTCATCCAGCAGAGCATTTCGCCGACCCCCAGACGCCGGAGCTCGTCGACCCGCGCGGCGACGATGTCGGGGGAGCCGAAGGCGACGCTCTCCGCGACCAACGCTCCCACGAGACCTGCGCGAATCGCTCCTCCATCGCCCGGAACCCCGGCTGCAGCAGCGGGTGCACGCGATCGATCCGCTCGGGGATGAGAAAACGCCGCAACGACTTCTGGTACCACATCTCCGCCTCCTTGGCCTCGGCCAGCGCCTCGGCATCCGTTGTCGCGACGTAGATGTGGCGCGACACGCCCATCGGCCCAGGAGGCTCGCGATCTCGACGGCGCTCCGGCCCGCCTTCTCGCACGCCTTGACATACGTGTCGCGGCTCTTGGCGAGCTGCTCGACCGGTCCGCGCAGCAGGGAGTTGAGCATGGGCACGCTGCGGAGGGCGGTGCCGCGCCCCACGCCCTACGTCCAGCCGCCCTTCGTTGAGGATGTCGACGATCGCGAGCTCCTCGGCGAGCCGAATCGGATAGTGGAACGGAAGGGTCGCGGCCGCGAGCCCGATGCGCACCCGCCGCGTCCGCATCGCGGCGGCCGCCGCCAGGACCGCCGGCGAGACGGAGAGACCGTAGTCGATGAAGTGGTGCTCCGTCAGCCAGATGCTGTCGAAGCCGCGTGCCTCGGTCCAGACCATTGCTCGATCTCGCGGCGAACGACGTCCGGGTGCGTGATGGAAGGCGGAGCCTGGAGGAAGTAGTAGGTTCCGAAGCGCGTCGGGCCGGCTCCGACTCTACCTCGTCTAGCTGTGCAGATCGACCAGCAGGGCGGCGTGGTCGCTGAGAGGACTGGCCTTGCGCCCCGCCCGCCGTCCCCACTCGTGGCGGACATCCCGGAGACGGGGCCGCAGCTGGTGATTGACGAAGGCTTGATCGATCCGAAAGCCGTTGCCTCCGTTCGGGGAGTACCAGGTGTAGGCGCGCGCCGTCCCCCGCAACAGTCGAAACGCGTCGAGCCATCCCGACCGTTCGAGCCCCGATAGCCATGCGTCCTCTCTCGGTCCGAACACCGGAGTCTCCTCGTCGATTCCCGGGCGGCCGGAGTTGGTGTCACCGAGGAGCACGGTGGGGCCGCGCCGCCAGCGGCCCAGCAGCGCGAGCACGGCTGCGTAAAACAGGTCCTTCCGTCCCGTCACCCGGTTCGGGACATGCATGGCGCCCAGCGTCAGCGGCTGAGGAGCCTTGATCGAGGCGAGGAGCAAGAGACGGCCGGGTTCACCAGATCCTGCCCGCAGATGGATCCGGCGCAGCGGAAAGCGCGCGGCGATGAACAGCCGATTGGCGCTCGGCTGGGTCGGCTCGGCCGTCGTGCACTGGTGGCCGAGGCCGAGCGCGGCGAGCGAGCGCGCGAGCTCGAGGCTCGGCGGGGTCGCGCGGAACTCGCAGAGGGCGACCGCATCCGGGGCCCAGCCCTTGAGCTGGGCCGCGATTCTCCCGACCCGGACGCCGCCGCCGGCCCGGATGTTCCAGAAGACGATTCGCATCGGGCCCGCGACCTACCGCTTGCTCAGCGATGTCTCCAGCAGCTCCAGGGCTCGCTTCGCGAACGCCCACATGTTCTTCTCTCGGTCGCCGTGGCCCGTCTCGAGGGTGATGGCCTGTTCGATCGGCCCCGCCACGGCGAGGCACGCGTGGCCGGCCGCATCGCCATAACGGTTGCCCGTCGGCCCGCTGGCGCCCGTCTCGGCGAGCCCCCACGTGGCGCCCACGAGCTCGCGGATTGTCCTCGCCTTGAGGAGCGCGTAGGCCTCGGTGCTCGACCGGATGCCCCTGACCGACTCGTCCGACAGGCGCAGCAGCCCGCGCCGCGCGGCCTGCGTGTAGATCACGCCGCCGCCCAGGAAGTACGCCGAGGCGCCGGGAACGGCGAGCAGCGCGGCCGAGATCAATCCACCCGCCGACGACTCGGCGACGGCGATCGTCTCCTTCCGCTCCTTCAGGAGTGTCCCGAGCGCTTCGGCCAGGGTCGTCAACTCGTTCATGACGTTGCGACCTTAGGCACGCGTCGACTACTTGTCAAGTAGCGTGACGGATTGTGCGGGCCGGATTGAAATCCTGGACGACTCGACGAGAGGGCGATACCAGCTCACACTCGGCGATCTTGTGGAGCAGCGTTTTGTAGCTGACTTTGAGAATCCGAGACGCCTCGGCGCGATTCCACCGCACGCGCTCGAGCACCTCCGCCAGAGCTTGGCGCTCGGCCTCTCGGGCGCCGCGGCGGGCGATCTCCCTCAAGCTCTCGGTGACCATGGGTGCGGGCCGCGGGGCCGCGGCATGCCCGATTTGACCGCGTGCCACCAGGGCCTCGAACGCCTGCTCACCGTCCGCGAGCACCACCATGCGTCGCACAATGTTCTCCAGCTCGCGGACATTCCCCGACCACGCGTGCTCGGTCAGTCGGGCCAGCGTCTCGGGCGAGATCTGCTTCTGCCGTCCGTACTGATCGTTGAATCTGGCGAGGAACCACGTCGCCAGACGCGGGATTTCCTCCCGCCGCTCCCGGAGCGGCGGAATCCGGAGCTCCACCACGTTGAGGCGGTAGTAGAGGTCCTCGCGGAACTCGCCGCGGGCCAGCGCGTGTTCCAGGTCCCGATTCGTGGCGGCGATCACGCGCGCATCGACCTCGATCAGCCCGTGACCCCCCACGCGGGCGAAGCGAAAGTCCTGAAGCACGTGGAGGAGCTTGGCCTGAAGGGCTGGCGGGAGCTCCGCGATCTCGTCGAGATAGATCGTGCCCCCTTGCGCGTACTCGAATTGCCCGGGCTTGCGCCGGTGCGCCCCGGTGAAGGCGCCCTTCTCGTGGCCGAAGAGCTCGGACTCGAGCAGCTCCGAAGGGATCGCCGCACAGTTGACCTTGACGAACGGACCGTGGCGCCGGGCCGACTGCGTGTGGATGGCCCGGGCGACGAGGTCCTTCCCCACGCCGCTCTCCCCGCGGATCAGGACCATCGCATCCGTGTCCGCGATGTTCTCGATGATGGTCAGGATGGCCCGCATCTTCAGGCTTCCGTCCAGCAGCGGCGCGTGATCAGTGCTCACAGGCCCCTCCGGGAAAGATTTCAAGGGAACTCATCGGCGGGAAAGGCTACGCAAAATAAATGCCATGCAGTGATGTTCCGGAATTCAAGGACTTACGGATCTAGCCTCACGTCGTGGAACGAGAGAATCGTCAGAAGCTGAGCGGGCGGTAGACGTTTCTGTATCACAGGGAGCCTCACTGACGATCGTAACGAGATCGTGTGACGCCCGGGCCACGAAGCGGTGAAGACTCGGCGACGACCAGGCGCCACGGGGGAGGGACTAGGCGGCGGCGATCGCTGGCGCTCTCATTCGCGCGGCAAAAGCACGGTGAAGCGGCTCCCTTTCCCCTCGTGCGACTCGGCGGTCACGCGACCTCCGTGGGCGTCCGCAACGCCGCGCGCGATCGCCAGGCCCAGACCCGTGCCACCCCGTTCGCCGTGGGCCTGACGGTAGGCGTCGAAGATGTGCGGCAGCGCGTCCGCAGGAATGCCGACACCCGTGTCTTCCACCTGGAGCTCGAACTCCGGGCCCGCGGCGATCACCCGCACGACCACGCGCCCGCCGCCGGGGGTGAACCGGATCGCGTTGGCGCCGAGGTTGATGACCAGCTGGTGGAGCCGCTCTTCGTCGCCGAAGTAGGTGAAGGTCGCCCCGAGGCGCTCGTACTCGAGGGTCACGCCCGCCTCCACGGCCCGTGGGTAGAGCTCCTCGACGGCGCGGTCCACGAGCCGCGCAAGATCGAGGGGCTTCCGGTCGAGCTCCACGAGCCCGGCGCGGAAGCGCGACATCTCGAGGATCTCGTTGACGAGCCGGAGCAGCCGCCCGGAGCTCAGTGAGATGATGTCCATGAGGCGCCCCTGCTTGGCCGTGAGGGGGCCGGGGACGCCGTCGCGCAGAAGTTCGGCGGCGCCGCGGATCGACGTGAGGGGCGACCGGAGCTCGTGCGAGACGGTCGCGAAGAACTCCTGCCTCGTCTCCTCCATCCGGTGCAGCTGGCTCCCCATCGAGTTGAAGGACCGCGCCAGCGACCCGATCTCGTCACGACTCCTGACCGCGATGGGCTCGCAGAACGCGCCCGCGGCGACCTCGGCCGTCGCCGACGACAGCAGGTCGAGGGACCGCGTCATCCGATGGGCAAGGATGGCCGCGCCGAGCAGCGCCAGGCCGACCGCGGCGCCCAGCGCGACCAGCACCGCGGTCCACGTGCGCGCCTCGAGACGCGCGGTCTCGGCCTGCACCGCGAGGACCCGCGTGTGCGTCGCCGCCATCAGCCCATCTAGGCTCTCCTGGGCCCGCTCGACGAATGCGCGTGCGTCGGTGTCGGTCAAGCGCGCGGCGCCCGCGCGGTCGCCGAGCCGCAGGAGCGCCTGCGCCTCGGCGACGAAGCGGCGGTACTCCTCGAACGCGGAGTTCGCCTCGCGGACGTGCAGCGCCTCCGCCGGGCTCTGGGCGTACCCGGCAAGACGCTCGAGATTCTCGGCGACCTGCGCGGCTCGTTCGGTCCACGCCGTCGCGTAGCGTGGGTCGCCCAGGACCACCGCGTGCGCCTCGAGCCGCGCGAGTGGCGCGATCGCCTCGCGGACGGACGCGGTGAGGCGCAGCGCGGGAACCGTGCGGGTCGCGATCTCCCGGTTGACCGACACGAGACGGTCGACCGCGCGGAGACTCAGGATTCCGACGCCCGCGAGCACGACGATCACGAGCGCCGAGGTCAGAAAGATTTTCGAGGCCAGCCGCACGCCACGCCTCCCCAAGTACCGACCGCAGCGACCGACGAGAGCGATCGCCAGCGGCGCGGCGACACGATCGGTGATTACGCGAGATCCTCGATGGATCCCGCGTGCTTCGGGGCTGCTACCGGGAACGGGCTAGACGGCTGGGGTCAGAAGACGCCGCGGCCGGCGAGACGGAATGCTGGCGGCTTGCTCAGACACGCTTTCACGGGCCGCGAGTCTATAAGCTCGCCTCACGCGTGTCAACCAGGGAGTGCCGGGGTGTCGGGAGTACATGATTTGGCCGCTCCCGAGTGCAACGTGAAATGACCGCTCCAAGCGGGCGCCGGGGGAGAACTGGTCACCGAGGAGGTGACCATGGCCTACCCCGTCGGCGCCGTGGAGCGCGCCATGCAGGTCC